>Ga0308164_10000063_pt1 | contig 321987 bp, 282 predicted proteins | sample PhyTR2_FD_201031 | JGI IMG/M metagenome (GOLD analysis project Ga0308164, IMG submission 201031) | Phyllosphere microbial communities from UC Gill Tract Community Farm, Albany, California, United States - DLSLT.R2 | ecosystem: Host-associated > Plants > Phyllosphere > Unclassified | place...
TCGCACCTTTTCCTTTAACAAGAAGGCGTCTGCGGCGCCAGGTGCCGCAGGATGTTCTCCGCCGCCCCGACCGCCATGCCGCGCAGGCCGCCGTCGGTGGTGCCGCCGACATGCGGGGTCAGCACCGCGTCGGGCATGTCGAGCCAGGGCGAGTCCGCGGCCAGCGGCTCGTCCACGAAGCAGTCCAGGCCCAGCTGTACAGCGCCGGCACGCAGCCGCCGCTGCATGGCGGCCTCGTCGAACAGGCCGGCGCGTGCGGTGTTGACCACCACGGCGCCATGCTTCAGCAGCGCCAGACGCCGTTCGTCCAGCAGACCCCGGGTGGATTCGTCCAGCGGGCAATGCAGCGACAGCACGTCGCAGCGCGGCAGCATGTCGTCCAGCGGCAGCAAGGCGACGCATTCGGGCAGGCCGGCGGCTTCGATGTACGGGTCGCACACCAGCACTTTCATGCCGATGGCCAGTGCGAAGCGCATCACCCGTGCGCCGATGGCGCCGCAGCCGACGATGCCCAGCGTCGCCCCCGCCAGTTCCAGGCCCATGTAGCCGGGCTTGTCCCAATGGCCGGCGTGCATGCGCCGGTCGAGCCACGACAGGCGGCGTGCGCAGGCCAGCATCAGGCCGAGCGCGTGCTCGGCCACGGCCTGGCTGTTGGAGCCGACGGCGGCCACCGCCGCGATGCCCAGGCTGCGCGCGGCCTCCTGGTCGATGGCGTCCATGCCGACGCCGTGGCGGCCGATGACTTTCAGCCGGGGCGAGGCCTCCATCACCCGCCGGTCGATGCGGCCGTAGCGCGCCAGGATGGCGACGGGTTGTTCGCGCTCGCACAGGGCGACGAGTTCGTCCTGGGTGAACCGGGCGCCGGTGTAGACCAGCCGGTATCCGGCCAGCAGGGCGACGGCGTCCGGATGGACCTTGGCTTCGGTGATGACGATGGTCACGTTTGTCATGGCTTCAATCCTGGGGCGAAACGCCGCGGTGAAGCGGCAGGCCGGGCACGCCGGGCTCGGCGCGCAAGACCGCGCCGTGGGTGGAATCGGTCACGTAGAGGGTGCGGCGGTCGGCACCGCCGAAGGCCAGGTTGGTGATGGAAGCGCCGGCCGCGCCGCGCAGCACCAGCTCGGGTTCGGCGCGCGCATTCAGCACCCACACATAGCCGAGGCCCGGGTTGGCCACCAGCAGCCGGCCGCGTTCGTCCACCGCCAGGCCGTCGGGGCCGCTGGCGCCGTAGGAGGTGAAGAACTGGCTCACCTTGGCGACGCTGCCATCGGGCAGCAGGGGCACGCGCCAGATGCAGTTGCCGCGGGTCACCGCCAGGTACAGCACCTTTTCATCGGGCGACAGGGCCACGCCGTTGGGGCTGGGCACGTTGTCCAGCAACAGGTCCAGCTGGCCCGACGGGCGCAACCGGTACAGCCGGCCGCTGGGATCGTGCAGGCCGGTCTGGCCCTGGTCGGTGAAGTACAGGTTGCCCCGGCCGTCGAACAACAGGTCGTTCACGCCCTTGAAACGCTCGCTGTTGCGGCGCTCCAGGTAGCCCTCGACCCGGCCGCTGGCGATGTCCAGGCGCATCAGACCGTGCCGGTAGTCGGTGATGAGCAGCGTGTTCGCGTCCAGCAGCTTCATGCCGTTGGGCTCGCCCCCGTATTCGGCGACCAGGCTCCACTCGCCGGCGGCGTCGATGCGGAAGATGCGGCCGAAGGGGATGTCGGTGACATACAGGTTGCCCCGGTCGTCGACCACCGGCCCCTCCAGGAAGGAGTCGGTCGGCTGGCCGCCCCGGTTGGCGCGGCTCCAGTCGCTGTGCCGGCGCTCGCGGAAACGGTCCGGCAGGCGGGTGAAGGGCTGCAGGTCGGCGACCTGGGGTGGGTTGAGCAGGAACATGGCGACAGCGTGGAGGGGGGAAAGTGGTCAGTCGAAGCCGTACAGCGCAGCGGGGTTGTCGACCAGGATGCGGTCCATTTGCCGGTCGTCGGCGCACCAGCCGCGAAACTGGTCGAGCAACAGCGCGTCGTCGACGCTGCCGGGCGCGGCCACGGTATGCGGCCAGTCGCTGCCCCACAGCATGCGTTCGGGTGCGGCGGCGATCAGGGCGCGAGCGACCGCGTCGCGGTCTGCGTAGCCGGGCGCGCCGCTGCGCGACTCCATGTAGGCAGCCGAGAGTTTCATCCAGGTCCGGCCGGCATCGAGCAATTCGCGCACCAGCGCGAAAGCCGGGCCCTGCGCGCCTTCCTCCGGGCCCATCAAGCCCATGTGGTCGATGACCAGCGGTGCCGGCAGCGATCGCAGCGCCGGCGCCAGCGCGACCAGCCCGGCAGCGGGCGCGAGCAACTGGATATGCCACCCCGGCAGGCCGGCGACCTTGTCCGCGAGCGTGGCCAGCATCTCCGGCGTGGTCTCTCCCCAGGACTGCGGACTGTAGAAATTGACCCGCAGGCCGCGCACGCCGTGGCGGTCGAGGCGGTGCAGCTCGGCCGTGTCGACATCCGCGTCCACCACCGCCACGCCGCGTGCCTGCGAACCCAGCTGCGCCAGGGCGTCCAGGGTGCAGCGGTTGTCCACCCCGTAGGTGGACGGCGTGACGACCACCGTGCGCGATGTGCCGGTGCGCCGCTGCAGCGACCGGTAGGCCGGAACATCGGCCACCGGCGGGGTGCGGTGCCAGTGCGGCGAGGGCGCGAAGCGCGGATCGAAGATGTGCATGTGGCTGTCGCATGCGTTCGCGGGCAGCACCCGCGACGGCGCGCCGGTGCCGGCCGAATGCGCAGCGACGACGACGACAGCGGCCTGCATGTCAGTCGACCTTGATGTTGCCCTTGCGGACCACCTCGGCCCACTTGGCCGATTCCTTCTGCAGGAAGGCGCCGAATTCCGCCGGCGTGTTGCCGACCACCTGCGCGCCCATGTCGGAGAAGCGCTGCTTCAGTTCCTCGTCCTGCAGCGAATCGACCACCGCCTTGTGCAGTTGCCTGACCACCGCCTCGGGCGTGCCGGCGGGCAGCAGCAGGCCGTTCCATTCGTAGGCTTCGTAGCCCGGCAGCACGGTCTCGGCGACGGCGGGCACCTCGGGCAGCAGGGGCGAGCGCTTCGGCGAGGAGATCGCCAGCGCCCGCAGCTTGCCGGAGGCGATCAGCGGCTGGGTGGCGGCCACCGTGCCGAACATGAAGTCGACCTGCCCGCCCATCACATCGGAAATCGCCGGGCCGCCGCTCTTGTAGGGGATGTGCAGCATGTCCAGGCCCAGGCCCTGGCGGTACGACTCGGCCGCCAGGCGCTGCACCGTGCCGCTGCCGCCCGAGGCGAAGGTGAGCTTGCCGGGCTGCGCCTTGGCCTTGGCGACGAGATCCTTCTGGTCCTTGATGGGCGAATCGGTGCGCACGATGAGCACGTTCGGCGTCAGCGAGACCAGGCTCAGCGGCTGGAAATTCCGGGCCGAGAAGGGCAGGTTTCCGTAGAGCGCCGGGTTGATCGAGAAGGGCGTGGCGTCGTACAGCACGGTGTAGCCGTCGGCCGCAGCCCGCGCCACGAAGGCCTGTCCGATGGTGCCGCTGGCACCGGGCTTGTTGTCGACGATCACGCTGGTGCCGAGCTTGCTGCCCATGCGCACCGCCAGCTGGCGCGCCAGCGCGTCGGCCGCGCCGCCCGGGGCGTACGGCACGACGATGGTGATGGTGCGTTCGGGAAAGGCGGCATGCGCGGCGCCGGCGAAGGCGGTCACGGCGGCGCAAGCCACGGCGATGGAGCGGAGGATTTTGTTCATGGCGGGTCGATGCGGTTTGGCGTGGACGCCGTCCGGGCGGGACGACGGGGAAGGGGTGTCAGTCCAGCTTCAGGTCGAGTTCACGGGCGGTGCGCGTGGCGGCCTTGATCTCGCCGTCGAGCTGCGCGGTGAAGGCGCCGCCGCAGGTGTTCTGCGCCTGCATGCCGAGGCCCCGCAGTTTTTCGGCGGTGGCCGGGGCGCGCGAAAAATCGCCGGCGATGCGGGTCAGGCGGGCGACGATTTCCGGCGGCGTGCCGGCAGGCGCCAGCAGGCCGTACCAGGCGTCGGCGGAATAACCCTTGACGCCCGACTCCTCGAAGGTCGGCACGTCCGGCAGCAGCGGCGAGCGCTGCGGCGAAGCCACCGCCAGCGCCCGCAGCTTGCCGGTCTGCACCTGCGGCAGCACCGAGCCCAGCGTGGCGAAGGAGCTGTCCACCTGCCCGCCCATCAGGTCGGTCACCGCCTGGGCCGCGCCCTTGTAGGGGATGTGGTTCATCTTCGTGCCGGCCAGGCGGTTGAACTGTTCGCTGGCGAAATGCCCGCCGCTGCCGCTTCCGGGCGTCGCGTAGGTGCGCTCGCCGGGCCTGGCGCGCACCTGTTGCAGAAATTCGGCCAGCGTCCTGGCCGGCATCGACGGCCCGACCACCAGCACCGTCGGGCTGACGGCCAGGGAGCAGATCGGGGCGAAGGAACGCAGCGCGTCGAACTTGACACGGTGGCTGTAGAGCGCCGGGATCATGGTGTGGTTGAGGGCGCCCAGCAGCAGGGTGTAGCCATCGGCCGGCGCGGAGGCCACCGCCTCGGCGGCCAGGATGGTGTTCGCGCCGGGCTTGTTGTCCACCACCACCGGCTGGCCGAGCGAGCGTGCCGCGAAATCGCCGAAGGCGCGCGCCACCACGTCGGTCGGCCCGCCGGCCGGAAAGCCGACCACCAGGCGAATCGCCTTGGCGGGATAGGGTGCCTGCGCGTGGGCGACGGGTGCCAGGGCTGCCAGGGCTGCGAAGCCGGCCAGCAGCGCGGCGGCGCGGAAGTTCGAATGCATGGGTGTCTCCTCGGGAATACGGAGGCCGCCCGCTCCTCTGCGGAAGCTCCGGGCGGCCGGTGGGGCCGGTGGGGCCGGTGGGGCCGGTGGGGCCGGCGGGCCGGTCAGGCGACGGCGGCGGGCTCGATGCCCTCGATCACCGCGCGCAGGTTGCGCACGGCGGCGGTGCCCATGTTCACGTAGGCATCGCTGGTGACGCCGCCGATGTGCGGGCTCAGGATGAATCCCGGCTGGCCCCTGAACACGTTGTCGGCCGCCAGCGGCTCGACGGCGAAGCTGTCCAGCCCCGCCGCGCGCACCTGGCCGCTCCGTACCGCGGCCAGCAGGGCGGGCTCGTCGATCAGGCCGCCGCGCGCGGTGTTGACCACGATCACGCCCCGTTTGCAGCGCGCCAGGCTTTCGGCGCCGAGCAAGCCCCGGTTCTCGTCGGTCAGCGGGCAGTGCAGGGAAATGGCGTCCGACTCGCGGAAGATGGTTTCCATGTCCACCACCCGGATGTAGTCGGGCAGGTTCTTGGCGAAGGGATCGAAGCCGATGACCTTCATGCCCATGGCATCCGCCATCTTCGCGAAGCGCTGGCCGATGGCGCCCAGGCCGACCAGCCCGACGGTGCGGCCGCCGAGTTCCAGGCTCTTGTGGGTGGCCTTGTCCCAGTGGCCGGCGTGCATCCGGTCGTTGAGTTGCGGCACCGACTTGGCGCAGGCCAGCAGCAGCGCCAGCGCCTGTTCGGCCACCGCCGCCGCGTTGGCGCCGACTGCCGCCCGCACCGCGATGCCGCGCGCGGCGGCGGCCGCCTTGTCGATGGTGTCGGTGCCGCTGCCGTGCTTGGACACCACCTTCAGCGAGGGCGCGGCGTCCATGGCTTCGGCGCCCACGCCGTTGTAGCGGACGATGACGGCGACCGGATCGTGCCGGCGGCACAACGCCACGATGTCGTCCTTCGACGGCGTCTTGCCGGCATAGGCCACTTCGTAGCCGGCCAGCAGCGCCAGCGCCTGGGGCGCGAGGTCGGCGCCGGTGACCAGCACCACCGGCTTGCCGGTCGCGGAGACAGGCAGGGCGCTCACAGCGATTCGCCTTCCTTCAGCACGCCGGCGGCGCGCAGGGCGGCGGGCAGCCACTTGCTGGCGGTGTCGCCGCGCGCGATGGCCTCCAGGCGGGCGGCCTCGTCGGCCACCTTCTTGTCGGCCAGGTCCATCATGGCCGGCGCCTTGGCGCGCTCGATCACCGTCACGCCGTCGGCGTCACCGACGATCAGGTCGCCGGGGTTCACCGGGATGCCGCCCGCGGAAATCGGGTGGTTGATGCGGCCCGGCACGTACTTGGTGGGGCCGGCCGGGTTGAAACCGGCGCTGAACACCGGAAAGTCCAGGTCCAGGATTTCCAGCTTGTCGCGGATGGCGCCGTCGACGACGACGCCGGCCAGGCCCAGCTTCTTGCAGGCGCTGAGCATCAGCGTGCCCATCAGCGCGGCCATCTGGTCGCCCTTGCCGTCGATCACCAGCACGTCGCCGGGTTTCGCCAGCGCGATGGCCGCGTGGATCATCAGGTTGTCGCCCGGGCGCACCTCGACGGTGAAGGCCGGGCCGGCCACGATCATCCTGTCGGAGACCGGCGACACGCGGGCGTGCATGGTGCCGCGGCGTCCGGCCACGTCGGCCAGGATGGCGGCCTGGAAGGTTTTGGCCTTGGCGACGACTTCGGGCGCGACACGTTCGATGTCACGGATGATTTCTGGGAGCTGGCTCATGTGCGGTCCTGTGGAAAAACGGTTGTCGATCTGAAAAATTCAGGGCATGTCGATGGCGCGTGGCGCGGATGGCCGGTTTCTTGCGGCGCTTGCAGCCCCCCCGAACACGGCGCAAGCCAGCGCGGCGCCGCCTCGAAGACACGGCTTTTCGAGGGGTGCGCGGAGTCGGGGCTTTGGGCCGGCGGCCGGCACCCCGGTCGTCAGTCGATGGTCGCGCCGGAGTCCTTGACGATCTTTCCCCAGCGCGGGATGTCGGCCTTGAGCAGCGCGGCGAAGGCTTCCGGCGTGCCGCCCATCACCTCGCCGCCGTCGGCCTTGAGCTTGGCGGCCGCGTCGGGGTTCTGCAGCGCCTTGTTGATCTCGGTGTTGAGCGTCTTGACGACGGCCGCCGGCGTGCCGGCCGGCGCGAGGATGCCGAACCACGACACGGCGTCCGAATCCTTGTAGCCGGACTCCGCCAGCGTCGGCGTGTCAGGCAGCTGCTCGGAGCGCTTGGTGGAAGTCACCGCCAGTGCGCGGATCTTCTTGTTGCGCACCTGGCCGATCAGCGTCGGCACCGACGAGGCGTAAATGTCGATCTGGCCGCTGACCAGGTCGGTCAGGGCCTGGGAGGCGCCCTTGTACGGGATGTGCTGCAGTTCGATGCCGGCGGCCTTCTCGGCGATTTCGCTCGACAGGTGGGCCACCGTGCCGTTACCCGAATAGCCCAGCGTGATCTTGCCGGCCTTGCCCTTGGCGGCGGCCACCACGTCCGCGAAGGTCTTGAAGGGCGAAGTCTCGGACACCGCGAAAACGATCGGCGAGTTGCTGACCAGCACCACCGGCGCCAGGTCCTTCAGCGGGTCGTAGGGCAGCTTGCTGTACAGCGAAGGGTTGATCGCCAGGTTGCTGGTCTGGCCCATCACCAGGGTGTAGCCGTCGGCCGGGGCCTTGGCGACCTGGTCCACGCCCAGGTTGCCGCCGGCGCCGGGACGGTTGTCGATGACGATCGTCCACTTCAGCGTCTCGGTGAGCTTCTGCGCCACCGTGCGGGCGATCATGTCGGTGCCGCCGCCGGGCGGGAAGGGCACCACCAGCCGGATCGGCTTGTTCGGGTAGGCGCCCTGCGCCATCGCGACGGGCGGAGCCAGGGCGGCCACGCAGGCGGCGGTGGCGAGCAGGACGGCGCGGCGGCCGAGGGGAATGCGATTGGTCATCTTGTCTCCGTTTCAAATCGGTAGCTGTCGTGATGCAGCCGTGCCCGAACTGTAGAGACGCGTTTCAAACCATACAATACCGTTTCGACTGTCGAAATGCGGGGCAATATGCGAAACGGCTTTGAGGGCAAACCCGGAGGGCGCGGGGCGGCGGGAGAACAGGGCGAACCGGGCGAACCCAGCACCGGCAGCGTGGTCGCGGTGGCCCGCGCGGTCCAGCTGCTGGAGGCTTTTGCGCTGGGCGAGTCACAGCTCAGCCTGGCCGAATTGAGCCGCCGTTGCGGACTCCACAAGACCACCGTGCTGCGCATCGCCCGCACCCTCGCCATGCACGGCTACATGGTTCAGCGCGACGACGGCGAATGGCGGCTGGGCCCCGCGGCCGGCTGGCTCGGCGCGCGCTACCAGTCGGCTTTCGACATGCAGAACGTCATCGAGCCGATGCTGCGCGACCTCACCCGGCTGACCGGCGAAAGCGCCGCCTTCTACGTGCGCGAGGGTGAGTTCCGCACCTGCCTGGTCCGGGTGGAAGGCCCGCATCCGCTGCGCCACCACGCCCGCATGGGCGAGGCGCTGCCGCTGGACCGTGGCTCGCCGGGGCGGGTGATCCTCGCGTTCTCGGGAGAGCCGGGCGAAATCTACGAAAGCATCCGGGCGCGCGGCTATCACCTGTCGATCGGCGAGCGGGAAAAAGGCGTCGCGACGGTGTCGGCGCCGGTCTTCGGACTGAACTGGCGGCTGCTGGGTTCGGTGTGTATTTCCGGGCCGGCATCGCGTTTGTCCGAAGAGCAGCTGATCGCCATGGCGCAGGACGTGATGGGCTCGGCCAACCAGCTTTCGTACAGCCTGGCGGGGGCCAGCTCGGCCAATACGCCGGCGGTGGTCAGCACCTGGCATCCCTGAGGCCGGCGCCGCGATGATCTTCAGCGCCAGGATTGCGGCGACAGCGAGCCGTGATCGACGTCCAGGTACCGATGGACCGGCAGGCCGGTCCATTTCGACAGGTTGAATACGGCGTGCGAATCTGCCAGCTTCCTGATGTCGACCGAACGAATGGTGAGGAGTTGCCCGGAAGCGCAAACAGCAGGCGCCACCAGCGGCCGGACAAAATAAACCGCGCTTTCGCTGGAAGCATTAAATGCGTTGGTGATTCGTCGCCCGGTGACCCCGCCGCCGGTTTTATCGCCCGCGACCAATAATGCGGTTTCCACGCTGATGCCGATGGCGCCGGGGGCCGCGCGGCCCGTGCCGCCGACCCGCAGGATTCCCCCGGCACAACCGAATCCGTTTTTATCCCGCGCGATGGTCCGGGAAACGAATGCAATCATGCGCCCCATGCGGTCGCGCGTGTCGAAATGCGAATCCAATATCAGCCCGCCGAGTTCGGGAGGGGCGATAAAACCGCCTTCGAGACTCAGGGGATTCGGGTCCAGGGTGATATTGATGTCATAGGGATCGGCCATCGCCTCGGCAGAAGTGACCGAATCGAAAAGTGCCGAATAATCGAATTGGCCCATGACCGCCAGGCCCGCACTGGTGCCGCCGATCGGTACGTTGCGATGCATCGATTCGTCGAGGGTTTGCTCCAGCCGGGTTCCTTTCCAGAAACGGATGTAATCGCTCTGGTCTCCGCCGGCGATAAACACCGCGTTGGCCCGCGCTACGATTTTCTGGACGGCCGGATCGTTGGCGGCCTCGGCATTGGGAATCACCAGGGTTTCGACCGAACTCAGGCCCATCGATGCACCGCCCACCCATTCGTCGGCGATTATCTCCGACTTGCCAGATGCCGGATCGCTGAAGAAGACATAGAGATTATAAGCGTCCGTGCCGGTGGCCCTGATAATCAAAAAGCGGCCGCCGGTTCCGGGCCGGATGCCGGCCCGGGTAATCATCCAGCGAAAAGCAGGATCGACGTCGGGGCCGCCTCCCATCAAGACAAGGGATGAGTTAGGCAGCGTTCCGGGAACAGAAACAGTTGCGTCAGGATCACCGACGAAATAATATTCATACGGGGCGAGCGCCGGTAGGGGAGGAGGCGGAATATCCGGAGGTGGCAACGATGCCTCGATAACCGGCTTTTCTGCCGGAGTATCGCCACCGCAACCGGGCAGCGTGAGCATCGATATGAAAACGCCGCAGATAATATAACGGCAAATATCGCGGCCTGTGTTTAGAAATATTCGAACTGGCAACATATGATTTTCCCCGATGATTTCCAAAACGGAAAATCGTATGTCGGGTGCGCGTCTCGGCAGGACTGAGAAAGCGAAAGCCGATAGGCAGTCTGAAGCTGTGGCGGAAATTAATCCGGGCGAGGTCGGCCAGACCGCTGGTGGGATCTGGAAACACCGGGCCGGGAGTACTGGGACACCATCGGTCCATCACTCCGGAACGACCCATGGAAACCACACTCGACCTGAAAGGGCTGACCGGCCCGCAACTGCTGCGAGCCCTCGTCGGCCACGTGCTGGCGCGCATCGAACCAACAACCTGCCAGCTGGCCGACGGCAGCCAGGACGACGACACGGTCCATCGCGTGCGGGTCGGCCTGCGCCGCATGCGTACCCTGCTGCGCGAACTCGGCCACCTGGACGACGCCCTCGATCCGCAGTGGGAACCGGCGCTGGCCGCGACCTTCCGGCAACTCGGCCAGTGGCGCGACCGCCAGCATGTGCTGGCGAGCCTGCTGCCCCGGCTCGCGCAGCAAGGCGGGCCGCTGGTGACGCTTGCCGAGGCCGGGCCTGCCGACGCCATTCCACCGCCCCGCGACCTGGTCGCCGCGCCCGAATTCCGCGCGGCGCTGGCGGGTCTGAACGCCTTCGCGACATCCGCGCCGGGCGGCCCCGAGCCGACGAAACCGGCCCGCACCCGGGCCCTGGTGCGCAAGCGCCTGAGCCGCCTGCATCGCCAGGTGAAAAATGCGGCCGAAGGCTTCGAGGAACTACCCGCGGAAGCCCAGCACCAGGCCCGCAAACGGCTGAAGCGATTGCGCTACCTGGCCGAATTCACCGCGCCGCTCTTCGATCGCGACGCGGCGCGAAGGTACATCCGGGGTCTGAAGCCGGCACAGGACGCGCTCGGCCTGCAAAACGACGAAGCGGTCGCGCTCGATGCCTTGCGAGACATCGCACCCACGCAGCCGCAGGCGTGGTACGGCGTGGGCTGGCTGACCGCCCGGCAGGCGGCCAACGCCCGCGCCGGCCGCAAGGCGCTGAAAAGCGCCACCGGGCACGGCAGGTACTGGCGCTAGCGGCCGGCCGCGGCCTCACTCGGGTTCGATGCCGGCCTGCTTGACCACCTTGCCCCACTTCACCAGGTCCGACTTGATGACCGCGGCGTACTCCTCGGGCGTGCCGCCCTGCACCTCGACGCCGGCGGCCTCGAGCTTGGCGCGCACTTCCGGCATCTTCAGCACCGTGTTGATCTCCGCATTGAGCTTCGCCACGATCGCCTTCGGCGTGCCGGCCGGGGCCAGGAAGCCGCCGTTGGTGTTGGCGTCGTAGCCTTTCAGGCCCTGTTCCTCGGCGGTCGGCACGTCCGGCAAACCCTTGGCGCGCTGGCGGGTGGACACCGCCACCGCCCGCACGTTGCCGGCCTTCACCTGCGCCTGGATCGCGCTGATGGTGTCGATGTACAGCGCGGTACGCCCGGCCAGCAGGTCGGGGTGGGCGGCCGACGATCCCTTGTACGGCACGAGCAGCAGCTTGGTGCCGCTGGCCATGCGGAACATCTCGGCGGCCATCTCCTGCGCGGAGCCGCGGCCGGAGGTCGCCACCTTGGCGTCGTCCGGGTGGGCCTTGAGCCAGCCGATGAATTCGGGCAGCGTCTTGGCCGGAATCTGCGGATAGATGGCGAACACCAGCGGCACCTCGTGGGTGTAGACGATGGGCTCGAAGCTCTTCTCCGGGTCCCAGCCGAGGTTCTTGAAGAGGAACTTGTTGATGTTGTGGCTGCCGCCGACGATGCCGATGGTGTAGCCGTCCGGCGGCGACTTGGCCAGCACGTCGGTGCCCAGGTTGTTGGAGGCGCCGGGCCGGTTGTCGACGATCACCGCCTGGCCGAGGGCGATGGCCAGTTTGTCGCCCACCACCCGGGCGATGGTGTCGATGGCGCCGCCCGGCGGGGCCGGCACGATGATCTTGATCGGGCGGGCGGGGTAGTGCGCCTGCGCCGAGACGAGCGCCGGTGCCAGTGCGAGGCAGGCCGAGACGGCCAGGGCCTTGAGGACGAATTTGCGTTGCATGGTGTGTCTCCTTTTTCCGGGGGATGGCGCGCGGCGGCTCAGCCGCGGCCGACGAAGGGCATGTGGCTGGCCATGACCGTCATGTTGAGTACGTTGGCCGACAGCGGCAGGCCCGCCACGTAGCGCACCGCGCTGGCGACATGGGCGGCGTCCATCATCGGCTCGGCGGCGGTGCGGCCGTCGGCCTGCAGCACGCCGCGCTGCATGCGCTCGGAAAGCTCGGTCAGGGCGTTGCCGATGTCGATCTGGCTGGCCACGATGTTGTAGGCCCGGCCGTCCAGCGCCAGCGACTTGGTGATGCCGCTCACGGCATGCTTGCTGGCGGTGTAGGGCGCGGTGAAGGGGCGCGGCGTGGTCGCCGAAATGGAGCCGTTGTTGATGATGCGGCCGCCCTGGGGCGACTGCCGGCGCATCAGCCCGAAAGCGGCGCGGGCGCACAGGAAAACGCCGGTGATGTTGGTGTCGACGACCTTGAACCACGTCTCCAGCGGCAGTTCGTCCATGGGCACCGCCGGGGCGTTGACGCCGGCGTTGTTGAACAGCACGTCGAGCCGGCCGAAGCGGCTTTCGACGGTGTCGAACAGCGCCTGCACGCTCTCCGGCCGGGTGACGTCGGTGGGCACGGCCAGTGCGGTGCGGCCGGCGGCGGCGGCTTCGTCCACCAGGGCCTGCAGCGGTTCGGGCCGGCGGCCGGCGAGCACGACGGTCCAGCCGTCCTCGAGCAGCGCGCGCGCCACGGCGCGGCCGATGCCGCTGCCTGCCCCGGTCACGAGAGCGATCTTCTGGGTGGGGGTGTTCAAGTCCTGTCTCCTTCGGTTTTCTGGATGGTCATGGTCAGTTCGCCGACACCCGCCACGCCGGCGGTGACGATGTCTCCGGGCTGCAAGGGTGCGACGCCCGCCGGCGTACCGGTCAGGATCAGGTCGCCCGGCAGCAGCGCCACCGAGCGGGACAACATGGCGACGAGTTCGGCCACCGGCCACAGCAGGTCGGACAGGTCGGCGCGCTGGCGCACGACTCCGTTGACCGCCAGCCAGACATCGCCCTGCGCCGGGTGGCCGCATTGCGCCACGGGCACCAGCGGCGTGCAGGGCGCGGAGTGGTCGAAGGCTTTGGCCGGCTCCCAGGAGCCGCCGACCTTCTTGGCATGCTGCTGCAGGTCGCGCCGGGTCATGTCCAGGCCTGCGGCGTAGCCCCAGACGTGGTCGAGCGCCTGTGCGGGCGGGATGTCCCTCCCGCCGCGCCCGATGGCCGCGACCAATTCGATCTCGTGGCAGAACTCGCCGGTTTCCGGCGGATACGGCAAGGCGCCTTCGGCCGGCACCACGGCAGTGGCCGGTTTCATGAACCAGCCGGGCATGTCGGCCGGCCGGGCCTCGCCGGCGCTCCACGGGTAGTTGCGGCCGATGCAGAAAACCCGGCCGACCGGGAAGCGGCCGGCGCGTCCCGCCACCGCCAGGGTGGTAGGCCGGGGAGCGGGTAGGACCAGGTCGGCCTGCGTGTTCACGGAGACCCCGCTCACGTCGTCAGGCTCAGCGCGGGGCGCTCGCCGGCGAAGGCCTGTGCGATGCCGTCCAGCACCATCTGGCCCATGGCCGTGCGTGTCTCCCAGGTGGCGCTGGCGCGGTGCGCCTGCAGCGTGACCCGGTCGGACAGGCGCAGGGCATCGGGCACCCGCGGCTCGTCCACGAAGACGTCCAGGCCGGCCCCGGCGATACCGCCGGCCGCGATCGCCGCTGCCAGGTCCACCTCGTTCACCAGCCGGCCGCGCGCCACGTTCACCAGAAAGCCCTGCGGGCCGAGGGCCTCGAGCACGGCGGCGTCGACGATGCCTTCGGCCTTGTCGGCCGCCGCGCACAGCACCAGGGCGTCGGATCGGCGGGCCAGTTCGACCAGTTCGGGGATGAAGGCGTGCGGCACGTCGTCCATGCGGCGCAGGTCGGTATAGGCGATGGGACAGCCGAAGGCCGCCGCGCGGACCGCCACCGCCCGCCCGACGCGGCCCATGCCGACGATGCCCACGCGCATGCCGCTGAAACGGCGCGCCAGCGGAATCGCGCTGGGGTTGGGATAGCGCTCCCACTGCCCGTCGCGCACGAAGCGGTCGCCGGCGCACAGGTTGCGGCAGGCGGCGATCAGCAGGCCGACGGCCAGGTCGGCGACGTCTTCGGTAAGGGCGCCCAGCGTGGCGGTGACCGGCAGGCCCCGGGCGCGGCAATACGGCAGGTCGACCGCGTCGGTGCCCACGCCGTTGACGCACACCACCTTCACCGCCGGCAACTGTTCCAGCACGGCGCGCGACACGCCCGTGTGGCCTCCGGTGATCACCGCCTCGACGCCGGCGCCGTGGCGTGCCAGCCAGTCGGCCGGGTCGGCGATCTCGTAGAACCGGTGCACCTCGTACAGCGCGGCCAGGCGCTCGTTGATGGACGGAATGAGGATCGGGTTGAGTTGCAGGACTTGGCGTTTCATCGGGTCTCTCGTCTGGCCTGTCGGGCGGTTGTCGGCGATGGCTGCATCGTAGAGATACATTGACAATCAAGGCAATATTGATGTTTAAAATCAATGTATATGCTTTCCCTGACACCTCTCTGAGAGACCGCCGATGGCTACCTGGATCACGATGGAAGAAGCCTGCCGGCAGCTCGGCGTGCGGCCGCAGACGGTGTACGCCTACGTCAGCCGCCACAAGCTCGAGGCCACGCCGGACACGGCCGACCCACGCCGCAGCCTGTACCGCGCCGAGGATGTCGCCGCGCTGTCGCGGCGCAAGCAGGCCGGGCGCAAGCACGAGACGCTGGCCACCAACACCCTTTTCGGCGCCGAACCCAGCATTCCGACGGCGCTGTCCACCTTTCACCGGGGCCGCCTGTACTACCGGGGACAGGACGCGGCCGGACTGGCGGAATCGGCCACGCTGGAGGCGGTCGCCGGCCTGGTGTGGGGATCCGAACAAGCGGTCGAATTCCCATCCGCCTCGCCGCCGCGTCGGAAGGGGGAGACCGGCCGGGTGGCCGCCTTCACCGCCGTGGCCGCGCTGGCCGCCACCGGGCATCCCACCCGGGGGCGGCTGACCCGGGTGCTGCACCAGGAAAGCCAGGCGCTGGTGGGCCGGGTGGCGCGGTCTTTCGGTGCATCGGTCGGCACGCAGCCGCTGCATCTGCGCTTCGCCCAGGGCTGGAAACAGCCGGCCGCCGTGGCCGAGCTGTTGCGCACCGCGCTGGTCCTGCTGGTCGACCACGAGCTGACCAGCTCGGCTTTCGCCGCCCGCATCACCGCTTCCACCGGCGCATCGCTGCCGGCCTGCCTGATGGCGGGATTGACGGCCCTGTCCGGCCCGTCGCACGGCGATGCGTCCGGCCGCGCCTATGCGCTGTTCGGCGAGATGGCCCGGCTGGGCGAGGACGAGGTCATCGCCCATTACCTGTCGGCCGGCCTGCCTTTCGCGGGTTTCGGCCACCACCTGTACCCCGACGGCGACCCGCGTGCCGCCGCGCTGCTGGCGCGCTTCGAGCCGCCGGAGGCGGTCGCGCGTTTCATCGACAAGGTGGTCCGCCTGACCGGCCTGTTGCCCAATATCGACGTGGCCCTGGCGGCGCTGGTGGCACGGCACGGCCTGCCGGCGGACGCCGCCTTCGGGCTGTTCGCCACCGCCCGCAGCGTCGGGCTGCTGGCCCACGCGCTGGAGCAGCTGGCGGTGCCGCAGGTGATACGCCCGCGCGGCCGCTACGTGGGGCTGCCGCCCGGCCGGACCGTCCCGGCGGGCTAGCGGGTTTCCGGCGCGGAGTAGCGTTCGGCCAGGCGCAGCGGACCGGCCGTGATGGCGAAGAAGTCGTAGCCGCCGGGCGCCTGGGCGGCGCGGGCGGGCCGCAGGTACTCCTGGTGGATCTCGTGCTGGTTCATGGCCGGCATGCGGTCCGGGCCGGGCGCGAACAGGCGCTCGAAATGCGGCGACTTCATCTGCGGATGGCCCGGCCGCACCGCCTGCACGCCTGCCGCGCGCAGCGGATCGACGCCGGGAAAGGCGTAGTCGTCCATCGGGTCGGAAAAATCGACCCAGCAGAAGTCGGTGCGTTGCGCCAGCACGGCCAGGTCGGCGCGGAAATCGGTCGCGCCGGGCAGGTTGGACAGCAGGGGCGTGCAGTGGCCGAGGGTCAGCAGGCCGATGGCCGGGCCGTGCCGTGCCAGGTCGGGGTCTTGCCGAAAGGCGCGTGCCAGCACCGAGGCGGAGAGCACCGTCCCCAGGCTGTGGCCGACCACCAGGATTTCATCGTCGGTGGCGGTTTTCGCCTGGCGGCAGATTTCCGCGGCCATGGCGTCCAGGCGCGGGCCGAGCTCGGGCACCCGGCCCAGCGAAAGCCGCCCGGCGAAGGCATAGCTGCGCAGGATCCACTGGGTCTTCCAGTAGCGCCGCGCCCAGTAGGCCCACCAGGCGCCCAAGGTCGCCGCCAGGCCGACATCGACGGCGGGCATCGCCAGCGGCCCGCCCGAACGCCAGGCCAGCCCCAGGGCGATCAACGCCCACAACCCGGCCGCGGCGCCGGGAATCATCACCACCAGCAGGAAAAACGGCGCGAACGACGAGGTGAACACGCCGCGCGATTGCCTGAAGATCCTCCAAAGGGCGCCGGTGCGCAGGTACAGCCAGGACGTCTTGAGCAGGTCCGTCACCTGCGGCCACTGCGCCTGCCACCAGTAGTCCCGGATGATGTCGTCCCAGCGCGGAAAGACGTATTCGGTCTGCGTCTCGAGGGAGGCATCGGCGGGGCCGGGCTGCCGGTGGCGCAGCTTCCACGCCATGGTCCGGGGATCCACGCGGGTTCGCGGGCCGACGTCGATCGTCGCCTCGCCGGCCGCCGAGGCCTGCCGTGCGCCGTCGCTGTAGAGCTTGTGGTAGCGGGACGGCCCGTTGGGGTCGAAACCACACACGTAGAAAACATGGCGGCGGCGCACCGGGCTCGATGGCGTCATGGACAAACGGTTCCTTTGGCAGTGCGTCTATCCGTCGCGTGGATGCCGGGACGGGGAGAGGCGGAGAGGCGGAGAGGTGGTGTCGCGGTGGTCGACCGATCGGCGCGCCGGCCCGTCGATTAACCGCCATTCTGCCGCGAGAAGGACACGTGTCCACACCGGCCTTCCGTTCAGGCTGCCGGGGCGGCGGTTTCCCGTGCGGGCAGGGTGAACCGGAATACCGCGCCCCAATCCGGCGGTTGGACCAGTTCGATGGTGCTGCCGTGCAGGGCCAGGATGCGGTGCACGATGCGCAGCCCCAGCCCACCGCCGCGGCGTGCGCCGGCGCCGTTGAAGGGCTGCAGGAACAAGCCGGGACGCAGCTCGGCGGCGATGCCGGGGCCGCTGTCGGCCACCGTCACCTCGACCCCGCCGGGCGCCGCCGCCAGCGCGATCCGCACCCGGCCGCCCTCGGGAACATGGCGCAGCGCGTTGTCCAGCAGGTTGCCCAGCACCCGCTCGACCAGGCCCAGGTCGGCCCACACCGCGGGCAGTACCGGCGCCAGTTCGGCTTCGAGCGCCACACCGCGCTCGGCGGCCTGCAGCTCGAACTTCTCGAAAACGTCCTGCACCAGGTCGGGCAGCAAAAAAGCCTCGGGTTCGGGCTCGACGAAGCCGTATTCGAGCCGCGCCAGCTCGAAAAGCGACTGTGCCAGCCGGCCCACCTTGCGGCTCTGGTCCAGGGCGATGCCGAGGTAGCGGCGGCGCTCCGCCGCGTCCAGCGTGGCGTCCTTGAGTTGCAGCGTTTCCAGGTAGCCGTGCAGGGACGACAGCGGTGTGCGAAGGTCGTGCGAGACGTTGGCGACCAGTTCGCGCCGCTCCAGGTCCTGCCGGGTGAGGGCTCGCCATTGATCGCCGAGGCGCAGCGCCATCAGGCGGAAGGCGGTCTCCAGCCGGGCGATCTCGTCGCGGCTGTCGGCGTGCGGCGCCGGCGTCCCTGCGAGCGGCCGGGGCAGGGCGGCGGGTGCGCCTTCCATGTCGAAATCCTGCACCGTGCGGGTGAGCCGCCGGAGCGGCCGGGTGATCAGCCAGAACGCCGCCAGCCCCGCCACCAGGCACGACAGCGCGACCAGCGCGATGGACAGCAGGGCCGTGCGCAGCACCGCGCCGGTGGTGCCCATGGCGGCCTCCCGGTCGTGCGCCTCGCCCAGCAGCACCACGTAGAGAAACCCGCCGGGCCGGCCGGCCACCGCCGCCGGCGCCGCGCTGAACACCTTGCGCCCCTGGTCGCTGCGCGGGTCGTCGCCCAGGATGGGCAGCATGCCGCCGGCCAGGAATCGCCGCACCGGCGCCAGGTCGACCTGCGCGCGGCGCAAGCGGCCGGGCGGCGCGGCATCTCCGGTGATGCGGCCGTCGGCGTCGAGCAGATAGACCTCGACGCTCGGATTGACCACCATCAGCTGGTCGAACAGCGCCCGCACCCGGTCCGGCGAGGCGTCGTCCGCCAGGGTGAGCTGCGCGCTCAGCGCGATGTTGCGAGCCAGGTCGCGCGAGAGGCCCTGCACCACCTCCAGCTCGTGCATGCGGTTGGAGCGCACCTGCAGCCAGGCCGAGGCGCCGCTGCACACCAGCAGCAGCAGCGCGAAGACCAGCGAAAGGCGCTGGGTTAGCGACAGGGAAAAAAGCCTTTTCACGCCGGCCCGTCTCCATCAGCTGCGAAGCGGTAGCCCTTGCCCCAGACGGTGAGGATGCGCGCCGGCTGCGCCGGATTGGCTTCGATCTTGGCGCGCAGCCGGTTGATGTGCGTGTTGACCGTATGTTCGTAGCCCTCGTGCTGGTAACCCCACACGGCATTGAGCAGGTCCATGCGCGAGAACACCTTGCCCGGCTGGCGGACGAAGAAATACAGCAGGTCGAATTCGCGCGGGGTGAGCTCCAGGGGCCGGTCCAGCAGCCGCGCCTGGCGCGACACCGGATCGATCGCCAGCCCGCCCACCGCCACGCTGCCGGCCTCCTGGCGGGCGTTCTGCGCCAGCGCCTGCACCCGGCGCAGCAAGGCCTTGGCGCGTGCCACCAGCTCCAGCACCGAGAAAGGCTTGGGCAGGTAGTCGTCCGCGCCGATCTCCAGGCCCAGGATGCGCTGCATCTCGCTGGAGCGGGCGCTGACGATGATGATCGGCACGTAGTGCGGCAGGGCGCGGGCGCGGCGGCAGATTTCCAGGCCGTCCACGCCCGGCAGCATCAGGTCGAGGATGAGCAGGTTCCAGCCGCCGGCCTCGAGCTGGCGCAGGCCGTCGTCGCCGCGCGCGCAGTGGGTGACGTCCCAGTACTCGTCCCGCAGATGCAGGGTGAGCAGGTCGGCGATGGGCTGGTCGTCTTCGACCAGCAGGATGCGGGGTGGCGGCGTCATGGTGGCGATGGGTGGCAGAACCTTATTCTGAGGTCGGCCGGGAGACCGATTCATCACGATTTGTTGAACATTGCGTGAGGACTCGGCGACCGGAAGCACCGTACCCTCGGACCCCTGCCGGGGTTTGCCGGCGAGCCGGAGTCTTTTGCATGAACACACGCCGCACCTTCTTTCGAACCGTCTCGATCGGCAGCGCGATGGCCGCCATCGGCTTCGCCTGGCGCGGCGCGCCGGCCGCGCAGCCGGACACTTTTGCGGTCAGCTACCCCGACGCGGAATGGCGCAAGCGCCTCAGCCCCGCCCAGTACTCGGTGCTGCGCAAGGAGGGCACCGAGGCGCCCTACACCAGCCCGCTGAACGCCGAGCACCGCCCCGGCGTCTTCTCCTGCGCAGGCTGCGCGCAGCCGCTGTTCTCGTCGACCACCAAGTTCGAGAGCGGCACCGGCTGGCCCAGCTTCTGGAAGCCGATGGACAAGGCGGTCGCCAACCGCATGGACAGCACCTTCGGCATGGTCCGCACCGAGGCGCATTGCAGCCGTTGCGGCGGCCACCTGGGACATGTCTTCGACGACGGCCCCAAGCCCACCGGCCTGCGCTACTGCATGAACGGCGTGGCGATGACCTTCGCGCCCGGCGCTGCCTGACCCGCCACCCCGACCGAATCGAGGAACCCATGAAAAAAACCGCATCCCGCTCCACCGGCCCGAACGCCCCGCGCCGCCACTTCACCGGACTGCTGCTGGGCACGGTCGCCGTCGCCGCACTGGCCTGGCAGGGCAGTTCCTTCGCGCTGGGCGGTGGCGCGGAGGAGGGCGTGCGCATCCCGGCGCCGACGCAGGACGTCAGCCCTGTCGCAGCGGCCGGCAAGTTGCAGAAAGCCGTCTTCGCCGGCGGCTGTTTCTGGGGTGTGCAGGGCGTTTTCCAGCATGTGAAAGGCGTCAGCCAGGCGGTGTCGGGTTACGCGGGCGGCACTGCCGCCACGGCCAGCTACCCGACGGTGAGCAGCGGGCGCACCGGCCATGCCGAAGCGGTCGAAGTGAGCTACGACCCGGCCGTGGTGTCGTACGGCGCCTTGCTGCAGGTCTTCTTTTCGGTCGCCCACAACCCGACGCAGCTGAATCGCCAGGGGCCCGACAGCGGCACCCAATACCGCTCGGCCCTGTTCCCGGCAGACGAGGCGCAACGGAAGGTCGCCGAGGCCTATATCGAACAGTTGCAGGCCGCCAAGGTGTACCCGGCCTCCATCGTCACCAAGCTCGAGCCGGCGGGGCCCTTCTATGCCGCCGAGGCCTATCACCAGGACTTTCTCACCGAGCATCCGAACCACGGCTATATCGTGGCCCACGACCTGCCCAAGCTCGCCGAACTGCAGAAGATCTTCCCGTCGCGCTTCCGGGCGGAACCGGTGCTGGTGAAGCGCGGCGCCACCTGAGCCGTCAATACACGTCGCGCAGGTAGCGTTTTTCGTGGGCCATGCGTGCCACGTAGGCGGCGGCTCCGTCGGCGTCCATCGCGCCGTGCCGCTGCACGACGGCCTTCAGGGCGCCGTCCACGTCCTTTGCCATGCGGCCGGCGTCGCCGCAGACATAGAAATGGGCGCCTTCCTGCAGCCAGGCCCATAGCTCGGCGCCGTGTTCGGCCATGCGGTGCTGCACGTAGATCTTGTCGGCCTGGTCGCGCGAGAAGGCGGTGTCGAGCCGCTGCAGGGTGCCGCTCTTCTGCAGGGCTTGCAGTTCGTCGCGGTAGTAGAAGTCGGTGGCGGCGCGCTGCTCGCCGAAGAAGAGCCAGTTGCGACCGGTGGCGCCGTCGGCCCGGCGGTCCTGCAGGAAGCCCCGGAACGGGGCGATTCCGGTGCCGGGGCCGACCATGATCATCGGCGCGGCACCGTCTCGCGGCGGCCGGAAGTGCGCGGATTTCTGCACGAAGACCGGCGCGGACGCCTGGCCGGTGCGGTCGGCCAGGAAAGTGGAGCAGACCCCCTTGCGCGCCGCCCCGTAGCGCACGGTGGACACCGTCAGGTGCACCTCGTCCGCATGGGCCTTGGGGCTGGAGGCGATGGAATACAGGCGCGGCTGCAGCGGCCGCAGCACGGCCATCAGCGACGCGGCGTCGCAGTCCGGTGCGAAAGCCTGGAAGAGGTCCACCGGCTGGCGGCCCCAGAGCCAGCGCCGCAGTTCGTCCTGTCGGTCTTCCTGCAGCAGGGCGGCCAGTTCGTCGCTGCCGGAGCGCTGCTGCACGAAGCGCAGCAGGCCGGGCGTGATGCGGGCGATTTCCAGGTGCCGCAGCAAGGCCTCGGACAGGGGCATGTCGCCATGCCCCTTGACCTGCACGACGGCGGAGGGCGCGAGTCTCAGCGCCGCCAGCAGGTCGCCGACGAGTGCCGGGCAGTTGGTCGGCCACACACCGAGCGCGTCGCCGGCTTCGTAGCGCAGGCCGCTGCCGGAGAGGTCGAAGGCGAACTGCCGGGTTTCCTTTTCGGCGCCGGGTCCGCTCAGCAGGCAGTTGAGCACCACCGGCGCCCGGTACGGGCTGGCGCGGCTGTGCGCGGGAGCGTCGGGCAAAGGCTCCGGCGGCGCGTCGACCGGGGCGCTGGCCGTCGCGGCCAGTGCCGGCTCGGACCGACCGACGGCGACGGCCACCGCCGACGCGGCGACCTGCGCCAGCCATCGGCGCGCTGGCTCCTCGAAATCCGGCTCGCAATCCAGGCGCGGCAGCAGTCGCCGCCCGCCCAGCGCCTCCAGACGCGCGTCGAGCCGGCGCCCGAAGCCGCAGAACTGGTCGTAGCTGGAGTCGCCGAAAGCCAGCACGCCGAAGCGCAGGCGCCCCAGTTCGGGCGCGTCGGCCGCGTTCAGGGCCTGCCAGAACGCGGCGCCGTTGTCGGGCGGGTCGCCGTCGCCGAAGGTGCTGGCCAGGCACAGCAGCAGGTCGGCGCGGGCGATGTCGGCCGGCGACAGGCGGTCCATGGCGGCGGCACGCACCGTCCGGCCTTCGGCTGCCAGTGCCGTGGCGCAGGCCTGGGCGAAGGCTTCGGCATTGCCGGTCTGGGAGGCCCAGGCGATGAGCAGCGTCTCGCGCGGCGGCGCAGCTTGCGCGACCGCCACTTCGGGCGTGCCGGTGCGCGAAAAAATGCCGGCCAGGAGGCCGTCTACCAGCAGCCGCCGGCCCTGCTCCAGCGGCGCTGCGGCCGGCAGGACCGGCACGCCGCTGCGGTGCCGTCCCTGTTCGCTGCCCAGGCCGAGCATGAATCCCTGCAGGTAGATTTTTTCGGCCGGCTCCAGCGCCGGCGGGGTGGCGGCGTCCAGGCCCAGCAGTCGGGCGAGCGCGTCGATTTGCATGGCGGGATGCTCCAGGGATGGCGGCGTTTCGCGTGTTTCGGCGGGCGCGCCGACACGCGCCAGCGCCACGGCGGCGAACTTCAGTTCGGGCTGTTGCGAGACCGGATCGACCGCGTCGCTGGTGAGCGTGTTGACGGCCAGGTCGTCGCCGAAGACATCGCTCCAGTGGAACGGCGCAAAGCAGTTGCCGGGGCGCACACGGTCGGTGACGACGGCCGGCAGCACCGCGCGGCCCCGGCGCGAACGCAGCTCGACGCGGTCGCGCTCGCGGATGCCGAGGGCAGCGGCGTCTTCCGGATGCAGTTCCACGAAAGGCCCGGGATTGAGCTTGTTGAGGGTGGCCACCTTGCCGGTCTTGGTCAGGGTGTGCCACTGGTGCTGGAGCCGGCCGGTGTTGAGCACCATCGGAAAGGCCGCATCCGGCATCTCGGCCGGAGGTGCGTAGGAACGCGCCAGGAAGGCGGCCCTGCCGCTCGCGGTGGCGAAGGAGACGCGCGGGCCGCCGGCCCCTTCGCCACCGAGGTAGCGGATCGGATTGCGGTCGCTCGAGGCACCGGGCGCCAGCGGCCACTGCAGCGGTGTTTCGCGCAGGCGCGGGTAGCTGGCACCGCGGATGTCGTAGCCGGTCGTCGGGTTCCAGAAGCGCTGGATTTCGGCGAAGACCTCCTCCGCGCTGGCGTAGCCGAAGGCCGCTTCGTACCCCATGGCGCACGCGATGCGGGCGATGATCTGCCAGTCCGGCAGGGTGTCGCCCGCCGGATCGACGGCCCGGGGCATCAGCGTGAGGTTGCGCTCCGAATTGATCATCACGCCCTCGGCTTCGGCCCACAGGGCGCCGGGCAGCAGGATGTCGGCGTAGCGGTTGGTCTCGGTGTCGAGGTAGGCGTCCTGGGTGATGACCAGTTCGGCGGCGCGCAGGCCGTCGATCACCGTCTGCCGGTTGGGCACGCTGGCGACCGGGTTGGTGCAGATGATCCAGCAGGCCTTGACCTTGCCGGCGGCCATGTCCTCGAACAGCGCCACCGTGCCGCCTGCGCTGCGCCGGTGCAGCGTGCCGGGCGCCACGCCCCAGATGTCTTCCACGAAGGCGCGGTCGGCTTCCGAGAGTACCGAGCGCTGGCCCGGCAGGCCGGGACCCATGTAGCCCATCTCGCGGCCGCCCATGGCGTTGGGTTGGCCGGTCAGCGAAAACGGCCCGCTGCCCGGCCGGCAGATGGCGCCGGTCGCCAGGTGCAGGTTGCAGACGGCATTGGTGTGCCAGGTGCCGTGGGTGCTTTGGTTGAGGCCCATGGTCCAGCAGCTCATCCATTCGGGCGCTTCGCCGATCCACTCGGCGGCGCGGCGGATGTCGGCCTCGGGCAGGCCGGTGATCGCGGCGACACGCTCGGGCGGATAGTCGTCCAGGAAGGCCGGCATGGCCTCCCAGCCCTCGGTGAACTGTGCGATGAAGGCCGGATCGGTGCGTCCGTTCTCGACCAGCAGGTGCAACAGGCCGTTGAGCAGGGCCAGGTCGGTGCCGGGTCGGATCTGCAGGAACAGCCCCGCCTTGTCGGCGGTGGCGGTGCGGCGCGGATCCACCACGACGAGCTTCGCGCCGGCCTTCACCCGATCCATCATGCGCAGGTACAGGATGGGGTGGCAGTCGGCCATGTTGGCGCCGATCACCAGGAACAGGTCGGCCCGGTCGAAGTCCTGGTACGAGCCGGGCGGGCCGTCCGAGCCCAGCGACAGCTTGTAGCCGCTGCCGGCGCTGGCCATGCAGAGCCGGGAGTTCGATTCGATGTTGTTGGTGCCGATGAAGCCCTTCGCCAGCTTGTTGGCGAGGTACTGCGCCTCCAGCGACATCTGGCCGGAAACATACAGCGCCACCGCGTCCGGCCCGTGGGTGTCGATCACGCCGCGCAGCCGGCGCGCCGCTTCCTCGACGGCCGCGTCCATCGGCACCTGGCCGGGCTCGCGGCTGCGCTCGTGGCGGACGAATGCGTGGTCCATGCGTCCGGCGGCGGCGATCGCCTGGCCGCAGGTATTGCCCTTGGTGCAGAGCCTGCCGAAATTCGCCGGATGGCTCTTGTCGCCCGTCACCTTGATGACGCGATTGGCCTGTACCTGCATGACGATGCCGCAGCCCACCCCGCAGTAGGGACAGACGCTCTTGACGTGCGACACGCTGGCTTCGGGCATGGGGCGACCGGGGTAGGCGGAAAGGCAAAAAAAAACGTCCGCACCCCCCAGGGCGCAAGCCCGGTCGATGCGGACGCCGTTGTCCGTCGAAAACCCGCTGCCCACATCGGCGGCCGGTTTTCTCAGGCCTCTGGAACGCAAGTCCCATGCCACGGAAAACGCCGTTCAGCGGCCCCGGCCGGCGCCTGCGGCGGTGCGCGATGCACTGTTGATGTGCCGGCGCCGCCGAATGTGGTGCGGCGGCGCCGGCTCAGGCGGCGAGTTTTTCGGCCGCCCGGACCAGCCCGCTGAAGATGCTCGCGGCCAGGGCCTCGGGATAGCCGGCCGGCAGGCGGCCGCGCACCGCCTCGACGACGGCCGGCGTGCGGGCGATCAGGTCGTCGATGAGCGCGTCCGGGCCGCCGCCGGCCGGCGTGACGATGCCGTGCCCTTGGCCCAGGTCGAGCCAGTGGCGGCGCAGGATCTCGCGCATCTTCCAGTGCGCGTTGCCGGCCCGCACCGCCATCGCCATGCGCGCCTTGAAGGGCGACAGCCGGCCCGGACCCTCGCCCAGGATCGGGTAGGCCGACAACACGTCGTAGAGCGGCGTCGGCGCATAGGCGCCGCCGGAGCGCAGGAAGAGGGAGAAATTCTTGGCGTGGCCGTCGGTGGCGCACAGCATCCAGAAGAGCAGCTGTGCCTGGAAGAAATCGCGCCGCGCCGCCACCGGGTCGACCGCGCCGGACAGCAGGCCCAGGACGGTCGCCATGCCGGGCCCGCCGTCGGCCTCGTACTTCATCCACGGCGCGGTGCCGGTGGCCTGGCACAGGTCTTCCTGCGGCAGCCGGAACAGACGACGGTCGCCTTGGGGCGCGTCCCACCAGGCGCGGTCGAAGCGTTCGACCGACAACACGGCCATGTCCTCGAAACGCAGCACTTCGCAGGGCGCCACCGCCAGGCCGTAGGCGGTGAGGATCTGTGCGCACAGCCATTCGTTTTCGACCGACTCCCGCATGTCGTACTGCTGGCCGCCGATCAGGCCCATGGGCAGCTTGAGGATGTGGGTCGTCGGCGTGGGGCCGTGCGGCAGGCACCAGCGTCCCTCGAAAAACAGCAGCGCGGTTTTTTCCTGCGCGCCGGCGATGGATATGCGGAAATCTTCCTCGTCGGCCAGGCCCAGCGGCGCGGGCGCGAGCGTGCCGCGCAGCAGGCTGGCGACTTCGGTGTCGGCCAGCGGCGAAGCGGCGACCGCTTCGATGCCTGCCGGCGCCACGCCCTCCGGCAGGATCTGCAGCGCCCCCACGCAGTCGCGGCCCACCTCGGACAACAGGTCGAAGACGTCCGAGGTGCCGGCCCGGTAGCGGCGGGCGATGCGTTCCCGGATGCCCTGGGTGTCCGGCAGCAGGTTGTCGAAGTAGTGATGCACCACCGCGCCCCGGTGCGGCGGGTTGCCCGGCGCGAAAGGCAGCGAAAGGGAAAGCGGCCGTCCGGCGGCGGAAGCGATCCAGGCATCGTCGTATTGCAGCGATTCGAGCGCCTGCGGCGAGATGGACCAGGTGCCGACGAAGGCACCGTTCATCCACAGGCCGAGCGAGCGGCCCCGTGTGCGGCGGCCCATTACCAGGACGGCCCGCCGGGCGAGGCGACACCCGGTGCCTCCGGCGGCTGGCGCTGCCGCAGCACCACTTCGACGCCCAGGATGCCGAGGAGTTCGAACAGGCGCTCCGCACTGGCCTTGGCTGCGTTTCTTTCCAGCGCGGAAAAGGTTTGCTGCGTGACGCCCAGCCGGCGTGCGACCTCGGTCTGGGTCAGCCCGGATGCCTTGCGATAGGCCTGCAGCAAGGCGGAGAGCTGCGACGCTGTTCTGACGGGGTAGGCTTTTTGCTCTTTCATACAGTCCCGGGGCTGTTTTCTTGGTTTACGCATCTTAGACTGTTTTTTGAAGTTACAGTTTTTGAGCAGTAAACGATGAGAAGAGTCTGCGGAGGTAGGTCGATGAAAGCGGCCCAAGCGGGCAGAATCGTCGCAGACGGCTGTATCAGCCGGAACCGGGGACGAAGCTGAATCCGATGCCTGACGAGAACGCCGCCGGGCATTATCAAGTTCGGTACGGGTGTGGAGCCTGCCTGGGCGCCATTGCCACTGATCTGGCCGTGCGCTTACCTGCAAATGCGTATCACAGATAACAGTCGAGCAATGGCGGGTTTAAATTTCAGCCATAGCAATACGGCTCCACTAAAAAAGCCGATTCAGGCCGAATGCCGAGAGATTCAGCCTGTCGTCCAATCGACGCGGCTTTCAGATGAGAAATCGTGATCGATCCTGATGGGCGATCCAGCGCGGCGCCTTTCCGCGGCCGCTCCACGTGGCGCCGGTGACGGGGTCTCGAAACTTCGGTCCCACCCCGGCCGTTTTGCCGGCGACGGATGCCTGCGCCTTGCGGCCACCGAAGACATCCGCTTCCGTCAGCCGGTATTCATCGACCAGGGAAGCCACCTGCGAAAGCACATCGGCCAATTCGGCTTGTCGGGCGGAAACGATCTGCGCTTCGAGTGCTTTTTGCTGGGCCAGCAATTCCTTGTATGAAAAATCCATATTAAAAACCTCTCTGAGTTGCAAAGCCGACATTATCGATCCGATCAATGCTGGCCTATCGCCGGCATCGATCAATATATCAATCGTGACATTGGCTCACGTATTCAGAAAAACGCTCGGCTTCAATGGATTAATTTCTCTCAGTACTCGAATACTTCGGCTTGGCGGCGACGTATTGATAAATCCTGCCGGCAATGCCAATTACCGACAATCTTTTGATTACCGCGGCAAAACCTCCAGCAAGACCTCGATGGGATGGCGCAGCTCGTGTTCGCGCAGGCGCCTGGCCTGGCTGCGGCACGAATAGCCGGTCGCCAGCAACTCGGGCCGGCCCTGCGCCTGGCCGTCGGCCAGGATGCGGCCCCAGGACATGTCGAAGATGGTTTCGGATGTTTGCCGGTTGCGTGTCTCGTGCCCGTAGGTTCCGGACATGCCGCAGCAGCCGCTGGCCTGGTTCTTCAGCTGCAGGCCGGCGCGGGCGAAGACCTGCTGCCACAGCGCGGTACTGGCCGGCACATTGGTTTTTTCGGTGCAATGGGCCAGCAGGCCGAAATCGGCGCTGCGCGGCGCCCTGGACGTTTCGGGCCATGCCTCCACCAGCCATTCCTGCGGCAGCAGCACCGGGGGGCACTCCTCCGCGCCCGCCACCTTCCGGTATTCCTGCCGATAGACGAGTGTCATGGCCGGATCGAGCCCGACCAGCGGCACACCTTGCGCAGCCAGCGCGGCCAGGCCCGCCGCATTGCGGCCGGCGGCACGGTCGAAGGCGCGCAGGAAACCCTGGACCTGCAACGGTTTGCCGTTGGGCCGGAAGGGGGCCAGAAAGACCCGATAGCCCAGCCGAGCCGCGAGCTCGATGAAGGCGGCGGCGAGCGGTGTCTCGAAATAGCGGGTGAAGGCATCCTGGACCAGCACCACGCTGCGCCGGCGTTCGGCCTCGCTCAAGGCGGCGAGGCGCTCGGCACTGGCCGGCAACACGCCGTGGCGGCGCAGGGTGGCGGCGAAGTCGAACCGGCTGAGCAGGGGGCTGTCGACCATGCCCGCCTGTTTCTCGAGCCAGTTCCGCACCGGCGCAGATCCGATCAGGCGGTTGTAGAGGCCCGGTGCGCGAGCCAGCCAGGGCACGGTGAACTCCAGCGAGCCGATGAGGTAGTCCTTCATCGGCCGCAGGTAGCGCTGGTGGTACAGCTGCAGGAAACGCGAGCGGAAGTCCGGCACGCTGACCTTCACCGGGCATTGCCCGGCGCAGGATTTGCAGGCCAGGCAACCGGCCATGGCGTCGTACACCTCGTGCGAGAAGTCCTGCTCGCCCCGGGCCTGCGCCCGGCTGTTGCGGATGCGGGCGGGCAGGCCCGCCAAAAAAGACCGGGCGCTGCGTTGCGCCTCCAGCACGTCGATCCCCGCCGCGCCCTGCAGCCGCAGCCATTCGCGGATCAGCGCGGCGCGGCCCTTGGGCGAGTGCACGCGTTCGCGGGTGGCTTTCCACGACGGGCACATGGCGTCGTCCGGATCGAAGTTGTAGCAGGCGCCGTTGCCGTTGCAGTGCATGGCCGCGCCGTAGCTCCGCCAGACCCGTTCGTCGATCGTGCGGTCGGCGTCGCCGCGCATCGGCACCTCGTCGATGCGAAGCAGGGCCGCATCGCCGGCCAGCGGCGTGGCGATCTTGCCGGGGTTGAGCTGATTGAAAGGGTCGAACGCGGTTTTCAGCGCCTGCAGCGACAGGTACAGGGCACCGAAGAAGGCCGGTGCGTACTCCGAACGCACGCCCTTGCCGTGCTCGCCCCACAGCAGGCCGCCGTACTTCTGCGTGAGCTGCGCCACGCCGTCGGAGATGGGCCTGACCAGTGCGGCCTGTGCCGGGTCTTTCAGGTCGAGCAGGGGGCGCACGTGCAGCACGCCGGCATCGACATGGCCGAACATGCCGTAGGTGAGGCCGTGGCCGTCCAGCAGGGCGCGGAACTCGGCGATGTAGTCGGCCAGCTTCTCGGGCGGCACCGCCGTGTCTTCGACGAAAGGCTGCGGGCGGGCTTCGCCGTCGACGTTGCCCAGCAGGCCCACCGATCGCTTGCGCATCGCGTACACCCGCTCCACCGCCGCATGGCCCACCGCCAGCGTATGGCCCAGCCGGGTCACGCTCCGATCTGCCCGCAGGTGTTCGGTAAAGGCGGCGACCCGGGCGTGCACCTCGGCCTGGTCGTCGCCGCTGAACTCGACCATGTTGATGCCCAGCGTGGGATGGCTGTCGGCGTCCTGCGGGAAGTATTCCGCCACGCCGTTCCAGACGATGTCGCGCATGGCCAGCATCAGCACCCGGGAATCGACCGTCTCGATGCTGATGGGCCGCAGCTGCATCAGTGCCTGTGCGTCGCGCAGGGCGTCCATGAAGGCGGCATAGCGCACGTTGACCAGGATGGAGAACCCGGGGATGGGCAGCACATTCAGCGTCGCCTCCACCAGGAAGCCCAGCGAGCCTTCCGAGCCGCACAGCACGCTGTTGAGGTTGAAGCGCCCGTCGGCCTCGCGCAGATGGGCCAGGTCGTAGCCGGTGAGGCAGCGGTTGAGCGGTGGGAACACCTCGGCGATGAGGGCGGCTTTTTCGCGCTGGATCGACTCGGCACTGCGGTAGGCCTCGCCGATGCGGCCTTCGCGGGCGCAGAGCGACGCCAGTTCGGCGTCGTCCACCGCCGCGGTGTGCAGGCGTTCGCCGCCCAGCAGCACCGTGTCGAGCGCCAGCACGTGGTCGCGTGTCTTGCCGTAGGTGCAGCTGCCCTGGCCGCTGGCGTCGGTGCTGACCATGCCGCCGATGGTGGCGCGATTGGAGGTCGACAGCTCCGGCGCGAAGAACAGCCCGTGCGGCTGCAGCGCACGGTTGAGCTGGTCCTTCACCACGCCGGCTTCCACCCGCACCCGGCGCCGCACCGGATCGATCTCGAGGATGCGGTTCATGTGGCGCGACAGGTCCACCACCACGCCATCGGTGAGCGACTGGCCGTTGGTGCCGGTGCCGCCGCCGCGCGGGGCCACGACCACCTTGCGCCACGCCTCCAGCGCCACCAGCCGCGCCAGGCATTGCACGTCCCCGGCGTCGCGCGGATAGACCACCGCCTGCGGCAGGCGCTGGTAGATGGAATTGTCGGTTCCCAGCACCAGGCGTTCGCCGTGGCGGGTGGCGATCTCGCCGCGAAAGCCCGCTTCGGTCAACGCGGCCAGGAAGGCGCGGTAAAGGTCGGCCAGCGAGGTCGCCGGACGAACGACGGCGATGGGAAAGACGGTGGCAGACACGGTGGCAGTACTCATAGTACGTACTATCATAGTATGACTACGCCATGGGTTATCTTCGCGTTTCCCCTGCAGGCCTTCCATGTCCATCGTTACCCAGTCATTGCCCGAAAAGCTGGTGCTCGCCATGAGCGCGGACATCGCCGCGGGCGTTTATCCGGTGGGCACCCAGCTGCCGATCGAACCCGAGCTGTGCACCCACTACGGCGTCAGCCGCACGGTGCTGCGCGAGGCCATGGCCCGGATGAAGTCCGACGGCCTGATCGACACCCGGCAGGGGCGCGGCAGTTTCGTGCTGGCGCCGTCCACCCGGACGCCGTTTCGCTTCGAGGCGCCGGCGGTGCAATCCACCCAGTCGATCCTGGAACTGTCCGAACTGCGCCTGGGCGTGGAAGGCACGGCCGCGGCGCTGGCCGCCCGCCGGCGCACGCCGGAGCAGCTGCAGCGCCTCCGCCAGTGCCTCGATGAAATGGCGCAGGCGCTGGAGCAGGGCGACAGCGGCAGCGCCGCCGACCTGGAGTTTCATCGGGTGATCGCCGACGCGACCGGCAACCAGCACTACCGGCTGTTCATGGAATACCTGCGGCGCTCGTACGCCACGGCGATCGACCTGGCGCGCGCCAACAGCGCGCAGGCCGACGGCCTGTCGCAGATCGCCCAGGACGAACACCGCGCCATCTACCAGGCCATCGCCGACGGCGACGACGAAGCGGCGGAGCGTGCGGTGAAGCACCACATCCGCGCCGCGGCCAGACGCCTGTCGGGCGATTGAGATTTTTTTTCGGGCGCCCCGAAGATGCGGACCCACCGCACCGGACGTCATTCGTGATTGCATGCTTTGCGGACGGTGGAGACCCGGCCGGTTTCGGCATGGTGCGCAAGCAGCGCTGATTGAAGTGGGATGACGAGTGATTCGACGGTGAGCGAGGCCGGCATGCGCTGGCGTGGGGCCCTGCTGGGACTGACCCAGATCCTGTCCTGGGGCGGCTCCTTTTTTCTGCTGGCGGTCATCGGCGGCCCGGTCGCCAGGGACACCGGCTGGGCCCTGCAGGCGGTCTACGGCGGGCTGTCCATCGGCATTTTCATCTCGGGCCTGCTGGCGCCCCGGGTCGGGCTGCTGATCCAGAAGACCGGCGGGCGCCGCATGCTCTGCGCCAGCGGGTTGGTCATCGCGTTCGGCCTGCTGATCCTCGCGGTATCGCCGCACGTACTGGTGTTCTGCCTCGGCTGGGTGGTCATCGGTATCGGCATGGCCGCCGGGCTGTACGACGCGCTGTTCGCGGCCGTCGGGCAGGCCTACCCGGGCCGGGCCCGTTCGGCGATCACGTCGATCACCCTGGTGTCGGGCTTCTGCACCACGCTGGTCTGGCCGGTGCTGGGCATTCTGGTCGACGAGGTCGGCTGGCGCTACAGCTGTGCCATCTACGCCGCGATCCTGGTGGCGACCATCTGGCCGCTGTACGCGCGCTCGCTGCCCGCCGCCCTGGTCGCCGCACCGGCGAGCCGTCCCGCCGGACGCAAGGCCTCGTCCCTCGATCCGGCCACCTACCGCCTGGTCAGCCTGGTTTTCACCCTGGCCGCGGTCCTGATGACCGCCATCTCGCTGCAACTGCTCAGCTTGCTGCAGGTCAGCGGATATTCGCTGGCCGCGGCACTGGGCCTGAGCACCTTGCTCGGCCCCGCGCAGGTGGTGTCGCGCATCGTCGACCTGGCGGCGGGCAAGCGCCATCCGGCGTGGACGACGCTCATCTCCAACGGCCTGGTGGCCGTGGGCCTGCTGGCGATCGCGGTGGTGCCGGCGCTCGCCGCCGTCGGCATCGTCTGCTACGGCGCGGGCAACGGGCTGCGCGCCATCGTGCGCGGCACGCTGCCGCTGTCGTTGGTGCCGAGCGACGAATACGCCCACCTCATGGGCCGGCTGGCGCGCCCCGCCCTGCTGGGCCAGGCCATCACCCCGGTCGCCACCGGCTTCGTGATGGAGCACTGGGGCAGCCAGGCCACCATGTGGCTGCTGTGCCTGCTGGCGGTGGTCAACGTGCTGCTGACCGTGCGCCTGCTGAAACTCGCCCGCTGACCCCGGCCCACGCGCCCTCATTGTTGAATCGAGGTTAAGGATGGTTTAACTCCGGCGGCGTTTCCGGGCACCCATGCGACCGCACCATCCGCTTTCCAGAAAAAAGCGGAGTCATTGCATGAAGACCTACAGGATCGCCACCATTCCCGGGGACGGTATCGGCAAGGAAGTGGTCCCCGCCGGCCAGCGGGTGCTGGAAGCCCTCGCCGCCACGAGCAGCGGTTTCCGCTTCGAATTCGAGAACTTCGGCTGGGGCGGCGACTGGTTTCGCGCCCACGGCGAAATGATGCCCGCCGACGGCCTGGACGCCTTGCGCGACAAGGACGCGATCCTGTTCGGCTCGGCCGGCGACCCGCATATTCCCGACCACGTCACCCTGTGGGGCCTGCGCCTCAAGATCTGCCAGGGCTTCGACCAGTACGCCAATGTGCGGCCGACCCGCATCCTGCCCGGCATCGACGGCCCCCTCAAGCGCTGCGGTCCGAAGGACCTCGACTGGGTCATCGTGCGCGAGAACTCCGAAGGCGAGTACTCCGGCGTCGGCGGCCGGGTGCACCAGGGCCATCCGATCGAGGCGGCGACCGACGTGTCGATGATGACCCGCTCGGGCGTGGAACGCATCATGCGATTCGCCTTCCGACTGGCCCGCTCCCGGCCGCGCAAGCTGCTCACCGTGGTCACCAAGAGCAACGCCCAACGCCACGCCATGGTGATGTGGGACGAGATCGCGGTGCAGATCTCCCGGGAGTTCCCCGACGTGAAGTGGGACAAGGAACTGGTCGACGCCGCCACCGCGCGCATGGTCAACCGGCCGGCCACGCTCGACACCATCGTCGCCACCAACCTGCACGCCGACATCCTCAGCGACCTGGCCGCGGCGCTCGCCGGCAGCCTGGGCATCGCGCCCACCGGCAACATCGATCCCGAGCGCCGCTACCCGAGCATGTTCGAGCCCATCCACGGTTCGGCCTTCGACATCATGGGCAAGGGCCTGGCCAACCCGGTCGGCACCTTCTGGTCGGTGGTGATGCTGCTGGAACACCTGGGCGAGCCGGAAGCCGCCGCGCGGGTGATGGCGGCGGTGGAGGCGGTTACCGCCGACAAGTCGCTGCACACCGGCGACCTCGGCGGCGAGGCCACCACCGAGCAGGTGACCCGCGCGGTCTGCGACCTCATCGGCGAGGCCCGGCAGCCCCAGGCCGCCTGAGCCCCGCGACCCGCGCGCGAACACAAAAGAAAAGAGACAACCATGAACATCACCCGACTGCGCTTCTGCGCGGCGCTGGCCGCCGTCGCACTGGGCACGGCTGCCGGCCCCGCGCAAGCCCAGGCCCAGGCCCAGGCCCACGGCTTTCCGACCAAGCCGGTCACGCTGGTCGTGCCGTTCCCGCCGGGCGGCAGCTCGGACGTGCTGGCGCGCGCGCTCACCGACAAGCTCTCCCAGAGCCTCGGCCAGCCGGTCGTCGTCGAGAGCCGGCCCGGCGCCGGCGCCACCCTGGGCGCGGCCTATGTCGCCACCGCCAAGCCGGACGGCTACACCCTGCTGATGGGTGCGGTGCACCACGCCATCGCCACCAGCGTCTACAAGAAGCTGCCCTACGACTTCGACAAGAGCTTCGCCCCGGTCACCACCGTCGCACTGGTGCCCAACGTGCTGGTGATCAGCGCGAAATCGCCGGTCACCGACGTGAAGGGCCTGATCGCCCAGGCCAAGGCCGCGCCGGAAAAGCTGTCCTTCGGCTCCAACGGAAACGGCACGCTGCAACATCTCGTCGGCACCCAGTTCGCGTCCACCACCGGCATCGAGCTGCTGCACGTGCCCTACAAGGGCAGCGCGCCGCTCACCACCGACCTGCTCGGCGGGCAGGTCGACATGTCCTTCGACACCATCACGCCGGTGGTGCCGTTCATCAAGGCCGGCAAGCTGCGCGCTCTCGCCGTGACCACCGCAAGGCGCTCCGCCACGTTGCCCGAGGTGCCGACGCTCGACGAAGCCGGACTGAAAGGCTTCGACCAGGGCACCTGGTTCGGCATCCTGGCGCCGGCCGGCACGCCCAGGGAGGTGGTCGCACGGCTCAACGGCGAGATGGTGAAGATCATCCAGTCGCCCGACTTCCGCAAGCGGATGGAGGACATCGGCGCCGAACCCATCGGCGACACGCCGGAACAGATGGCGGCACGCATCAAGGCCGACACCGCCCGGTACGGCGTGCTGGTCAAGGCCGCCAACGTCGTCATCGATTGATCGACTGATCGGCCGATCGACTGGTCGGCTCCGTGGCCGCGGGCGGGGCCGGATGGACAGTGGGCGACGCTCGCCCTAGATTCAGGCGGTCATTCACCTGAATTCAACAATGCATCGCCCATGCCCGGCACGATCCAGCCCGCCGACCTGTCCTTTTTCTCGACGCTCGCCGCATCGGGCAGCCTGAGCGCGGCGGCGCGGGAGCTGGGCGTCACCACGCCGGCGGTCAGCAAGCATCTGGCACAGATGGAATCCCGGGCGGGCGTCTCCTTGCTGAGCCGCACCACCCGCCGCATGAGCCTCACGCCGGAGGGCGAGCTGTACCTGGCACACGCCCGCCGCATCCTCGGCGACATCGACGAGATGGAAGAATTGCTCGGCGTGGCCAAGGCGGTGCCCAAGGGGCTGCTGCGGGTCAATGCCACTCTGGGCTTCGGTCGCAGCCATGTCGCGCCGCTGATCTCGGCATTCGCGCTGCGCTACCCCGAGGTGGACGTGCAGCTGCAGCTCTCGGTCAGCCCGCCGCCGCTCACCGACGACAGTTTCGATATCTGCATACGCTTCGGCGCGCCGCCGGACAGCCGTGTCATCGCCCGCCGGCTGGCGACCAATCGCCGCCTGCTCTGCGCCTCGCCCGGCTACCTGAAGGCGCACGGCGTCCCCAAGGTGCCGAACGACCTCACCCGCCATCGCTGCATCGGCATCCGGCAGGGCGAAGAGGCCTACGGCGTATGGCGACTCACCGGCCCGAAAGGCCGCAAGGCCACCACCGAGGCCGTCAAGACGCGCGGCAACCTGACCACCAACGACGGCGAGATCGCCGTCGCCTGGGCGCTCGAAGGCCACGGCATCCTGATGCGTGCCGAATGGGACGTCGCCCGCCACCTCGCCAGCGGCCGGCTGGTGCGGGTGCTGCCGCAGTTCGAGACGCCGGATGCGGACATCTACGCCGTCTACCCCCAGCGCCACCAGCTGGCGGCGCGGGTGCGGACGTTCGTCGATTTCGTCGCGCAGTCGTTCGGCGCGCAGGCGGTGCCGCAGCGCTAGCGCCGCCGCAGCCCGCTCAGGCGGGCGATGCCGGCAATGCCGAGAGAGCGCCCGCCACCATGGCGCGCAATGTCGGGATGAGCGACGCCGCGCGGGCATCGTCCCAGGCGAAGGGTGACACCTCCTGCATGTAGGCGCACTGGGCGAGTTCGAGTTGCACCAGGTGAACGCCGTCGTCCGGACGGCCGTATTGCCGGGTGATGAAACCGCCCTTGAAACGCCCGTCCAGCACGAAGCTGAAGGGGCTGCCGGCCGCCGCCTGCCGCACCGCTTCGCGCACCGGTGGCGCGCAGGCCCGGCCCTCGAAGGTGCCGATGTTCAGCGTCGGCAGTTCGCCATCGAACAGATGCGGCAAAACGCTGGCGATGGAGTGGGCCTCCCACACCAGCACCCGGCCGTGCAGCGCCTTGAGGCGCGCGATCTCGTCCTGCAGCGCCCGGTGGTAGGGCTGCCAGAACTCCGCCACGCGGCGCGCGGTTTCCTCCGGCCCCGGGGTGGCGACGCCGTCCGCGTAGACCGGCTCGGCGTGGAAGGTTTCGGTGGGGCAAAGGCCGGTGGTGTTCTGGCCCGGATAGAGCGACTGTCCGTCGGACGGCCGGTTGAGGTCGACGACGTAGCGCGAGTACTGCGCCTGCAGCGTCGAGGCGCCCATTTCGGCGGCGAACGCGTAGAGGCGTTCGATGTGCCAGTCGGTATCCGGCACCTCCCGGGCGGCGGGGGTCATCTGCGCGGCCAGATCGGGCGGCAGTTGGCGGCCCACGTGGGGCATGGAAATCAACAAGGGCAGGGTGCCCTGGGTGGAGACAAAAATGGGAGGGTTCATGCGCCGTCGGAGGTTCGTTTGACGCGGCATTATCGTTTTCGCTTCGGGGCCGCGACCGCGCGCAGGCAATCGACGAGTTGCTCGGTGCTGGGCGTCGGGCGTCGCCCGCGCAGCGTGATCAGCCCGACCGCCGGCAGGTCGATCGGCACCGCTATCGACAGCACGGCCAGCAGCCCCTGCGCCTCGAAATGCCGCGCCACCGAGCGCGCCATGAAGGCCACCGCGCCGCGCTGCTGCAAGAAGCTCAGCTGTGCCAGGAAGGACGCCGATTCGATGATGTCCACCGGCGGATGCAGGTCGTGCCGCAGGAACATCTGGTCCAGCTTCACCCGCAGCGAAGCCCAGGGCGGAGGCAGCACGCAGGGCAGCGCGGCCAGCTGCGACCAGCCGACGCGTCGCTTGCCGGCCAGGTCGTGGCCGAGCCGCACCACCGCCACCATCGGGTCCTGATACAGCGCCTCGGTGTCCAGGTCGGGTGCGGCGTAGCCGGGCTCCAGCCGGCCGACGAAGAGGTCCAGCTCGCCCAGCCGCAGCTTGGGCAGCAGCCGGGTCAGGTCGCCTTCCTCGACCAGCACGGTGGTCAGGGCCGAGCGCTGCTTGAGCATCTCGACGGCGGGCGTCACCAGGCCCGGCAGGGTGACCACCATCGATCCCAGCCCGGTACGGCCCGACGCACCGCTGGCGACGGCGGCCAGCTCGTCGCGGGTGCGGTCGTAATCGGCCAGCACCGAGCGGGCGAAGCGCACCACGCTGTCGCCGTAGGGCGTCGGCTCGGTGCCACGGGTGGAGCGCTGGAACAGAGCCAGGCCGAACATGCGCTCGATTTCCGCCAGCGTCTTGGAGACGGCGGGCTGCGTCAGGGCGAGAAACTCCGCCGCGCGTCCGAGGTGCCGGAACTGGTCCAGCGCGACCAGCATCTGCAGGTGCCGCAACTTGAGGTTGGACCGCAGCACGCGGTCGATCTGGCTCATCGCAAGGCCTTTCGGGTTAACCCTTCTTCATGTCGTCGAGGCTATGAAGAGAGTCTTCTATTTCATTGGATCGGAATGGATTGTGCGATGAACAATCCGCCCGAGAGCCCCCGATTCGAAAAAGCAGGAGACAAGAAATGAGCCAGCCCCGCAGCCCGCAACGACGCCAGTTCGTCCTGGGCGGTATCGCCGCCGCCACCCTGGCCGCAACCTCGACCCGCGCACTGGCGGCCGACTACCCGGACCGCCCCATCACCTTCATCTGCCCCTGGCCCGCCGGCGGCACCGCCGACCGCTCCATGCGAGCCATCTGCCAGATCGCCTCGCGCGAACTCGGCCAGTCGGTGGTGGTGGACAACCGCGCGGGCGCCTCCGGGATGATCGGCACCAAGGCCCTCGCCATGGCCAAACCCGACGGCTACACCATCGGCCAGATCCCCATTTCGGTCACCCGCTTCTCGCAGCTCGGCACGGTGCAGATCGACCCGATGAAGGACTTGAGCTACCTGGCGCGCAGCAACGGACAGACCTTCGGCATCGCCGTGCAGGCCGATTCGCGCTTCAGGTCGCTGGCCGAGGTGGTAGCCGCCGCCAAGGCCAAGCCGGGCGAGATCACCTACGCCCACGCCGGCGTCGGCGGCGCCACCCACGTGGGCATGGAGCAGTTCGCGCTGGCAGCGGGCATCAAGCTCAACGCCATCGCCTACAAGGGCGGCTCGGCCGCGCTGCAGGACGTGCTGGCCAACCAGGTCGATTTGCTCGCCGACAGCAGCTCCTGGGCGCCGCATGTCGAGGCCGGCAAGATGCGCCTGCTGGCGGTGTGGAGCGAGGCCCGCGCGCCCCGCTTCAAGGATGCGCCCACCCTCAAGGAGCTGGGCTACGACGTGGTGGTCGAGGCGCCCAACGGCATCGGCGCACCGGCCGGCCTGCCGCCCGCAGTGGAAAAACGCCTGCGCGACGCCTTCCGCAACGCCATCGCCAGCGCCGAGTTCCGCACCGTCTGCGACAGCATCGACTCGCCGGTGATGTACCTCGACGGCCCGGCCTACCGAAAATATGTCCAGGACGTCTACAAGCAGGAAACCGGCCTGATCCAGCGGCTGAACCTCAAGGAGCTGATGGCCAAGGGCTGACACGCCCCCGACCACCGGCCGACCGACAGAAAAGAAACCCACGATGACCGACAGCCCCCTGATCCGACTGCACCCCAACGACAACGTGCTGGTGGCCAAGACGCCGATCGCGCTCGGCGAGACCATCGCCGGGTTCGGCGTGAAGGCCCGCGCCCAAGTGCCGGCCGGCCACAAGATCGCGGCGCGCGCCATCGCCGCCGGCGAGGAGGTCAAGAAGTACGACACGGTGATCGGCGTGGCTTCGCGCGACCTGGAGCCGGGCGACTACGTGCACAGCCACAACCTGAGCCTGGTCGACAGCTACCGCGACCCCGGCTTTTGCCAGGACGTGCGGCCGGTCGACTACCTGCCCGAATCCGAGCAGGCGACCTTCATGGGCTTCGTACGGCCGGGCGGCGGTGTCGGCACCCGGAACTTCATCGGCATCCTGTCGTCGGTGAACTGCTCGGCCACCGTCATCAACCGCATCGCCGCGCATTTCACGCCGGAGCGGCTGGCGGCGTTTCCCAATGTCGACGGGGTGGCCGCCTTCGCCCAGAGCAGCGGCTGCGGCATGTCGTCGCCGAGCGAGCATTTCGACGTGCTGCGGCGCACCCTTGCCGGCTATGCCCGGCACCCCAATTTCGCGGGCGTGCTCATCGTCGGCCTGGGCTGCGAGCGCAACCAGGTCGATTCGCTGGTCGACTCGCAGGGCCTGAAGGCCGGTAAGCTGATGCGCACGTTGGTGATGCAGGAAGTGGGCGGCACGCGGGTCACGGTGGAGGCGGGCATCCGCGCCATCGAGGAAATGCTGCCCGAGGCCAACGCCGCCCGGCGCCAGCCGGTGAGCGCACGCCACCTGAAGATCGGCCTGGAGTGCGGCGGCTCGGACGGCTTCTCGGCCATCACCGCCAACCCCGGCCTGGGCGCGGCCATGGACATCCTGGTGCGCCACGGCGGCACCGCCATCCTCTCGGAAACACCCGAAATCCACGGTGTCGAATTCATGCTGACCCGGCGCGCCGTCACCCCCGAGGTGGGCCAGAAACTGCTGGACCGGCTGGCCTGGTGGGAGCGTTACGCGGCGGGCCAGAACGCGCAGTTCAACGGCGTGGTCGGCCACGGCAATCAGGCCGGCGGGCTGGCCAACATCTTCGAGAAATCGCTGGGCTCGGCCATGAAGGGCGGCACCACGCCGCTGCAGGAGGTGTACGAATACGCCATGCCGATCGACAAGACCGGCTTCGTCTTCATGGACTCGCCCGGCTACGACCCGGTCGCCGCCACCGGGCAGATCGCCAGCGGCGCGCAGCTGATCTGCTTCACCACCGGGCGCGGCTCGATGTTCGGCAGCAAGCCCGCGCCGACCATCAAGCTGGCCAGCAACACGCCCATGTACACCCGGCTGGAAGAAGACATGGACATCAATTGCGGCGTGGTGATCGACGGCGCAGCGACCGTGTCCGAGCTGGGGCGGGAAATCTTCGAACGCATCCTGCGACACGCCTCGGGGGAGACCACCAAGAGCGAAGGCCTCGGCCTGGGCGATCACGAGTTCGTGCCCTGGCACCTCGGCATCGTGAGTTGATTCCCCCGAAAATGCCCCCGCAATCACAACGACACACAGGACAAGCATGCCCGCACACAACCTCTTCAAGACCGCCATCGCCGAGAAGCGCCCGCAGATCGGGCTGTGGGTTTCCATGGCCGACCCCTACATGGCGGAGGTCAGTGCCACCACCGGCTTCGACTGGCTGCTGATCGACGGCGAACATGCGCCCAACGACCTGCGCAGCACGCTGGGCGCACTGCAGGCGGTGGCGCCGCATCCGGCCCAGCCGGTGGTGCGAGCGGTGTGCGGCGATACCGCACTCATCAAGCAGTTGCTGGACATCGGCGCCAGGACGCTGCTGGTGCCGATGGTCGATACGGCCGAACAGGCGCGTGCGCTGGTGTCCGCCACCCGCTATCCGCCGCAGGGAATCCGGGGTGTCGGCAGCGCGGTGGGCCGGTCCTCGGACTGGAGTGCCCGCGCCGACTACCTCGACATCGCCGACGACGAGGTGTGCCTGCTGGTGCAGGCCGAATCGACCACCGCGCTGGCCAACCTGGAGGCCATCTGCGCGGTGGACGGGGTGCACGGCGTGTTCATCGGCCCGGCCGACCTCGCCGCCTCCATGGGCCACCGCGGCAAGCCTGGCCATCCGGAGGTGCAGGCAGCGATCGAGCAGGCGATGAAAACCATCGTGGCTTCCGGCAAGGCGGCCGGCACGCTGACCTCCGACCCGGCCCTGGCGCGCCGCTACCTGGACCTGGGCTGCACCTTCGTGGCTGTGGGCGTCGATGTGCTGATCTTCGCCAATGCGGCCCGGCGCCTGAGCCAGTCGTTCCGGCCCGGCGCCGAGGCGGCCGCGCCTGCCGCCAAGCCCGGCGCCGCCTACTGACTCACTTGGCGAACAGCGAATCCATGTTGGCGAAAGCCTTGATCTCCACCGCGTTGTTCGACGGATCGCGGAAGAACATGGTGGCCTGTTCGCCCACTTCGCCCTTGAAGCGGATGTAGGGCTCGATCACGAATTCGGTGCCGGCCGCCTTGAGCTTGTCGGCCATCTCGTGCCACTGCGCCATCGACAGCACCGCGCCGAAATGCCGCACCGGAACGCCGTGGCCGTCCACCGCGCTGACCTGGCTGAAGCCGCATTCGTCGGGCGCCAGGTGGGCCACGATCTGGTGGCCGTAGAAGTTGAAGTCGATCCAGTCGGGTGAGCTGCGGCCCTCGGGGCAGCCGAGCAGGTCGCCGTAGAAGCTGCGCGCGGCCGCCAGGTCGTGGACCGGGAAAGCCAGGTGGAAGGGAGGCATCGCGGCGGTGGTGGTGGTGGTGGTGGTGGTGGTATCGCTCATGGTCGTGGGTCTCGCGGTCATGTTTTTCTGAACAGGGCGCAAGTTTAAAAACCGGCGCTCATCTTGAAAAGCGATCTTTTTTTGTATGCCTGATCGCTGAATTCGATTAGCGTCCGGCCATGCTCAAGGAACTGAAAACCTTTCTCGCGGTCGGCCGTCACGGCACTTTCTCGAGGGCCGGCGCCCGCATCGGCCTCACCCAGTCGGCGGTCAGCGCGCAGATCCAGCGCCTGGAAGAAAGCCTCGGGTTTCCGCTGTTCGACCGCGCCGGCCGCAGCGCGACGCTCAATGCGGCGGGCCGCGACACGCTGGTGCGCGCCGAAGAAATCGTCGCGCTGTTCGACGGCCTGCACCAGCCGTCCCAAGCCGCACTCCCGGCGGTCCTGCGCATCGGCGCCATCGCCTCGGTCCAGGCGCACGGCCTGCCCGAGGCGGTGGTGGCGCTGCGCACGGCGCATCCGCTGCTGCGCGTCAAGATCGTGCCCGGTGTTTCGCTGGCCTTCCTGGGGCTGGTCGATGCCGGTGAACTCGATGCCGCGGTGATGATCCGGCCCAATTTCGAGCTACCGCCCGAACTCGCCTGGCGGCCGCTGTGGCGCGAGGCTTTCGTGCTCGCCGTGCCGGCGCGGCTGCGCGGCAAGGACTGGCGCGCGCTGCTGGAGCGCGAGCCCTTCCTGCGCTACGACCGCGCCTCCTTCGGTGGCCGGCTGGTCGCGCAGTTCCTGGAGGCCGAGGGCATCGTGGTGAACGAGGCGGTGGAGATGGACGAGATCGCCGGTCTCGTCCGCCTGGTGGCGCGCGGCGCGGGGGTGGCCCTGGTGCCGCGCTGCCAACCGTATTTCCCGCTGCCGCCGGAGGTGCGCGGCATCGACCTCAAACGCGACGCGCTGCAGCGGGAAATCGGCCTGGTCGAACGCAGGCGGCATCCGCAAATGGCGCTGGTCGACGAACTGCACCGTGCCCTGGCGGCCCTGCCGCAGTGACACGGAGGGGCCGTCACTTCACCTGCTGATCCAGGAAAGCCCGGATGACCGCGCCGATCTCCGCACCGTGCGTTTCCAGGGCCAGATGGCCGGTGTCGTAGAAACGAACGTCGGCGCCGGGGATGTCGCGCTTCCAGGCCTCGGCGCCAGCGGGCAGGAAGAACGGATCGTTCTTGCCCCACACCGCCAGCAGCGGCGGCTGGTAGCGGCGGAAGTAGGCCTGGAACTCCGGATACCGCTCCACGTTCGACGCGTAATCCAGCAGCAGGTCGAGCTGGATGTCCGCATTGCCGGGCCGCGACACCAGCGCACTTTCCAGCGCGACGGCATCCGGTGCCACCAGGCTCGGATCGGGAACACCTTCGAGGTACTGCCAGCGGATGGAGGCCGGCGTCGGAAACTCGTGCAGCGCCGCGCGGTTGGCTGGCGACGGTTCCTTCCAGTACTTCTGGATCGGCGCCCAGCCGGGGCCAAGCCCTTCCTCGTAGGCGTTGCCGTTCTGCGAAACGATGGCGGTCACGCGCGAAGGGTGCGCGAGGGCCAGGCGCCAGCCGACCGGCGCGCCGTAGTCGAACACCTGCATGGCGTAACGGTCCAGCCGAAGCTGCTCGGTGAACTGGCCGATGGTCCGGGCGAGCTGGTCGAAGGTGTAGGCGTAGCGGCCGCGCTCTGGCGCCTCGGTGAAACCGAAGCCGGGCAGGTCCGGTGCCACCACGTGGTACCGGTCCGCCAGCATCGGGATGAGGTTGCGGTACATGAAGGACGAGGCCGCGAAGCCGTGCAGCAGCAACACCGTGGGTGCCTTGGGATCGCCGGCTTCCCGGTAGAACACCTTCACGTCACCGACCTGCTCGAAACGGTGGTGCACCTGGAGGTCCGCCGCGGAGACCCCGCCGGCCAGCATCGTCGCCGCGAGACCCGTTGCGGCAAGCAGCTTGTTCGTCGTCATGTTGAAATCCTTGTAACCAGTTAATGATGTTTTTAAGGTTACATGCGGCATGCGTAACTGGTCAACAGGAATTTAAAAGGTTACATTGATGTCATGGCAGAAAAATCGCAAGCCCCGCAAGCCTCGAAGGACGCGCTCTTCGTGGGCGACGACCTCGCGCTCGACTTCATCAACACCCGCTACGGCGTCGGGCCGGCGCAGCGCGAATGCTTCGCCGACGACGCCAGCGTCCTGGCCTGGCTGAAGGCGGCCGGCGTCCTGCCTGAAGACGTCGACGAAGCGCCCCGAGGTTTGCTGAAGCTCGCGCTTCGACTGCGGGAAAGCGCGAAAGCGCTGATCGGCGCCGCCCGTTCGGGAAACGAGGCAGACGCGGCGGTCGTCAACCATGTGCTGGAGGCCGGCCGGGCCGCGCGAGCGCTCGAATGGGACGGCGCCGGCAAGGCCTTCCGGGCCACGACACGGCGACGGCACGACGATGCCGCCGGCCTGCTCGAACCTGTCGCCCAGGCCCTCGTGACGCTGCTGACCGAAACGCCCCTGGCACTGGTCAGGCAATGCGAAGCCCACGACTGCACGCTGCTGTTCCACGACATGACCAAATCGCACCGCCGCCGCTGGTGCAGCATGGCCGTGTGCGGGAACCGCATGAAGGTGGCGGCCTTCCGGTCGCGGCAGAAAACCGGCGAATGACCGGCCGCTCCCGATCAGCCGCCGTACTGCTTCAGCGCCAGCGCGCGCAGCAGTTCGGCCGCCAGCCGCTGGGGCTTGCTGGTGGGCCGGGCTTTCGGGATGGCCAGCACCACCCGGTTGCGCATCGCGGGCGAAACGATGGCCGCCTCGTGCAGGGCCTGGGGATAGGTCCACAAGCGCCGCGCGCTGGCCGGCAGCACGGTGTGCGCGACGCCACGCGCCACCAGCGACAGCACGGTCAGCACCGAGTCGACCTCGGCGACGAGATCCAGCGCCAGCCCGCGCGGCCGGGTATGCGCCTCCAGCAACTGCCGCAATGCGTTGGGGCCGCTGGGCATGACCAGCGGCAGGGCGCTCACGTCGGCCAGCTTGACGCGACGCGGCAGCGGGCGTGGGCCGAACAGCAGCAGCGGTTCGCGGCCCAGCGTTTCCTCGGCCAGCTGCGGCGAGGGCGGAGGGTCGAACAGGATCGCCATGTCCAGCGTGCCGGCCACCAGCCATTCGCGCAGCCGGATGCTGAGCGACTCGACGATGGTCACCGTGGCCTGCGGATATTGCTCGCGGAAGCGCTGCACCAGGTCGGCTGTCAGCACCTGTGCCACCCGGGGCGGCAGGCCGATGGTGACCTGGCCGCGCGGGCTGGACTGGCGCTCGCGCATGTCGGCCCGTGCCGCTTCGGCCAGTTCGAAGATGCCGCGCGCATGCGCCAGCATGGCCAGGCCGGCCTCGTTGGCCGAGGCGCCCCGGCCGTTGCGCACCAGCAGGCGCTGGCCCACCTCTTCCTCGAGCAGCAGCACCTGCCGGCTGAGCGCCGGCTGGGACAGGTGCAGCGCGGCGGCCGCCCGACTGAAGCTGCCGCTTTCGACCACGGCGACGAAATAGCGCAGGCGGGTGAGATCCATGGGTTTTCCCTGAGTGACGGGCGGTTGACGCATGCATCCTACCGATAACTGCTATCCGGATACCCGATCACCCGGGCGCCGGGCCGGCGGGACAATCCGGTCATGCCCGACATCCTCACCTACGACCTCGAACCCCGCGCCGCGAGCTTCACGCCACCGCCGCTGAACTGCGACAGCCATGTGCACGTCTTCGGCCCGGCGGCGACGTTTCCCTATGCGGAAGGCCGCGGCTTCACACCGGTGGACGCGCCCAAGGAGACCCTGTTCGCCCTGCATCGCCTGCTGGGCATCGAGCGCTGCGTGATCGTGCAGTCGGCCGTACACGGATTCGACAACCGGGTGGTGGAGGACGCCATCGCCGCCGGAGAGGGCCGCTACCTGGGCATCGCCCTGGTCCCCACCTCGGTGCCGGACGCAGAACTGGCCCGCCTGGCTGCTGCCGGCATCCGGGGCGTGCGCTTCAATTTCATGGCCCACCTGCCGGGCACGCCGCTGGACGAAGTCGTCGCGCTGACCCGCCGGCTGGCGCCGCTGGGCATGCACCTGCAGGTGCACTTCGAAAGCAAACTGGTGCATACCGTCGGCCCGGCGCTGGCGCAGAGCGCGGTGCCGGTGGTGATCGACCACATGGGCCGGGTCGATGCCTCGCTCGGCCCCGACCACGAAGATTTCGCCGGGCTGTGCCGCCTGCTGCAGAACCCGCTGTTCCGGGTGAAGGTGAGCGGGGTGGACCGCATCGCCACCCGCGATACCTACGCCCGGGGCGTGGCCCTGGCGCGGCGCCTGGTCGAGTCCTTCGCCGACCGCTGCCTGTGGGGCACCGACTGGCCGCACCCCAATCACACGCATGTGCCGGACGACGCCGCCCTGGTCGAGCTGCTCCCCGAAATCGCACCCGAAGCCCGGCTGCGCGAGATGCTGCTGGTGGACAACCCGGCGGCCTTCTACCGATTCGAATGAGGAGACACGACGATGAGCGATGAGAAGGAATTCCACTACAACCCCGCCGGCCGGCTGAAAGGCAAGGTCGCCTTCGTCAGCGGTGCCGGCTCGGTCGGCCCGGGCTGGGGCAACGGCCGTGCCGTGGCGGTGCGTTTCGCAGAGGAAGGCGCGCTGGTGTTCGCCACCGACCGCGACCCGGCCCGCCTGGTCGAGACCGCCGAGCGGGTGGCCGCCGCCGGCGGCACGCTGGTCACCGGCGAATGCGACGTGACCGACAGCGCCTCCATCGCCGCCGCCGTGGCCCGCTGCGCCGAGCGCTTCGGCCGCATCGACGTGCTGGTCAACAACGTCGGCGGCTCGGCCAGGGGCGGCCCGGTGGAGATGAGCGAAGAGGTCTGGGACGCCCAGGTCGACTTCAACCTGAAAAGCGTGTTCCTCAGCTGCAAGCACGTGCTGCCGCTGATGGAAAAACAAGGCTCGGGCGCCATCGTCAACATGTCGTCCACCTCGGGCCTGCGCTGGACCGGCGCGGCCCAGGTGGCCTATGCCGCGACCAAGGCGGCGGTGATCCAGTTCTCGCGGGTGCTGGCGGTGCAGTACGCCGACCGCAACATCCGCTGCAACACCGTCGTACCGGGGCAGTTGCACACGCCGATGGTGGAGGTGAGGCTGGCCGGCCAGCGCTCCGGCGGCGACGTGCAGGCCTTGCTGGCGCAACGCCAGGCGCGCATTCCGCTGCCCTTCATGGGCGACGGCCGCGACACCGCCGCGGCGGCGCTCTTCCTCGCTTCGGACGAAGCGCGCTTCATCACCGGCACCGAGATCGTCGTCGACGGCGGCATGTCGGTGCGCTGCGGCTGAGACCCCATTCAAGAATCATCCAGGAGACCAAGACATGAAAACCGCATCCCTCGTCCGCCGCGCATTCGTCGGCCTGGCCGCCGCAGCCTGCCTCGCCGCCGCCGCACCCGCCGCCCTGGCGCAGGGCGGCAAGGTCACCCGACTCGTCGTGGCGTTTCCGCCCGGCGGCCCGGTCGATTTCGTCGCCCGCACCGTCGCCGAACAGATGGGCAAGGAGCTGGGCCAGCAGGTCATCATCGAAAACAAGGCGGGCGGCAACGGCGCCATCGCGGCCGAGTACGTGGCCCACGCGGCACCCGACGGCACCACCCTCTGGCTGACCAGCGTCGGCGCGGTCGCCATCAACCCGTCCCTGTACGAAAAGCTGGCCTACGACGTGCAGCGCGACCTGCAGCCGGTGTCGCTGGTGGTGCGCAACGTCGAGGTGCTGGTGGTGGCCACCAATGCGCCGTACAACACCGGCGCCGAGTTCATCGCCGCCGCCGCCAAGGCCAAGCAGCCGCTGACCCTGGCATCTTCCGGCACCGGCAGCGTGCCGCACCTGGCCATGGAGCTGCTGTCCGACTCCACCAGGGTGCCGCTGCTGCATGTGCCCTACAAGGGCGCGGCGCCGGCCATCACCGATGTCATCGCCGGCCATGTCAACGGCTTCTTCGGGGACATCCCCGGGCTGATCTCCTTCATCAAGGGCGGCAAGCTCAAGCCCATCGGCATCGCATCGGACAAACGCAACCCCCTGCTGCCGGACGTGAAGACCTTCGCCGAGATGGGCATCAAGGGCGTGGATTCGGACAACTGGTACGCCGTCTTCGCGGGCAAAGCCGTGCCCTCGGCCGAGGTCGAGAAGGTGAGCGCCGCCCTGCGCAAGGCGTTGGCGAACGAAGACGTGCGCAGCCGCCTGATGGCCCAGGGCGCCGAGCCGGCGGCCTCCACGCCGGCCGAACTGGCCGCGCTGCTGAAAAAGGACGGCGACAAGTGGGGTCGCGTCGTCAAGGCCAAGAACATCAAGCCCGATTGAAGAAGGCAGGAAACCAGCCATGCGCATCCAACCCATCACGCCCGGCAGCCGCCCCGAACTGGCGGAACTCGAAACCCGCATCCAGGGCGCACGCGGCCGCATCTCGCTGCTGTACCAGGTGCTGCTCAACAGCCCGCCGGTCGCCGCCGGCTGGGAACAGATGCTGTCGTCCATCCGCAACCACAACAGCCTGCCGGCCGGGCTGCGCGAAATGATCATCCTGCGGGTGGCGGTCATCAACCGCGCTCCCTACGAGTTCGACGCCCATGTGCCGCACGCGCTGGCCGGCGGCGTGCCGCAGTCCACCATCGACGCGCTGCGCTCGGCCGCACTGCCGACCGATGCCGGCCTGACGCCGGCCGAAGCGGTGGCGCTGGAGTACGCCGACACCATGACCCGGGATATCGCGGTGCCCGACGTCCTGTTCGCCCGCGTCGCCGAGCATTTCCAGGGCCAGGCGCTGATCGACCTCACCGCCACCGCGGCGGCCTACAACATGGTGTCGCGCTTCCTGGTGGCGCTGCACATCGGCCACTGAAGGGATCCGCCCATGTCACGACAAGCAACCGACCAGATCCTGCTGCAGGCCCGGCTCGACGAAGCCGCCTCCGCCGCGCTGCCGGCGGCCTGCGCCGCCGCGGCGGCCGCCTGGCCGGGCGCCACCATCCGGCGCCTGGCCTGGTCGTCCACCGATGGCGACGCCTACGCCTATCTGCAGCTGCCGCAACGCCTGCAGCTGGACGCGGCCGACCTGGCCCCGGTATCGGCCGCCTTCGCCGGTGCCTTGCCGGCGGGCGCGATGCCGCAGGTGTCGCGGCTGGAAAAGGCTTTCGAGCTGCCGGGTGCCAGCCACGGCGCCGAACCCTCGGCGCACTACGTGGTCGAGATGGACCCCGAGACCGGCTGGCGCGACGAGTTGCTGCGCTGGTACGACACCGAACACATGCCCGGCCTGGCATCGGTGCCCGGCACCGTGCATGCGGCCCGGCTGCTGAACCACGACCACGGCCCGCTGTCGCTGGCCTGCTACGACCTGGTCGGCCCCGAGACCCTGGGTTCCCCGCCCTGGCTGGCGGTACGCGGTACCGAGTGGAGCAGCCGGGTACGCCCGCATTTCACGAACACCCGCCGGACCATGTTCGAGATAGCCGGCTAGGGTCCGCGGCTGCCGACCGGCCATCGGCGGCGGTTCAGTCCAACTGGATATTCGCCGCCTTGACGATGACCTTGTTCTTGGCCAGATCCCGCACGATCTCCGCACCGAAGGCCTCCGGCGTGCCCGGCGTGGTGACCACGCCGAGCGAGCTGAGGCGTTCGACCATCTCGGGCGCGGTGAGCACCTTCTGCAGTGCCTGGTTCAGCTTGTCGATGATCGGCCGGGGCGTCTTCGCCGGGGCCAGCAGGCCGACCCAGGAGTTGATCTCGTAGTCCTTCAGGCCCAGTTCGATGAAGGTCGGCACGTCGGGCAACGAAGGCGCTCGCTGCCGGGAGGTGACGCCGAGGGCGCGCAACTGCCCGCCCTTGATGAAAGGCATGGCGCCGGTCACCGATGCGAAGGTCATCGGCAAGGTGCCGCCGACGGCGTCGGTCAGGGCAGGGCCGCCGCCCTTGTACGGGATGTGCGTGAGCGGCATGCTGGTGCGCTGGCGCAGCATTTCGCCCGCCAGATGGGTGGTGCTGCCGGTGCCGGCGCTGCCGTACGACATGCCTCCGGCGGTGACGCGGGCGAGCGCCTGAAGCTCGGCCAGGCTGGTGACGGCCAGCTTCGGATTGACCACCGCGACCAACAGGGCGTCGCCGATCTTGCCGATGGGGGCGAAATCCTTCACCGAGTCGAAGGGCACCTTGGCATAGACGTTGGGGTTGATCACCAGCGTGCCGTCGTAACCCAGCAGCAGCGTGTAGCCGTCGGGTTCGGCCTGCGCCACCTGCTGGGTGCCGATGTTGCCTGCCGCACCGGCGCGGTTGTCCACCACGATCGGCTGGCCGATGGCCTGGCCCAGCTTCTCGGCGACGATCCGCGCGCTCGCGTCGGTGACGCCGCCGGTAACGAACGGAACCACCAGCCGGATCGGCTTGGTCGGGTAGGCGGCCGGCGTTTCGGCATGCGCCAGGGGCGGGCCGAAGGCCAGGAGGAGGGCGGCGGCCAGCAGGCCCCGGCGGGAGGCGGGATGGAAGTTCACGATGTCTTGTCTCCGGTGTCGTCCAGGGGAATTGCGTCCGGTCCTGCGGCGGCCGCGCATCGAGGCGCGGCGCTGGCCCACAGGGCACCGGAGTATCGGCAGGACTCGTCGCCGGCTTTCCGATACCTGATATGCGTCGCTCGCGCTTGCCGCACAGAAAACTTGTTTGCTGACGGTCGAGCGCTTTTCTTACGCTGAGTCAGGATGGGCGTTCACGCCGTGTCCGGCGCCCCGGGCAGACGCTGGAAGATTGGAATCGATCAGCACACCATCTTCGACAGACCGTTGTCAAACGGCGGTCTTCCGCAGCTATTGGATGGGAGGGTTCGAAGGCTCCGACCATGTCAACGGACACGGCGTTCAGCAGTTCATCAACCGCCGCAACGGTCACGACACCCGTTTCAGCGAAGACTACGAGGCTCTCGCCGCGCTGGGCATCGGCACCATCCGCGAAAGCGTCGGCTGGCGTCTGACGGAAACCGGCAACCCCGACGCTCTCGCCGCGGTCGTCCGGCAGGCCACCGCCGCCGCACAGGCCGGCATCCAGGTGATCTGGACCCTGATGCATTACGGCTGGCCGGATCACCTGGATCCTTTCGAGCGTCCGGACGATTTCATCGACGCCTTCGCCGCTCATTGCGCACGGATCGCGACTGCGCTGCAGGACATCGACGGACCGTCACCCGTCTGGCAACCCGTCAACGAAATTTCTTTCCTGGCATGGGCCGCGAGTTCGACCGGCCTGATCCATCCGCACACGCCCTCGGCACCCGAGCGGGGCTACCGGCTCAAGCGGGTACTGGTGCGTGCCGCCATCCGCGCGATGGACGCGATCCGCGCGGTGCAGCCGGACGCCCGGTTCGTGCATACCGATCCGCTGGTGCATGTCGAACCGCCGAGAGGTGCCGGGCCGCAGGCCTGCGAGGCGGCGCGGCAGGTCAACGAACAGCAGTTCGAGGCCTGGGACATGCTGGCCGGCCGCATCGCGCCGGAACTCGGCGGCGGACCGCATTGCCTGGACGTGCTGGGCATCAACTATTACCACGACAACCAGTGGGACCACGCCGACGGCGCGCGGCTGCACTGGCATCTGGGCGACCGCCGGCGCCGGCCCTTCTCCAGCCTGGCCCAGGCGCTGTGGCACCGGTACGGCCGGCCGATGTGCGTCTCCGAGACCGGCCATGTCGGGCAGGGCCGGGGCGAATGGCTCGACGACATGGCCGGCGAGCTGCTGGCCTGCCGGGCCGCCGGCGTACCCGTGGAAGGTGTCTGCCTCTATCCCCTCATCGACCGGCCCGACTGGCAGAACGCCGACCACTGGCACAACAGCGGCCTGTGGGACGTGCCCGGCGCCGACGTCGGTGATTTCACCCGCCACCTCTGCCTGCCCTACGCCCGGCGCCTGCGCCATTGGCAACAGGTTTTCGCCCAAGACAACGTTTCTCACCCGGCTTTCCAACAGACAACAACCATGAAAACACTGATCGTCTTTTCCCACCTGCGCTGGGATTTCGTGTACCAGCGGCCCCAACAACTCATGACGCGACTGGCTGCCGGCCGCCGCGTGGTGTTCGTGGAAGAGCCGATTCCCGGCGCGCCGGAAGCCCGCACCGAAAGCTACATGCCGTGCGACGGCGTGACCGTCCTGCGCATGCACCTGCCGACCCACGGCGCCGGTTTTCACGACGCCCACATGCCCGAGATGCGCCATCAGCTGCAGTCCTGGCTGGCGCTGAACGCGATCGACCAGTACCTGCTGTGGTTCTACACGCCGATGGCATTGCCGCTCGCCCAGGGCCTGACGCCCGGTGGCATGGTCTACGACTGCATGGACGAACTTGCCGCATTCGACTTCGCGCCGCCCGAACTCATCGCCCGCGAAAACGCGCTGTTCGACACGGTGGACCTGGTGTTCACCGGCGGCCGCAGCCTGTACGAATCCAAGCGCGACCGGCACGACGACGTGCACTGTTTCCCCAGCAGCGTCGACCACGCGCATTTCGGCCGCCAGGGCGTGGCCGACCATGCCGACCAGGCGGCCTTGCCGCATCCACGCCTGGGCTACTACGGCGTGATCGACGAGCGCCTGGATCTCTCCCTGGTCGCCGCGCTGGCGGATGCCCACGCCGACTGGCAGGTGGTGATGGTCGGGCCGCTGGCCAAGATCGCCCCGGAAAGCCTGCCGCGCAGGCCCAACCTCCACTGGATGGGGCAGCGTCGCTACGACGAACTGCCTGCCTTCCTGAGCGGCTGGGATGTCTGCCTGATGCCGTTCGCCCTGAACGCGTCGACCCGCTTCATCAGCCCGACCAAGACGCTGGAATACCTGGCCGCCGGCAAGCCGGTGGTCAGCACGCCCATCCGCGACGTGGCGCACCAGTACGCCCGCGTGGTGCCCGTCGCGGCGGACGCCGCCGGCTTCGTCGCCGCCTGTGAAGCCATCTTGGAGCGCGACGCCGACGAGGTCGCCGCGTTCCAGGCGGCTGCCGCCAACACCGTCTCCGCGACTTCGTGGGACCGCACGGCCGGCGCCATGCAGACGCTGCTGCAGCGCTTTGACGACCGCACGGTGCAGGCCCAGGCCGACGACACCCTGGCCCAGGCCAAGGCGGCCTTCGCCGTTTCCGGCGACCGCGCGCAGCAGCCTGCCGTCGCACCCCTTGCCTGAGGCCGCGACGACATGAAACGCATCGCCATTGCAGGGGCCGGATTCTCGGGCGCGGTCCTGGCGCGCCAACTCGCCGAAGGCGGCTGCCGGGTCGACGTGTTCGACACCCGGCCGCATGTCGCCGGCAACTGCCATACGGCGCGCGACGAGCGCACCGGGATCATGCTGCACACCTACGGCCCGCACATCTTCCACACCAGCAACGAACGGGTCTGGGACTACATCCGCCGTTTTGGCGAGTTCGTGCCGTTCGTCAACCGCGTCAAGGCCATTACCGGCGGGCGGGTGTTCTCGCTGCCGCTGAACCTGCTCACCATCAACCAGTTCTTCGGACGCACCTTCTCGCCCCGCGAAGCGGAGGCGTTTTTTGCCGGCATGGCCGAGCCCGGTGCCGCCGAGCCGGCCAACTTCGAAGAGCAGGCGCTGCACCTGATGGGCCCGGGCCTGTACGAGGCTTTCTTCAAGGGCTACACCACCAAGCAATGGGGCATGTCGCCGACGCATTTGCCGGCCAGCATCCTCAAGCGCCTGCCGGTGCGCTTCAACTACGACGACAACTACTACGCCAGCCGCTGGCAGGGCATTCCGCGTGAGGGCTACACCGCGGTGGTACAGCGCCTGCTCGACCATCCGCTGATCACGCTTTCGCTCGGCACCCGGCTGGACCGCAGCGCCACCGAAGACTACGAGCACACCTTCTGCAGCGGCCCCATCGACGCCTGGTTCGGCTACACCGAAGGTCGGCTCGGCTATCGCACGCTGGACTTCGTGCGCGAGGACCACGAAGGCGACTACCAGGGCAACGCAGTCGTCAACTACGGCGACGAGAGCGTGCCGTGGACGCGCATCTCGGAGCACAAGCACTTCGCCCCGTGGGAGAGCCACGGCCGCACGGTGGTCTTCAAGGAGTACAGCCGGTTTTGCGAACCCGCCGATCCGCCGTACTACCCCATCCGCCTGGCCGATGAAAAAGCCATGCTGACGCGCTACATCGACCTGGCCCGCGGCGAGCAGAAGGTGACTTTCGTGGGCCGGCTGGGCACCTACCGGTACATCGACATGCACGTGACCATCGCGGAAGCTCTGGACGCCGCCGAGACCTTCCTCGGCTGCCTGCGGGAGCAGCGGACGATGCCGGCCTTCGGGGTCGATCCCGGCTGACCTTCAGGTGATCGGTTCAGGCGCTTTCCAGCGCCTGCGCCAGCACGGTGAAGACGCGGTCGTCGGTGCACTGGGACACGTTGAAGCGCATGAAGTCGCCGGCGCTGAGCGACAGGCTGAACGCGTTGCCCGGGGCCACCACCACCCCGTGCTGAAGGCAGTTCCGTGCGACGGCGGCGGCGTCGATGCCCTTGAGCAGCCGGCACCACAGGAACATGCCGGCCTGCGGTACCAGCCAGGGCTTGACGCCCATCCGGCGCAGGCGGTCGGCGGTGCGGTCGGTGGCTTCCGCCAGGCGCAGGCGGGTCGCCTCCATGTGACGCCGGTAGCCGCTGTCCGTCAGCGTGCGCAGGACGATGTCGGCCGCCAGGCGGCCGCCGCCGAAAGCGGTGGCGATCTTCAGGTCGACCAGGCCGTCCATCCAGTCGGGGCGGGCGGCGATGTAGCCGCAACGCGCTGCCGCCGTCACCGTCTTCGAGAAACTGCCGATCTGGATCACCCGCGCCAGGCCGTCGAAAGCCGCGAGCCTCGGCGCCGTGTGGTTTTCCAGGTCGGCGTAGATGTCGTCTTCGACGATCACCAGGCCCGACGCGTCGACCAGCTTGAGCAGGCGATGCGCCACCAGCGGCGACAGAACCGCGCCCGTCGGGTTGTGCACGCCGGAGTTGGTGATGTACAGCCGGGGCGCATGTGTCTCCAGCGCCTGCGCGAACAGCGCAATGTCCGGGCCGTGCGGCGTGTAGGGCACCCCGACCACCCGGACCTGATGCGCCTTGAGCAGCGCGTGGAAATTGAAATAGCAGGGATCGTCGACCAACACGGTGTCGCCCGGCTTCAGCAGAAAGCGGCAGACCAGGTCGATGGCATGCGTGCCGGATTCCGTCAGCATGACCTGGTCGGGCGCCACCTCGATACCCGTGGCGGCCAGCCGGCGCGCCAGCAACTGCCGCAAGCCCGGGTGGCCCAGCGGGGTGGCGTAGTCGGTCAGCTCCAGAGAACCGGCGCGTGCCTGCGCCCGCAACGCCCGCCGGATGCCTTCCTCGTACATCCAGGAGGGCGGCAGCCAGCCGCAGCCCGGTTTCAGGACGGTCGGCGCGGTTTCCAGGGACTGGCGCGATACCCAGAGGGGATCGACCTCGCGGTCCAGGCGGGGGCCGAAGGCGGTCAGGGCCAGCGGCGCCGCCGGTCCCGACACATAGAAGCCCGCTCCGGCACGCGGCGCCACCAGGCCTTCCGCCGCCAGCCGCTCGTAAGCTTCCACCACCGTCGAAACCGACATGTTCAGCGCGCGGGCCTGCACGCGCACCGACGGCAAGCGGCTGCCGGGCACATGGGTGCGCGATGCGATGCCGGCGCGCACGTGGGCCATCACCTGCTCGATCAGCGTGTCTTTTTTCATCCTGCGGAGCCTTTCGCTGTACCGGCCTGCCGGCCATAACAGTACGGTGAAATTGTATTGGTCTGTCTCTGGATCGGCAGGCGACCGACATGCTGTACTGGCGGCCGATATTCAGGAGTCCTCATGCAGAAAACGACAAGCGGCTGGGTCAGCGGGGGCATCGGCGTGGCGATCTTCGCGGGCTCGCTTCCCGCGACCCGGGTGGCGGTGGCCGACCTGGCGCCGATATTCCTCACCTCCGCGCGCGCGGTGATCGCGGGCGTGCTGGGCCTGGCGCTGCTGGTGGGATTGCGGCAGGCCCGACCCGTGCGCGGCGACCTTTTTTCGCTGGCGCTCACCGCCATCGGCGTGGTGCTGGGTTTTCCGCTGCTCACGGCGCTGGCGCTGCAGCACGTCACCGCTGCGCATTCCATCGTTTTCGTCGGCCTGTTGCCGCTGTGCACGGCGGTGTTCGCGGTATTGCGCGGCGGGGAGCGGCTGCGCCCGGTGTTCTGGGTCTTTTCGGTCGCAGGGGCGGCCTGCGTGGTCGGTCATGCGGCGGCGGGGGATCTTCGGGCGTCGTTGACGGGCGACTTGCTCATGCTGGCGGCCATCGTCGTCTGCGGGCTGGGATACGCGGAAGGGGCGCGGCTGGCGCGGCGGCTGGGGGGATGGCAGGTCATCAGTTGGGCGCTGGTGTTGTCCTTGCCGGTCATGCTGCCGATGGCCTGGGTGACGATGCCGGATTCGTTCGATCGGGTGGGTTTGGGCGCCTGGATCGGGCTCGGCTATGTGTCGGTGTTCAGCATGCTGGTCGGGTTTTTCTTTTGGTACCGGGGATTGGCGCGGGGGGGGATCGCGGCGGTGGGGCAGTTGCAGTTGGTTCAGCCGTTTTTGGCGTTGGGGTTGGCTGGGGTGTTTTTGAATGAAGCGGTTAGTTGGGGGATGGTGGTGGCGACTCTTGCCACGGTGGGGTGCGTGGCTGGGGCGCGGCGGTTTGCTTGAGGGTTTTTATTATGTTTTTTGCTGGGGGCTAATTTATTTTTGCGACGGTTTATATTTTTGGGCGGTTTTGATTTTTACCTGCCTTCGGCTTGTTGTTTTCTTCTACTCCCTTCCAGGGTGGAGCCCGCTTACCGCGCGGGGGCGGGTCACTTTCTTTTCTGGCAAAAAAGAAAGTAACCAAAGAAAGTTGCCAGGGATCGGACTACGACAAGAATCGGGCCTTTGCTTCGCTCGGCCTGGGGAATATGTCGTGAGACCCATGTAGGCGACGATTTGAGCATGCCTCATGTCACCGCACCACCCCCACATTTAAGGGAACCGATAAGATTAATCGAACGCAGTGTTGATAAACACGCGCCATGCGTACGAAACACGTACGCCGCGCCAGAACGGGCAGAGACGTAGCGATCACACGCACCGCAAGCCCACTAACACGCCGGCATTTGGCGCCAAATTCGCGTTAAATGCATAAATGCATTATCAGGCGCGGCGTTCGATTAATCTTATTGGTAGTCGGTCCCCTTAAATGTGGGGGCGGTGAGGTGACATGAGGCATGCTCAAATCGTCGCCTACATGGGTCTGCGCACATATTCCCCAGGCTGAGCGCAGCGACAGCCCGATTCTTGTCGTAGTCCGATCCTAGGCAACTTTCTTTGGTTACTTTCTTTTTTGCCAGAAAAGAAAGTGACCCGCCCCCGCGCGGTAAGCGGGCTCCACCCTGGAAGGGAGTAGAAGAAACCAACAAGCCGAAGGCAGCCAAATTAATCCCCAATCCCCAATCCCGAGGCGCCCAATACCAAAAGACAAATCAAATAAACCCCCCATCAAGGAAGGTTCTCCCGAAAAATCACCTGACTCCGGGTAATCTCCACCCCACTCATAGCCGGCCGCTTCTCCCGCAAATTACTAAAAATACGCAGGCAATTCATCAATGTAGTGTGCGGACTCTGGGTAATGACCGCATCCATGCTCCCATCGATCAGCAAAGCACGCGTATCGGGCGTCAAACCGTGCCCGATAAACACCACCTGCCGGTCTCGCCCCGCCTCCCGCAAGGCCCGCGCCACCCCATCGGACGCGCCCCCGATGTTGTAGATACCGGCCAGATCCGGATGCTGGTCCAGCAACGCGCGCGTCTGCCGGTGATTCTTGGCGGCATCGTCCTGCCCTTCACGCAACCCGACCACCTGAAGCCGGGGAAACAGCTCGTCGATGACATGCAAAAACCCAGCCTCGCGCTCTTCGTGGGCGCGGTAGCTCAGGCTGCCGGCGATCAACGCCACCTTGGCCGCGCGGGTGCCGATGAACCGCCCGATGAGGTACCCCGCAGTGCGCCCGGCGGCGCGGTTGTCCAGCCCGAGATAGGCGGCCCGCTGCGAATTGGACAAATCCGAGATCAGCGTAACCACCGGCACGCCCCGCGCCGCCAGCGTGGCCACCGCCTCGCGTACCACCGGATGCTCCAGCGCCATCGTGGCGATGCCGTCGTGGCGCTGGCCCAGGCGCAGCAGGGCGGCAGCCAGTTCATGCGGGTTAAAGCTCTCGATGGTCTCGGTGCGGCAGCGCACGTTGAAGGGCGTCCACTGCTCGTGCGAATAACTGACCATGTCCCCCAGCATGCGCAAAAACGGATTGGTGCCCGCCGGCAACAGGAACACCAGCCGTTGCGGCTGCGGCGCGGCGGCCGCCAGCAAGGCCTCGCCGGGCAGGTAATCCAGTTCGCCGGCCGCCCGCAGCACCCGCTGCACCGTGGCGTCGCGCACGCCGGGACGGCGGTTGAGCACCCGGTCGACCGTGGCGGTAGACACCCCCGCATGCCGCGCGATGTCCACCACCCGCGACTTGTTCCTGACCGTTGCCGCATCCATGACGTAAACCCCGAGAAAACATCAAAAACCATCAAGCCCGATGTTTGACTCACCGGTGCGGCAACTCTATCGTCCCGCCTGTGCCATGTCGATGTTCTTCGGCATTGCATCAAAAACCATCAGGACGGAGACAACACATGGCCAGCACCACCCGACGTGGCGCCCTCAAGGCGCTGGGCGCCATTCCTACCGCTGCGACGGTCGCGACGGCGGGCTTCGCGATCACCGCGCCGCGCATCGCCCGCGCGGCGGAGTTCTCGTACAAGTACGGCAACAACCTGCCGCTGAGCCACCCGCTCAACGTCCGCGCGCAGGAGGCCGCCGAGCGCATCGCCCGCGAAACCAAGGGCCGGGTCGAGATCAAGATCTTCCCCAACAACCAGCTCGGCGGCGACACCGACATGCTGGCGCAGGTGCGCTCGGGCGGGCTGGAGTTCTTCACCCCGTCGGCGCTGGTCATCGCCACGCTGGTGCCGGTGGCCGCGATCAACGCAGTCGGCTTCGCCTTCAGCGACTACAACCAGGTATGGGCCGCCATGGACGGCCCGCTGGGCGCCCATGTGCGGGCGGCCATCGCCAAGTCGCGCCTGTATGCCTTCGAGAAGATGTGGGACAACGGCTTCCGCCAGACCACCAGCAGCAAGGCGCCGGTCGCCACCGCGAAAGACGTCGAGGGCCTGAAGATCCGCGTGCCGGTCAGCCCGCTGTCGATCTCGATGTTCAAGGCTCTGGGCGCGGCGCCGGCCAGCCTGCAGTTCAGCGAGGTGTATTCGTCCCTGCAGACCCGCATCGTCGATGCGCAGGAGAACCCGCTGCCGATCATCCAGGTGGCCAAGCTCTACGAGGTGCAGAAATACTGCTCGCTCACCAACCACATCTGGGACGGCTACTGGTTCATCGCCAACGGCCGCGCCTGGGAGGCCCTGCCCGCCGACCTCAAGCCGATCGTGGCGCGCGCCATCAACGAGGCCGGCCTGCAGCAGCGCGACGACATCCGCAAGCTCAACGAATCGGTGGTGGGCGACCTGCAGGGCAAGGGCCTGGCGATCAACCGGCCCACCGCCGACAGCTTCCGCGCCAAGCTGCGCGAGGCCGGCTTCTATGCCGAATGGAAGGGCCGCTTCGGCGCCGAAGCCTGGGGCCTGCTCGAAGGCGCCGTCGGCAAGCTGGCCTGATCCGCCATGGAACAGGTGCTGCACACGCCGTCGTCCCCCGTCCCGCCGCACAGCCGCCGGCCCGCGCCGGCCGACACCGCCCCGCGCCGCTGGGCGCAGCGCGCCGACACCGTGCTGGGCACGGTCGTGGAAAGCGCCGCCGCCCTGCTGGTGCTGGCCGAGATCTGCGTGCTGTTCGCAGGCGTCACCGCGCGTTATGCCTTCCACGCGCCGCTGGTGTGGTCCGACGAACTCGCCTCGGTGCTTTTTCTCTGGCTGTCGATGCTGGGCGCGGTGGTGGCGCTGCGGCGCGGCGAACACATGCGCATGACCGCGCTGCTGAGCCAGTTCGGCCCGGCCCGCCGCGCCATGCTGGATGCCTTCGCCATGGCGGCTTCCATCGCCTTCCTGGCGCTCATCGCCTGGCCGGCCCTGGACTACGCCCACGAGGAATCCTTCATCGTCACGCCGGCCCTGGAGATCAGCAACGCCTGGCGAGCCGGCGCGCTGCCGGTGGGCGTGGGGCTGATGCTGGTGGTGGCGCTGCTGCGCATGCTGCGGGTGTGCAGCGGGCGGCAGATCGCCGCGTCCCTGGGCGTCACCGCCGTGCTGGTGGCGGCCTTCTGGCTGGCCGGGCCGCTGCTGCCGGCGCTCGGCAAGATCAACCTGGTGCTGTTCTTCGTGGTGGTGGTGGCGGCGACGGTGTTCGCCGGCGTGCCGATCGCCTTCTGCTTCGCGCTGGCCACCTTCGGCTACCTGGCGCTGACCACCCGCACGCCGCTGCTGGTGATGGTCGGCCGGCTCGACGAAGGCATGTCGCATCTCATCCTGCTGGCGGTGCCGCTGTTCATCTTCCTCGGCGCGCTGATCGAGATGACCGGCATGGCGCGCGCCATGATCCAGTTCCTGGCGAGCCTGCTGGGCCGGGTGCGCGGCGGGCTGTCCTATGTGCTGATCGGCGCGATGTACCTGGTGTCGGGCATCTCCGGCTCCAAGGTGGCCGACATGGCCGCCATCGCGCCGGTGCTGTTTCCCGAGATGAAGAAACGCGGCGCCAAGCCCGGCGACCTGGTGGCGCTGCTGTCGGCCACCGGCGCGCAGACCGAGACCATTCCGCCGTCGATCGTGCTGATCACCATCGGCTCGGTCACCGGCGTCTCCATCGCGGCGCTGTTCACCGGCGGGCTGCTGCCGGCGGTGGTGCTGGGTGCGGCGCTGTGCGCGGTGGTGTGGTGGCGGTACCGCCACGAAGACCTGAGCGCGGTGCCGCGTTTCACCCGGCGACAGATCGGCCGCCTGCTGCTGGTGGCGACGCCGGCCGTGCTGCTGCCCTTCGTGATCCGGGCGGCGGTGGTGGAGGGCGTGGCCACCGCCACCGAGGTGTCGACCATCGGCATCGTCTATTCGGCGCTGGTCGGCCTGCTGGTCTACCGCCAGTTCGACTGGCGCCGGCTGCGCCCCATGCTGGTGGAGACCGCCTCGCTGTCGGGCGCCATCATCTTCATCGTCGGCTGCGCCACCGCCATGGCCTGGGGGCTGACGCAGTCGGGCTTCTCGCAGGACCTGGCGCGCTGGATGGCGGGCATTCCCGGCGGCCGGCACGGCTTCCTGGCGGTCTCGGTGTTCGCCTTCATCGTCCTGGGCAGCGTGCTCGAGGGCATCCCGGCCATCGTGCTGTTCGGCCCGCTGCTGTTCCCGATCGCCAAGGCGGTCGGGGTGCACGAGGTGCACTACGCGATGGTGGTGATCTTCGCCATGGGCATCGGCCTGTTCGCGCCGCCTTTCGGCGTCGGCTACTACGGCGCCTGCGCCGTCAGCAAGGTCGACCCGGAGGAGGGCGTGCGCCACATCTGGGGCTACATGGCCGCGCTGCTGTTCGGCCTGGTGGTGGTCGCCTCGTTTCCGTGGATCTCCACGGGCTTCCTCAAGTTCTGACAACAACACCCCCTTTCGGGAACCAAAAAATGAGCCGCTTTCTGGGAGAAATCCGCCAACTGGGCTATGTCGTGCACGACATCGAGGCCGCCATGGACTACTGGAGCCGCACGCTCGGCGTCGGCCCCTGGTTCTACAACCCCAGGGTGCCGATCGAGAACTACCGCTACCGGGGCGAGTCGCACCAGCCGCACAACTCGGTCGCGCTGGCCAACTCGGGCTTCGTGCAGGTCGAGCTGATCCAGACGCGCAACGACGTGCCCTCGATGTACCGCGACTTTCTCCAGGCCGGCCGCACCGGGCTGCAGCACGTCGCCTACTGGACCTCCGACTACGACGCCGACCTGGAGCGCCTGCAGCGCGAAGGCTTCAAGCCGGTGATGAACGGCGAGGTCGGCGAGCGCGGCCGCTTCGTCTATTTCGATACCGAATACCACCCCGGCACGGTGATCGAGCTGTCGGAAGTGGCCGGCCCCAAGGGCCGCATGTTCGACCTGATCCGCCAGGCTTCCGAAGGCTGGGACGGCAGCGACCCGGTGCGGCCGTTTCCGGACCTGGGCAAGCTGTGAGCGCCGCACATCCCGTCTCCGCCGGACGCATCCGTGCGCGCTATCTGATCGAGACCCCGCTGGAGCCGGCCGCCGTGGCCGAGGTGATGGCCGGCGAACAATCGTGCGGCACCTTCACCCGCGTCGAGGGCGAGACCGACACCCTGCGCGCCCGGGCCCGCGCCACGGTCGAGGCGGTGCGCGAACTGCCGCCGGCCGCAGCGCCCAGCCTGCCCAACGCCTGGCTGGAGCGGCGCGGCAACCCCGGCCCGTGGCGCCGCGCGGAGATCGACCTGTCGTTTCCGGTGGCCAACATCGGCGCCAACCTGCCCACCCTGGCCGCCACCGTGGCGGGCAACCTGTACGACCTGGGCGAGGTGACCGGCCTGCGCCTGGAGACCCTGCACCTGCCGGCCGACTATCGGGCGCGTTTCGAGATGCCCCGCGTGGGCATCGCCGGCACCCGGGCCGCCACCGGCGTGGCGCAGGGCGCGCTGGTCGGCACCATCATCAAGCCCAACGTCGGCTTCAGCGCCGCCGAGACGGCCGCCCTGGTGGCCCGGCTGTGCGCCGCCGGTGTCGACTTCATCAAGGACGACGAGGTCTGCGCCGACCCCGACCACGCGCCCCTGGCGCAGCGGGTGCCGGCCGTGATGGCCGTGGTGCGCGAACACCAGCAGCGCACCGGCAAACACGTGATGGTGGCCTTCAACATCAGCGACGAGGTGGAGGCCATGCGCCGCCATGCCGACCTGGTGGAGCGCGAAGGCGGCTCCTGCGTGATGGCCAGCCTGAACTGGTGCGGTTATTCCGCCATCCAGGCGCTGCGCCGCCACACGCCGCTGGCTCTGCACGGGCACCGCAACGGCTTCGGCGCGCTGTCGCGCCATCCGCTGCTGGGCATCGGCTTCCAGGCCTACCAGACGCTGTGGCGGCTGGCCGGCGTGGACCACATGCATGTGCACGGCCTGCAGGGCAAGTTCTCGCAGCCCGACAGCGAGGTGGTCGAGTCGGCGCGCGACTGCTCCACCCCGCTGGCCGACGGCGCCGACGACCGGGTGATGCCGGCTTTCTCTTCCGGCCAGTGGGCCGGCACGGTGGAAGCCACCTGGCGGGCGATGGGCGGCGACGACCTGATGTTCATGTCCGGCGGCGGCATCCTGGCGCATCCGGACGGCCCGGCCGCCGGCGTGCTGAGCATCCGCCAGGCCTGGGCCGCCGCGCGCGCCGGCGTGCCGGCCGAGCAGGCCGCCCGCGAGGCGCCCGAACTGGCGCGGGCGCTGCGATTCTTCGGCCGGGGATGAGCACGCCGCAGATCGTCTGGTACGGCGACGACTTCACCGGCGCCACCGACACCCTGGCCACCGCCGCCCGCAGCGGCCGGCGGGCGCTGCTCTTCCTGCGGCTGCCGGGACATGCGCAGCTCGCCGCCGCCGGGCCGCTGGACTGCATCGGCATCGCCGGTGCGGCCCGCGCCATGGCGCCCGACGCCATGCGCGCCGAACTGCTGCCGGTGGCCGACTTCTTTCGTGCCAGCGGCGCCCGCCTGCTGCACTACAAGACCTGCTCCACCTTCGACAGCGCACCGCAGGTCGGCAACATCGCCGTGGCGGTGCAGGTGCTGCGGGAGGCGGTCGGCCGGCCCTGGGCGGCCATCATCGGCGGCCAGCCCTCGCTGGGCCGCTACTGCCTGTTCGGCCATCTGTTCGCCGCGGCGGGCAGCGGCGGCGAGGTGTTCCGGCTGGACCGCCACCCGACCATGTCCCGGCATCCGGTCACGCCCATGCACGAGTCCGACCTGCGGCGGCACCTGGCCTTGCAAGGCCTGCACGACGTGGCGCTGGCGCCGTATCCGTCGGCCGGCCGCCTGCCCGCACTGCAGGCCGGCATGCAGGCGGTGCTGTTCGACGTGGCCGACGAAGCCACGCTGGCCGCCGTCGGCCAGGTGCTGCGCCGCTGCACCGGGACGGAGACGCTGCTGGCGGTCGGTCCGAGCAGCGTGGTGCAGGCCTATTTGGGATCCACTGCGGCGCCGGGCGTCGCGCCGGCGCTGCCCGCCGCCGGGGGACCGGTGCTGGGGCTGGTCGGCAGCCTGTCGCCGGTGACGGCGGCGCAGGTGGCCGCGGCGCGGTCGTACCGGTGCTTGCGGCTCGACCCGGCGATGCTGGCCTTGGCGGACGCCGTGCCGCTCCGGGCGGAGGCCACCCGCATCGCCCAGGCCCTGGCGAACGGGCCGGTACTCGCCTGCGTCGGCCCGCCCGACGCCGGCGCGCCGCGCATCGACGCGCAGGCGCTGGCGCGCGGCGGTGGCACCCTGCTCGCGCAGGTGCTGCAGCAGGCGCGGCCGGCACGCGTCGGCATCGCCGGCGGCGATACGTCGAGCCTGGGCGTGCAGGCGCTGGATGCCTGGGGGCTGTCCTACCGAGGCGATGTCGGCCCCGGCGCGCCGCTGTGCCGGCTGCACAGCGACCGGCCTGGGCTGGACGGCCTGGAGATCATGCTGAAGGGCGGGCAGATGGGCACCGAGGACGTGTTCGAGCGTCTGCTGCACGGATCGCCGTGACCGCGTGCCGGTTTTTTGCCGGCGTGCCGCTTTTATAGGCACAGCGCCGCAAGCCAATGGCGGCGCCGTTTCCGGCACTTATCAGCCTGTGGCTTCACAGAGTTCTCCACAGATTCGAGGGACAAGTCGGCGCGGTGCCGCTCAGCCTTCCGGGCCGGTCGGATCTGCGTTGAGATGGGCGATGGACTTGACGACCCGGCAAGGCACGCCGGCCGCCACCACGTTCGCCGGCACGTCCCGCATGACGACGCTGCCCGCGCCGATGACGCTGTTGTCGCCGATCGTGACGCCGGGCAGGACATTGACGCCCGCGCCGATCCACACGTTGTGGCCGATGGTGATGGGCCGGGCGTATTCGAGGCCCGCGTTGCGCTGCGCCACGTCGAGCGGATGGCCGGCGGTGTGCAGGCCGACGTTCGGTCCGATGAAGACGTTGTCCCCGATCACGACCCTGTGCGCATCGAGCACCACCAGGTTGTAGTTGGCGTAGAAGTTCTCGCCGACCCGCAGGTTGCTGCCGTAGTCGCAGCGGAAGGGCTGCTCGATCAGCAGGTTTTCGCCGGTGCCGCCCAGCAGCGCCTTCAGCTGGGCGGTGCGCCCTGCGAGGTCGGCCGGATCGGTGTCGTTGTAGACCTTGAGCGCCTGCTTGGCACTCAGCCGGGCGCGGATCAGGTCCGCGTCGTAGTTGGCATCGTACAACTCGCCCGCGAGGGCCTTTTCCGATTCGGTCATGGGTGCGGAGGTCCGGCGCTCAATGCCCCGACGTTGCCAGGATCTGCTTGAACTTCTCGCTGAAGGCCGGGATGTCGTCGGGCTTGCGACTGCTCACCAGCAGTCCGTCGACATGCACTTCCTCGTCCACCCAGGTCGCGCCGGCATTCTGCAGGTCGACCTGCAGGCTGGGCCAGCTGGTCAGCGTCTTGCCGCGCACCAGTTCGGCGTCCACCAGCAGCCAGGCGCCGTGGCAGATGACGGCGACCGGCTTCTGTTCGCGCACGATCTTCTGCACGAACGCGCGGGCGTGCTGGTCGAGCCGGAGGGCGTCGGCGTTCTGCATGCCGCCGGGCAGCAGCACGGCGTCGAAAGCCTCGGGAGACGCGTGGTCCAGGGTCTGGTCCACGGTGAAGCTGTCGGCCTTGTCGGTGTGATTGAAACCCTGCACTTCGCCGGCCTTGGGCGCGATGATCGTCGTCGTCGCGCCGGCGGCTTCCAGGGCCTGCTTCGGGCCGGTGAGTTCGGCCTGTTCGAAGCCGTCGGTCACCAGGATCGCGACCTTCTTGCCGCTGAGTGTCTTGTTGTCGGACATGCGTGAAACCTCTCAAATCAAATCAATCCGCCACTCTGGGAGCCCGGCGAGGCGGGCCTTGTAGTCGCGGGCGAAACGGCGCCGGTAGGACAAGAAGCCTTGCAGGCGCGCGCCGATCCCTAGTCGATGAACGACTGCACCGACACCGGCAACACCGGCGCCTGCCAGCGGTAGCCGGCGGCCAGTGCGTTGCGGTCGCTGCCGTCGCCGGTCCAGCGCAGGCGCAGCAGGTCGGCGAGCGTCCAGCTGGCCCAGTCGGCGCGGAAGGGGCGCGACTCGGTCGGCGCCGAGGCGGCCGGCTCCGTCGGCCGGTTGGGCCACACCATGGCCGGGATGCGGTAGCCCGACGCGGTCTGCGGGCTGTGCCCGGCCTGGTCGCCCTGGTGGCCCACCTCCTGCCCGTGGTCCGACAGGAACATCCACGCCCGATGGCCGTCCTGCCGCCCCCCGGTGCGGGCCAGTTCGAGGGTTTCGGAAACCACGAAATCGCTGTACAGCACGGCCGAGTCGTACTCCTGGCGGAAACGCCTGACCCATGCCGGCCGGCCGCGCGCCGCCAGCTCGGTCTCCACGCCGTCGACGCTGTCGTCGAAAGGGTTGGCGCCCTCCGGGAAACGCAGCGCGTAGTGGGGATGCGCACCCAGCAAATGCACCACGACCAGCTTGCGTTCGGCCGGGTCCTGCAGCGCCTTCTGCAGGCGGTCGAGCAGTGCGCCGTCGAGCGATGCCGCCGCGCGGCCGGGCACCCGGTTGACGATCTCGACCACGTCGGCGAGCCTCGCGTGCTGCTGCTCCACGCCGATGTCGTCGTGGTTGCTCACCCACCAGCTCTTGTAGCCGGCGGCGCGTGCCAGGGCCAGCAGGTGGTGCGGGTCGTCGGCCTCCGGCGTGCCGAAACGCAGGATGTTGTGGACCGACGGCAGGGTGCTGGCGTCCACCGACCAGGCATTGCGCATGACCAGCAACTGGTCCTTCAGCGAGGCCTTTTGTGCCTGCAGGCGGGGCGTGGTGGCCCGGCCGTAACCGTACAGCGACATGTTGTCGCGGTTGATGCTGTCGGTCAGCACCAGCACGACGGTGGACGGCCCTTCCTCGGCCACCACCGGGGCGGCGGCGCGGGCGCGGGCCAGGGTGGCGTCGCGTTGCTGCTGCCGGTCGGCCCAGCCTTCGCGCAACTGGTGTACCGAGCCGGTCCAGTGCGTCCAGAACAGCACCGGATGCAGCCGGCGCCAGGGCTTGCTGCCGAGCGCCAGCGCACCCAGCAGCACCGACACCGCCAGGGCCGCCGCCAGCGTGCGCGGCCAGGGCGGCACGGCCCGGGCGCCACGCCAGGCGAAAGCCCCGAAAACCCCGCAGGCGACCGACAGGACCGCGCACCACGCCAGCAACGCGCGCCAGTGCATCGACAGGTATTCGAACGTCTCCCGCCCGTTGGTATTGGCGGCGGCGCCGACCACGACCGCGCTGTCCGGCGCCGCCTGGTAGGCCTCCAGCAGATAGGCGCGGGCGACACCGTCGACGGCGAAAGCCACCGCCCACAGGCAGACCGCCATGCCGCGCAGGCGATGCAGGGCCGGGCTGCGCACCGGCCAGGCCAGCCACAGCACCACCGGCGCCGCCAGCATCAGCATCTGCGCGACCCGACGGCCTTCGTGGCCGATCACCACCACCACCGCCAGCGCGCCGAGGCAGGCGCAACAGGCGGTCAGCTGCGCCAGGTCGGGACGGACCCCGGCCTGCGGGGATGCGCCCGCCACGACCCGCCCCATCACGCGCCCCATCACTCGCGCCAGTGCTGGCCCACCCAGGCCGCCGGCCGGATGCGCCGCAAGGCCCGGTTGCGCCGGCCGGCGAGGGCGTCCGGCGGATTGCATTCGCCATGGAAAATGACCACGCGAGCCTCGTCCGGCACCTGGGGAGGCGTCCAGAAATTGCGCGGCCACGGCGGGATGCAGTGGTACTTGAAGCTCGGACACCAGGCGTCGGGCCAGTAGGCCAGCCGCCCCTGGCGGTGCAAGAAATCCGAGAGATAGGCCTGCTCGTTGCGGAAGCCGGCGCGAATCTCGTCGAACCGCGCGCGGAAGTTCTCCAGCACGTCGGCATGTGCACCCAGCTCGAAGCGGTACACCGACGAGTTCCCGGTGATGCGCCACGGCCGCTTGTAGTCGTGAATGATCAAAAACTCGCCCGGCCGCTCGAAGAAGGCATCGAGGCCGCCGACGACGACCACGTCGACGTCCAGGAACAGGGCGGTGCCGCGCAGCCCGTGCAGATCGGCGGAAAAGGTCGCCAGCTTGGTCCAGCCGCGCTCGGGAATGCCGGCGGGCAGGTCGAGCGCGGGAATCGGAAGGCACAGCACTTCCGGGCGGATACCGACCGCGTCGTCGGTCAGGCAGACGAACCGGAAATCGCCAGACAGATGGCGGCGCACCATGGCGTAAAGCCGGTTGACGTACTCGGGGCCGTACTTGCGGCCCCACTTCATGCAGACGACGTGGCGCATGGCGGCGGACCGGTTCAAGCGGCGGCCCCCCGCACCCTTACCCGCAGGCCGCCGAGCGCTGCGGAACGCCCGACTTCCACCGACATGCGATGCGCGGCGGCGATGCGGTGGACGATGGACATCCCCAGCCCGCTGCCGCTGCCGAGCGTGCCGAGCGCACGGAAGAACCGTTCGCCCACGCGCGCCAGATCGGCCTCGGCGAGGCCGGGGCCGCTGTCCTCCACGGTCAGGGTGACGTCCGCTCCGTCGCATTCGACCGATACCTGCACCTGCGCGCCCGGCGGGCTGTGGCGGATGGCGTTGTCGACCAGGTTGCGCACCAGCACGGCCAGCAGCGTCTCGTCGCCGGACATCGCGCAGGCCGGCCCGTCCTCCAGCGCCAGCGATTGCCGGCGACCGAGCGCGCCCGGCGCCATCGCGGCCAGCACGTCGCGCACCAGGCCGCGCATCTCGACCGCCTGTTCGTCGAGCGACGTTTCGGCGTCCAGGCGTGACAGCGTGAGCAGTTGCTCGACCAGGCGGGTCGCCCGGTCGCAGCCGTCCAGCGTGCTTTGCAGGGCATGGCGCCGCAGCCCGCCGTCGGCCTCGTGCAGGGCCACCTGGGCATGCGCCCGGATGCCGGCGATGGGCGTGCGCAGTTCGTGCGCGGCGTCGGCGGTGAAGCGGCGCTCTGACACCAGCAGCATCTCGATGCGCTCGAACAGCGCGTTGAGCGCATCGACCAGCGGGACCATTTCGGCGGGCGCGTCGTCCAGCCGCAGCCGGTCGACCGCGTCCGGCCGGCGCTCGACCAGCACCCGCCCCAGGCGCCGCATCGGCGCGAGGCCGCGGCGCAGGGCCCACCACACCGCCAGCATCAGCAGCGGCAGGGCGACCAGCGTCGGCCACAAGGTGCTGCGCAGCACCGCCGTCAGGATGGCGTTCCGGGCGCGCGCTGCCTCGCCGACCAGCACCCGCAGGCCCGAGGGCGCGTCGTCCACCGAGAACACACGCCAGTCGCTGCCGGCGATCTCCACCGTGCGGAAACCCGCGCCGTCGTTCTCGCGGCCCGGGCCGGCGCCGGTCAGCGGCGTCTCCGGTGCATTGGCCGAGCGCAGCAGGAGGCGGTCGCCGCGATAGACCTGGATGGCCGTTTTATAGGCGTAGCGGTGCAGGTCCGGCATGTCGATGCGGCCGCCGCCCACGTGGACATCCTGGCGCGCCTGGCCGACCACGAGCGCCGCCGCCTGCGCGAGGTGGCTGTCGAGAATCTCCTCGACCTCGTGGCGTGCGTCGAACCACACCACCACCGCCGACAGGATCCAGGCCGACACCAGCATGCCCAGCACCACCCAGGCCAGCCGGCCCTGGAGCGAATAAGCCTTGCGTTTCATGGCGTGCCCGGCACCCGCATCAGGACGTAGCCGATGCCGCGCACCGTCTGGATCAGCGGCTGGCCGAGCTTGCGGCGCAGGCGGTGCACATGGAATTCGATGGCGTTGCTCTCCACTTCCTGGCCCCGGCTGTAGATCTGCTGCTCCAGTTGCTCGCGCGACAGCACCCGGCCGGCGTTGAGCATCAGGGTCTGCAGCAGATCGAATTCGCGCACCGACAGGGCCACCGCCTCGCCGGCCTTGTGCACCGTGCGGGCGGCGGGGTCCAGTACCACGTCCTGGGCTTCCAGCCGCTCCTGCGGCTGGCCGTGGGACCGGCGCACCAGCGCGCGCAGCCGGGCGGCCAGCTCCTGCAGGTCGACCGGCTTCATGACGTAGTCGTCCGCGCCGGCGTCGAGCCCGCGCACCCGGTCGCCAATTGCGTCGCGGGCGGTCAGCACCAGCACCGGCAGGCCGATGCGCGCCTTGCGCACCGCCGCCAGCACCGCCAGGCCGTCCTTGCCCGGCAGGCTCAGGTCGAGCACGGCGGCCACATAAGGCTCGCTGAGCAGGGCGTGTTCGGCGGCGATGCCGTCGCGTACCCAGTCGACCTGGAAGGCCATCTGCCGCAGGCCGGCGCACAGGCCGTCGCCCAGCAGGGAATCGTCTTCGACGAGGAGTATTCGCATGGCGTCAGCCTACCGCCGACCATTGGTAGCACCAGAAGCCCAGCAGAGCCGCGGGCAACAGCCAGGCCGAACGTGCGCGCGCCGGCCGGATCGCCTCGGCCGGCGTGCCCCGGCAGGTGCCGGTGAACATCGACCGCAGCCGGTTTTCGCCCGAGCGCCAGCTGCCGAAACACGCAGCCGCGAAGGACAGGCCCGCCAGCACCAGCAACCCGCGTGCCGCGACGGCGTGCGCGCCCGGCCATGCCCCGCCGGTCGCCGCCAGCACCAGCACCAGCGACAGGGCCAGCAGCACGCCGCAGGCCGCCGCCGGGCTGTGGCCGAGGTAGCGCTTGCCCCAGCCGGCGGGCCACTGGCGCAGGTAGCGCAGCAGTTCCCGCGGCGTCGGCACACAGGAAGAAAAGCGCGCATATCGCGGCCCGACGAAACCCCAGACGATGCGGAAGACCGCCAGGCCGGCCGCCGAATAGCCCAGCGTCTCGTGTGCCAGGCGCCAGCCGGCCGGCCCGGCCGTCAGCCATGCGCCGATGAAGCACAGGGCCATCAGCCCGTGGCAGATGCGGGTCGGCATGTCCCAGACCAGCACTTCGGCGGTGGCGGTCGGTTCGGGCCGGGTGGCGGGCGATTCGGTCTTCGGCATGCTGGGGGTCGGATCGAAGCGATCGGATTGGGTAAGCGGACGGGCGGCGTTCCGGGCGGAGCGGCCGACAAGCGGCGAATAGTGGCGGGCCAACCTTATCGAATGCTTATCGGCACTTTTTGCGCACGGAGCAGCCCGGTGCCGTGCCGCCAGAAAAACCCTCAGGTCGCGGCCCGACCGGCCGATAACACGATGGGGCCGTCGATGTCCCGGCCGCCGTCCGTACCGGACCGGCTTCCCCCGCTTTTCTGACCTGGAATCTCCGTGAAGATCAAACACAAGCTGCCGCTCGCATTCGCAGCGGTCCTGGCCCTGCTGGTCGCCGCCGCGCTGGTCGGCATTTTTCAGCTCAAGCATTCGCTGGACACCTTTTCCGACGACGTGCAGGAGGCCTACGCGCACGAGCGCCAGGTCCGCGCGCTGCAGGCCGAATTCAAGACCCAGGTGCAGGAGTGGAAGAACACGCTGCTGCGCGGCGCCGACCCCAAGCTGCTGCAGACCTACTGGACCGCCTTCCAGGCCGAAGAGGCCAAGGTGGCACGCAGCAGCGCCGCGCTCGAATCCGCGCTCGCCCCCGGCGAGGCGCGCGACCTGGTCGTGCAGTTCCGCGCCGCCCACGCCACGATGGGCACCGGTTACCGCACCGGCTACGAGGCTTTCGTGGCCGGCGGTTTCGTGCCCTCCGTGGGCGACCGGAGCGTGCGCGGCATGGACCGCGAGCCGATCAAGCTGCTGGATGCGGCCGGCGACCGCATCGCCGCCGACAGCCAGGCCGAAGCGGACGCCGCCGCCGCCAGCGGACACGCCGCCATCGTGCTCAGCCTGGCCGTCATGGCAGGGGTCACGGTGCTGGGCGTGCTGGTCGGATTCATTTTCAGCCGCACCATCGTCAAGCCGCTGGACGCGGCCGTCGGTGTCGCCGAGGCGGTGGCCTCCGGCGACCTGACCCGTCCCATCGACACGCGGGGCCAGGACGAAACCGCCGCGCTGCTGCGTGCGCTGCAGGCCATGCAGCAGAAGCTCTCGCACATCGTCGTGGCGGTGCGCTCCAGCGCCGAAGGCGTGGCCTCGGCCAGCTCGCAGATCGCGCAAGGCAATCTCGACCTGAGCAGCCGCACCGAAGAGCAGGCCAGCGCGCTGGAGCAGACCGCCGCGTCGATGGAGGAGTTCAGTGCCACCACCCGCCATAACGCGGAGAGCGCCGGCCGCGCCGGCGTGCTGGCCCGCAACGCCAGCGAAATCGCGGCGAAGGGCGGCCGCGAAGTGGGCGACGTGGTGTCGACCATGCAGGAGATCAACCGCAACTCGGCCCGGGTCGGCGACATCATCGGCGTGATCGACGGCATCGCCTTCCAGACCAACATCCTCGCACTCAACGCCGCCGTCGAGGCGGCGCGGGCCGGCGAGCAGGGCAGGGGCTTCGCCGTGGTGGCGGCCGAGGTCCGCGCCCTGGCGCAACGCAGCGCGGCAGCCGCCAAGGAGGTCAAGCTGCTGGTGTCCGAGAGCGTCACCAGCACCTCGCAAGGCGCCGCGCAGGTGGATACCGCAGGCCGGACCATCGAGAAGATCGTCGCCTCGATCGACCAGCTGTCGACCATCGTGCAGGAGATGGCCACCGCCAACAGCGAACAGAGCCTGGGCGTCGGCCAGATCGGCGAGGCCATCGGCCAGATCGACCGGGTGACCCAGCAGAACGCCGCGCTGGTGGAGGAAAGCGCCGCGGCCGCTGCCAGCCTGGAAGGCCAGGCGAAGCAACTGGTGCGCGAGGTGGCGGTGTTCAAGGTGGCGGCATCGGACCCGATCGACGCGCGCTACCGGCTGACGGCCTGACCCCTCGGGGCACGGCGGTTCGGGGCGGAGCTGAGCGGGCCATCAGGGAAATTCCAGTTCCCCGATCGGGGTCTCGTCGGGCAGACTCGCCTGCTCACCAGACACCCCCAAGACCATGCCTCTGCTTTCGTCCAACATCCCCTTCCAACGCCGTGCCGCCCTTGTCGCCGGCCTGTGGCTCGCGGCCGGCCTCGCCGGTTGCGCCGGCCCCGCGGGCAAGGCACCGCACCAGGTCACGATGATGACCTCCGGGGCCTTCGCCGCCACCGCGACGGAACTCAAGCCCGGCTACGAGTCGAGTACCGGCGACCGTCTCACCATCGTCTACGGCTCGTCGATGGGCGGCGCCGCGGATTCGATCCCCGCTCGGCTGGCGCGCAACGAGCCGGTCGACGTGGTCATCCTCGCGCGCGCCTCGCTCGACGAGCTGGTGGCGCAGGGCAAGGTGGTGCCGGGCAGCCAGGTCGACCTGGTCAATTCGCTGATCGGCTTCGCGGTGCGCAAGGGTGCGCCCAAGCCGGATATCGGCTCGGTCGCGGCGGTGCGCGCCACCCTGCTGGCAGCGCCCTCTATCGCCTACTCGGCCAGCGCCAGCGGTACCTACTACCAGAACGAGATGCTGAAGAACCTCGGCATCGAGGCCGAAGTGAAACCCAAGAGCAAACGCATCCTGAGCGAGCGCGTCGGCACCGTCGTCGCCCGGGGCGACGCCGAGCTGGGCTTGCAGCAGGTGAGCGAGCTGCTGCCCATCCCGGGGGTCGATTTCGTCGGCGTGCTGCCGCCGGAGCTGCAGCGCATGACCACCTTCTCGGCCGGTATCTCCACCACCGCGAAGGACGTCGAAGGCGCCCGCACGCTGATCCGCTATTTCGCATCGCCCGCGGTGGTGCCGGTGCTGCAGCGCAACGGCCTGGAATCCGCCTCGCGGCCCTGAGGCCCCGTCACCGGGCCAGCACCCGCGCCTGATGCGCGGCGCGGTGCAGGTGCGAGATCAAGGGCGAGATCAGGTGACGCACCAGTGCCCCGGTGGCGTCATCGCATCGGAAGACGACGTCCACGTCCAGGTCCACGTCCAGGTCGAGGCCGCTCTCCGCGATCGGGACCTCGGGACCTCGGGACAAAGCAGTGTCGACATCTACGGCAGCCTGGATGCGGGCAGATCCGCATAGGCCCCGTCTCGACGCCCAACTCCACCAAAACCATTCGCTTCAATCCGTCCGCAGACGCTTCGCTGGGGCCGGTTTTCGTCGGGACCCGCCTGCCGGGCGCCACGCGACCACTGCTGACCGGCCACGGCGTTACCAGCGCAGCATGGTGCTACAGCATCGCCTGAGGCGCGCAACAACTCCAGAGAAACCCTCTGATGTGTTGACACTTTGTATTCCAAAGAAAACACTTGTAGAAAGAAAATTAACTCTCGACAGGTTTTTCCATGCCCCACATTCCCGCGTCGCCGGCCCTGCAACGCTTTCGCGTGATCGACCTCACCCAAGTGCGCGCCGGCCCCACCTGTTGCCGCCAGCTCGCCGATTGGGGTGCCGACGTGGTGCAGGTGCAGATGCCCGAACACATGCGCGGCGACGACACCCTGGGCGGCCAGGACGGTTCGGACTACCAGTACACCCACCGCAACAAGCGCTCCATCACGCTCAACCTCAAGGAACCGGAAGGCATCGAGACGCTGAAGCGGCTGATCGCCACCGCCGACGTGGTGGTCGAGAACTTCCGCCCCGACGTCAAGTTCCGCCTGGGCATCGACTACGAATCGCTGGCCGCCGACAACCCCGGCCTGGTCTACGCCAGCATCTCGGGTTTCGGCCAGACCGGCCCCCTGGCCAGCCGGCCGGGTTTCGACCAGATCGCGCAGGGCATGGGCGGCCTGATGTCGGTCACCGGCCAGCCGGGCGAGGCGCCGATGCGGGTCGGCATTCCCATCGCCGACCTGTGTGCGGGCATCTTCGCGGCGCAGGGCATCCTGGTCGCGCTGCTGGAAAGGGAAGCCTCCGGCCGCGGCCAGTGGCTGCACACCTCGCTGCTGGAGTCGATGGTCTACATGATGGATTTCCAGACCTCGCGTTACCTGATCGACGGCGAGATCGGCACCCAGGCGGGCAACTTCCACCCCACCAGCATCCCCACCGGGGTCTACAAGGCGCGCGACGGCTACATGAACATCGCGGTGTTCGGCTCCAAGATCTGGGAGCGCTTCTGCAACATCCTCGGCGCGCCCGAGTGGATCGACGACCCGCGCTACCACGACAAACCCTCGCGCTCGGTCAACCGCGAGGATCTCAATGCCGAGATCAACCAGCGCCTGGCCGCGCAGGACCGCGAACACTGGATCCGCGAGTTCAACGACGGCGGGGTGGCCTGCGGGCTGATCAGCAACGTCCGCGAGATGCTGGAGGAGCCGCAGGTGGCGCACCTCGGAATGATCCACGACGTGGTGTCGGCCCGCCTGGGGCACCAACGCATGGTGGGCCAGCCGGTGCAGCTGGAGCGTACCCCCAGCGGCATCGTGCGGTCGGCGCCCCGGCGGGGCGAACACACCGAGGAAATCCTCGCCGAACTCGGCCTGGGGGCCGAGGACCTGAGCCGCATGAAAGCCACCGGAGTCTATTGAGATGAGCGATACCAGCGAGATCGAAAAACGCGCGGACCTGCCCGCCTACACCGCCGGCACCGACCGCGTCCTGGCCTGGCTCGACGCCGGCACCCTGCATATCCGCTTCAACAATCCGGCGCGCCACAACGCGCTGTCGGTCGATATGTGGGAGGCCGTGCCGCGACTGCTGCGCGTGGCGCGGGACGACGACCGGGTTCGCCTGGTGGTGTTCTCGGGCGCCGGAGAAAAGGCATTCGTCTCGGGAGCCGACATCTCGCAGTTCGAGGACATGCGGGCTGCCAGGGAGGCGGTGACGCGCTACGAAGCCATGGCAGAAGAGTCGCTGACGAGCATCCACGACTTCCCCAAGCCCACGCTGGCCTGCATCCGCGGCTACTGCATCGGCGGCGGGGTGAACGTGGCGATCGCCTGCGACATCCGCATCGCCACCGCCGACGCGGTGCTGTCGATACCGGCCGCGCGGCTGGGCCTGGGCTACCGCTATTCGGCGATGAAGAACCTGGTCGATCTGGTCGGTCCCGGCGTTGCCAAGGACCTGTTCTTCACCGCCCGCCGCATCGACGGCACCGAAGCCCATCGCGTCGGCCTGGTCACCCGCGTATGCCCGCCAGACGGCCTGGACGCGCTGCTGGCCGAATACACCGGCGCGATGGCCGAGAACGCGCCGCTGACCATCGCCGCGGCCAAGGCGATCACCCGCGAAATCATGAAACCGTCGACCGACCTGGACATGGGCCTGTGCAGCGCGCTCATCCGTGGCTGTTTCGAAAGCGCCGACTACACCGAAGGGCGCAACGCCTTCATGCAAAAACGCAAGCCGGTCTTCACCGGTCGTTGAAAACAGGACCCCCCATGAAGTCTTACTGGATGCAGATGACCGACACGGGCACCGTGCTGGAACTGCGCGATACCCCCCGGCCCGAGGCGGGCCCGCGCCAGCTGCTGGTGCGCATGCGCGCGGCCTCGCTCAACCGCGGCGAATTCGTGCTGGGCCACGGGCTGCACGGCGCGGCCGGTAGCTGGAAGGCCATCGGCGGGGAGGGCGCCGGCGAGGTTGTCGCGACGGGCGCGGAGGTGACCGCCTTCCAGCCCGGCGACCGGGTGATGGGGCGCTGCAGCGGCGCGTTCTCCGAATACGCGCTGATGGAGATGGACGAGGCCATGCACCTGCCCCAGGCACTGGGCTTCGAGCAGGGCGCCGGCGTGCCGATGACCTTCCTGGTGGCCTTCGACATGCTGGTGCTGCAGGGCCGCCTGCAGCCGGGCGAATGGCTGCTGGTCAACGGTGTTTCGTCAGGCGTGGGCGTGGCGTCGCTGCAACTGGGCAAGGTGCTGGGCGCAAAGGTGATCGGCACCTCCGGCTCCGCCGAAAAGCTCGCGCTGCTGCAGGGCCTGGGCCTGGATGTCGGCATCCAGACCCGCGCGGCCGAGTTCGCGCCCCGGGTGATGGAAGCGACCGATCAGCACGGCGCAGACCTGGTGGTCAACGCAGTGGGCGGCACCGTGTTCGCCGAAAACATCCGCGCCATGGCTTTCCAGGGCCGCCTGGCCACCGTGGGCTACGTGGACGGCGTCGTCCGGGCCGAGATCGACCTGGATGCCCTGCACGCCAAACGACTCACCCTGTTCGGCGTGTCGAACAAGCTGCGCACCCGCGCGCAACGGGCCGCCGCAGTGCCTCGCTTCATCGCCGAGGTGCTGCCCCACCTCGCCTCCGGCCGCATCCGTCCGCAGATCGACCAGGTGCTGCCGCTGGCGCAGTTGCCGGAAGCGAAGGCGCTGATGGAAGCCGGCGGACACGCCGGAAAGATCGTGCTGCGCATGGACTGACCGCTTCACCGAACAAGACGGAGACAGACAACATGAAAAAACGTGATTTCGTCCTCGCAGCCTGTGTCGCGGCCACGGCACCGCTGGCGCTCGCCCAGAGCGGCTCGCCCTATCCGTCCAGGCCGATCCGCCTGGTCGTCGGCTTCGCGCCCGGCGGGGCCGCCGACCTGGTCGCACGCGCCATGAGCGACGCCCTCGGCAGGGCTCTCGGCCAGCCGGTGCTGGTGGACAACAAGCCCGGCAACGGCTCCAGCATCGCCGCGGACATCGTCGCCAAGGCCCCGCCGGACGGCTACACCCTGCTCATCGCCAGCCCGAGCAGCATTTCGGTCAACCCGGCGCTCAACCCTCGGCTGGGCTACACGGCGCGGGACCTGGCGGCCGTCACCAAGATCACCACGTCGCCGCTGGTGCTGGCGGTGAACCCGGCCACCGGCATCAAATCGGTGCCCGAACTGATCGCGGCGGCCAAGAAGGACCCGGGCAAGCTCAACTACTCCACCTCCGGCAACGGCTCGGCGCCGCATCTCGGTGCCGCGCTCTTCAGCCAGGTGACCGGCGCGGAGATGACACACGTTCCCTATCGCGGCGGCAGCCTGGCGATCCAGTCGGTGATGGCCGGCGATACGCAGGTGACTTTCGGCACCTCGCCTTCGGTGCTGCCGCAGGCCAGCGGCGGCAAGCTGCGGGCGCTGGCCGTGAGCACCAGGGACCGCTCGCCGCTGGTGCCGGGCCTGCCGGGCATGGCGGAGGCGGGCCTGCCCGGCTACGACATCGAGTTCTGGTACGGCATGTTCCTGCCGGCCGGCACGCCCGCGCCGATCGTGCGCAAGGTCTACGAGGCTACCGTGGCGGCCATGCAGCAACCGCAGGTGAAAGCCACGCTGGCGCGCGACGGCACCGAGGTGTCCGTCTCCGAATCGCCCGAAAAGTTCGACGCCTTCCTGGCCGAGGACGGCAAGTTCTGGACGCAGCTGGTCAAGAGCGCCAACGTCAAGGTCGAATGAGCCGGCGGGGGCCCGGCGCGCGCAGTTAGCATTTGCCCATGGCGATTCCTCCCCCCAGCACGCGCGGCCCCGGCCTGTCGCACACCATCGCGGCCGAACTCCGGCAACTCATCCACTCGGGCGAGTACCAGCCGGGCGAGCGCATCAACGAGGCCGCGCTGGCGCTGCGCATGGGCACCAGCCGGGGTCCGATCCGCGAGGCGATCAAGGTGCTGGCGGGGCTGGGCATCGTCACCGCGGTACCCAACAAGGGCGTGTTCGTACGGCAGCTCTCGCTGCGCGAAATGCTGGAGATCTACGAGTTGCGTGCGCTGGTCTTCGGCTATGCCGCCGACCGGGCCTGCGAACACCTCACCGAAGCGCACAAGCGCCAGTTCGAGATGCTGCTGGACGGCATGGACGCGGCCTGCGACGCAGGCGACGGCAACCGGTACTACGACCTCAACCTGCAGTTCCACGCGCTGATCCTGGCGCTGTCCGGCAACCGTCGCGCCGGCGAGGCCTACGACGAGTACGTGAAGGAGTTGCACCTGGTGCGCCGCAAGTACTTCAACGCGCCGGGCAACATGCGCCGGTCGAACGTGGAACACCGGGCCATCTACGACGCCATGGCGGGCGCGCACCCGGCCAGGGCGCGCACCGCCGCCGAGCGGCACGTGCAGGCGGGCCGGGTGCGGCTGCTGTCGCATATCGACCCGGAGGCGCCCCTGGCGCCCTGAGCCTCAGGCCGGCCGGGCCAGCGCGGCGAGTGCGCGCAGGTCGGGCGCGTCGCCCAGCTTCCAGCAGGCGTCCAGCAGTTGCCGGGTGCGGTCGGCGCCCAGGATGGCGTCCGACATGCCGCTGAACTTGGCCTCCAGCTGGGCATCGGTCAGCGGCTTCTGCATCGAGCCGATGGCGTGCTCGACGAAGACGTGCACCCGGCGCCCGTCGGCCAGCACCGCCGTCACGTCGGCGCTGGCTTCGTCGATGGAGTCGTCCACCGTGGCGACCACCTTGCGGCGCAGCGCCACCATGTCGGCGCGGTTGACGATGTCGTCGGCGTATTCGTCCTCGGTGGCCTTGCCGAAGATCAAGCCGGCGGCGCAGCCGTGGTAGACGCTGAACTTGCCCTGCAGGCCGTCCGCCGGCTCCTTCTTGCCGGTGAGTTCCAGCACCAGCGAATGCACCCGCAGTTCGATGCTCTGCACTTCCTCGGCGCGCACGCCCTGCTCGCGCAGTTGCACGCAGGCGTCGATGCTCGGGTGGATGACGATGCCGCAGGCGAAGGGCTTGTAGCTGTTGAAGGAAATCTCGAAACGCTCGCCGAGTTCGTCGGTCACCTCGCTCCAGGTGGTCTTGGGCGACACCACCTGGGCGAAGCCGCGCGGGGCCTCCAGCGCGCGCGGGCTGGCGGTAAAGCCGTGCTGCGCCATCAGGGCCGACATCAGTCCCGCGCGCGCTGCGCCGCCGGGATGGAAGGGCTTGGTCATGGTGCCGAACTGCTCGCGCAGGCCGACCGGCTGCGAGGCGGCGATGCCCAGGGCCATCTGGGTACGGTCGGCGTCCAGGCCCAGCAGGCGGGCGCAGCCGGCCGCCGCGCCCAGCATGCCGGTGGTGCCGGTGATGTGCCAGCCCCGGTCGTAGTGGTCCGGGTAGATGGTGTTGCCCATGCGGCAGGCGACGTCGATGCCGATCACCAGCGCGTCGATCACCTGGCGGCCGCTGGCGCCGGTGTGCTCGGCCAGTGCCAGCAGCGCGGAGGCGACCGGGCCGGCCGGATGGATGATGGTCTTGAGGTGCGTGTCGTCGAAGTCGAAGGTGTGCGAGCTGATGCCGTTGAGCAATGCGGCGCTGGCGATGTCGACCTTTTCCGCACGGCCGGCGATGCTGGCCTGAGCCGAAGGCTGCAGTACCCGCACCGCCGTCAGCGCGGCCTCGACCGCCTCGTGATGAGCGGCCCCGACAGCGCAGCCCAGCCAGTTGAGGAAGGTGCGGTGGGCCTCGCGGTCGACCGCGTCGCTCCATCCGCGCGATGGGTGGTTGGCCGTGAATTCCGCCAGGATGCGGGTGATGGGCGGGGCGTTGTGGTCGGCCTGGACCTGGGTGTTGCGTGCCATGGATAAACGTTCTTTTGGGTTGGGTAGAAAAGGGGTCAGTCGAGCTGGATGTTCTGGGCCTTGGCCAGGGCGGTCCAGCGCGCCACGTCTTTCTGGATGTACGCGCCGAATTCGGCCGCAGACATCACCATCGGCTCGACCGCCTCGCCGCTGAGCTTCTCGCGCATGTCGGCCGCGCGCAGCACGGTGGCCAGGCTTTCGTTGAGCTTCTGCACGACGGCCGGCGGCATGCGCGCCGGGCCGACGACGCCGTACCACTGCACCGCGTCGAAGTTCTTCAGGCCCAGTTCGTCGAGCGTGGGCACGTCCTTGAGCTGCGGTGCCCGGGCGTTGCCGGTGACGGCGATGGCACGCACACGGCCGGCCTTGATATGCGGCAGCGCGGCCGCCAGCCCGGGAAACACCGCCTGCGTCTGGCTGCCCATGGCGTCGGTCAGCGCCGGGGCGATGCCGCGATAGGGCACGTGAACCATCGGCGTGCCCAGCTGCTGCGCCATCAGCTCCATGGTGAGGTGGGTGAGCGAGCCGGCCCCGGCCGAGCCGTAGCTGACCTTGCCCTGGTTGGCCTTGAGGTAGGCGACGAATTCCTTGAAATCCTTCACCGGCAGCTTGGGGTCGATCACCAGCACGTTGGGCGTGGCGCCGATCATGCCGATGGGCGTGAAGTCCTTCACCGGGTCGTAGGGCACCTTGCGGGTGGCCGGACTGGTGCCGTGGGTGGCGACGTAGCCCTGCATCAGGGTGTAGCCGTCGGGCGCCGCGTTCATGGTGTTCTGGCAGGCGATGACGCCGCCGCCGCCGCCCTGGTTGTCCACCACGAACTGCTGGCCCAGGGCCTTGCCCCAGCGCTCGGTGAGGGTGCGGCCGACCAGGTCGCTGCCGCCGCCGGCGGCCACCGGCACGATGTAGCGGATCACCTTTTCAGGGTAGCCCTGGGCACGTGACAGGCCGGGAAACCCGGCGAGGCCCGCCGGGAGCAAGGCGGGCGCTGCCCGCAGCAAGGTACGTCTCTGCATTTTTTGTCTCCGTCTTCTTGTCGTCTCTGTTGTCGTCTGTGCGACCGCCCCTTGCGGCCGCCCGGTAACCGGGGGTCGGGTCTTCAGCCCGTGGCGTCCTTCAGGCGCGCGAAGGCGTCCTGGACATGGGTCGCCAGCAGCTTTTCGCAGCGCACCGCGTCGCCGTCGCGCAGGGCGCGGGCGATGGCGGCGTGTTCGGCGATGGACGCCTTCATGCCCATGTCCTGCGACAGGTTGCGCAGGCGCGCCAGGTGCAGCTTCTGCACCGCGTTGCGATAGGTCTCGGCGACCGGCAGGTTGTCGGCGGCTTCCACCATCAGCCAATGGAAACGCAGGTTCTCGGCGTAGTAGCGGGTGACGTCCTGCACCTTCGCTGCGGCGCGCATGTCGGCGATGGAGGCATCGAGCGCATCGCACAGGGCGATGCGGCCGGGCAGCGGCAGGGCGGTGGCGCGGCGGCCGGCGTAGCCGTCGAGCAAGGCGCGCAGCTCATACAGGCCGCGGATTTCGTCGGCGTCCGGGGCGTGGACGAAAACCCCGGCATGTTTGCGCGACACCACCAGCCCGGAGCTTTCGAGTTCACGCAGCGCCTCGCGCACCGGAACCCGGGACACGCCCAGTTCCGCCGCCACCTCCGGCTCGCTGATGCGCTCGCCGGGAAGCAGGTCGCCGCGCAGGATGCGGCCGAGCAGATGCTCTCGCACCAGCTTGGAAAAAGAGGTGTCGCGAACCGCTGCGAGCGCGGTTTCGTCGGTGTTGTTCTGCCAGGGGAGCATGCGATTCATTCGGGTTGGTGTACGTAATATCGTATACGTTAGGGCGTTAAAACATCAGGGTTTCCCATGCAAAGAGCACCGCTCGCGGGTTTTTCACGCCCGGGTAATCCCCCAAAAATTTCGCCTGGCGAAATGCGCTTGATGGCGAGCGCAGAGCCTCCGATACTGCGCGCCGCCGACGCCGCCAGACATCGACACAACAAAGGCGACACGGACAGCCGGGCTGTCCGCCAGCGAGGCGAGGGGTGCCCGCGAGGGCTTTCGCAATATCGAGAGGAGACCATGAAAAAACGACTCATCACCACGGCACTGCTGTGCCCGATCGCCGCGTGGGCGCAAAGCAGCGTCACCATCTACGGCATCGCCGACCTGGGCGTGCGCCATAGCTCCGGCCTCGCCGCCGGCCATGCGCCCGACCCGGGCCGCACCGCCGCGCTGACCAGCGGCATCGACAACACCAGCCGACTCGGCTTCCGGGGCACCGAAGACCTCGGCGGCGGCATGCGCGCCGTCTTCAACCTGGAGACCGGCCTGAACCTGGACGCCGGCACCACCGTCAACGCCACCAAGTTCTTCGACCGTGCCGCGGTGGTGGGACTGGGCGGCGCATGGGGCACCGTCACCGCCGGCCGTCAGACCAACCTGCTGGCCGACGCCATCTCGCCGGTGGATGCGGTCGGCATGCGCTTCGCCAGCTTCAACCCCAACATCGTGACCACCGCCGTCAGCGCGCACGGGCTGGGCGTCGAATACGGCACCTCGGGCGCGACCACCGGTTCCTACCGGCTGGACAACTCGATGAAGTACGTCGGCCGTTTCGGCGGTCTCACCGCCCGGGCGATGTACAGCTTCGGCGAGACCGCCAACGCGGCATCGGCCCGCTCTTCCGCGGGCGTCGGCGGGCAGTACCAGTGGAACCAGTGGGTGGTTTCCGGTGCGTACCAGAGCTTCAAGGCGGTGAACTACCGGGACCTGGATGCCGCCACGCTGGGCACGTCGTACCAGTTCAAGACGGTGAGGCTGGCGGCCAACTACGGCCGCAACAAGGGCGACACGACCAGCATCGCCGACACGGTGCAAAAGGTGTCCTCGGTCGGCGCCACCTGGGCCGCCACGCCGGCGGTGGACCTCACCGCTGCCTACTACCGCCTCGAGCGCAACCGCATCGGCGCGGCGGACGACGGCTATTCGCGGGTGATCCTGTTTGCCGAATACAAGTTCTCGCGCCGCACCAAGCTCTACGCGGAAGCCGATTACACCGACTGGAAGAACAATTACCAGGGCGTCGCCAACAAGTCGAGGGGCACCGGCGCGACGGTCGGCGTGATGCACACCTTCTGAACCGCGCAGCGGACAAAAAGAGACTGCACAAGGACTTGGTCGAAAGGGAGTGCCCGTCACGGGCGCTCCCTTTTTTTGTACCGAAGGAATCAGTCCAGGTAGCGCAGCCCGGCCTTTTCCAGCGCCGGGCGCATGTCGTACATGTCCAGCCCCAGCACGCCGCCGGCCAGCTTGTCGCGCTTTTCGGCCTCGAGCGATTCACGCTTGCGGGCCTTCTCCAGCGTGGCGGCGGCGATGCGGCGCGGCACGCAGACCACGCCGTCGTCGTCGGCCACGATCACGTCGCCCGGCGTCACCAGCATGCCGGCGCACACCACCGGAACGTTCACCGAGCCCAGCGTGGCCTTCACGCAGCCCTTGGCGCTGATCGCCTTGCTCCAGACGGGAAAGCCCATCTCCTGCAGCACCCGGACGTCGCGCACCCCGGCGTCGATCACCAGCGCCCGCGCGCCGCGCGACTGGAAGCTGGTCGCCAGCAGGTCGCCGAAGAAGCCGTCGGTGCTGGGCGCGGTGAGCGCCGCGACGACGATGTCGCCCGGGCGGATCTGCTCGGCCGCCACGTGCAGCATCCAGTTGTCGCCCGGATGCAGCAGCACGGTGACCGCCGTGCCGGACACCTGTGCGCCGGGGTAGATCGGCCGCATGTAGGGCGCCAGCAGGCCGACCCGGCCCATGGCCTCGTGCACGGTGGCCGAGCCGAGGGCGGCCAGGCCGTCGGCCACGTCGCGGTCGGTGCGCTCGATGTTGCGGTGGACGACGCCGAGTTCAAACATGGGCGGCTCCCTTCAGGCGGGCGTCCAGGCGCGGGAACACGCGGCGCGCGTTGCCCTCGTAGACCTGCATGCGTGCGGCCTCGTCGAGCCGGCTGGCCTCGATGTAGCGGCGCGTGTCGTCGAAATAGTGGCCGGTCTGCGGATCGATGCCGCGCACCGCGCCGATCATCTCGGAGGCGAACAGCACGTTCTTGGCCGGGATCACGCCGGTCAGCAGGTCGATGCCGGGCTGGTGGTACACGCAGGTGTCGAAGAAGACGTTGTTCAGCAGGTGCTCGTCGAGCAGCGGCTTCTTCATCTCCTGCGCCAGGCCGCGGAAACGGCCCCAGTGGTAGGGCGCCGCGCCGCCGCCGTGCGGCACGATGAAACGCAGCGTGGGGAAGTCCTTGAACAGGTCGCCCTGGATCAGCTGCATCACCGCCGTCGTGTCGGCATTGAGGTAGTGCGCCCCGGTGGTGTGGAAACACGCGTTGCAGCTGGTGCTGACGTGGATCATGGCGGGGATGTCGTACTCGACCATCTTTTCGTAGATCGGGTACCAGTGCCGGTCGTAGAGCGGCGGGCTGGTCCAGTGGCCGCCGGAGGGATCGGGGTTGAGGTTGATGCCGACGCAGCCCAGCGCCTCGACCGCGCGCTCCAGCTCGGGGATGCAGGTGGCGGGATCGACGCCGGGCGATTGCGGCAGCATGGCGGCGGCGGCGAAGCGGTCCGGAAACAGGCCGGCGACCCGGGCGCAGAGGTCGTTGCAGATCGCGGCCCAGGCCTGCGACACGGCGAGGTCGCCGACGTGGTGGGCCATGAAGCTGGCGCGCGGGCTGAACACGGTGAGGTCGATGCCGCGCTCGTCCATCAGGCGCAGCTGGTTGCCCTGGATGGAGGCGCGCAACTCGTCGTCCGCGATGTGCAGCTCGGAGGCGGCGGGTGGCGTGGTGCCGTTGTCGAAGGCCTCGATCTGGCGCTTGCGCCAGGCTTCGAGCGCCGGGGGGGCGGTGGTGTAGTGGCCGTGGCAGTCGATGATCATGGGAGCGATGTGGAGTCGGGGGGGGGGAAAGGGGGCGGCGGCGGAGGCGCTTCAGTCGACGGTGACATTGGCGCGCTTGACCACCTGGGTCCAGCGCGCCACTTCCTTGTCGATGAGCTGGCCGAAGGCCTGCGGCGTGGTCGGCGTGGGTTCGGCGCCTTCCGAGGCCATGCGCCTGGCGACTTCCTCGGAGTTGAGCGATGCGTTGATCTGCTGGTTGAGCCGCGCCACGACGGCGGCGGGGGTGCCCGCCGGCGCCACCAGGCCGTACCACTGGTCGGCCTCGAAGCCGGCGGTGCCGGGCACGCCGCTCTCGGCCACGGTGGGCACGTCCGGCAGGGTGGCGATGCGCTTGTTGCTCGACACCGCGATCGGCACCATCTTGCCGCCCCGGATGAACGGCAGCAGGGCCGGCGCGCCGGTGAAGAGGATCTGCACCTGGCCCGCCAGCAGGTCGTTGACCGAGGGCGCCGTGCCGCGGTACGGGATGTGCAGCGCCGAGGTTCCGGTCTGCAGCTTGAGGTATTCCATGGTGATGTGGGCGGCGCTGCCGTTGCCGCCGGAGCCATAGGACAGTGCGCCCGGCTTCGACTTGAGCAATGCCACCAGTTCCTTCAGGCTGCGCGCCGGCACCGACGGGTGCACCACCAGCACGTTGGGCACCCGCGCCACCCAGGCCACCGGCGCGAAGTCCCGCGTGGGGCGCAGGTTGAGCCTGGGGTACAGCGACGTGTTGACCGCCAGGGTGCCGGTGTGGCCCATGAACAGGGTGTAGCCGTCGGCGGGCGAACGCGCCGCGCGTTCGGTGGCGATGGTGCCGCCCGCACCGGGCACGTTTTCGATCACCACCGGCTGGCCCAGCACGCGGCCGAGCTCGGTGCCGATGGAGCGCGCCAGCAGGTCTGCCGAGCCACCCGGCGTGAACGGCACCAGGATGCGGATCGGCTTGACGGGGTAGGCCTGCGCACGCGCCTGGCCGGATGCGGCCACGAGCGCGCCGCCGATGAGGGAGCCGCAGAAGTCGCGGCGCTGGAGGTCGAGGATGGGTTTCATGGATCTGCTCGCGATCAGTCGGGCTGGATGTTGGCGGCGCGGATCACGCGCTCCCACTGGGCCGATTCGCTCTTCAGGAATTCGGCCGCTTCCGCCGGGCTGGACGGCGTGATGACCGCGCCCAGGCCGTTCAGGCGTTCGCGCACCGCCGGGTCGGCCAGGGCCTTGCGGGTCTCGGCGTTGAGGCGGGCCACCACGTCGGCAGGCGTGCCGGCCGGTGCCAGCAGGGTCCACCAGACGGTGGCTGCGAAATTCGGCAGGCCGGCTTCGGCCATGGTCGGCACGTCGGGCAGCAGCGGCGCGCGTTGATCGCCGCTGACCGCCAGCGCCTTCAGCTTGCCCGATTGGATATGCGGCAAGACTTCGAGCGGGTTGAGCAGCATGAAGGAGAGGCGGCCGGCGATCAGGTCGATCAGCGCGGGCGAGCCGCCCTTGTAGGCCACGTGCAGCGCGTCGAACTTGCCGACCGACTGCAGCAGCGCGCCCGCAAGGTGCCCGGAGCTGCCGTTGCCGGCCGAGCCGTAGCTCATCGAACCCGGCTTGGCGCGCGCCGCCGCGATCAGTTCCCTGACCGAGTGGTAAGGCTCGGACGCGGCGGTGACCAGCACCAGCGGCGCGTAGCCGAGGCGGGACACCGGTGCGAAATCCTTCAGGCCGTTGAAGCCCAGCTTGGGATAGAGCGTGTTGTTGGTCACCACGCCGTTGGCCGCCACCAGCAGGGTGTAGCCGTCGGCCGGCGACCTGGCGACGTTCTCGGTGCCGATGTTGGCGTTGGCGCCGGGCTTGTTGTCGACCACCACCGGCTGGCCCATCTGCGTGCCGAGCTTTTCGCCGACGCTGCGGCCCACCGTATCGACCGCGCCGCCCGCGGCGAAGGGCACGACCAGGCGGATCGCCTTGTTGGGATAAGCGCCCGGCTGCGCCGAGGCGGACGCGGCGAGCAGAACGAGCAGCGCGGGCGCCAGGGCAAGGCGCAGGCGGGCGAGGGTGGGGTGCATGTCAATCTCCTGTTTTCCCTAGCTTATGAAGCCGGGGTGCCGGGCACAATTGCGTTTTGCCTGGTGGAACAGTCGCCCCCGGGAAAACCCTTTCCGGATACCGCATGCCTGCTCCCGATCCAGCGTCCTCCGCGGACACGGTCAATGCCGTCACCCGTTCGCTAGCCATCCTGGACGCTTTCGGCCTGGCCGACTCGCACCTTTCGCTGGCGGAGCTGGCCCGCCGCACCGGCGTGCCCAAGCCGACCGTCCTGCGACTGGCGCGCACGCTGGCGTTGTCCGGCTACCTGGTCTCGCTGGAGGGCGGCGCCTGGCGGCTGGGGCCGGCCGCCGCGCGGCTGGGCGCGCAATACCAGCGGGCCTTCGACCTGCGCAACCTGATCGAGCCGGCGCTGCAGGAGCTGGCCGACGACACCGGGCGCAGCGCCTCTTTCTTCGCGCTGGAAGACCAGCAGCGGGTGCGCCTGCTGCGGGTGCGCGGCAAGGACGGTTTCGTCAGCCCGACGCGTGTCGGCGAACCGCTGCCGCTGGAGAAGGGCGCGGCCGGGCAGGTCATTTTGGCGTTCTCGGGCGGACGCGGGCATGCGCTGGCGACGATCCGCGAGCGCGGCTGGCACCTCACGGTCGGCGAGGCCGACGCCGGCTCGGCCAGCATCGCCGCGCCGGTGTTCGTGGGGTCGCGCAGCCTGCTCGGCGCACTGAGCCTGGTGGCGCCGGCGGACGAGCGGGCGGTGGCCGAACTGGAGCGCCACGCGACCCGGCTGGTGGCCGTTGCCGCCGAGTTGTCGCGCGCCTTCGGCAGCACCGTCTTCAAGGCCGGCGACCGGGTGATGGTGCGGTCGCTCTGGTATCCGGAATAAGGCTCCCGGCAAAAAGACCGGCCCGGCCGTTCAGCCGGGCTGCTGCATGCGCAGGATGCGGGCGGCCTCTTCCAGGCGGGCGTCTTCCACTTCGTCCATCAGCGCTTCGAGGTCGACCGCGCCTTCCTGCGGACGGTACAGGCCGGTGAGCGGCGTCTCCTCGGTCAGCAGGCCGTGCTGGTACAGCTGCCAGATTTCCTCGCCGTAGCGCGTCGTCTTGAGCTGCGGCGCGTACTGACCGAAAAAAGCGCGCAGGTTGGCCACGTCGCGCAGCAGCATGCGCGCCGCGTGGTTGTTGCCGGCGGCGTCCACCGCCTGCGGCAGGTCGATGATGACCGGGCCGTCTCCCGCCAGCAGGATGTTGAACTCGGAGAGGTCGCCGTGCACCACCCCCGCGCCGAGCATGCGCACCACCTCGCGCAGCAGCGTGGCGTGGTGGGCGAGGGCGTCGGTCTCGCTGAAGGCCACGTCGTTGAGGCGCGGGGCGGCGTCGCCTTCGGCGTCGGTCACCAGCTCCATCAGCAGCACGCCTTCGGCGAAGTTGTAGGGCGTGGGCACGCGCACGCCGGCCGCCGCCAGGCGGTAGAGGGCATCGACCTCGGCGCTTTGCCAGGCGGCCTCCATCGCCTGCTTGCCGAACTTGCTGCCCTTGGCCATGGCGCGGGCCTGGCGCGAGTTCTTCACCTTGCGGTTCTCGGTGTAATCGACCGCCTGCCGGAAGCTGCGGTGGGTGGCTTCCTTGTAGACCTTGGCGCAGAGGGTTTCTTCGCCCCGCCGGACGACGAAGACCATGGCTTCCTTGCCGCTCATGAGCTGGCGCACCACGGTGTCTATGAGGCCTTCTTCGACGAGAGGCACGAGTCTGGGAGGTATACGCATGGCGCATTGTCGCGGGCCGGCGGGGCCTTCAATACACTGCGGCCCGATGAATGCTTGCGTCGTGCCCGCCACCGTGTCCTATTTTCCCAGCGGCGGCGCCCTGCGCAGCCGCAGCGTGGGCGCCGCGGTGCTGGCCGGGCAGGTCGAGCTTCCGGCGCTGCCGGTCCGGCTGCTGGCCGACTGGTCCCGCGAGGCGCGGGAAAGCCTCGACCTGCAGCCCGGCGATGTCGAGGTGCTGCCACTGGCCCGCGCGCGCAGCCGGTGGCCGGATTTCCGGCTGTGCGTGGCGCAGGCCCGGCACTGGCTGGCCGGGCAGGGGCTTGCGGCCGAGCTGCTGGACGATGCCGACATGGCGCTCATGACCTGCCTGGGTGCGCGCTACCACCACGACGGCGCGCAGTACGGCGGCGCGGCCTTCTTCAATCTCTTCGTCAGCGACGACCTGGGCCTGGACCTGCACTTTGCCGCGACCGGCCGGCGCATCGCGCTGGCGCGCGGCACCGCGGTGGTTTTCGACCCCTGCCAGCCGCATGCGGTGGTTCCGCGCGGCAGCGCCGCTTTCGACCCGCTGGACTTCGCGCCCGGCCGCGACCGCGCCCAGTATTTCCTGACCTGGGAGCTGCCCATCGAACATGCGGCGCTGGCGGCGCTGCTGGGGGTGGCGTTCGATGTCGATCCCGACGCCGCCTCGGTGCCCGAAGCGCAGCTGCGGCTCGGTGGCGCGGCGGCAGAACTGTGCCCCGCGTCGGGCTGCTGGAAAACCGGCGCGAGCACGCCGGCCGTGGCGTCGCAGCGCGCCGGAAGCGGGGCCTAGCGGCGGTCGGCCAGCCTTTGCAGACGATGCTCCAGCGTCGCCTCGGACAGCAGGCCCAGGTGCCGGTCCACCAGCCGGCCGGAAGCGTCGAAGAACAGGGTGGTGGGAAGCGCCTCGCCGTCGAACTGCACGCCGGCTTCGCGGCGCGGGTCCAGCAGCACGTTGCGCAGGGTGAGCCGTCTGCGCTCCAGGAACTCGCCCACGACGCCCGACGACTCGCCCTGGTTGAGGAACACGAAGTTCACATCGGCGCGCCGGGCCTGCGCGGCCTGCAGCAGGGGCATTTCCGCCTGGCAGGGCGGGCACCAGGTGGCCCACAGGTTGACCACCGTGGGCTTGCCCCGGAACTGCGCGAGCGACAGGGTGTTGCCGGCGGTCGACTGCAGCGAAAACGCCGGGAGTTCGCGCGGCGGCCCGGCCGTCATCAGCAGGCCGAGCGCACCGACGATCCACACCGTGCTGGCGCCGCCCAGTGCCGCCCAGATGGCCTTGCGCGATGCCGGCAGGGACGCCTGTCGCAGCAGCCCGTACGCCCAGGCGCCGAGAAAGCCGGCCTGGGCGTTCCAGCCGCCGTCGCGGATGTCCAGCATGCCGAGCGGCGACGACCGATAGGACTCCTGAAACTGCCACACGAAAACCGCGCGGGAGCACAACAGGCCGATGGCCGCGCCGGTCATGATCTGCCGCTCGGCATCGGTGCTTCGGCCGCGCCGGGTCGCCCACCCGTTGCCCAGCAGCGCCGCCGCCAGCGCGACCAGGAACAACACGAAGCCGGCGGGCAATACCAGCGGCCCCAGCACCACGGCCTGATTCATCGAAAACCTTGCATGAGCGAATGATCCAGCAGGCATTCTGGCGGATGACCTGCACGGCGCGAGCACCGGCCGGCCCGCCGGACGGCGCACCGGGCGCGCCCTCGTGAAACGCGGCCGCATCGGACACCGCAGCACCCGCCGCGTATCCGCCCGGGACCGGCGATGCGACAGAATCGCGGCCCACCCGCTCCGCACTCATTCGCCCCCATGCAGCCCTTGCTAGACGCCATCGCCTCGACATCCCTGCCCGCCGATGCGCAGCGCATCTTTCACGGCCGCGGCGGGCTGCACCCCGGCTGTGCACACCTCTCGCTCGATTTCTTTCCGCCGGTCTGGGTGCTGACCAGCTTCCAGCCGCTGGCGGACGAGCCGCTCGCCGCTGTCGGCGCGGCCCTGGAAGCCCGGTGGCGGCAGCTGTCGCCGGGCGAACCGCTCAACTGGGTGTTCCAGTGCCGGCACGACAGCCAGAGCGACACCCGCCTCATGGCCGGCGCGGTGCCGGAGCCGCACTGGGTCGGCGAGGCCGGCGCGCGGTATCGCGTCAACGTGGGCCGGGGCCAGAACCACGGGCTGTTTCTCGACATGGCCGAAGGGCGACGATGGGTGCGGGACTACGTGGCGTCGCGCCAGGGGCCGCAATCGCGGGTGCGGGTGCTGAACCTGTTCGCATACACCTGCGCCTTCTCGGTCGTCGCGCTGCAGGCGGGGGCGCGCCACGTCACCAACCTGGACATGAGCAAGGGCGCACTGGCGATCGGGCAGCAGAACCACCGCGACAACGACGTGCTGGCCAATGCGAGCTTCCTGCCGCACGATCTTTTCAGTTCGTGGGGCAAGGTGACGCGCAGCGGGCCGTACGGGCTGGTCATCGTCGACCCGCCGAGCTACCAGAAGGGCAGCTTCATCGCCACCAAGGACTACGCCCGGCTGATCCGGCGCTTGCCGGACATGCTGGAACCCGACGGCCACGTCCTGCTGTGCCTCAACGCGCCGGAGCTGGGGCCGGCTTTTCTGCAGGACCAGATGCGCGAGCTGGCGCCGGAGCTGGTCTTCGTGGAGCGCCTGGCCAATCCCGCCGTCTTCGCGGACGTCTCCGAGGAGCGCTCGCTGAAGGTGCTGGTGTATCGGGCGCCACCGCTCGAGCGGCCCGCGACGGCCTAGCCCGGCGGCGCCGGCTCTCCATGACGCGTGGAAGCGGTCAGGGTGCCGATGCGACGAACCGCAGGACATCGGTGGTGGAGGCGGCGGGCACGCTCATGTGCGATTCGTCCTGCAGCACGCGCAGGCTGCTGCGCAGGCCTTTGGCGGACAGGGCCTGCATGCGGGCCGCGAGCGCAGTTGCATCGCCCACCATCGGCCCCGGCTCGCGGCCGCCCACCAGGATGCGCAGGCTGAGCTGCAGGGGCAGGTCCGGGGCTTGCGACATGCGGGACATGAATCCCGCTTCTTCTTTGAGGACGGATTGCGCGTTCCACCAGATGGACGGGCTTGCCGCGACGACGGCCTGAAAGGCGTCGGGCCGCGAATAGAGCGCGTACAGCGCGAAGGCGCCACCGAACGAGTGTCCGTAGAGCGACTGCCTGGTGGCGTCCACCGGATACCGGCGCGCCAGCTCGGGCCGCAGGCGGTTCAGCAGGAAGTCCAGGAACTCGCGCTGGCCGCCCTGGGCGAACGCCGCTCGAGGCCCTCGCACCGCGGCGGAAGGGTCGGGCGTGAGATCGAAGGTACGGCGCTGCATGTCGTAGGCGGCATCGCCGGGATAGCCGACGGCCACCACCATCAGGCCCTTCGAGCCGGCGGGCTCGAATCGCATGGCGCGCGACGCATCGACCAGGCCTGCGAACAGGGCGTTTCCGTCGAGCACGGTCAGCACGGAAAAACCGGCGGGCGGCGGCGCGCCCTGCGGCCGGTGCACCAGGATCCGATAGCTGCGGCTGCCGTCGGCACTCGCCAGATCCCATTCTTCCGTTTCCGGCAGCGCGTAGCGGGGCGCCACCGACGGTTCGGGCGTGCCGGACGCCAGCTCCGCCGATGCGGAGACGGCCGCCATGCACCCCATCAGGACACCGGGGAGGGCGACGTACCGGGCGAGGAAATTCATCATGGGATTCCTGTCAGAAGGTATGTTTGAGATTGACCAGGACCTTGCGGGGCTCGCCATAAGGCGAGTAGTTGACCGAGTACAGGCTGCGGTAGCGGCGGTCGGTCAGGTTGCTGACGACGACCAGCACCTGCGTCCGCGGCGAGATCTGGTACCTGGCGTTCAGTCCGAGCAAGGCCACGGCCCCCTGGCGGATCGTCCATGCAGACGCCCCGGTGCCGCCGGTGCGGTAGATCTTGCTGGTGGCCGCGATGTTGCCCCCGACCGACCATCCGCTGTCCGCGATACGGTGCATCGCCGAGAGGCGCAGATTGTGCTGAGGCTGTTCCGGCGTATAGCGTTGGCCTTGCTGGGGGCCCGCCTCGTATTCGGCCCGGGTGTAGGTGTAGCCGGCCGCGAGGTTCAGGCTGCGGCCCACCCGCCCGTTGGCTCCGAGGTCGATGCCCTGGCTCAGCACCTTGCCGGCGGCGGTGTAGCAGGTTCCTCCGCAGGCGTTGCCGGGGTTGCTGGGAATCGAGTCGTCGCGTACCGAAAGATTCGACTGTTCCAGGCGAAAGACGGCGGCGGAGACATTGAGCCGCTTGTCCATCAATTCGCCCTTGATGCCGGCTTCGTAGTTCGCGCCGACCACCGGAGAAAGCACGTTGCCGTCGACGCTGCGCAGGCTCTGGGGATTGAAGATGTCGGAGTAGCTCAGGTAGGCCGAATACTTCTGGTCGATGTCGTACACCAGGCCCGCGTAGGGCGTGACCTCCCCGTTTTCACTCGGCGTCACCACGCCGGTGATGTTGTTCTCGACCTTGTATTTGCTGACCCGCGCCCCGGTGATCAGCTTGAGCGAGTCGGCCAGGTTCCAGCGAGCCGCGCCATACATGCCGAGGTTGGTCGTGGTCGATTCGGTGCGCGAAGCCGTGCCGTTGGCCACCGCGCCCAGCGAAGCGGGGTCGAAGTTGTTGACGTTGATGGGGATCGCCCCGGCCAGGTAGCCGGTGCCGACGGCGCGGTCGTCGAAGACCGATCCGTTGAGCCCCAGCACCAGTTCGTGCTTGCGTCCCAGCGCGCGAAACGGCCCGGACGCGTAGACGTCCACCGTGTCGGCGGTCAGGGTCGCGGTGTTGCTGCGCGAGCGGCTCGCGATCGACAGGCCGTTGCCGGTGGCCGCGTTCAGGCCACCGGTGATGGCGTTGAAGTTGTCGATGTCGTTGAGCGTCTTTTGCCGGGAGTAATTGGCCTTCAGGTTCCACTCACCGGCCAGGCGCTGGGTCAGGCCCAGGGTGTAGATCGTGTAGTCGCGTCCCAGGCGGTAGTTGGTATCGCCCCAGAAGGACGAACGCGCCAGCCCGGCGTCGCTGCCGTTGGAGGCGAAAGGCACGCCGAAATGGTTCAGGCTGGTGTCCTTCTGGTGCTGCACGCTGGCGCTCAGCGTGGTGGTCGGGCCGACATCGGCTTCGACGATGCCGTAGACCGCGCTGCGGTCCCGGAAGACGTAGTCGGTGAACGAATCGGCATGGTCGTCGAGCGCGACCAGCCGCCCGCGGACCCGCCCGGAACTCACCAGCGGACTGGAAATGTCGGCCACCAGGCGCCGCGTATTCCACGATCCGACCTGCGCCTCGACCTGCGCCTGAAAAGTCTCGGTCGGGCGTTTGCGAACCATGTTGACGGTGCCGCCCGGCGCCCCGGCCCCGGTCAGCAGGCCTGCCGAGCCCTGCAGCACCTCGATCCGGTCCACGAACGCGTTGTCGTATTTGGGCGAGCGGTTGCCGCTGTTGAGGCCGGCCGGCGTGGCCATGCCGTCGAGTTGCGCCTGCAGCGTGAAGCCGCGGCTGTAGTAGGTGGCGCCCGCGCTTCCCTGCTCCTGCGAGAAGACGCCGCTGACCGACTTCAGGGCGTCGTCCAGCGAAACCAGCCCGGCATCGTCCATCTGCTGGCGGGTGATGGTGGTGATGGTCTGGGGCGTCTCGCGCGGCGACAGGCTGAACCTGGTGGCGGTGTCGTTGAACCGGGCCTGGTAGGAGCCGGTGCCCTCGCTCGTGCCCTCGCGCGAGTTCTGGCCGGCGACGACGATGGCCGGCAGGACCGACACGGCGGCCGGGGCGGCGACCGGCACCGGCACCGGCGCGGCCGTGGGTGCGGCCGGGCGCAGCGCGTAGCTGCCGTCGGCCTGCTGAAAAGCCTCCAGTCCGGTGCCCTGCATCAACGCGGCAAAACCTGCCGGTGCCGTGTAGCTGCCTTTCAGGCCGGCGCTGCTCTTGCCTTCGACGGCACTGCCGGCGCCCACGAGGAACACGCCCGCCTCGCGCGAGAAACGTGTCAGCGCATTGCCCAGCGGGCCGGAGGGAATGTCGTAGCTGCGTGCGCTGGCCGGGGCGGCCGGGCCCGGCTGCGCCATCGCGGCGGGCACCGTCGCAGCCATGCCGGCCAGGAAAAACAGGTGAAGCGAAAGGGTCAGCGGACGCAGGGCCGGCAGACGAGCCGGGGCCGTGCGGCGGGCGGCGCGCATTGGGAGGCGGTGAGACATGGGTAGCGTTTTTCCGGGAAAGTGGCGATCGGTGAACGAAGACCCTCCGCTGAGCGCCCGTGTTCGGCGGCCTCGGGTGTCTTCTCATTCGTTAAAACCGATGGCGAGGCAAAACCCGGAACCGACTGCGCGGTTTTTCTCTAAAAACTTTTTCCGTGCGTGTTCAGCGGCGGGCTTCGACGCTGATCCACCAGGGCAGGGGCTGCTCGATGCGGATCGGCAACGCCGACGCCAGCATGCGCAACACCCGCTCGGGGTCGCGGGCAGGGAAGTTGCCGTACACGACGAGGTCGGCCACCTCGTCGGCGACGGCCAGGTGCCCGCGCCGGTAGCGCTGCAACTCCTGCAGCACCGCCTTCAGCGAAACGTTGTCGGCTACCAGCACCCCGTCGGTCCACGCGCTGCGCGCCACATCGGCCGGGCCGGCGTCGGAGATGCCGCGGCCGTCGACCTGGGCCTGCCGTCCGGCCGCCACGACCCGGACCGAACCGGTCTCGGCACGGACTTCGACCGCGCCTTCGTAGACGGCGAGCAGGGTCCGGTCCGCATCGCGGCGGACGTTGTACCGGGTGCCCAGCGCCTGCAGCCGGCCGTGCCCGGTGCGGACGAAAAACGGCCGGGACCCATCCTTGGCGGTCGTGATGAAAATCTCGCCCTGCATCAGCTCGACCCTGCGCTCGCGTTCGTCGAACCGGACGTCGATGGCGGTGTCGGTGTTGAGCCAGATGCGTGAGCCGTCGGCGAGTGCGATCTCCCGCTGCTCGCCGGTGCCGGTGCGGTGGTCCGCGCCCCAGGCCATGACGCCGGCGGGCAACCACGACTCTCGCCAGCCCAGCCAACCGGCACACGCGACAACGGCGGTCGTGGACAGGCCGGCCAGGACGCGGCGGCGTGTTCGCAGGCGACCGCTCGCCACGCCCAGCGCATCGGCGGCCAAGCGGGCATCGGGCCGGCCTCTCAGCACCTCGAACTCGCAGCTGATGTCCCGCACCTGGCGCCAGGCGGCCTGGTGGGCGCCGTCCGCATGCACCCAGGCCTGCCAGCGGGCGCGGTCCCTGGAGCCGGCCTTGCCGTCGCGCAGGCAGGCGTACCAGCGCGCCGCCTCCAGCAGCACGGCGGGGGAGGGCTGAGCGGCGGGGACGGCGCCGTCCGCGACGGACGCGGCCCCGGCGGGCGTTTCAGCAAGACGATTCATGGCGCAGCTCGGCGGCGGTGCTTCGTGCCCGCAGCGACAGGCAGCCCAGCATGGCCTGGGCGACGTACTTGCGCACCATGCGGCCGGAGACGCCCAGCTCGGCGGCCACTTCGTCGTCCGTCATCTGGCAAACGACCGCCAGGGTGAACGCCCGTGCCGCGTTGGGCGAGAGCGACTCGAGCATGGCGTCGATCTCCTGCAGTGCCTCCAGCACCATCACCTGCCGCTCGGCCGAGGGGTAGAGGGTTTCGTGTGTCGCCGCGAGCGTCTCGAGCCAGGCGCGCTCGATTTCCTGGCGCCGCCACTGGTTGATGCAGAGGCGGTGCGCCGTCGTGCGCAGGTAAGCCCTGGCCTCGGCCATGCCGGGGAAGTGCGGCTGGCGCCGGCCTCCGAGCAGGCGCAGGAAGGTGTCGTGCGCCAGGTCGGCGGCTTCCGCCGCGTTGCCGAGCCGTCCGTGCAGCCATCTCTGCAGCCAGCCGTGGTGGTCGCAGTACAGGGCTTCCCATGCGGAAGAAACGGAGAGGTCAGGGGCGCTCATGGGGGAGGAATCACGCCGCGAGCGATGCTCGTCCGGCCATGGAAATTCGTGTCGACGAAATGTAAACGATTCTCAATGGCGCATAGCATGACGCATTTCGGCTTGCGTTTCGCGGCGGTTGGCTGCGTGTATCCCGCGATCCCGCATCAGGGCAACCGCTTGCATCCAATACAAACGGTTATCATTAACTTCGATACAAATTGTGTGCAAGCCAGCGCAGCAGACGCGTCAGCCAGCATTTCCAGCCCTGCAAAACAGGGCAGACAAGTGCCTCTACCGACGGTCCATCCATGCTGCAAATTCGCTCCAGTCAAATCGCTCGCGCCATCCACAGCCCGGTCATGAGCGTGCCGCGCTTCCACAAATGGTCGGCTCTGCCCGTCGCGGGCTTGTGCGCGATGTCGGCCATGGCGCAGCAGCAGGGTTCCGCCGTGTTGCCGGAGGTCCGCGTGATCGAGACCGGCGACGGCGCGACGGAATCGACCGGCCAGTACACCGCCCGCAGCATTTCCGTCGGCAAGACGCCGCAGTCCGTGCGGGAGACGCCCCAGTCGGTCAGCGTCATCACCCGGCAGCAACTCGACGACCGCAATTTCACCAAGGTGGAGGACGCCGTCAAGCAGACCACCGGCGTCACCGTGACCCGCTTCGACGGCGCCGGCAACTACAACACCATCCAGTCGCGCGGCTTCGACATCGGCGCGATCATGCTCGACGGGGTGCCGATTCCGCAGGGCGGCAACTACGCCACTGCACTCGACACCGCCATCTACGATCGCGTCGAAGTGCTGCGCGGCCCGGCCGGCCTGGTCCAGGGCGGTGGCGAGCCGGGCGGCTCCATCAACCTGGTCCGCAAGCGCGCCCTCGGCAAGACGGCCATCGGCTTCAACCTGTCCGGCGGATCCTTCGGATTCAAGCGCGCCGACGTCGACGTGACGGGTGCGCTGAACCAGGCGGGAACCCTGCGCGGGCGATTCGTGGGCGTCACCGATCACCGCGACAGCCGCGTCGCCAACCTGTTCAGCGACAAGGAACTGGCCTACGGCACGGTAGAACTGGACATCACGTCGTCGACCACGCTGTCGGTCGGCGCCACCCGGCAGCGGGTTCGCTCGGCCGTCGACCAGGGCTTGCCGGCCTTCGCCGACGGAACGCTCGCCGACCTGCCCCGTTCGACACTCGCCGGCCTGGCGGCCAACCGCCAGACCATGGATACCGACGACCTGTTCGCCGAACTCGAACATCGCCTGGGCAACGGCGGCATCGTGAAACTGTCGGCGCGCGACGTCGACCGCAGCAGCTTCTACCGCTCTGCGCGGGCCAACGGAGCCATCCCGGCCAGCGGCGCCCTCAACCTGCAGACCGTGGATTTCCAGGGCGAAACCAAGGACCGCAACTACGACGCCTTCGTCAGCACGCCGTTCGACGCCCTGGGCCGCAGCCACCGCCTGCTGCTGGGCGCCAGCCGCCTGGTCAGCGAGACCTACAACGGTAATTCAGCTGTCGGCGCCAACGTGGCTTTCAACCTGTTCCGGCCCAATTACCAATTGGCGTACCCGAGCATCGTGCTGCCGGGCTACAACAGCCTGACCAGGCGAACCGAGACGGCGGTCTACGGGCAGCTGCAGGTTTCGGTGACCGATCGGCTGCGCCTGCTGGCCGGCGGCCGGGCGAGTTGGGCCGAGGTGGAAACCACCCGGCTGGCGGCCGGCGGCGTGGCGTCCGCCTATCGGCCCGGGCGTCATTTCACGCCTTCGGTGGCCGCGATGTACGACCTCGGCGCCAACCTCACGGCGTATGCCAGCTACGCCGAGTCCTTCGTCGTGCAGACGGCGCTCGATGCGGCCGGCGCCACCTTGCCGCCGCGCACCAGCGACCAGGTCGAGTTCGGCATCAAGGGCGAATTCATGGACAAGCGCCTGCAGACCCATGCCGCCCTGTTCCGCATCAACGACCGCGACCGCGCGGTGGCCGACCCGGTCTTGCCGACCGCATCGCTGGCGGGCGGGGAGGTGCGTTCGCAAGGGCTGGAACTGGAAGCCAGCGGGCAGCCGATGGCCGGCTGGGACGTGTTGGCCGGCTATGCCTACACGGACACCGAATACACCCGTGCGCCCGTGTCCCAGCGGGGCCAGGTGTTCAGCCCGATCACGCCCAAGCACATGGTCAACCTCTACAGCCGCTATGCCCTGCGCGGCGTGTTGCAGGGTTTCAGCGTGGCGGGTGGGGCGACATGGCGCAGCGCCTTCTTCGCCCAGGCAGGCGCGCTGCAATTGCAGTCGGGCAACTACGCCTTGTTCAATGCGTCGGTGGCTTACCAGGTCAACGACCGGCTTTCGGTCAGCCTGTCGGCCGAGAACCTGGGCGACAAGAAGTATTACGAGAAGGTGGGTAGCGTCGCCCGGCAGAACTTCTACGGCGAACCGCGAAGGGTGGTCGTGGCACTGAAGGGCCGTTTCTAGGGCTTTCTGAATTAGCTGCCGGTTTTCAGGGCCGTGGCGATCCGCATGGCAACAGCGCGTGACGGATAAAAAATGCCGGGACAATCGACCCCACGAAGGCAGGTTCGCCATGGCCCCACCGAAGAACGCAGAAAGAGGTCGACTTTGAAAATCAGAAGGACTTTATTGGTCGCAGCGCTGGCTGCCAGCCTGGTCAGCCCCGTATTCGCCCAGAACGGCGCGCCGCTCAAACTGGTCGTCACCTTCACGCCGGGAGGCAGCACCGACATCGTGGCCCGCATCCTCCAGCCCGAACTGGCCACCCGCCTGGACCGCAACGTGATCGTGGAAAACAGGCCGGGTGCCGCCAGCCAGCTGGGCACCGACTACGTGGCACGGTCGCGGCCGGACGGCAATACGCTGCTGGTGAGCTTCGATTCGCACGCCATCAACCCGGTGGTCAAGCCCAAGCTGCCTTACGACACGTTCAAGGACTTCGCCGGCGTGGGCGTGGTGGTTCGTTTTCCACTCATCCTGGGCGCGTCGTCGTCGGTAGAGGCGAAGGACCTGCGCGGTTTCCTGGCTTCGGCGCGGCGTCAGCCTGGCCGCTACAGCTATGCCTCCACCGGGGTCGGCTCGCTCAATCACCTGGCGATGGAAGACATCAAGCGCCGGGCCGGCGTGTTTCTGCTGCATGTTCCCTACAGCGGCGGCGCAACCGCCATGCAAGCGGTGCTGGGCGATGTTTCCCAGGTCACCTTGCTGAGTTACGCGGCCATGAAGGGCCAGATCACCGCCGGAAAAATAAAGCCCCTGGCGGTCACCGGAAGCCAGCGCCTGCCGGAGCTTCCCGATGTGCCGACGGTCGCCGAATCGGGCCTTTCCAAGTTCGAGGCCTATTCGTGGATCGGCCTGTTCGCACCCGCCGCCACGCCGCCGGAAACCGTCAAGCACCTCACCGAAGCGCTGCAGGCCACCCTGCAGGTGCGCGAAGTGAAAGACAAGCTGAGTTCCGCGGGCTTCGAAGTCGTCGGAAGCGACGGCCCCAGTGCCGACCGCTACACCGTGCAGCAGTACGAGCGCTGGAGCGAGTTCGTGAAGACCACCAAACTGAAACTCGAAGAGTGAGTTCCACTGCCCAGCCGGACGGTGGCGCCGCATACGCCGCACACGCCACACCCTCAACACCCGTCGCCACCGAGGTCGACCATGTCGTCATCAATGCGCTGTTCGACCTGGATGCGGCTTGCGAGCTCTTTACCGCGCTGGGGTTCGCGGTAAGCCCCCGCGGCTACCACTCGCTGGGGTCCATGAACCACCTCGTCATGTCCGGCGACGCCTACCTGGAACTGGTGGGGGTGCCGCGAACGGGGTTGCAGCGCGCAGATGTCATGAACAGCCCGCTCGGCCTCAGCGGCCTGGTTTTCAAGAGCCAGGATTCGGATGCCACCTATGCCCGCCTGAGCGCCGAAGGCCTGACGATGCTGCCGCCCCTGGATTTCTCCCGGCCGGTGGCGATCGGTCACGAGACGCGCCAGGCTGCCTTTCGCATCGTGCGTGCGGCCCCGGAATGCTTTCCGGCCGGGCGTATCTATTACTGCCAACACCTGACGCCGGAACTGGTCTGGAACGGAGAAGGACTGCACCACGCCAATGGTTTCAGGCGGCTGGTCTCGACGACCGTGCAGACGACGGATATGGCGCGGGACCGAACGCGGTATGCGAGCGTGACTTCCACCGCCGGCCAGGGGCGGGACGAAAAAGTGGAGTTTCACCTGCACGATTTCACGCTGCATTTGAGTGCCGGCGAACGGGATGCAATGCTCGGCCTGGAGCTTGAATTCGATAACCTCGCATTCATCAAGAATGCGGCAGCGGGACTCGCTAACGTTGATTGGCATCAGCTAAGCGATCAGCACGCCATTCTGCAAATTCCCGATATCTCCCTGAATATCGAATGTCGTGCGCGTTCGGACATTTAAATCAGGCATCGCCCGCCACGGCGGCGACGCCTGAAATTTAAATAATCGACGGATTGCGCGGCGCAGTCGCGATCGACCGGACATCCCTCACTTCGCAGTGCGCCGCAGTCCGCGCCCGGCATTCGGCAAATCCATCGCCACATCCATCGCCTGCGCGCGCTCTACCAGGACGCGCAGCGAATGCGCCAACCGATCGACTTCTGCATCCGGCAGTCCTGCCAGCAACGCGCGATTGATATCCGCGACTTGCGGAAACAACGCCGCGTGCAACTCGCGCCCGGACTCCGTCACCGCCAGGATGGTCCGCCGGCCATCGCCCGTACACGGCAAGCGCTCGATCAGCTTCTTCTGGGCGAGCGATGTGATGTTGCGCGAGGTGCGTGTGCGGTCCAGCTGCGCCTGATCGGCCAGCTGGGACGGCTGCAGCGGGCCCTGCTCCGCCAGGATCAACAGTAGCCGCCATTCGCGACGGGTAATGCCGAAGCGGCCCTCGCATAGCCGCACGACCATGCTGCCGGCCACCGCCTGCAGGCGTGCCAGCCGATACAGGAAAAGATCATCGACGGACGTGGGCTCTCGCCAGCGCAGAACAGGAGACATTCCTTGGCTTTCTCAGGGTTACTGCGGGGAATAGTGGATTTGATCCATCGTCTGCCTGCTGCATAGAGTCCAGGGTGCTCGATTCGACAAAAAAGGAGACAGACAAATGACAGCGCACCAGATACCCATTTTCCATCGCTGGATCCGCCTGGCCTGCGTCGGGACGCTCTTCGCCTGTGCCGGCATCGCTGCTGCTGCCGCCGCCGACGTGTGGCCGAGCCGGCCCATCCGCATCGTCGTGCCGCTGCCGCCCGGCGGGCCGTCGGATGTCATCCTGCGACCGATGGCGGCAAAGATGCAGGCGCGCCTGGGCCAGGCGGTGATCATCGACAACAAGCCTGGCGCTAACGGCAACCTGGGTGCTGCAGAGGTCGCCCGCGCGGCGCCAGATGGCTACACATGGCTTTGGACGACCGATACGACCCTGAGCATCAATCCGCACATCTACAAGAACACCGGTTTCAAGCCCGGCGACCTGGTCCCCCTCAACTTCGCGGCGAGCTTTTCCCAGACGCTGGTCTGCAACCCGGCGACCGGCATCAAAAACGTGGCGGAAATGGTGACGCGGGCCAAGGCCAGGACACTCACCTACGCCTCGGGCGGCGCCGGGTCGCCGGGCCACATGTTGATGGAGATGCTGACGGCTGCCGCCCGGATTCAGATGACCCACGTGCCCTATCGCGGACCGGCGCCAGCGATGCAAGACCTGATCGGTGGTCAGGTCGATTGTGGATTTCTCGCGGGGCCGACCGTGCAGCAGAGCGTGAAGGCCGGTCGGCTTGCCGCCCTTGCCGTCTCGGGCACCAGTCGTTCCAGTCTGCTGCCCGATGTTCCGACGGTCGCAGAATCCGGTTATGCCGATTTCGACGGGACTTTCTGGCTCGTCATGCTGGCGCCGCGCAATGTGCCGGCCGAAATCCAGCAGCGTTTCCTGGCCGCTCTCCATGAGGCCGTCACCGACCCGGCGCAGAAGGAGCGGGCCAACGAAGCGGGCATGGACATGGCCGGCTCGACCCCTGCGCAAGCCCTGTCGCGCACCGACATGCTGTCGGCGCGGTGGCAGGCCGTGGCGCAGCGCATTCACCTGACCGTCGATTGAGGTCATCGTTCCCGTTCAAAAGACATTCATGAAAAACAAACGACCGAATCTGATCTTCATCCTGGCCGACGACCTCGGCTACGCCGACCTGGGCTGCACGGGCGCGCGCGATGCGCTCAACCTTCCGGCAGATGTATCGCCCCGGCTGGACGCCATGGCTGCACAGGGCCTGCGCTTCACGCATGGCTACTCCAATTCCGCCGTCTGTTCGCCCACCCGTTTCGCGCTGGCGACCGGACGCTGGCAGTACCGGCTGAGGGGCGCGGCAGAGGAGCCGATTCCCAGCGTCCACGGCGATAAAGTGCTGGGTCTTCCGCCTTCGCACCCGACGCTCGCGTCCCTGCTCCGGGACGCCGGGTACGCGACCGCCCTGGTCGGCAAATGGCATCTCGGCTACCCACCGCATTTCGGCCCCCGGCTGTCGGGCTACGACAGCTTCTTTGGCTTCCACGCGGGTGGCAACGACTATTTCGCCCACTGCGATCCGCGCGGGCGCCCCGATCTCTGGGCGGACGAATCGCCCGTCGAAGAATCGGGCTACCTCACGGACATGCTGTCGAAGCGCGCGGTGGAATTCATCGAGAGCCAGGATGCGGACCAGCCTTTCCTGCTGAGCCTGCACTACAGCGCACCGCATTGGCCCTGGCTGACCCGCGATGACGCCGACGAGTCCCGGCGCATCGCCGGCATCGGCAAACACACCGACGGCGGGTCGCTTGCGACCTATCACCGGATGATCCATCACATGGACGAAGGCATCGGCTGGGTGCTGGACGCTCTCGAGCGCCGGGGCATCGCCGAAGACACCCTGATCGTCTTCACCAGCGACAACGGCGGCGAACGCTATTCGAACAACTGGCCCTTCGTCGGACAGAAGATGGACCTGCTCGAAGGCGGCATCCGCGTTCCGCTGATCGCCCGCTGGCCGGCCCGTATCGCCGCAGGCGGCGTGAGCGACACCCCCAGCCTCACCATGGACTGGACGGCAACCTTCCTGGCGGCCGCGGGCGTCGGCGCGGCACCTGAATATCCGCTCGACGGCGTCAGCCTGCTGCCCCTGTTCGACGAACCGCGCTGGCGGCCTTCGCGCGACCTGTGCTGGCGCATGAAGCACCGTTCCCAGCGCGCGCTGGTGCGAGATGGCTGGAAATACCTGCAGGTCGAGGGGGTCGAATATCTGTTCGACATCGAGGCTGATCCGCGCGAGCGAGCCAATCTTCGCGATCGGGAGCCGGATCGGCTGGAGGAACTGCGCGCCGCATGGGAAGCGTGGAACGACAGCTTGCCAGGCATCCCCGAGGAGGCGCGGGTGTCGCTGGTATTCACCAAGGCAGACCTGCCGCAGGCCAGCTTCTGAGCGGCCGGCCGTCGTCCGATCGGGCGAAGGCCGGTATCCGGTCAATATGCGTCAAAGCGGGCACCGCTCGATGCGTGTCGCAGCGCGTCCATGTCTCGACAGCTATTGAAATCGGTCCCCAAGTGAAAAAACCTCTTTGGCAGCAGCAGGGCGATGAACCCGACTACCGTTTTTCGCTAGCCAACGAGCGCACGTTTCTGGCCTGGATTCGCACGGCCCTCGCAGTGCTGGCCGGCGGCATCTTGCTGGCGCAGTTCGCCACCCGCCTGCATCCGCGCGGCCTGCTGTCGCTGATCGCCGTCTCGCTGGCCGTCCTGGCGACCGTGCTGGCGGCAGGGGCCTACCTGCGCTGGCGTGCCAACGAAATCGCGATGCGCCACGCCGCGCCGCTGCCGGCCAGCGCCGGCATCCCGCTTCTGGCAGCCGGCCTGCTGGCGGTCGGTGCCCTGAGCGCGCTCATGCTGGTCTGGGCATGGCGATCCTAGGCCGTGATCCGGGCCTGCAGCCGCAACGCACCGCGCTGGCGTGGAGCCGCACCGTCCTGGCGGCATGGGTCAACGCTTCGCTCGTGCTGCGCGCGGCGCTGATGCCTGAACATCCGGCCGGACTCGCGCCCACGCTGGCCTTCGGCGTGCTGATGTTGCTGGCCGCCGTGGCTCTGACGCTGGCTGCCGGGTGGCGTCGCCCGACGCTGGCCGAAAACCGGCGCCAGCCTGCGCCGCATCCGATGGCGATGCTGTTGGCCGGCGGTGCCGCGGCACTGGCCTCGGCCGTGGGCGCCGTCTTTATCGTGTGGCAGGCTTTCAGCGCGTGATGCGGCGGCTGGTGCGCACTACCGGTCCGCAATCGCTAGGCATGAGTTGAAATATCATTCTCGAATACTGTGCCGGAGAATTGAATCATGAATGCGCTTACTAAAAAAATCGCTGACTCCTGTGCGTTAATCGTATTTATCTGAATAACTTCCAGCCCGATGAGTGGGAGTTAAACGATCGAACCGTAGGCGGGCGATTTATATCCGTACGAGAGAAGGAAGCAAGGAAAATGCATAAGCCGATCAGTTTCGCGTTTGCCTTGGCAGCCGGTATTATTTACTGGTGTCTGGTCGGGCAAGTTTGGAACGGTGTCACCGAGCCGTGGGACACCGGCCATTATTGGAAAGTTTTTTATCCGCTATCACTGGTCCTGGCGTCACTGATGGGCTTTGCCTATAACAAAAACGCGTGGATGGCAGGCGGTTTGTTCGTGGCGGCGCAGTGGCTGTTGCTGGTATTCAATGGCGTCACGCCCATGTTATTGTTTGGCGCATTTATCGCCGCATTGCTCGCACTGCCGGCCATGGCGTTGGCCCAGACGGTAGCCATCGTGCGGCGGCGGTTTCGGTAGGCGCGTTGCAGCTGAATCACGCAGCCGACGCGGGTTGATCCTTACCAGAGCGGCAGCTTCGTCGGGCCTTCGATATACATAATCCTTATCGTATGAAGTAGCAGCTCCCGTGATGCCCATCTTCGCCAAATAGCGCTCGAGGCCCGGCGCCGCTCCGGCCGGGCCACGCGACGTCAGGCGATGGTCATCAGGCTTGCGTTGCCGCCGGCCGCCGCCGTGTTCACGCTCAATGCGCGCTCCACCAGCAACCGTTCCAGCGGCCAGTCGGCGCCGACGGTACCCACCGAAGTCACGCCGACGATCGGCCCGGGCCGCTCTGCGACCTGGCGGTTCACCCGCATCAGATCGGCGGAATCGCCGGTATGCAGCAGCGCGTCGAAGCGGACCTCGCCGGCCGTCCAGTCGGCCGCCAGTGCGACCGCGGGCCGAACGGCCTCCGGCAGCCGGGCCAGCAGCGGTGCGGCTGTCGACGGCCAGACCGCCCGTGAGCCGACCGCCAGCACGGCGGCCAGCTGCGCCAGGCGCCCGTCGTCGCTGTCCGCCAGGCACAGCACCGCTTCACGCGCCGAAAGCGAATAGACGTTGCGCTCGCCCGTCGGCCCCGGCAGGTCCAGCGCCTGGCGGACGCGCGCCTGCCCCGCCAGTCGTTCGCAGAGCGCCGCCAGGGCTTGCAGGCCGGTTTCGTTCGCCCAGTCGCGCAAGGCGGCGACCGGTGCGCCGACGGACGCGGGCACCCCCTCGGGCGCCGGCCTCACGGTTTCCGCAGGCCGCTGTGACAGCATCCGCAGCAGATAAAGCGGCCCGCCCGCCTTGGGTCCGGTGCCGGACAGGCCTTCGCCGCCGAAGGGCTGCACGCCGACCACCGCGCCGACCATGTTGCGGTTCACGTAGACGTTGCCCGCCCGGGCGGCGCCCACCACCTGGGCGATGGTCTCGTCGATGCGGGTGTGCAGGCCCAGCGTCAGGCCGTAGCCGGTGCCGTCGATCTGCTCCAGCAAACGGCCGAGATCCTGGCGGCGGTAGCGCACGAGGTGCAGCACCGGCCCGAAGATCTCGCGCCGCAGCTCGGCGATGCTGTCGAGTTCGATCAGCGTCGGCAAGACGAAGGTTCCGCGCGATACCGCTTCGCCATCGGTGTTCCAGCTCGCCTGGAAGACCTTGCGGCCCTGCTCCCGCAGGCTTTCGATGTGACGCTGGATGCCGTCGCGGGCGGCGGCGTCGATCACCGGACCGATGTCCACCGCCAGCTGCGCCGGGTCGCCGATGCGGGCCTGGGCCATGGCGCCCTGCAGCATGCCGACGATGCGGTCGGCAGCCTCCTCCTGCACGCACAGCACGCGCAGCGCCGAGCAGCGCTGGCCGGCGCTGTCGAAGGCCGACGACATCACGTCGGCGACCACCTGTTCGGCCAGCGCGGAAGAGTCGACCACCATGGCGTTCTGGCCACCGGTCTCCGCGACCAGCACGACCGGGCGGCCGTGGCGGTCGAGCCGCTGCGCCAGGGTCTTCTGCAGCAGGCGGGCGACCTCGGTCGAGCCGGTGAACAGCACGCCCTGCACCCGGGCGTCGCCGACCAGCGCGGCGCCGACGGTTTCGCCCCGGCCGGGCAGCAGCTGGACGACACCCTCGGGAATGCCCGCCTCCCACAGCCGGCGCACCGCGTGCGCCGCCACCAGCGGCGTCTGCTCGGCCGGCTTGGCCAGCACCGGATTGCCGGCGGCGATCGCGGCTGCGACTTGCCCGATGAAGATGGCGAGCGGGAAATTCCAGGGGCTGATGCAGACGACCGGGCCGAGCGGGCGATGGGTGTCCACCGCAAAATCGGCGCGCACCTGGGCGGCGTAGAAGCGCAGGAAATCCACCGCCTCGCGCACCTCGGCGACCGCGTTGGCGGCGGTCTTGCCGGCCTCGCGTGCCAGCAGGCCGATCAGCAGCGGGGTGTCGGATTCGAGGGCGGCGGCGGCCCGGTCCAGCGCGGCGGCGCGATCGGCAGGCGCGGTCGCGGCCCAGGCATCGGCGGCCGCCTCGGCGGCGGCCAGGGCGGTTTCGACATCCTCGGCGCAGGCCTCCTGCACCTCGCCGACGGTGTCGGACCGGTCGGCGGGGTTGCCGATCGGCAGGCGCACGCCGCTGGCAGCCGAGCCGGCCACCATCGGCCCGGCGAACCACCCGGTGCGCGTGCGCAGGCCGTCCGACAGCGCCTGCAAGGTGTCCTCGTCGGCCAGGTCGATGCCGCGCGAGTTGGCCCGGCCGGCGCCGTAGAGGTCGGCCGGCAAGGCGATGGACGGATGCGGCAGGCCGATGCCGCCCTCTTCCTGCGCCTGGCGCTCGACCGTGCGTACCGGGTCTTCCACCAGCGACGCCAGCGGGATGGTGAGGTCGGCGATGCGGTTCACGAAGGAGGTGTTGGCGCCGTTTTCCAGGAGGCGGCGCACCAGGTAGGCGAGCAGGGTTTCGTGGGTGCCCACCGGCGCGTAGATGCGGCAGGGCCGGCCCAGCCCGCCGGCCTCGGCAGCGGCCACCACCTGTTCGTACAGCGGTTCGCCCATGCCGTGCAGGCACTGGAACTCGTACTGGCCCGGATGCCACGCGGAAGGCTCGGCCATCTGGTGGATGGCGGCGACGGTGTGGGCGTTGTGGGTGGCGAACTGCGGGTACACCGCGTCCGGCGCGGCCAGCAGCTTGCGGGCACAGGCGAGGTAGGCAACGTCGGTGTGCGGCTTGCGGGTATAGACCGGGTAGCCGTGCTGGCCGTCCACCTGGGCGCGCTTGATCTCGCTGTCCCAATAGGCCCCCTTGACCAGCCGGATCATCAGCCGGTGGCCACTGCGCCGGGCCAGGTCGACGATGAAATCGACGACGAAGGGGCAACGCTTCTGGTAGGCCTGGATGACGAAGCCGATGCCGTTCCAGCCTGCCAGCGCAGGCTCGAAACACAGGCGTTCCAGCAGGTCGAGCGAGAGTTCCAGCCGATCGGATTCTTCCGCGTCGATGTTCAGGCCGATGTCGTGGCCCCGCGCCTGGACCGCCAGTTGCAGCAGGCGGGGATACAGCTCCGCCATCACCCGGCCGTGCTGCGCGCGGCTGTAGCGCGGGTGCAGCGCCGACAGCTTGATGGAGATGCCCGGGCCGTCCTGGATGCCGGCGCCCGCCGCCGCCCTGCCGATGGCGTCGATGGCCTGGCGGTAATCGCCCAGGTAGCGCCGGGCGTCGTGTTCGGTGAGCGCGGCTTCGCCCAGCATGTCGTACGAATAGCGAAAGCCCTGGGCTTCGCGCGGTCGGGCGTGCTGCAGCGCGTCGGCGATGGTTTCGCCGGAGACGAACTGCTCGCCCATCATGCGCATGGCCATGTCGACGCCCTTGCGGATCAGCGGCTCCCCTCCCCTGCCGATCAACCGGCCAAGGGTGGCGGACAGGCCGGTTTCGCTGTGCGTGGCGACGAGCTTGCCGGTCAGCAGCAGGCCCCAGGTGGCCGCATTGACGAACAGCGACGGGCTGCGGCCCACGTGCTGGCGCCAGTCGCCCACGGCGATCTTGTCGCGGATGAGTGCGTCGCGGGTGGCGGCGTCCGGAATGCGCAGCAGCGCTTCGGCCAGGCACATCAACGCGACGCCCTCGCCGGACGACAGCGAGTACTCCTGCAGCAGCCCCTGCACGAGACCGGCGCGGCCGCTGGCGCTCTTGCGTTCGCGCAGCGCTCCGGCCAGACGCAGCGCCAGGTCGTCGGTCGCCCGGGCCGCATCGCGGGGCTGGCGGGCCGGATCCAGCAGCGCGGCGACCGCTTCGGGCTCGGGCCGGCGTGTCGCCTGGGTGATGGCGCGTCGCAACGGGCTGCGTTGCCCCGCCAGGCCGTCGGCGAAGACAGGGGGCGGCGCTGGATGGGAGGCGATGGACATCTGAAGGCTCGGGTAGTTGATGTGGCGATCATCCCGTGGTCATCACCGAATATTCATTCAAAATACCGCATCCCAACCGCATGAAAAACTAGTGATGGACGCCGAACTCGACCGCATCGACCTGCGCATCCTGTCCCTCCTGCAGGCCGATGGGCGACTGGCCAACCTGAAGCTCGCCGAGGCGGTCAGTTTGTCGGCCACCGCCACGCTGGCCCGGGTGCAGCGGCTCACGCGCGACGGCTACATCCTGGGCTACGAGGCGCGGCTGAATCCCATGAAGCTGGAGGCCGGCATGCTGGTGTTCGTCGAGGTGCTGCTGGACCGCACCACGCCCAACGTCTTCGACCAGTTCAAGGTGGCGGTGCAACTGCAGCCGGAAATCATGGAATGCCACATGGTGGCCGGCGGTTTCGACTATCTCCTGAAGACCCGCAGCGCCGACATGAACGCCTACCGCGTGTTCGCCGGCAACGTGCTGTGGCAGTTGCCCGGCGTGCGCGAGACCCGCACCTACGCGGTGATGGAAGAGGTGAAGAACTCGGCCCACCTGCACCTGCGCGGTGCCTGGTAGGCCGGCCGGTCAGCCGCCGGCGTCGGGGCGAAGGCCGGCCAGGATGGCATCGCGAAGGCCGGTGATCACCGCCTCCTTGGGTGAGCCCTTGAGCCAGGCCAGCCCCACCGGCGGCAGCGACCACGGAAGGGCTTGCGGCAGCACCTCGCCGGCGCCGTCCTGCGCCACCGCCTGGGCGATGTCGTCCGGCAGCACGGTGATGCCGCGCGGCAGCCGGCGCAGGGCCGACGCGATGGTGCGCACCGCGTAGGCCTCCAGCAGCGGCACCGGCGCGCGCTGGCCGGCGCTGGAAAACAGTGCGTCGATGACCTGGCGGATGGGCGTGTCGGTGGGGGGGAACAGCCAGTCCATGTCCGACAGCCGGGCGATATCGCTCTGCGGGTAGCGGCCCAGCAAGGCGGCGCTGGGGCGGGCCACCACCAGGCGCGGCTGCTGCTGGTAGAGCAGCACCTGCTGGATGTCGTCGTCCGCCTCGGCCTGTGAAAAACGGCAGATGGCGCAGTCGAGCGAACGCTCGCGCAGCGCTCGCAGCAGGTCGCCGGTGAGGGCTTCGACCGACTGCACCGTGATGCGCGGCCGGCAGGCGAACAGGTGTCCCCAGGTGAGATCCAGCACCCGGTCGGAGGCGTACGGCAGCACGCCCAGCCGCAGGCGGCCCTGGCGCCCGGCGCGCACCGCCTCCAGCTCGTGCAGCAGGGCCTGGTGTTCGGCCACGGCATGGCCGGCGCGTGCGATGACCAGCTCGCCGGCCACGGTGGGTTCCAGCCCGCGCCCGGTGCGCACGAACAGCGGCGTGCGAAAGATTTCCTCGATGTCGGCCAGCGCCCGGGTGACCGTGGGCTGGCTGGAGCCCAGGGATTCGGCCACCCGGGTGATGGAGCGGTGCCGGGACAGCGCGACCAGCAGGGTGTAGTGGCGGAGCTTGAGCCGGTGCTCGATGGCGTCGGGCACTGAATGGTTTGGTGGACTCATCGAACGTGATGCATAGCAATAAGGGCATTGTGTCATGCATGGACATACCTTCTGGTCTATTTCATGCTTCGTCTTTTCCATGTTCCGGAAGTGCACCAGATGAGCGCGTTTACCACCCGACCCGAAATCGTCGGCACCTTCGGTGTCGTCTCCTCCACCCACTGGCTCGCCTCGCAGACCGCAATGAGCGTGCTGGAGCGCGGCGGCAACGCCTTCGACGCGGCAGTGGCCGGCGGTTTCGTGCTGCAGGTGGTCGAACCCCACCTCAACGGCCCCGGCGGCGAGGTGCCGCTGCTGCTGTGGAGCGAAGCCGAGCAGCGCATGCTGGCCGTCAACGGCCAGGGCGTGGCGCCGGCCGAGGCCTCGGTCGAAGCCTTCCGGCGCATGGGCTTCGAACAGGTGCCGGGCATCGGCCTGCTGCCCGCCACGGTACCGGGCGCGTTCGGCGCCTGGATGCGGGTGCTGCGCGACCACGGCACCTGGTCGGTCGCCGACGTCCTGGCGCCCGCCATCGCCTATGCCCGCGACGGCTTTCCCCTGATCACGCGCGCGGTGCAGGCCATCTACGCGGTGCAGGACCTGTTCCGCGAGCAATGGACCTCGTCGGCCGATACCTGGCTGCCGGACGGCCGGGTGCCCGCGCCCGGCACCCTGTTCTGCCTGCCCGGCCTGGCCGCCACCTACGAGAGGGTGGTGCGCGAGGCGCAGTCGCGCGGGCCGGGGCGCACCGCCGAGATCGACGCGGCGGTGGATGTCTGGTACCGCGGCTTCGTCGCCACCGAGATCGACCGTTACTACCGCACCGCCGAGGTGCGCGACACCAGCGGCGAAAAGCACGGCGGCCTGCTGCGCTACGACGACATGGCGAACTGGCAGGCCGGCGTCGAGTCGCCGCTGACGGTGGATTTCGGCCGCTACACCCTGGCCAAGTGCGGCTTCTGGAGCCAGGGGCCGGCTTTTCTGCAGCAGATCGGCATGCTGCGCCACGCCGGCCTGGAGCAGCACGCCCCGCATACCGCCGGCTTCGTGCACCGCATCGCCGAGGCGGCCAAGCTCGCCATGGCCGACCGGGCCGCCTGGTACGGCGAGGCGCCCGGCGCCTGGCGAGAAGCCCAGGCCGGACTGCTCACCGACGACTATTTGCGCGCCCGCTGGGCCGAGGTCGGCGAGCAGGCGTCCACCGCCTTCCAGCCCGGCCGGCCGGGCGGCCGCGAACCCCGCATGCCCGACCTCGACGTGGCGCTGCGCACCCTGCGCAGCGCCGACGTGCGCTTCGGCATCGGCGAACCCACTTTCGCGGCGCTGCCGCCGGTGGCCGAGTGGGCCGAACGGGAGGTCTTCGTCGGCGACACCTGCCACATCGACGTGATCGACCGGCACGGCAACATGGCCGCCGCCACGCCGTCGGGCGGCTGGCTGTCCTCGAGCCCGACCGTGCCCGCGCTCGGCTTCGCCATCAACACCCGGCTGCAGATGACCTGGATGGACGAGGGCCTGCCCAACACCGTCACACCCGGCGTGCTGCCGTGCACCACGCTGTCGCCTTCCATGGCGCTGCGCGACGGCCGGCCGTACATGGCTTTCGGCACCCCGGGCGGCGACCAGCAGGACCAGTGGGCGCCGGCCTTCTTCCTGCGCCACGCGGTGCACGGCATGAACCTGCAGCAGGCCATCGACGCGCCGGCGTGGCATGTCGACCACTTTCCCGCCTCGTTCTGGCCGCGCCAGACCACCCTCAACCGCCTCACCGTCGAGTCGCGTTTCGACCCGGCGGTGATCGACTCCCTGCGCGCCGCCGGCCACGAGGTGCGCGTCGGTGAACCCTGGTCCGAAAGCCGCATGTCGGCCTGCTCGCAGGAACGCGACGCGCGCGGCCGGCTGGTGCTGCGGGCCGCTGCCAATCCGCGCGGCATGCAGGGCTACGCGGTCGGCCGCTGACCCGTTTTCTTTGTTTTTTCTTTGTCCACTTCATTCCGGGCCATTTCCATGATCTCCACCCTCCGACGCGGCCTGCTGGCCGCCGCACTGCTCGGCACCGCCGGCCTGGCTTTCGCCGCCTATCCCGACAAGCCCATCACCCTGATCGTCCCCTGGGCCGCCGGCGGCTCCACCGACATCCTGGCCCGCGCCCTGGCCGAACAGCTGACCAAATCGATGGGCCAGCCGGTCATCGTCGACAACCGCGCGGGCGCCTCCGGCAACATCGGCTCGAACTTCGTCGCCAAGGCCCGGCCGGACGGCTACACCCTGCTGGTCGGCTCCATGAGCACCCACGCCATGAACCCCGCGATGATGGAAAAGATGCCCTTCCGTGGCGTCGAGGACTTCACGCCCATCGCCCAGATGGCCAACGTCATCAACACCATGGTGGTCAACCCCTCGGTGCCGGCCAACAACGTGAAGGAATTCATCGCCTATGCCAAGGCCAACCCCGGCAAGCTCAACTACGCCTCGGCCGGCCCCGGCTCCACCAACCACCTGAGCGCCGCGCTGTTCGAAAAAGCCACCGGCATCGAGATGGTCCACGTGCCCTACAAGGGCGGCGCACCCGCGATGCTGGACACCGTGGCCGACCAGACCCAGGTGCTGTTTTCCGCCGGCACCCAGACCCTGCCGCACGTGAAGACCGGCAAGCTCAAGCTGCTGGCCGTCACCGAAGCCAAGCGTTCCCCGCTGCTGCCCGACGCGCCCGCGGTGGCCGAGACCCTGCCGGGCTTCGAGTTGAGCGTCTGGTACGGCCTGTTCGGCCCCGCCGGCATGCCCAAGGACCTGGTCGCGAAGCTCAACGAGGCGACCAATGCCGCGCTGGCCGACCCGGCCATCCGCGCCCGCATGGACGGCATTGGCGTCGAGATCGTCAAGACCACCCCCGCGCTGTTCGCGGCCACGCTCAAGAAGGACGCCGAGCGCTACGGCAAGACCATCCGCGACCTGGGCATCAAGAATGAGTGACGGTGATGTCGGCCCGGTCGACCTGGTGCTGCCGGCATCGGTCTGCCGGCTCTTGAGCCACGACCTGCCGCGCGCCGGCGGCCCGGACGCCGCACTGGCCGTCATCGAGGCGGTGCGCCGGCAGATGCTGGGCGACGGCCTGCTCACCGTCAACCTGGACGCCACGCCGGCCGGCGCCGAGCCGGGCGTGGTCGAGCTGCAGCGCGCCTGGTCGTCGCGCCCCGACCGCTATCCGGTGGCCGGCCGCAAGCGCAAGGCGCTCACGCCCTGGACACGCCAGCTGCTGCAACGCGCCGAGGTATTCGTGGGAGAAGGCGACGAGGCCATCGCCGCCGTCTTCGACGACGCCGGCCTGATCCGCGACATGGGCCTGGACGCGGTGGTCAACGTGCCGCTGGTCGATGCCGACGGCCGGTGTTTCGCCACCTTCAACGTGCTGGGCGGCAACGGCGCCTGGACCGCGCAGGAGCGCCAGCTGATCGAGTTGCTCGCGGTGCTGGCGCTGCCGGCCGCGCGCCGCTTCGCCGAAGGACTGCAGCAGCCGGCCGAAGCGACTCAGGCGGTGTAGGCCACGCCGTCGCGCCCCGGGTCGGCGCCGCCTTCCAGGCGCCCGCCGACCCGGCGGATCGCATGCACCCAGGCGATGGTGTAGCCGAAGGGATTGCGCACCACCTCGTAACCGTGTTTCTCGGTCAGTTCGCGGGTCACCCAGCGCGGGATGCGGTTGCTGACGTCGACCAGGTTGCTGGTCGAGGAAAAGCGCGGCGCCGACACGGCTTCCTGCATGGTCATGCCGAAATCGACCACGTTCAGGATGGCCTGCAGCACGCCCATCACGATCTGCGTGCCGCCCGGCGCGCCCAGCACGATCTCCGGCTCGTCTCCCTTGAAGACGATGCTGGGGCACGACGAGGTGAAGCGGCACTTGCCCGGCGCGATGCTGCCGGCGCGGCCGGGACGGGGGTCGAACACCCCCATGCCGCCGTTGAACATGAAGCCCAGGCCGGGGGTCACCACCCCGGAGGGCATGGCCAGCGAATGGGTGATGGCGACGCAGTTGCCTTCTTCGTCCACCACCGACAGGTGGGTGGTGTCGCGCGGCGGGGGCGGCCCCAGGTCGACCCGCTCGACGTTCACCTTCACGCCGGCGCGAATGCCCTCGGCCACTTTCGCCGCGTATTCGGGGGACAGCAGCCGGTCGAGCGGCACGTCGACGAAATGCGGGTCGCCGATATGGCGGTCCTTGTCGACGGTGGCCTGCTTCATGGCCTCGCACAGCACCCGCAGGTACTCGGCGCCGTTGTGTTCGTAGGCGGGCAGGTCGAAGTGCTCGAGCACGTTGAGCATCTGCAACAGCATCGCGCCGCCGCCCGGCGGCTGGTTGGTGGTCACCCGGCGGTCGCGATAGCGGCCTTCCAGCGGCGGATTGCGGCGAACCTTCAGGGAGGCCAGGTCCTGCAGGGTGAGCAGGCCGCCGTGGGAGGCGATGTCGTCGACCATGCGCCGGGCCACGTCGCCCCGGTAGAAGACGTCGATGCCTTCGCTGGCGATGCGCTCCAGCAGCGCCGCGTAATCCGGGTTGCGCATCTCGGTGCCGATGGCTTTCGGAGTGCCGTCCGGCTGGCAGAACAGCGCCTTGCCGTCCTCGGTGAGATGGATGCGTTCGACGTTGCTCGCGCGGCCCGCCAGCGGCTTGTCGACAAAGAAGGCGTGCATCGCCGGCCGCACGAAATAGCCCTCCCGCGCCCAGCGGATGGCCGGCTGCAGCACGTCGGCCCAGGGCAGGCGCCCGTGGGCCTGGTGAAGCTCCTTCAGGCCGAGCAGCGTGGCCGGCACCCCCATCGACTGGTAGCCGAGATCGTTGTGCCGTCCCTTGATGGAGAAGCCGAAGCCGTCGCGGGTTTCGCCTTCGAGCAGATCGGCCCACATGTCTTCGCGCGCCGCGCCGGGGGCAGGCGAATGGAAGTCGATGTACTCGTGGGTGCCGTCGCCGGGCCGGTACACCACCGCCGTGCCGAAGCCGGCGATGCCGCACATCAGCGGGTCGACCACCGTCTGGGCCAGGGCGCAGGCCACCGCCGCGTCGGCGGCATTGCCTCCGGCCCTCAGGATCTCGATGCCCGCTTCGGCCGCCTCCGGCTGCGGGCACACCACCATCGCCTGCTTCCTGGTTTCTTTCTTCATCGCGCGCTTTCCTGCCGGGGCTGCTTACTTGACGTTGAGGTCGAGGTTGCCGATGGCTTCCTGCCACTTGGCGGTGTCGCGCGCCGTGATGCGCATCAGCTCGGTGGAGGGGCCTTTCATCGGCCGCACCTGCATGTCGTCGAGCTTGCGGATGGTGTCGGGGTCGTCCAGCATCTTCTGGGTCGCGGCATGCAGCTTCTCGATGACGGCGGCGGGTGTGCCGGCCTTGGCCGCGACACCGCTCCAGCCGATGTTCTCGAGCCCGGTCAGGCCGACTTCGGCGGCGGTGGGCACGTTGGGCAGGTCGGGCGAACGCACGCCGCCGAACAGCACCAGCGGCGTGAGCTTGCCGGACTTGATGAGCGGCAGCGCGGTGCTGAGCACCGGCGCCATCACCTGCGTCTGGCCGCCGGCGGTGGCCATCACGCCGTCAGGCTCGCCCTTGAAGGGCACGTGGGTCATGGAGATTCCGGCTTGCTTCTGCACGATCTCGCCGACGAGATGAGTGGAGTTGCCGTTGCCGGACGATGCGAAATTGAGGCCGCCCGGGCTGGCCTTGGCGGCGGCCCTGAAATCGTCGTAGGTCTTGAGGCCGGTGGCGGGGTTGACCACCAAAGTGAAGGGCACGGTGGTCAGCAGCGCGACACCGACGAAGTCGTTTTCCGGCGAATACGCCAGCGGCTTGTAGACGAACTTGTTGAGCACCATCTGCGAGACGCCCGCCAGGAACAGCGTGTAGCCGTCGGCCGGCTGGGCCAGCACGGCCTGCGCGGCGATGGCGCCACCCGCGCCGGGTTTGTTCTCGACCAGCACGGTGGCGTTGATCAGCTTGCCCACCTTTTCGGCCCACAGGCGGGCTACCGAGTCGGTGCTGCCGCCTGCCTGCTGGGACACCACCAGCCGGATCGGCTTGTTCGGGTACGCGCCTTGTGCGCCGGCGGTGCCGAGCGCCATCGCGCCCACGGCCAGCAGGGTGGCGGAAACGGCTGCCTTCACTGAGAAAATCTTCATACGAAACCCCTGAAAATCGAATGCCTGAATAGTGCCGCCCTTGGCTGGCAGCATTATTGAGGGCCGAAGCCCCGGGACTCCAGTGAAACTCCGTGATGAAAGTATGAGTAGAACCTCATGACTCCTGCCACCTCCGATACCGTGCTGTGGGCGCGCCGCCTCAAGGTGCGCCACCTCGAGTGTTTCCTGATCCTGGACGAAAGCGGCACGCTGTCCGAGGCGGCGAGCCGCATGCACATGACCCAGTCGGCCATGTCGCACTGGCTGGCCGACCTGGAGGCCATGGCCGGCGTGCGCCTGGCCGAGCGAGGCCGGCGGGTGCAGCTCACGCCGGCGGGGCAGGCCTTGCGCCGGCTGGCGGTGCGGGTGCTGGGAGACGTGGCCCGCACCCATGACGAGCTCGGCGCCATCGCCGAGGGCGCGGTGCGCAGCATCCATATCGGCAGCGTCGCGGCGGGCATTTCGCATGTGGTGCCGCAAGCGGTGGCCTCGTTCCAGCAGGCGCGTCCCGAGGTGGTGGTTCGCATCAGCGAGGGTGTGCTGGACCGGCTGCTCGAAGGCCTGGAAAAACGCGAGATGGACCTCATCGTCGGCAGCCTGGACAGCCGCGCCTACGGGCCGCACCTCGAGCACGAGGTGCTGTTCGACGACGACATGAGCATCATCACCGGCCTGCACCACCCGTTGGCCGGACGCGCCGACGTGCGCTGGGCCGACCTGTTCGACTACCCCTGGGCGATGCCGCCCCAGGGCACGCTGATGCGCGCCCGGCTGGACGCCGTGCTGCTCAACCGCGGCGGCGCCGGCATCCGGCCGCGGGTGGAGACGGGTTCGGTCATCACCGTCGAATCACTGCTGCGGCAGACCGACTACATCGCTGCCTGGCCGGCCTCGCTCACCCGCCATCTCGCCGCCCTGGGGCTGGTCCACCCGCTCGGGCTGCACGACCGCTTCGGGCCGGTCGGCGCGGTGTGGCGCAGCGGCGATCGGCAGCCGGAGGTGGAGCAGTTCATGGCCTGCCTGCGCGCCGCCGCCCCCGGCGCGGTGGCGACCGAAGCCGCCCTTTAGGCAGGTGTCGCGTCGCCGGCATCCGGGGCGGAAGGCGCGGCATCGATGCCCTGGACGATCTTGGAGATGTTGAGAAGCTTGGTTTTCTTCTCCGCGTAGCGGTCCAGGCGCCAGTCGTGCAGGACGGCCAGCGCCAGTTCGAAACTCTTCAGGTCGAGTTCGTAGAGGGAGGCGAGGTCGAAGCGGGAATCGGCGTCGGATTCCAGGGCCAGCACCAGGCTGGACAGGATGCGGGAAGTGGATGACGTCGGATCGGCCTTGAGCTGTCGGCGCGCGGTGCGGATGGCGTTCATCTGTTTATTCTGGGCAAAAGGGACCGACCCTAACCGCTCGGACGCGTGGATTGATGACGGTTGTGTGACCCCCGTCGCCGCCCTCCCCCGCCCCGGGCGGGGGAGGCGGCGTCCGGCCGCGTGGACAGCCGGCGTCCGTCCTTCCGCGACGCCGGCCGGCGGCTGTCGTCAGCCGGCGGTGGAAGCCAGGCGGCCCAGCAGCACCTGCGCGGCTTCGGCCGACGACGCCGGGTTCTGGCCGGTGATGAGCAGGCCGTCGGTGACGACATACGAAGCCCAGTCGTCGCCCTTGGAGTAGACGCCGCCCAGGCCGGTCAATTCGTCCTCGACCAGGAACGGCACCACCTTGGTCAGGCCGACCGCCTCTTCTTCGGTGTTGGTGAAACCGGTCACCTTCTTCCCGGCGACCAGCGGCCGGCCGTCGGCTGCCTTGACGTGGCGCAGCACGCCCGGTGCATGGCAGACCAGCGCGGCCGGCTTGCCCGCACCGATGAAGGCTTCGATCAAGGCGATGGAGTGGCGGTCTTCGGCCAGGTCCCACAGGGGGCCGTGGCCGCCGGGGTAGAAGACCGTGTCGAAATCGGCCTGCGAAACGCTGTCGAGGCGCACCGTCGCGGCGAGCTGCGCCTGTGCGGCCGCGTCGTTTTCGAAGCGGCGGGTCAGGTCGGTCTGGAAGGACGGCTCATTGCTCTTGGGATCGAGCGGCGGCTGGCCGCCCTGCGGCGATGCCAGCACCAGTTCGGCGCCGGCGTCCCTGAAGGCGTAGTACGGCGCGGCGAGTTCTTCCAGCCAGAAACCGGTCTTGCGGCCGGTGTCGCCGAGTTGGTCGTGCGAGGTGAGGACCATGAGAATCTTCATTTGCTTTTTCCTTGGTTAAAAGTGGTTGACATTGAATAATATTAGACCAGTCGGCTAGTGCCTGGTCGACGGATAGTCGTTGCAAGTGCTTCGCTGCGCGGCCGTCAGCCGGGCAAACGCAGAAGGAGCCGGGTGGTCGCCATCGCAGCCTCGAAAGGCTGCCGGCTGCGCACGATCTTCACCATCACGCTGGCGCCCAGCCAAAGCTGGTAGAGGCTTTCGGCGACCTGGGCCGGTTCGCCTTCGATGGACAGCGAGCCTTCCGCAGCGCCCGTCTCCAGCGCCCGGGCCAAGCGCGTCGTGATGCCGGCGGTGCCCTGCTTCAGCGCCATGCGCATCGGCTCGGACAGGTCGGCCACCTCGGCGCCGAGCTTGACCGCCAGGCAACGGCCCTGGCAATCGGAAAAGGACTGCGTGTCCTGCCAGTTCTGCCAGTACTGCAGCAGGCGCTGCGCCATCGTGGAGCCCGGCCTGCGCAGGGTCTCGTCCAGTTCTGCCAGATAGGCGTCGAAGTAGCTGTCGAGCATCGCTTCGCCGAAAGCCTCCTTCGATGCGAAGTAGTGATAGAACGACCCCTTCGGCACGCCGATGCCGCCCAGCAGCTCGGTGAGCCCCACCGCCGAAAACCCCTTGCCGGCCATCAGGCGCTGGCCTGCATCCAGGATGTTGGCGCGGGTCTCGGAGGAGTCGGAGGTGTTGCGGGAAACCATGGGCGGATTCTAGGGTCTAATTAGACCGGTCGTCTAGTAAATTTCCCGGGATTTTCTTTCGGAAGGTGCACTAGCCGTCACAAAGCAGGCGCCTGAAACGTCTGGTGGAAAGGAACGCTGAAAACAGGCCCGGATATCCCGCTGCCGTTTCGCGAACCGCCCAGGAATTTCACCATGACCGATACCACCCAAGCCCACCCGACAGCTGCAGCAGAACCGCGACTCGATTATCTGCAGCAGGCACCGGAACTTTTCAAAAGGCTGGTCGACTTCAACCTGCTGATCAAGAAAGGCGGCCTCGTCGAGGAACGCATCGGCGACCTGGTCGCCATCCGCGCCTCCCAGATCAACGGCTGTGGCTTCTGTCTGGACATGCACCTGAAGCAGGCCAAAATCCATGGCGAACAGGAACTTCGCCTGCACCATCTGGCCGTCTGGCGCGAATCGCCTCTGTTCGGCCCCCGCGAGCGTGCCGCGCTGGCCTGGGCCGAGATACTGACCCAGCTGCCCGCCCACGGTGTACCGGACGCCCTCTACCAATCCACGCGTGCCGCCTTCTCCGAAAAAGAACTCACCGAGCTGACCTATCTCGTGATGACAATCAATGCGTGGAACCGGATCAACGTCGCGTTTCGCAGCGTGCCCGGCTCGTCCGACAAGGCCTTCGGTCTCGACAAGGCGCACTTCGCATGACGTATGCCGGCGGCACAATGGCCGCCGCCATGCCCGCTGCTCCCGACGCTTTCCACCAGGCCCGCCCTCGCCTGCACGGCATCGCCTACCGCATGCTCGGCTCGGTCGCGGAGGCCGAGGACCTGGTGCAGGACCTGTGGATTCGCTGGGACGCCACCGCCCGCGACGCCGTCGACAACGCCGAAGCCTGGCTGGTGGCCGCGACCACCCGCCTGGCCATCGACCGGCTGCGCAGCGCCAAGATCAGGCGCCACGCCTACGAGGGCATCTGGCTGCCCGAACCATGGCTCGACGACGACCCCGCCACACCCGAGCAGACCCGCGCGCTGGCAGACGATGTTTCGCTCGCCTTCCTTCTGCTGATGGAGCGTCTGGCGCCCGAAGCCCGCGCGGCTTTTCTGCTGCGCGACGTATTCGATGCGGACTACGCCGACATCGGCCGGATCCTGGGCAAGAGCGCGGCCGCCTGCCGGCAAACCGTCAGCCGCGCCAGGACGACCATGGCCCTGACCGGGCCTCGGCCGAGCGTGCCGCGCGAGGCGCACGCCGCCGTGATGCGACGCTTTGCACAGGCGCTGTCCGCCGGCGATTTCGCGGGCCTGCAAGACCTGATCGCAGACGACGCGCGACTGATGTCCGACGGCGGCGGAAAAGTGAAGAGCTTCCCGGTGCCGTTGCTCGGCGCCCGTCGCATCGCGCAGTTGTTCTACGCGGCGCATCTGCGCCATGGCGCGGGCATGCGCATCCAGCTGGCCGAGCTCAACGGCCGAACCGCGGTGCTGCGCATCATCGAAGGCGTGCTGGAGTCGGCCCAGAGCTACGAGACCGACGGAGCACGCATCGTGCAGGTGCTGGTGCAGCGCAATCCGGACAAGCTGGCCCGTATCGCTGCCGCGCTGGCCGGGCAGGCCGCCGCCGGACGCGAAGAATCGCCGGGCGAGAGGCCTCGAGCCGGTCAGGCGAACGATGCCGGCGCAGGCGCGCGGCGCACCGGCCCGCCCATCGGCAGGCCGACGTAGTTTTCGGCCAGCGAAGTCGATGCGGCTTCGGAGTCGACCAGGTATCCCAGTTCGGCTTCCTGGATCTTCTGGCCGAACTCGCCGGTGTCCGGAAAGCGGTGCATCAGCGAGGTGAACCACCACGAGAAACGTTCGGCGCGCCAGACGCGTTGCAGACAGCGCTTGGAGTAGTGGTCGATGCCCGCACTGCTCGATTCACGGTAGTGCTCGGCCAGCGCATCGAACAGAAAGCTCACGTCCGACGCGGCCAGGTTGAGCCCTTTCGCACCGGTCGGCGGAACGATGTGCGCCGCGTCACCGGCCAGGAACAGTCGCCCGAAGCGCATGGGCTCGGCGACGAAACTGCGCAGCGGCGCGATGCTTTTCTCGAGCGACTGCCCGGTTACCAGCCTGTCGCGCGCCTCGGGGTCGAGGCGCATTCCGAGTTCCGTCCAGAAAGCCTCGTCGCTCCAGTTTTCCACCCGTTCGGAGGACGGCACCTGCAGGTAGTAGCGGCTGCGCGTCTTGCTGCGCATGCTGCACAGCGCGAAGCCGCGCGGGGTGTTGGCATAGATCAGTTCGTGCGAGACCGGCGGCACGTCGGCCAGCACGCCGAGCCAGCCGAAGGGGTAGACCTTCTCGTAGGTGCGGATGGCCGATTCGGGCACGCTGCGGCGGCTGGCGCCGTGGTAGCCGTCGCAGCCGGCGATGAAGTCGCACGACAGGGTTTGCTCCACGCCGCCGATGCGAAAACGTACCTCCGGTTTGCTTCCGTCGAAGCCGTGCAGGCTCACGTCGCCTGCTTCGTAGACGGTGGTGAGGCCGCAGGCGGCGCGGGCCTGCATCAGGTCGCGGGTGACCTCGGTCTGGCCGTAGACGGTGACACGGCTGCCGCCGCTCAGGCGGTGCAGGTCGATGCGATGGCGCCGGCCCTCGAACAGCAGTTCGATGCCGTCGTGCGGCAGGCCGTCCGTGTGAACACCCTGACCCACACCCGCCCGGTCCAGCAGATCGACGGTGGTCTGCTCCAGGATGCCGGCGCGGATGCGGCCCAGCACGTATTCGCCGGTCTGGCGTTCGATGATGACGTTGTCGATGCCGGCGGTGTGCAGCAGCTGGCCGAGCAGCAGCCCGGCGGGGCCCGCTCCGATGATCGCGACCTGGGTGCGCATGTCTGGTCTCCTTTTTTTCATGGCTGACCGACGATAGGCGGGCCTCCTGGAAAAAGCATCGGCAGGCGGCAGCCGTTGCGCGGTGATCGGGTCGGCTGCGCGATAATCGCGCAATTTGCGGGGTGGCGAAAATGACCATCGCAGCGGCGGATCTGATTGCAGGCATGGCCAAGGGCATGGCGGTTCTCGAGAGCTTCGACACCGAGCGGCAGCGCCTCAACGCCACCCAGGCGGCCGAGCGTTCCGGCCTGACGCGGGCTGCGGCCCGGCGCCACCTGCTGACCCTGGCGCACCTGGGCTATCTGGAGTCGGACGGCAGCGCGTTCTGGCTTTCGCCCAAGGTGTTGCGGTTCTCCGGAAGCTACCTGGCGTCCGCGCGCCTGCCGCGTGTCGTACAGCCCACCCTGAACCGGCTGGCGGCCGAGACCAAGTCGTCTTTTTCAGCAGTGGTGCTCGACGGCAGCGAAGTGGTGATCGTGGCGCGCAGCGGGAACTACGGCGCTCCGGCGCGGACGACCGCCTACGGTCTTCACCTCGGCGCCCGGCTGCCGGCCCACGCCACGTCCACCGGCCGCATGCTGCTGGCCGGTCTGCAGCCGGCCGCCCTCCAGGACTGGTTGAAAGGCCGGCACCTGGCGCGGCTGACGCCCCTGACCACCGTCGAGGTGGCCGGCCTGCGCCAGGCGGTGGCCGAGGCGAGGCGCCAGGACTGGTGCCTGGCGAGCGAGGAGCACGAACTGGGCGTGGTGGCCATCGCCGTGCCGCTGCGCGACCTGCAGGGCCGCATGGTCGCGGCGCTGAACGTGGTGGTCTCGTCGGCCAGGCAAATCGATGCGGCCGCGCTGCAGCGCGACCTGCTGCCCTTGCTGCTGGACGCCGCACGCGAGGTGCGCGGAATGCTGTGACCGCAACCGTGCGCTGGCACTGATCGGCAGAAGCCGGCAACCGGTCGTCACCTATCGGTCATCTCGAATGTATAGATTTCGTGAAGTTTGGTATCCATTCAAATTTCCCAGCAACTCAAAGAGATAGACATGAACTTCAAGCGTGTTCCCGCCGCCCGATTGGCTCCCTTCACCCTGGCTTTCGCCTTGCTCGCGGGTGCCTCCGCCGTGCAGGCCGCCTTGCCGCAACTCGGCGGCCAGGCGCCGATCGTCATCGGCCACCGCGGCGCGAGCGGCTACCAGCCCGAGCACACCCTGGCGGCGTACGAGCTGGCCGTGAAGATGGGCGCCGACTACATCGAGCCGGACCTGCAGCTGACCCGCGACGGCCAGCTGGTCGCCATGCACGACAGCTCGCTGGCGCGCACCACCAACGTCGAGACGGTGCTCGGCGCACGCAACGGCAACTACAACGTGTCCAGCTACACGCTGGCCGAAATCAAGTCGCTGACGGTCGATGTCAAGCCGGCGGTCAGCTACCCCGGCTTCACGCCCACCGGCAACGATCCCTACCGCGTGCCGACCTTCCAGGAGGTGATCGACGCATCGCGCGCATTGAGCGCCAGCAGCGGCCGGCAGATCGGCATCTATCCGGAAGCCAAGCAGGCCGACCCCGTGATGGAAGACAAGATCCTGCAGACCCTGTCGGCCAACGGACTGACCGGCAAGGACAAGGTCTACATCCAGTCGTTCTCCGCGGACACCATCCAGAGCATCCAGCAGAAGCAGACCGCCCTCGGCCTGGACTTCAACCTGTTCGTGCTGAGTTCCACGCCGGGCGCCATGACCTTCGCGCAGATGGCCAACATCGCCACCTTCGCCGACGGCGTCGGCGGCTCCATCGCCGGCACCCGCGGCGTCAGCGAGAGCTTCATCCAGCAGGCTCACCAGCTGGGCCTGCTCGTCCACGGCTACACCTTCAGCAAGGTGGGTGCGGCGGGGACCGCCGAATACGACAAGTTCTTCGGCTGGGGCATCGACGGGGTGTTCTCCAACAACCCGGACATCGCCTTTGCCTCGCGCGACGCCTTCATCGCCTCGGCCGTGCCGGAGCCCGAGACCTACGCCCTGATGGTGGCGGGCCTGGCCGCCGTCGGCGCACTGGCCCGCCGCCGCCAGGCGCGCCAGGCCAAACGGCCGGCGCAACCGGCCGGCTTCGTCCCGGCATAAGTCAGACGGCCGGTGGCCCGCAAGGGCCTCCGCAAACGACCCCCGCGCCGGCGCTCGACGCCGGCGCGGTCGTTTTGGCTCAGGCTTTCTTCAGTTCGCCGTCGACCACGCGCCACAGGCCCAGCGGATTCGCGTCCTGCAGGGCTTCCGGACGCAGTCCGTCCGGCAGGTCCTGGTAGCACACCGGACGCAGGAAACGGTCGATGGCGGTGGCGCCCACCGAGGTGAACATCGGGTTGGAAGTCGAGGGGAACGGGCCGCCGTGCACCATCGCATGGCACACCTCGACGCCGGTCGGGAAGCCGTTGGCCAGGATGCGGCCGGCCTTGCGCTCGAGCACCGGCAGCAGGCGACGGGCGTCGGCATGGTCGGCGGGGTCGATCTGCAAGGTGACGGTGAGCTGGCCTTCGAGGTGTTCGGCGAGCTGCAGCACTTCTTCGAAGTCCTTGGCACGGATGACGATGGACGCCGGGCCGAACATCTCTTCTTCCAGTTCCGGCGAAGACAGCAGGCGCTGGGCGTCCGTCACGTACAGGGCTGCCTGCGCGGCGTTGGGCTGCGCGCCGGCGGCGACGCCCTGGGCGACCTTCTCGACGCCCGAAACCGCGTCCACCTTGGCGGTGCCGGCGGTGTAGGCCTCGTGGATGCCCGGGGTCAGCATGGTCTGCGCGGCTTTTTCAGCCAGGGCCTGGGAGGCCGCGGTGATGAAACGCTGCACGTTGTCGTCGCCGATGGCGACCACCATGCCGGGGTTGGTACAGAACTGGCCCGCGCCCATGGTCAACGAATCGGCGAAGCCCTTGCCGATGGCCTCGGCACGTGCGGCCAGTGCGGCCGGCATCAGGAACACCGGGTTGATGCTGCTCATCTCGGCGTAGACGGGGATCGGTTCGGTACGGGCGTTGGCGATGCGCACCAGCGCCAGGCCGCCCTGGCGCGAGCCGGTGAAGCCGACGGCCTTGATGGCGGGATGGGCCACCAGCGCTTCGCCCAGCTTGCGGCCGGCGCCGATCAGCAGCGAGAACACGCCTTCGGGCAGGCCCTGGTCCTTCACTGCCTTCTGGATGGCGCGACCCACCAGTTCGGAGGTGCCCAGGTGGGCGCTGTGCGCCTTGACGATGACCGGCGCACCGGCCGCCAGGGCCGAGGCGGTATCGCCACCGGCCACCGAGAAGGCCAGCGGGAAGTTGCTTGCGCCGAAGACCGCGACCGGGCCCAGCGGAATCTTGGCCAGGCGCAGGTCGACGCGCGCCATGGGCTTGCGCTCCGGCAGGGCCGGGTCGATGGTGGCCTGCAGGAAGCGGCCGTCACGCACGACCTGCGCGAACAGGCGCAGCTGGCCGACGGTGCGGCCGCGCTCGCCTTGCAGGCGTGCCAGCGGCAGGCCGGACTCGGCGTGGGCGCGTTCGATCAGCGTGTCACCCAGCGCGACGATGTTGTCGGCGATGGCTTCCAGGAACTCGGCGCGCTTGGCCAGGGGCAGATTGCGGTAGGTGTCGAAAGCGTCGGCGGCCAGGTTGGCTGCGCGATCGACTTCGGCCGGGCCGCCCAGTCCGAAGGACGGCTGGTCGATGGGTTTGTCGGTCGCGGGATTGAAAGCCTGCTGGCTGCCTTCGGTGCCGCGCACGGCGCTGGCGCCGATCAACATTTCGCCGGTGATGTTCGTCATGGTCTTCCTTGGAGGAGATGGTTTCGAAAAACGGGGCCGCACCGGGTGCCGGTGGGTTGTCGTACAACTCGCTGATTCTCGACCATTTGCGGACAAATTTGGCGCCACATGGAAATCACGGCTGGATGTCGACCCTCTGTCGAGGGCGGAAAGGGCTTTTTCTTTGCCGCAGCGAATCGCTCACGCAAGCTTTTCCACCCGAAAAGTGCTTTTGTCCGTGCTGCGGTTTAAGGGTTTACCCTGACGAATAACGGGCGCGGTTATCCGGCAAGCCTGGAGATTTCGGCTGACCCACACCGTGACACGACAGCAGCTCGCGGGTCAGCCCTGCAGGCGATTCAGCAGCAGGTTGATGCCGGCGCCGCCCGCCAGCAGCCAGACGAACAGGACGGCAGCCAGCCCCAGGGGGCGCAGCCCGGCCTCGCGCAGGGACGAGAACCGGGTGCTCAGGCCCAGTGCTGCCATCGCCATGGCGAGCAGCGCGGTGTCGAGGTCGAGTGCCGCCGCCACCAGCGCAGGTGGCAGGATGCCGAGCGAATTCACGCCGGCGAGCACGATGAAACCCAGGGCGAACCAGGGCACCGCGACGGAACCGCGAACCGGTGTCTCGGCACCGGCGTCCTGGCGGTCCGGCATGCGCGACAGCACCGCCGACAGCAGCAGCAGAAACGGCGCCAGCATCATCACCCGCACCATCTTGGCGATGAGGGCCGTGTCGGCCGCATGTTCGCCGACCGCACGACCGGCGGCGAGCACCTGGGCGACCTCGTGCACGGTAGAGCCGGTAAATACCCCGTAGGCCGTTTCGGACATCCCGGAGCCGACGTGTTGCGCGGCCAGCGCGTACACGGCTGGATAGAGAAACATCGACAGCGTGCCGAAGACCACCACGGTCGCGACGGCCACCGCGATCTGGTCGGCGCGGCCTTTCACCACCGGACCGGTGGCCATCACCGCGGCCGCGCCGCAGATGGAACTGCCTGCGCCGATCAACATGGCGGTCCTGCGGTCCAGGCCGAACAAGCGTGTGCCCAGCACGCAGGCGAGCGCGAAGGTGCTGCACAGCACGGCGGCATCGATGGCGACGACCGGCCAGCCGACATCGCCGATGTCCTGGAAAGTCAGGCGCAGGCCGTACAGGACGATGCCCAGGCGCAGCAGCCGCGCCTTGGCGAAATCGACGCCCTCCCCTCCCCTGTCTGCGATGCGCGGATAAAGCGTGTTGCCGGCCAGCATGCCGAACACGATGGCCACCGTAAGCACGCCGATGCCCCGCTGCTGCAGCCAGGGCGCCTGCGCGGCGGCCCAGGCGATCAAGGCACACAGGCCGGTGACGGCCAAGCCGGGAAGCACCCCGTGCGCGGCGGGCGCGGAGTTGGGCAAAACGACGGCAGCTCTGTTCATCCTGGGGTTCCACGACTTCTCGGGCGAAGCCATGGACGCACTGTGAACAGCTTGGGATCATCTGCCAAACAGCTTATTTAGATATATCCGATCGGTTCTATAGCTCGATTTGCCACGCGCAGCCGGCGACCGATTGGCGGGCGGCGATGAGGGCGACCCGGGGCGGAGCATCCGGATGACGCAAACAGCGCTGCTGGCGCTTTCCGGCTGCGGTGGTGCCTGCAGGCACTTGTCGGCAGCGCATCTGCCCCCAAGCTTTCAGGCGAGGCGGGTGGCGAGACGGCGCAGCAGCAGATCGATGTCGGCCTGGTCCCGGGCAGTGAGACGCGGACCGGGCTGGCGCATCGTCGCGTGGCGGATGGCGCCGCGGCGCCGCAGGATTTCCTTGCGCACCGCAACCCCCCACTGCGACTGGTTCTCGTGGCTCAGCAAAGGCAGGTAGGTGTCGAATACCTCGTGCGCCTCGTCGACCCTGCCCTGCGAATACAGGCGATACACCTGGGACAACATTTCCGGATGCGAAAAACCGGCCATCGGGCCGTCGATACCGCGTGCCATTTCCAGCGGCAGGTAGACGCCGTTGTTGCCGGTCAGAATCGCCACGCGGCGGCCGGTGGAAGCGCGCAGGCGCTCGATCTTGCCGAGGCTCGGCAGGTCTTCCTCCTTGATCAGCTGGATCTGCGGATGTGCCTCGACCAGCCTGAGCATCGAATCGACCGACATCCAGACGCCGGTCGAAAAGGGGAAATCCTGCAGCACCGTCGGCACTTCGCCGATGCGCTGGAAGACCGCGCCGAAATAGTTCGCCAGTTCTTCTTCGGTCTTCAGGCCGGTGGGCGGCGCCACCATGACACCGGTCGCGCCGAGGTCCATGGAACGCTGGGTCAGCGACACCAGCTGCGCCAGGCTGGGGTTGCTGACGCCGACGATCACCGGCTCCCCCCGGGCGCGGCGGATGAATCGCTCGGCTACCTGTTCCGCCTCTTGCGGGGTGAGCTTGGCTGCCTCGCCGGCCACGCCCAGCACCGTGAATCCGTCGGCGCCGTGCTCCAGGTAGAAATCCACCAGCGAGTCGATGCTGTCGAGGTCCAGTTCACCGTCGGGGCCGAACGGGGTCTGGGTGACGATATAGACGCCTTTGGCGCCGGCGAGAGAGGACATGGGCAGGGGCTTCGTCGAGTGTGAGACGTCAATGTTAGCCCTAACAATGACGGGGCGGAATCAGGGTCGGCCCGCGTGCACCGATCTCGTTCGCGCGCTCAGGTGGCCCGGATGTTGTTCTTTCGGACGATCTCTCCCCACAGCTTGTAATTTTCACGCGTGAGCTGGTCCAGCCGCTCCGGCGTGCCGCCGCCGACCAGGTCGCCGTTCTTGGTGATGAGGGAGGCGACAGCCGGCGCCGACAGGGTCGTGTTCAGCGCCGCGTTGAGCTTGCGGACGATGGCCGGGTCGAGCCTGGGCGGCCCGTAGAGGCCGACGAACACGGTCACGTTGAAATCCTTCACACCGAGTTCGGCTGCGGTGGGAACGTCGGGCAATGCCGGCAGGCGGCTGGCGCCGGTGACGACGATGGGCCGCACTTTTCCGGCCTTGATGAAAGGAATCAACAGTGACGCCGCGTCCATGATGCAGGGCACCTGGTTGCCGATGACGTCCTGGATGGCCGGTGCGCTGCCTTTGTAGGGCACCTGGTTCATCGCCGGCAGACCGGTGCGCTCGCGGAAATGCTCCATCGCCAGGTGGGTGTTGCCGCCGCTGCCGCCGGTGGCGTAGCTGAACCCCCCGGCCCTGGTCTCGGCCTTGACCCAGGCCACGAATTCTTCGACGTTGTGGGCCGGCGATGCCGGGTTGACGCACAGCACTAGTTGCGACTCCAGGATCATGCCGATGGGCGTGAACTCGGTCGGCGAAGGCGGCGAGGGCGAGGTGAAGGTGTGCGGGTTGATGGTGAAGCTGGTGTTGGCGACCAGCAGCCGGTAGCTGTCGTTGAGCCGCTGCACCTCAGCGGCCGCGAGGTTGCCGGACGCGCCCGGCTTGTTGTCCACCAGCACCGGCTGCCCCAGCGCCTGGGACATGCCGCTGGTGATGAAACGCGCGCCCATGTCGGTCAGGCCGCCGGGCGGATAGCCGACGATCAGCGTGACGGGTTTGCTCGGCCAGGCAGGGTTGTCGGCCCAGGCGATGCCGGGCGACAGCGCCGCCAGGCCGGCGCCGGCGAACGTGGCCTTGAGCAGTTCGCGGCGCTTGTTGGGGGTGGTCGCAAAGATCGGTGTGCGGGTCTTGGTCATGCGGGTCTCCTGTTGTTGTTGCTGTGATTCGGCATTCGCGCCGACGGCGCGGAAGGGGCGGAAGGGGCGGTCAGCGTGCCCAGCGCAACACGAGGGGGTCGAGCCGTCTGGCGATGTCGATCAGCTCGGCGCGCGCGGCCGGGCGGATGGGCGGCCACGGATGGCGCGGCGTTTCGCAGGCGATCACCCCGCCTTCTTTCATCAAGGCCTTGGCGGCGAGGAAGCCGGCCTGCCGGTTCTCGTGGTTGATCAGCGGCAGCCAGCGCTGGTACTGCGCGAAGGTGGCGTCGCGGTCGCCTGCCCGGTGGGCGCGCAGAATGGCCTGGATGCCGTCCGGGAAACCGCCACCGGTCATGGCGCCGGTGGCACCGGCTTCGAGGTCGGCCAGCAAGGTGATGGCTTCCTCGCCGTCCCACGGGCCCTCGACGGCAGCGCCGCCCAGGCGGATCAGCTCGCGCAGCTTGTCGGCCGCGCCGGCGGTCTCGATCTTGAAGTAGCTGACCTGCTCGATCTCGCGCGCCATGCGCGCCAGGAAGGCCGGCGTGAGCGGCGTTCCGGCACAGGGTGCGTCCTGGACCATGACGGGAATCGACAGGCCGTCCGACAATCGGCGGTAGAAGGACTCGGCCGCCGCCTCGGGCACCCGGAACGTGGCGCCGTGATACGGCGGCATCACCATCACCATCGCGGCACCGCAGGCCTGCGCCTGCCGGCTGCGTTGCAGGCAGACATCGCTGCTGAAGTGCGTGGTGGTGACGATCACCGGCACCCGTCCGGCGACGTGTTCGATGACGGTTCGCGTGAGGGTGTCGCGCTCGTCGTCCGACAGCAGGAATTGCTCGGAGAAATTGGCCAGGATGCACAGGCCGTCGGAGCCGGCGTCGATCATGAAATCGACCGCACGCACCTGGCTTTGCAGGTCGAGCTCGCCGGTTTCGGTGAAGGTGGTGGGCACGACCGGGAAGACCCCGGAGTAGCGCGGTTTCGGGTGGCTCATCGTGGCGGGCTCAGTGGGAATGGCGGGGGACGGCACTGCCTCGGCAACCGACCAGGAAATCGAGGTCGCAGCCCTCGTCGGCCTGCAGCACATGGTTGACGTACAGCTTCTGGTAGCCGCCACCGGCGGGCGCCTCCAGCGGCTTCACCGCCAGCAGCCGCTGCGCCATTTCCTCGTCGCTTATGTCGACCCGCAGGGTGCCGGCGTCGCAGTCGAGCTCGATCCAGTCGCCATCGCGCACGGTGGCCAGCGGCCCGCCTGCCGCCGCCTCGGGCGCGACGTGCAGCACGACGGTGCCGTAGGCGGTGCCGCTCATGCGGGCGTCGGAGATGCGCACCATGTCTTTCACCCCGGCGCGCAGGAGCTTGGGCGGCAGGCCCATGTTGCCGACCTCGGCCATGCCGGGATAGCCGCGCGGGCCGCAATTCTTGAGCACCAGGACCGAGTCGGCGTCGACCTCCAGGGACTCGTCGACGATGCGCTCCTTGTAGTGCTCGAGGTTTTCGAACACCACCGCCCTGCCCCGGTGTTTCAGCAGTTCGGGCGTGGCGGCCGACGGCTTGAGCACCGCGCCTCGCGGTGCCAGGTTGCCGCGCAGCACGCGGATGCCGCCGTCGGCGATGAGCGGCCGGCCGAGCGGGCGGATGACTTCGTCGTCGAAGATGGGCGCGTCCTGCACGTTGTGCCAGAGCGAGCGGCCGTTGACCGTGAGCGCGTCCGGGTGCGGGATCAGGCCGGCCTCGCCCATGCGGCGCAACACCGCCGGCAGGCCGCCGGCGTAATAGAACTCTTCCATCAGGAAGCGGCCGGAGGGCATCAGGTCGACGATGGTCGGCGTATCGCGGCCGATGCGGGTCCAGTCCTCGAGCTCGAGCGGCACGCCCATGCGTCCGGCGATGGCCTTGAGATGGATCACCGCATTGGTCGAGCCCCCGATGGCGGCATTGGTGCGTATGGCGTTTTCGAAGGCTTCGCGGGTGAGGATTTTCGAGAGCGTCAGGCCCTCGCGGGCCATTTCGACGATGCGCGATCCGGAGAGGTGGGCCAGCACGTAACGGCGGGCATCGACTGCGGGGATGGCAGCGTTGTGAGGCAAGGTGACGCCCAGGGCCTCGGCCATGCAGGCCATGGTGGAGGCGGTGCCCATCGTGTTGCAGGTGCCCGCGGAGCGCGACATGCCGGCCTCGGCCGAGAGAAACTGGTGCAGCTGGATCTCACCGGCCTTGAGTTGCTCGTGCAACTGCCAGACCGCCGTGCCGGAGCCGATGTTCTTGCCGTCGAGCTTGCCGTTGAGCATCGGGCCGCCGGAAACGACGAGCGCCGGCACGTCGCAACTGGCCGCGCCCATGAGCAGTGCCGGAGTGGTCTTGTCGCAACCGGCCAGCAGCACGACCGCGTCGATCGGGTTGCCGCGAATGGCCTCTTCCACGTCCATGGCGGCGAGATTGCGGGTGAGCATCGCGGTCGGCCGGAGGTTGGACTCGCCCGACGAGAAAACCGGGAACTCGACCGGGAATCCGCCGGCCTCGTAAACCCCGCGCTTGACGTGCTCGGCGATCTTGCGGAAATGGGCGTTGCACGGCGTCAGTTCGGACCAGGTGTTGCAGATGCCGATCACCGGACGGCCGTCGAATTCATGGTCCGGAATGCCCTGGTTCTTCATCCAGCTTCGGTACATGAAGCCGTTTTTGTCGGCGCTGCCGAACCATTCGGTCGAGCGCAGCTTGGTTTTGTGGGGGGCGGTCATGGGCGGTCCGAGGTCGAAGAGGCCGCAGTCTAGATATCGTTTTGTTATCTTTAAAATGAATAGTCGGCCTTTTTGGATATCTTTCTTGATATTGAGGAAAACCCATGTCTTCGGAATCCGAACGGTGGTATCTGCGGTCGCGTCTCAAAACGCGGCATCTCCTGTTGCTGGTCGCGCTGGGCGACGAAGGCAACGTGCATCGCGCAGCCGAGGTTCTTTCGGTCACCCAACCAGCGGCTTCCAAGATGCTGCGCGAGCTCGAGCAGATGCTCGACGCACCCCTGTTCGACCGGCTGCCGCGAGGCGTGCGCCCCACCGCCTATGGCGAAGCGCTCATCCGCCACGCACGGCTGGTGGTGGACAGCCTCGACCAGGCCCGCGACGAGGTGCTGGCGCTCAAGAGCGGCGAACTCGGCCATGTCGCCGTCGGAGCCATCACCTCGCCCGCGGTTCGGGTGCTGCCGCAAGCGGTCGCCGAATTGAAAGCGCTCTGGCCCGGCCTGAGGGTTTCGGTCGAGGTGGAAAACAGCGACCTGTTGCTGGAACGCCTGGCGCAGGACCGTCTCGACCTGGTGCTGGCACGGCTTTCGGTACAGCACGACAAATTGCAGCTGAACTACGAACCGCTAGCGCTCGAGCCGGTATGCGCCGTCGCGCGGGTCGGCCATCCGCTGGCGCAGAACCTGGGGCTCTCCTTGGCGGCACTGGCAGACGCAGCATGGGTCGTGCCTCCGCCGGGTACGGTATTGCGGCACCGCTTCGACCTGATGTTTCCGCGTGCGAATCTGCGAGCGCCGACCGATTTGGTCGAGACATCCGCCCTGCTCTTCCTCACACGCCTGCTGCAGCAAACCGACCGGGTGGCAGTGCTCAGCGTCGACGTTGCGGCGTATTACGCAGCCCATGGACTGGTGGTCCGGCTACCGGTCGAGTTGCCTTGCCATATGGACGATTTCGGCATCATCACCCGCACCGACCGACTCGTTTCACCTGCCGCCGAGCGCATGATCGCCGGGCTACGAACGGCTCGTCAGAGCGGCGGGGCATTTCCATGAGCACGTGTATCGACTGACATTTCGCCGTGCGGATAGATCGACTTATCCACAAATGGCACGTGTCCTGACTGACCGATCCCACATGCGCTGACTGACGTTTTAGAGAGGGTGACGTGCGCTGACTGACATCCAGTCAGATCAACGGTGACGCTGATACGTGCGCTGACAAACAGGCGTCAGTCAGAACATCGTTGAAGATCAAGGGCTTACCGCAGTTATCCCCAGGTCCTAATACATTCCTTAATACGTTTTCCTAATGACGGAAAAGTTGTCAGTCACAACACGTGCCCAGCTGAAAACAGCCGAAATCCGCTTGGCATGAAGAGAACGCGTCAGTCAGAACACGTGCACGCCCCAAAAAGAGTGTTAACTCAGCCAAAAAGACGTGAAACAGCTGTTGTCGAACTGACGACGGCCCGCAACAGGCCAACAGCTGACGAACAACCACACGGCTGTCAGTCAAAACACGTGGGTTTGGAACGAGCCGACAGTGTGAAGAAGCGCTTCCAACATCGGTGAGATTCATGGTTGTCACCCATAACCCGTGGAATGTCACCCTCGGCCTGAGACTTGTCACCCATCGCCTGTGCCTTCGTTTCACTCCCTGCTCGGATACTCATTCACCTGCCACCTCCGATGCTTCATGGCGCTCCGCAACTCCCCCATCACCACCGACATCCAAGATCAGCTGCCGATCTGGCCGGACCATCTGCGTTGCCTGCCGAACGCATTGGCCCGATCCGCGCTGTTCAACGTCGCGAATCAGCGGGGCGAACGGGAGTTCTTCAAGAAGCGGCGCATTGCGGCATTGCAGGGCATCGAGATCAGCTACACAGGCGAAGAGTTACGGCAGGACGACGAAGACGTGTTTCTGCAAATCCTTCACCAAGCGCGGGTCGTCGAGAACGGCACCATCGTCCGGTTTACCGGCTACAAGATGCTGACCGAGTTGCACTGGGACAAAGGCGGGCGAGGCTACAAGCGCTTGGTCGACAGCATCGATCGGCTGAAAGCATCCGCTATTTCCATCACCGTCGAAGCACCCGATCTGCGTCAGAACTACACCGGATCGCTGATCCGCTCCTTTCGCTGGAAAGAGGCCGACTCCGAGTCGCCCCTGAGGGAGTGGGAAGTGCTATTAGAAAAAGAGATCACCTCTCTTTTTTCTCCAAACGCATATACACGTTTGGACTGGAACACTCGGCTACGCCTTGCGCCCATGGCAAAGTGGCTTCATAGCTTCTATCACACGCATCGAACGCCTTATCCGTTCAAGGTGGAAACGCTCAAGGAACTGATGGGGAGCCGCGTAAAAGAACTCAGGCAGTTTCGCTACATGCTGAGGTCGGCGCTCAAGGACCTGGTTGATTGCGGATTTCTGCAGACCGCGAAAGTCGATGCGCGACTTGATCTGGTAGTCATCGAGCGACCGAATCCGCACTTCCAGAAGTTGCAGTAAGCGGAGATCGAGCGCCCGGCGCATGCGGGGAACTGAATCACCACCGCGTCGCCGCCGCAACAAGCCCCGACTTTCAGCGCTGAAAGTAGACAGGCAGTTCACGTCACCGCCGTCCCCAACGCAATATAACGAGCGGAACCATTGAATATTCGCCGTCAATTATCTCTGATGAAAAACAAATAAGTTGCTTTTCATTGACAGGCTAGTTATGCTCGTCTTTCTTTGAACGGGCGCCAGTGGCGCACTTTCAGCGCTGAAAGTTCACGAAAGGCACCCATGTCAGCCAAGGTAATTACCGTCTTTAATCAAAAAGGCGGCTGTGGCAAAACCACTGTTGCGATGAGCCTTGCAGGGTGCATGGGGTTGCGCGGCTACACCACGCTGGTGGTAGACATGGACCCGCAAGGTACGGCATCGCGTTGGTCCAGCGCAGCGCCGGAAGACCGACCCTTTCCGGCTTCTGTGATCAGCCTTGCCCCGATGGAAGGCAAGATGCATCGGGAAGTCCGCAATCACATGGAGTCGTTCGACGCCATATTCATCGATTGCCCTCCCGCCATGAATTCAGCGGCACCGTCGTCCGCCATGCTTGTGTCGGACCTCGCCTTGATTCCCCTGGTGCCGAGCCCGGCAGATATCTGGGCGGCGGAGTCCGCAAAAAAGCTTGCTGCTACGGCTCAGGCCACCAACGAGACGCTTACCGCGCGCGTTGTAGCCAACATGGTTCAAAAATCAACGTCACTTGCGCGTGATTTGCTGGAAATTCTTGAAGAAGATGAAGATTTTCCTGTCATGAAATCCATGTTGGGGTCGCGGGCTGCGTTCCGCGAGGCGCAGATCCTGGGGTCCACCGTGCATGCAGTGCCACGCGCCAAGGCTGCGGTGGATGAGGTCGAAGCCATGGTGGATGAAGTCCTCCAAACCCTTGGCTTGCCGCTGCGCAAGAAGAAAACCGGAGCAGCCAAATGAACACCCGCATCGATCGCAAGGCTGCCATGCGAAGCACCCTGACCGCGGAGCGCCAGTCGGTGCAGGATCGCTTCGCTACCGCCGACGCCGTATTGGCGCAAAGGCCGGCGGGGCTGGCATCTGCCGCCGTCGAGTCCTTCGATCCCATCGATGTGCCGCCCGTGCCGCGGCCGCAAGACCGTCAAGTCATCAAGGTTGCGCTGGACCTGATCGACGACAACCCGGTCAATGCCCGGCACATCTACAACCCGGAGACGGTGAAGGCGATCGCCGCGTCGATGGCGACGCACGGCCAGATGGTGCCCGCCTTGGCCATGCAGCATCCGTCCAAGCCCGGGCGCTACATGCTGGTCGATGGCCACTACCGCAAAAAAGCCGCGCTGGCGGCCAATCTCGTCACCCTTGACCTGGATCTTCGGGCGCATGTCGGCGAGTTGGAGTTGTACCGGCTGAGCTGGCTGCTCAACGAGGAGCGATCGGCCCAAAGTGCACTGGACAACGCGTTTGCGTGGAAGCAATTGCTCGCCGGCGGCATTGCCACCAACGAAAACCACATCGCCGAGTTGCTGGGTTTGTCTGCGGCCACTGTCAACAAAACGCTCGCACTGCTGAGGCTCCCGCCGAGCGCGCTCGAAAAAGTCCGCGAAGCGCCGGAAAAATTCGGTGTCGCGACAGGCTACGAGGTAACGCTCATGGCCAAGCAGATTCCGGAAGAGGAAGTGTTGGCACTGGTGCACCGCATCGTGACGGAAGACCTGTCTTCGCGCGAGGTTGCCGAACTGCGCAGCCGGCTGGAACTGCCAAGCCAGCGCAAGCGGAAGGAGACTTCTCGCCAGTACAAGCTAAAAAAGGACGGCCGGCAGGTCGGTTGGCTCAAGGAGTGGGACTCCGGCAAGGTGAGCTTCGAGGTGCAAATGGGTGAAGCCAAAGACAGGGCTGCCTTGGTCGCCGAGCTTTTGCAGCGTTTTGGCGTGACGGATTAATCGCATCATCCAGGCCAACGGTGACATTCAGCTCAAGGGTGACGAATGCTGATCAACGGTGACGCAGTCCAGAGACCTAGTTCAACGGTGACATATCGGGGAAAATGACTGCTAATTCATTTTCCCTATATTTATCAATGGCTTACGTCTTCGAAATTGCAGGGCCCATGCGCGATGTCACCGTTAGCCTGAAGAAAACCACCGTCACCATTAGCCTGTGCATGGTCGTTATCTGAAGGCAAAAGCCTTTCCCGACATGCCGCATGTCACCGTTCGCCTGAGTTCGACCCGCTGTCGGGGCACGATACGCAGAACCTGGGCACTTGCCAGGCCTGTACTGCCGACGAAAATGTCACCCTTGGCCTGTGTGGCGTCACCGTTCGCCTGTGGACACGACCCTGTACCGCCTAGGACACTCGTCGATCAGGCCCTTTCAGGAACTCCATGGCAACGCGATCTAGATCAACAGTGACGGCTGATGACCAATTGCAGATCCAGCTGCCGATGTGGGGCGGGGATCAGCGGGGTCTGCCCAATGCATTCGCCCGTTCGGCCCTCTTCAATGTCGCCAATGCCCGCAAAGGCGCCCGGGAAAACCTGAAACGCAAGCCGATCGCTTCGCTCAAGGGCATCACCATCACCTACACAGGCGAAGAGTTACGCCAGGACGACGAAGACGCGTTTCTGCAGATTCTGCACATCGCACGCCTGCAGCCGCTGGGTACCGAGGTCAAGTTCACCGCGCATTCCATGCTGGTGGAGCTCGGATGGAGCCTCAACAAGGCCGGCTATGCACGGCTGGTGGACTGCATCGACCGTCTCAAAGCCTCCGGTCTCGCGGTCACGGTAGAAGCCGGCAAGACGCCCATCAGGCAAAACTACACGGGTTCGCTGATCCGCTCGTTTCGCTGGCGAGAGGAGGGTGTCGATGCACCGCTGCGGCACTGGGAAGTGCTGCTCGAGCCCGAAATCGTCGCGCTGTTCGGTCCCAACACCTACAGCCGCCTGGACTGGAAGACACGACTCAAACTGCCGCCTCTGGCCAAGTGGCTGCATTCGTTCTATCACTCGCACGCCACGCCGTTTTCATACAAGGTCGAGACGATCCATTCCCTGTGCGGGTCCGAAATCGCACAGCTGCGCCAGTTCCGCTACAAGCTCAAGATCGCCTTGGCGCTTCTGGTCGAGCGCGGCTTCTTCTACGAAGCCTTCATCGATGCGCGAACCGATCATGTGGTGGTCAAGCGTTTGCTGCAGGTCGATCATCAGGCCGTCGAGGCCGAGGCGACAGTCGAAGAGTGACTGCCAAGGGCTCAGGCCAACGGTGACATTCCCCGCGCACTCCAAAAGAAGGCCGCCGCAGCCAGTCTGGATCGGCGATGGCCCTTTTAACTGAACCCTTCATCGGGCGCGCACCCATCAGCCGGCAAAGGTAACCAGCGGGTGCTTCGCCTTGCCGGCAGGTAAGCAGCATGCAAGCTGAACTCTGCGCACGGCGCGTCCTCCGTGCCAAGAGGGCCAGGCGCACTCGAAGATCGCCTTGTGCCTGAGGTCGCATTACATCGACACACTCGCGGCGCGCTTGCGTCCCATACCCCGCTCATTCCAGCGCCCCTCCAAGGCGCACGACACCCGAAAGGGTTTCCACCAGCCTTCGAATTTCCTGAAGCGTCCTTTGCCAACCGGCCATTCCGTACGGCCAGCGCAGTGCCTAGCATCGCGATCGCCAAAGCGCTGATCGCGCCGAAGGCGGCCTCAAAAGAAAAATCGAAGGAGACAAACCTCATGAAATTCAGTGCGATCGCGGCATCGGTCGTGGCCACCTTTTCCATCGCCACGGCTTCGGCGCAATCCCCGTGGCCCGGCGGCACCGTGACCGTCGTCGTGCCCTTCGCCGCAGGACAGACGGGCGATATCGTGGCCCGTATGGTCAGCAAGGAACTGCAAGCCAGGTTCAAGCAGTCCTTCGTCGTGGACAACCGCCCCGGCAGCGGCGGCCGCATCGGAACGACTTATGTATCGCGCGCCAAGCCGGATGGCTACACCCTGCTCCTGACCAGCAGCGGCCCCTATGCCATCGCGCCGGCGCTCTACCCCAAGGACACCAAGTACAACCCCGTCAGCGATTTCGTCGGCATCGCGGAGACAGCCTCGACACCGCAGGTCATCGCGGTCTCCAACGGCTCCGGCATCACGAGTTTTGCCGACCTGGTCAAGCAGGCCAACGCCAAGGACATGTCCTATGGTTCGGCGGGCAACGGTTCCCTGCAGCACCTGACCATGGAACTGCTGAAAAAGGAGATCGGTTTTCCGCTGGTGCATGTGCCGTTCAAGGGAAGTTCCGAGTCGAAGACGGCCGTCATCGGCAACACCCTCGAAGTGACGTCCGACTCCTTGCCGCCGCTGGTCGGCAGCATCAAGGGCCATCAGCTCAAGGCCATCGCGGTGATCGACGACAAGCGGTCGGCCTACCTGCCGGATGTCCCCACCCTGGGCGAACAGGGCTTCCCCAAGCTGAGCGCGGTGGCCTTCTTCGGCCTGGTCGCCCCCAAGGGCACGCCGAAGGAAGTGGTCGACGCCCTCAACCGCGAAATCGTCGCGATGTTCAAGACGCCGGCTTTCCAGGAACAGATGCGCACACAGGCCCTGACACCGCCGGCGGAGCGCACGCCCGAACAGTTCAACGCCTACCTGGCCGACGAGGTGACGCGTTGGAAAAAAGTGGTCGACGAGGCCAAGGTGACTGGCGAATGAAAAGCGATTCCGAGATCAGGGACGTGCCGGTGAGCCGGATCACCGAGACCGTGGCGCAGCTTTGCATCGACGCCTGCCATCTCCTGCCCGACAACCTGGTGCAGGGCTTCCACGACGCCGCAGCAAAAGAGGTATCGCCGCTCGGAAAGTCGGTGCTGCTGAAGCTGATCGACAACGACAAGATCGCGCGAGACAACCAGGTCTCCTATTGCCACGACACCGGCCTGACGATCGTTTTCATCGAGATCGGCCAGGACGTGCACGTCAGCGGCGGCGGTTTCGAAGAGGCCGTGCAGGCCGGCGTGCGCCGGGGCTATGCCGAAGGTTTCATGCGCAAGTCGGTCGTGTCCGACCCGCTTCTGCGGGTCAACAGCAACGACAACACGCCGGCGGTGGTGCACACCGAAATCGTACCCGGCAACGAGATCCATATCACCGTCGTTCCCAAGGGGGGCGGCAGCGAGAACTGGAGCACGATGAAATTCCTGCTTCCGGGCGAGGGCGCGGAGGGGGTCAAGAAGTTCGTGCTGTCGGCCATCGAAGCCGCCGGTGGTGCGGCGTGCCCGCCGCTGACCGTGGGTGTCGGCATCGGCGGCAGTTTCGACAAGGTCACCTCGATCGCCAAGAAGGCCATCCTGCGCGACATCGGCGACCACCATCCCGAGCCGCACATTGCCAGGCTCGAGCGCGAGCTTCTCGAACTCATCAACCAGACCGGCATCGGGCCGCAAGGCTTCGGCGGATCGACCACGGCCCTGTGGTGCGCGGTGGAAACCTATGCGTGCCACATCACGGCGTTGCCGGTGGCGGTCAATATCCAGTGCCACGCGGGCCGTCGCGCCAGCGCCACCATCTGAACCGGGGCATCGCATGGCCATCCACCATCTCCGCACCCCTCTCGACGGCGACGCCGTTCTTCGGCTGAACGTGGGCGACGAGGTCTATCTGTCCGGCGTGATCTACATGGCCCGAGACGCCGCACACAAACGCTTCGTCGATACCCTGGCCGCCGGGGGCGATCTGCCGGTCGATCTGCGCGGCCACGTGGTCTTCTATGGCGGCCCCGGCCCCACCAAGCCGGGGCACGCGATCGGTGTCGTCGCTCCCACCTCGGCCTACCGGATGGACCCCTATGCCACCGTGCTGTTCGACCACGGCGTGCGTGGCGCGATCGGCAAGGGGCCGCGCGGCCAGGCCATCCGGGCATCGTGCCAAGACAACCGGGCAGTCTGCTTTTCCGCGATCGGCGGCATCTCGGCGACGCTCTTCGCCTGCATCCGGTCGGCGGAAGTCGTCGCGTACGAAGACCTCAAGACCGAAGCCGTCCAGCGCCTGGTCATCGAGGATTTTCCACTGCTGGTGACCAACGATGCACACGGCCGGGACATGTACGCGGAAGAGGTCGAAAAGTATCGCGCCCAGTTGCAGGGCGGCTGAGCGGCGCGGCCCGCGGGCCGGTCCGGGGCCGGGCGTGAAACGGCTACGCTCGGGCCATGCTGCCCGATCTCGACTCCATCGCCCTCTTCGTCAAGGCGGCCGAACTTCGCAGCCTCACCCGGGCGGCCGAAGCCCAGTCCCTCGGGCTGGCGGCCGCCAGCCGGCGCATCGCCTTGCTCGAGCACCGGCTCAAGTGCACGCTGTTCGAGCGGTCGCACAAGGGTGTCGAACTGACGCCGGCGGGCCGGACCATGCTGCACCACGCCACCCGCCTGCTGATCCAGCTCAACCAGATGCAGGCCGATCTGGACGACCTCGCGCTGGGCACGCGCGGCGTGGTGCGCGTGCAGGCGAACACGTCTGCGATGGCGCAGTACCTGCCGGCCGATCTTGCCCGCTTCCACACCGCCAACCCGGACATCAACCTCACCGTCAAGGAGCGCTGGAGCGCGCAGATCGTCGAGGCGCTGCTGCTCGGCGAGGCCGATGTCGGCATCATCAACCCCGGTGGATCGACCGAAGGCATGGAGTGCCAGCCCTATCGATCGGACCATCTGGCGGTGGTTCTGCCCCCCGGCCATGCCCTGGCGGCGCGCAACGAAGTCTGGTTCGACGAGGTGCTCGATTACCCGCTGGTCGGGCTGGAGCACGCCGCCTCGCTGATGAACCTGCTGGCCGCACAGGCCGGGCTTGCCCAGAAAGCGCTCAAGCTCAAGGTCGAAATGCAGAGCTTCGAGGCGGTGTGCCGAATGATCGAGGCCGGCATGGGCATCGGTGTGCTGCCCCACCAGGCCGCGCTGGCCTACCTGCAGGGCATGCACCTGGAAATCCGGGTGCTCAAGGACGAATGGGCGAGGCGGCGGATGCTGGTCTGCACCGCCCGCGGCCGGGAGCGGTCGGAACCGGTGCTCCGGCTGGTCCATGCCTTGTCGCTGGCGGTCGATCAGGAAGGTTAGCGCCCCTTGGGTGAGGCCTGTTTCAGCGGGCCGCCCACCGACACCGCGAAGGCTCGCGACCGCCGGGAATCGCGGCTCCCATCGCGCAAAATCGTGTCATTACCAGGAGCAGAAATATGTTGATTCTCGTGACGGGAGCTTCCGCCGGATTCGGCGAAGCGATATCGGAGCGCCTGATCGGCGACGGCCACCGCGTGGTGGGTGTCGCCCGGCGCAAGGATCGGCTCGAAGAACTGCGAGCGCGGCTGGGCCCGGCCTTCCATCCGCATGTGCTGGATATCGCGGACGAAGCCGCCACCTCGGCATTGCTGGAATCGCTGCCGCCGGAGTGGCGTGCCGTCGATGTGCTGGTGAACAACGCCGGCCTGGCGCTGGGGCTGGACAATGCGCAATCCGCCCGGGTCGACGACTGGCGCCGCATGATCGATATCAACGTCATCGGCCTGACGCTGCTGACCAGGGCGGTCCTGCCGGGAATGGTCGAGCGCAACGCGGGCCACATCATCAATATCGGTTCGACCGCCGGCACCTATCCGTATCCCGGCGGAAACGTCTACGGCGCGACCAAGGCCTATGTGCGCCAGTTCAGCCTGAACCTGCGCGCCGACCTGGCCGGTACGGCGGTCCGCGTCAGCAACATCGAGCCCGGCCTGGTCGGCGGAACCGAATTCAGCGTCGTGCGGTTCAACGGCGACAAGGAAGAAGCGCAGAAGCGGTACGAAGGCGTCACGCCCCTCACCGCCGCCGACATCGCGGAAACGGTTGCGTGGATCACGTCCCTGCCCAAGCACGTCAACGTCAACACGATTGAGTTGATGCCGGTGGCGCAGACCTTCGGCGCCCTGCAGATTTCCAGGAACGGCTGACGCTCCGCCGGCATCAGGCCGTGTGGGGTGTCTTGCCGACGTCCCCGGGCCCTGCCGGCGGTCAGCTGCCCGGCCCGCCGTTCGCCAGGGTCCGTCCCAGACCCTGGAACATCGCGCCGAAGTCGCAGCACTCCTGCGCCAGCATGACCACCGCCGTCACCAGCGTGCTGCGGTGCTCCACCTTGTGCACCGCCACGTAGTGCATCGGCGGCAGGGCGGGTGATACCTGGATGACGCTCAACATGCCCGCCTCGATCAGCGGCGACATGCAGCGGTGCGGCAGGTAGGTCACGCCCAGACCCGACATCACCAGCCCCAGCATCGCCACCAGGTTGCTCACCTGGATCGGGTCGCGCGGCTCTGCGCCTTGTTCCTGCAACCAGGCGTCGTACACCCGCCCGGTGCCCGATTGCGGGCCCTGTACCAGCATCCGGTATTGCGCCAGTTCGTGCACGCGCAAGGTGCGGTCGGTGTCGATGAGGCCGGGCCGGCAGAGCCAGGCGTGTTCGACCTGGCCGATGCGGGTGGCGCTCATGCGCACATCGCTGAAGGCGTCGGGCACGAAGACCAGGTCGAGTTCGCCGGACAGCATCTGGTCGCGCAGGTGCGGGCTGCTGTCTACCGTGGGCTCGATCACCACCTTGGGATACAGCTCGCGGATGGTCTCGATCAGCCGGGGCAGCCAGGTCATGGCCGTGAGTTCGGTGATGCCCAGGCGCAGGCGGCGCTCCAGCACCTCGGGCCGGCTGAACTGCTCGATCGCCGTATCGCGCTGGGCCAGCAGCTTGCGCGCCAGCACGAACATCTCCTCGCCCTTTTCGGTCAGCCGCGCGGCGCGCTGGCTGCGGTCGAAGAGCGGTGTCTCGAAAAAATCCTCCAGTTCCTGCACCCGCTTGGAAACGGCCGACTGGCTGGTGTGCAGCTTGTGTGCCGCTGCCGAGAAACCCCCTAGCTGGACGATCCAGAACAAGGCCTCCAGTTGTTTGAAAGTCATCTTTTTGGTGCCAGCAAGGGCATGTCGTCGTCTAAATATTCATTTTAAGAATGCAATCGGATAAATTTAAATCGCTTTTTTTACTTTGGTCGGTCTTCAAGAATGCGTTTCAACGGTGCCGCCTCGGCAACGCAAGACGAAGAAAACCAAAGTGACGACTCCCGCTTCCGCCCTTCATTCCGCGCCGCCCCTGGCGCCGAGCCACCTGGTCGACGCGTTCGCCGCTGTGGTCACCCCGCATATCAGCGACAACCTGCAGCGCCTCTCGGGCGTGACCGGCCTGCAACGCTTCCATCGCGGCCGCAAGCTGGTCGGCACCGCCATGACGGTGAAGGCCCGGCCGGGCGACAACCTGCTGATCTACAAGGCGCTGACCGAGATCCAGCCCGGCCATGTGCTGGTGATCGACGGTGCGGGCGACACCACCAATGCGCTGGTCGGCGAACTCATCATGTTGTATGCCATCGAGCGCGGTTGCGCCGGCTTCGTGATCGACGGCGCGATCCGCGATACGGCGGCCTTCCACGAGGCGGACTTTCCCTGCCATGCCCGCGGCGTGAGCCACCGCGGGCCGTACAAGCTGGGCCCCGGCGCGCTGAACGTGCCGGTCACGGTGGGCGGTCAGGTGGTGATGCCGGGCGACATCGTCGTCGGCGACGAAGACGGCGTGGTGAATTTTCCGGTGGCCGATGCCGAGCGGCTGCTGGCCGCCGTGCGCGCCACCGAGCAGGCCGAAGCCGCCATCAAGGCCGAGATCGCCACCGGCGCCCGGGAGCAGAAGTGGCTCGCCAAGGTGCTGTCGGCCCACGGCCTGTGACCGCGAGGAACCACGCCATGACCACCACCGAGTTCTCCAGCCGCCTGGCGCAGGTCAGGCCCTCGCCGAGCGTCGCCGCCAAGGCGCGTGTCGATGCCCTGCGGGCCGCCGGCCGCGACATCATCGACTTCACCATCGGCGAGCCCGATTTCCCCACGCCGGACCACATCGTGCAGAGCGGCATGCGCGCACTGTCCGAAGGCGCCACCCGCTACACCGGCTCGGCCGGCACTCCGGCGCTGAAAAACGCGGTCCGCGCCAAGCTGCAGCGCGAGAACCGCCTCGCCTATGCGGCCGACCAGGTCATCGTCGGCACCGGCGCCAAGCAGCTGATCTTCAACGCCTTCGCCGCCACCCTGAACCCGGGCGACGAAGTCGTCGTGCCGGCGCCCTACTGGGTGTCGTACCCCGACATGGTGCTGCTGAACGGCGGCACCCCGGTCATCGCGCCCGGTACCGCCGAAGACGGCTTCAAGCTCACGCCCGCCGCCCTGCGCGCCGCCCTCACGCCGGCCAGCCGGTGGCTGGTACTGAACACGCCCAACAACCCCAGCGGCGCCATCTACACCGCGGACGAACTGACGGCGCTTTGCGCGGTGCTGCGCGAGCATCCGCGGGTCTGGCTGATGACCGACGAGATCTACGAACACTTCGCCTACGGCGACGCCCGCCATGTGTCGCCGCTGAACGTGGCACCCGACCTGGCCGACCGCACGCTGGTCGTCAACGGTGTCTCCAAGGCCTATGCGATGACCGGCTGGCGGGTCGGCTACGCCGCCGGCCCGGCCGGGCTGGTGCGCGCCATGACGCTGCTGGCCTCGCAGACCACCACTTGCGCCAGCGCGGTCGGCCAGGCCGCTGCGGTGACCGCGCTGGAAGGCCCGCAGGATTGCGTGGCCGACGCGCGTGCCCTGTTCGAGTTGCGCCGGGACCGCATCGTGGAAGCCCTGAACCGGATTCCCGGCCTGCAGTGCCGCCGCCCCGACGGCGCCTTCTACGTCTTTCCCGGCGTGCTGGGCCTCGTGGGCAAGACCACGCCGGACGACCGCGTGCTCCATGGCGACCCGGAGGTATCCGCCTACCTGCTCGACGCGGTGGGCGTGGCCAGCGTGGACGGCAGCTCCTACGGCATGCCGGGCTACCTGCGCCTGTCCTTCGCCACCTCCCTCGCGGAAATCGACCGCGGCTGCCAGGCCATCGCCGAGGCCGTCGAAGCCCTGCGCTGAAGCCGTTCCAGACACCCCTGAAAGCACGACCATGAAATTTCGTATCTCCACCCTGGCCGGCATCGCCGCGGCGATGCTGTGTTCTACCGCGATGGCGCAGAGCAACGACACCCTGGCCAAGATCAAGGCCAGCGGCGTCGTGCAGATCGGCGGGCGCGAGAGCCAGATCCCGTTCTCGTACAAGCCCAACGGAGGCGGCGATCCGGTGGGTTTCACCAACGACATCTGCCTCAAGGTGGTCGATGCGATCAGGACCCGGCTGGGCATGCCCGGCATCGAGGTGCGCTACACCATGCTGACCTCCACCAACCGGATTCCCCTGCTGAACAACGGCACGGTCGACCTCGATTGCGCCACCACCACCAACACGGTGGACCGGCAAAAACAGGTGGCCTTCGCGCCCAGCCACTTCGTGACCGCGATCACCGCCGCCGTCAAGAAGAACTCGGGCATCGCCAGCTTCGCCGACCTGAACGGCAAGACGGTTTCGGCCGTGTCGGGCAGCACCGCCATCCAGCTGCTGCGCGCCCAGCGCAAGACCCTGGAGGTGAAGGAAATCTATGCCAAGGACACGGCGGACGGCTTCCTGATGATGGCCTCCGACCGGGCGGCGGCCTATGTGCTCGACGACGTCCAGCTGGCCGGCTTCATCGCCACCGCGCCCAACCCGGGCGAGTTCAAGATCCTGACCGGCGAGGCCCTGCGCCAGGAGCCCTACGGGATCATGTACCGCAAGGACGACCCGCAGTTCAAGGAGGTGGTCGACAAGGCCGTGACCGAGCTGATGAAGTCCGGCGCCATCGAGCAGATCTACGCGAAGTGGTTCATGAAACCCATCCCGCCGACCAACGCCAACCTGAATTTCCCGATGACCGATGCCATCAAGGAGCTCTACCGCAATCCCAACAGCAACGGCGTCTGATCACCGCCCGCCCGGCGGCTCGATGCGCCACCAGCCGGGCAGCAGGCGGCGGTTGCGTGGCTGGCCGAAGCGGTCGTCCATCAGCCAGACGGTGCCCCGGTCGGTGCCGGTGCGGATCACCCGCCCGGCCGCCTGCACCACCTTCTGCAGGCCTGGAAAGGTATAGGCGTAGTCGTAGCCCTTGTCGGCGCCGAAGTCCTGCGCCAGGCGCTGGCGCAGGCGCTCGTTGACCGGGTTGACCTGCGGCAGGCCGAGCGTGGCGATGAAAGCTCCGATGAGCCGGTCGCCCGGCAGGTCGATGCCCTCGCCGAACACCCCGCCCAGCACCGCGAAGCCGACACCGCGCCCGCCGGTGGCGAAGCGTTGCAGGAACGCATCGCGCGCCGGCTCGCCCATGCCGCGCGACTGTTCCCACACCGGGATCTCCGGGTGCCGCTCCCGCAGCACCGCCAGGGCGCTTTGCAGGTACGCGAAGCTGCTGAAAAACGCGAGGTAATTGCCCGGCGCCTCGGCGTATTGCGCGGCGACGATGTCGGCGATCAGCGGCAGTGAGGCCTCGCGGTCCGGCCAGCGGGTGGAGACATGGCGCGCCACATGCACCCGCAGCTGGTCTGCGGTGTAGGGCGAGGGTACGTCGAGGCTGAGCGTGTCGGCCGGCAGGCCGAGCAGGTCGCGGTGGTATTCCTCCGGCCGCAGGGTGGCCGAGAACAGCGTCGCCCCGTGCGCCGCCTTGAAGCGCGGCGCCAGGAATTTCGCCGGCACCAGGTTGCGGATATCCAGCTGCACGCCGGCCCGTCCCGGCAGCCGCGTGGCATCGAACAGCGAGTGGGTGTCGAAGGCCTCGGCGCGGCGCACGAAGCCCAGCAGGTCGAACCAGAAGGCCTGCAGCTGGGCGGTGTCCAGGCCGGGGGGCGCTTCGGCCAGGGCGTCGCCGATGGCGGCCGCGCAGTCCTGCAGCGCACTCAAGAAGGCGGGCGGTATTTCCGCGAACTCGCGCCGGTCGCCGCCTTCCATCGTTGCGGTCTCGGTCTCGGTTTGGGTTTCGGGCGCCAGGGCTTTCCAGGCCTTGCGCAGCCGCGCCAGCGGGCGCTTCAGCGCAGCCGGCGCATGGCCGCGCAGCTCGCGCAGCGGGGCCGGGTCGAGCCGGGCCGAGTACATACCGCGCGCCCGTTCCACCAGGTTGTGCGCCTCGTCGACCAGCAGGCCGCAGCGCCAGCCGGCCTCCAGCGCCAGTGCGAAGAGCAGGGCGCTGGCGTCGAACCAGTGGTTGACGTCGGCGACCACCACATCGCACCAGCGCGCCATCTCCTGGCCCAGGTAGTAGGGGCAGATGCCGTGCTGCAGGGCGATGTCGCGCAGTGTCTCGCGGTCCAGTGCGCGTGGACTGATCGCCGCCTGCGCGCGGGCGGCGGGCAGGCGGTCGTAGAAGCCGCGTGCCAGCGGGCAGTTGTCGCCGTTGCAGGCCTGGCCCGGGTTTTCGCAGGCCTTGTCGCGGGCCACCAGTTCCAGCACGCGCAGCGGCAGGTCGCCGGCCGGCCCGCGAAGCAGTTCCAGGGCATCCAGCGCGACCCGCCGGCCGGAGGTGCGGGCAGTGAGGAAAAACAGGCGGTCCATGCCGGGCCGGTCGCCGCCGGCCGGCGGGCATGCGCGCAAGGCCGGGTACAGGGTGGCGATGGTCTTGCCGATGCCGGTGGGCGCCTGTGCCATGAGGCAGCGGCTGGCGCGCTGGCTGCGGTAGACCGCCTCTGCCAGCACGCGCTGGCCGGGCCGGAACTCGCCGAAGGGAAAAGCCCGTTGCGACAGGGCGGCGTCGCGTGCCGCTCGGTGCGCGATTTCCTGCCGCGCCCAGGCCAGGAAAAGCGCGCACCGGTCTTCGAAAGCCGTGCGCAGTTCGGCCGCCGTGCGGCTTTGCAGCAAGACGGTCTCGGTGCCGCGGCCGATGTCGTAATAGACCAGCGCCAGCTCGATTTCTTCCAGGCCGCGCTCGGCGCACAGCAGCCAGCCGTAGACCTCGGCCTGCGCCCAGTGGAGCCGGCGCTGGTGGGCCGGCTGCCGCGCCAGGTCGCCGCGGTGGGTCTTGATCTCTTCGAGCCGACGGGCGACGGGGTCGTAGCCGTCGGCGCGTCCGCGCACCAGCAGGTCGCCCCAGCGGCCTGTCAGTGAAACCTCGCGCTGGTAGGGCGCGGGCCGGCGCGCGGTGACCACCGCATGGCCGGCGATGCCGTCCTGCGCGGAAGGCGATGGCGAAGAGCGCATGTCCAGGTCGCCGCTGCGGCCGGTGAAATCGCACAAAGCCCGTACCGCGACGGTGTACGGGGCTGGGAGGTCGGGTGGGGCGGCTTCCATGGGGCAGGCGATGGTAATGGGGCCGTCGGCCCGCGCTGCGCCGCAGCGGTGGCCGTTGCCGTGGCCGAGCCTGCGCCCATCTGAGGGATGCACATATGCATAGGCGGAAAGCTTCGTCGGCAAGCCGGCCGCGACGCCGAACAATCGGCTGCCACCCTGGCGCTGGGCCGTCGCCAGGGCCTGACGGTGCGCCAGGTGATCCGCGAACTGGCCGGCGGTGGCGGCCATCGGGTGGTGGTGGGCACGCCCGAACAGGTCGCAGACGACATCGCCCACTGGTTCGCCGCCGGCGCCGCGGACGGCTTCAACCTGATGCCCGACACGCTGCCCGGCGGCCTGCAGGATTTTGTCGACGGCGTGGTGCCCCTGCTGCAGAAGCGCGGCATCTTCCGGCAGGACTACAGCGGCCGCACCCTGCGGGAACACCTCGGCCTGGCGGTGCCGGGAGCCGGGCAGGCCGACCGCAAGGCCGCCTGACCGCGATGCGCCGGCTCAGATCGCCGGATAGTCGCCGGTGCCTTCCGGCCAGGGCGTGAGCACGTCGAAGCCGGTTTCGGTGACGGCCACCATATGCTCCCACTGGGCCGACAGCGAGCGGTCCCTGGTGACGACCGTCCAGCCGTCGGGCATCTGGCGGGTGCCGGGCTTGCCGACGTTGATCATCGGCTCGATGGTGAAGATCATTCCCGGCTCGAGCTTCATGCCCTCGCCCTTGCGGCCGTAGTGCAGCACCTGCGGCTCGTCGTGGTAGATCTGCCCGATGCCGTGGCCGCAGTACTCGCGCACCACGCTGAAATGTTCGCGGTGGGCGACGCTCTGGATGGCGTGCCCGATGTCTCCCAGCGTGGCACCGGGCCTGACCGCCCGGATGCCGGCCACCATCGCCTCGTAGGTGGTGTCGACCAGGCGGCGGGCCAGCCGGTTGGGTTCGCCCACGTAGTACATGCGGCTGGTGTCGCCGAACCAGCCGTCCTTGATGATCCCGACATCGACGTTGACGATGTCCCCCTTCTTCAGGATCTTGTCGGGCGACGGGATGCCGTGGCAGATCACCTGGTTGACGGAGGTGCAGACCGTCTTGGTGTAGCCGTGATAGTCGATGTTGGCGGGAATGGCGCCCTGCACGTCGACGATGTAGTCGTGGCAGATACGGTCGAGTTCCTCGGTGCTGACACCGGGCACGACGTGCGGCTTGAGCATCAGCAGCACGTCGGCGGCGAGGTGCCCGGCATGGCGGGCGAGTTCGATCTCGTCGGCCGACCGGATGGAAACCTGGCGCTTCATCAGTGCTGGCCCGTGGCGGGCAGGGCGGCGACGGGTGCCAGGGCCGCAGCGGTGTCCAGGTCGAGTCCGCCGGCCTTTTCCGCGCGGATGAGCAGCTGGCAGATATCGCGGTGATCGAGGTGCGGATGCAACTCGGCCAGCATGCCGATGCGCATCCAGTGCTCGGCCTGTGCGTTGATCGAGCGGCTGAGCGCGTTGCTGGCGACACGAAGGTTCTCGTGCATGAGGTCGGAAATTTTAACGATGCCCATGAATTTATATATGAAACGTAGTCGAATCATATACGACTGCTGCTCGTGCGAGACACGTCCTTTGACATAATGTGGAATTCCTCACAGATGGAGACCTCGCCCCCCGTGGAGGACACCCCCGAAGCCATCGCCGCCGACGTCGCACGCATCGGCCGCATCAGTGCTGTCCCGTCGCTGCTGCGCATCATCTGCGCCAATACCGGCATGCGGTTCGCCGCTGTCGCCAGGGTGACCGATGGCACCTGGACCGCCTGCGCGGTAGAGGACAACATCGACTTCGGCCTGCCGCCCGGCGGCCAGCTCGACGTGCACACCACGATGTGCAAGGAGGCGAGGGCGGCCCGGCTGCCGGTGGCCTTCGACCACGCCAGCGAGAACCCGGTCTACCGCGACCATCACACGCCGCGCATCTACAACATCGAGAGCTATATCTCGGTGCCGATCGTGCTGCCGGGGGGCGAATATTTCGGCAATCTCTGTGCCATCGACCCGGAGCCGCACGAGGTGGCCAACGCCCGCACGGTGCAGCTGTTCGAGAATTTCGCCGAACTCATCGGCCACCAGCTGGAACTGGAAGCGCAACAGGAACACACCGAGGCGGCGCTGCTCGACGCCCGCGCCACCGCCGAACTGCGCGACCAGTTCATCGCGGTGCTGGGCCACGACCTGCGCAACCCGCTGGCCTCGGTCAGCGCCATCAGCGAGATCCTCGCCCGGCGCTCGGACCAGGACGTAGCGCGCTACGGCGACCGCCTGCGCACTACCGCCCGGCGCATGGCGGTGCTGATCGAGGATGTTCTCGATTTCGCCCGCGGCCGCATGGGTGCGGGCATGCGGGTTCACAAGGAAACGGTCGCCGACCTGCAGCCCACGCTGTCGCAGGTGGTGGCCGAGCTGCGCGACGCCCACCCGCAGCAACCCCTGCAGGAGCATTACCAGGTCTCCGGCCCGGTCGAATGCGACACCGCGCGGGTGCAGCAACTGCTGTCGAACCTGCTGGGCAATGCCCTCAGTTACGGCGCCAGGGACGAGCCGGTAAGGCTCGACGCCCGCCTCGATTCGCTGTGGCTGACCCTGTCGGTCACCAACACCGGCGTACCGATCACGCCCGATCACCTGGCGAAAATCTTCGAGCCCTTCTGGCGTCCGGCGACCAGCGCGCCCGGCGGCGGGCTGGGCCTCGGACTGCATATCTGCTCGCAGATCGTGCATGCGCACGGCGGCACGCTGCAGGTGAGCTCGACGGCCGAGTCCGGAACCTGCTTCACCGCACGGCTGCCCGCCCGGCAGGGTGCCACCGCCACTGCCTGAATTCGACGAATGAAGGTGTCGCGCCGGCGACCGGCCGATCAGCCGCCGGGTTCGGGCCGTCGCCACAGCCAGGCGAGCACCAGCGCCATGGTGCCGCAGGCGATGCCGGCCGCCCAGGCGCGGTGCGCGGTCAGCGCGATGACGAGCGCGCAGAAAGCCATGCCGGCGGTGGCGCTCCACTTGGCGCGGCGGCTCACCATGCGGCCGTTTTGCCAGTTGAGCAGCATCGGCCCGAACAGCCGGTGCCGCAGGAGCCAGGCATGCAGACGCGGCGAACTACGCGCGGCGGCCCACGCGGCCAGCAGGATGAACACCGTCGTCGGCATGCCGGGCACCACCGCGCCGATGGCGCCCAACACCAGGCACAGCACCGCGAACACGAGCAGCAGCCAGCGCACCCCTGTCGGTAGCGGGCGTGTGGTTTCGGGCGGGGGTTGGGGAGCGGCGGACATCTGGACCGCAGATTGTGTCGCCTCTGCGCAGTCTCCTGACACCTCGCTTCAGGACATCGGCGCCCGGCGTGTCCATAAACCTGCTGCATCGGGCCCGCATTTGGTTGACAAAGCCTACGCAAGACGGGCTTTGGTCCTACAAATTGCGTTGCGATGAGTAGAGAGCATGGCCTCTGTTCATTTTCCGCAGCCGAACGCGACACCGCGACACCCCAAGGACCCGAAATGCTGATGACCGAGCGACGTTTTCCCGCCGCAAGCCCCGCACAACGGGCTGTCGCCTACACCGCTGGGGGGAGCGAATGGCAGGTGCGTGAGGCCAGCCTGGACCATGAGATCCAGCGCTGCCGGGAAATGATCCAGGCCTCCAAGGCGGAGCGGCTCTACCAGTCCACGCCCGACAGCCGGCGCGGTCACTGATATCGGGCGACCGCTGCACCTCGCCCGAGGGCGATGGATCGCATTCGCAGGGCGTCGCGACGGCCCCTGCGGTTTTCCTAGAATCCGCCATGGATTCTGACGCGCCACCACCGATCGGCCGCCGCCGCAAAGGCACCGGACAGGTCACCATCCGCGACGTCGCGGCACTCGCCGGCGTGTCCGCCATGACGGTTTCCCGGGCGCTGAAAGATCCCCTTCAGGTGTCCGAAGCGGTGCTGCAGAGGGTCCGGCAGGCGGTCGAGGCGACCGGTTATCTGCCCAACCTGACAGCGGGTGCGCTGTCGTCCGGCCACAGCACGCTGATCGCGGCGGTGGTGCCCACCATCTCCACCCTGGCGATGCATTCGATGCTTGAAAGCCTGGGCGACACCCTCGAAGCCGGCGGCTACCAGCTGTTGCTGGGCCAGGCCGGCTACGACGGTCATCGCCTCGGCCGGCTGCTCGAAACCATCCTCGCGCGCCGACCGGCGGGCATCGTGCTGACCGGCCTGGTCGAAGACGCCGCCGCGCGGACCCGCCTGCGCACCGGCGGCGTGCCGGTGGTCGAGACCTGGGACCTTTCCGACGAGCCGATCGACATGCTGGTCGGCTTTTCGCACGCCGACATGGCCGCCGAGGTGGCGCACCTGCTGTACCGACGCGGATGCCGCCGGCTGGCGCTGCTGGGCGCCGACGACCGCCGCTCCTTCGATCGCGCAGACGCGTTCGTCGCCGCAGCCGCGCGCCTGGGCCTGCCGGCGCCGGTGGTGCAAAGCGTTCCGGCCCCGGCCAGCGTCGGAAGCGGCCGGCAGGGGCTCGTCGCGCTGCTCGAACACGGTTGCCCGGATGTCGACGGCATCTTCTGCAGCTCGGACCTGACCGCCATGGGCGTCCTGGCCGAAGCCCAGTCGCGCGGCATCGCGGTGCCGCAGCGCCTCGCCGTGGTCGGCTGCGGCGACCTGCCTTTTGCGGCCGACCTGCAGCCCGCGCTGACCACGGTGCGGTTGGACGGCGCAGGCATCGGCGACCGGGCGGCCCGGCTGCTGATGGACCGGATCGAAGGGCGCCCGGTCGCGCAAGGCCGTTGGAACCTGGGCTTCGGCATCGTCGAACGCGCCTCGGCCTGACCGGATACCCCGGGAAATCCCGGTGAGGGAAAACAAGCAGTATTAGCGCATCGAGCACCCTTGTTACCGGTAACAAGATTGGCAACAATGCCTGCATTCCATCTGTTTCCCGTGAGGTCGCCATGACTGCAGCCATCCACCGCCGCCACCTGCTGATTGCGGCCGCCGCCGCCTGCGCCTCGCCCCTCGGCGCAATGGCCCAGGGCGACTGGCCGCAAAGACCCGTCAGGCTCATCGTGCCCGCCGCGCCCGGGGGCGCCAGCGATCGGCTGGCTCGCCTGCTGGTCATCGGGCTGGGCCGGGTGCTGGGCCAGCCGGTCATCGTCGACAACCGGGCCGGCGCAGGCGGTGTGCTGGGCACCGGCATCGCCGCCAAGTCGGCCGCGGACGGCTATACCTTGCTCTTCACCGGCGCGTTCAACGTCATCAATCCGGGCCTGTACGCGAGGCTGCCTTACGACTACGTCGAAGACTTCGACCATGTCGCGCCGATGACGCAGGGTCCGAACGTGCTGGTGACCCGCCCCGACTTCCAGGCCGCCACCCTGACGCAGCTGGTCGAGCTCGCCCGGAGCAAACCCGGGGCGCTCGATTTCGCCAGCGGCGGCAACGGCACCTCGGGCCACCTGACGATGGAAATCTTCCAGCGCGCCGCCGGCATCAAGCTGAACCATGTCGCCTACAAGGGTGCCGCGCCCGCCCTGCAGGACGTGCTGGCCGGCGTGGTGCCGATGATCGCCCTCAACCAGGACACCGCCCTGCCGTACCTCAAGGCGGGCAAGCTGCGCGCCCTGGCCGTCAGCAGCGCCCGGCGCAATGCGGCGCTGCCCGAGGTGCCCACTTTCGCCGAGGCGGGAAATGTCGATGTGGTCGTCACGTCGTGGGCCGGCGTCGACGCGCCCAGGGGCACGCCCCCGGCCGTCGTCGCCCGGCTGGCGGCCGCCGTCGCCGAGTCCATGAAGATGCCCGCCATCAAAGGCCCGCTGGACGCCGACGGCTGGGTTGATTTCCAGGCCGCGCCGCGCGATTTCGATGCGTTCGTGCGCAAGGAGTCGGCGCGCTGGGCCAGGGTGATCCAGGCCGCGGGCATCCGCGCCGAATCCTGAAAACCATTTCGCTGCCCGACCCCACCCCCAACCGCTCCATGCCCGAAACCACGACATCCATCGGTCCGCTGCGCCTGCAGAGCGGCGCCGTCCTTCCCCGCGTCGACGTTGCTTTCGCCCATTACGGCCGTCTCGCCGAGGACGGCGGAAACGCCGTTCTGGTGACCCACGGCTACACCGCCAGCCACCGGATGCTGGCCCACGGCGACGGCGTGGCGGAGGGCTCCTGGGCACCGCTGATCGGCCCCGGCAAGGTGCTGGACACCGACCGCTATTTCATCGTCTGCAGCAACATGCTCGGATCGAGCTACGGCACCACCGGACCGGCCAGCACCGACCCGGCGACCGGCCGCCGCTACGGAGCGGACTTTCCGGCCTTCACGCTGGCCGACATCGTCGAGGTGCAGCACCGCCTGCTGGCGCAGCTCGGCGTGCGCCGGCTGCGTTGCGTGGTCGGGCCTTCGTACGGCGGGTTCCAGGCGCTGCAGTGGGCCGTCGACCATGCCGACATGGTCGATTCCATCGGCGTCATCGTTTCTGCGCCGTACCTGCCGCCGAGCGAACACATGGACCTGCCCCGGCTGGAGGCCGCGTTGGCGGCGGCGCCCGCCCACGGCGGCGTCGAGGCGACGCTGAAGCGCCTGCGCATCGCCACCATGCAGGCGTACGGAATGGAAGAAGTGCTGGCGGCACGCGGCCTGTCACCGGCCGAGCGCGAACAGGCCATCGACGTCATGTCCGGGCGCTGGGCGCAGGAGTTCGACGCCGATTCGCTGGTCGCCCTGCTGCGCGCGGCCGTGGTTTTCGACCTGCGCCGCCATCTCGACCGCGTCGGCTGCCGGGTGCTGCACGTCGTCGCCAGCACCGACAAGCTGTTTCCACCGGACCAGGCCGTGCAGGCCGACATGGCGGGTATCCGCGGTCCGTGCCGTTACCTGGAAATGCAGACACCGTTCGGCCACCAGGCCTCCGGGCCCGCGCACGCACTGTGGAGCGGCGCCTTGCGCGAGCTACTGGAAGGTGCGGAAGGTGCCGGCGCAGCCGGTGCGCCGAGCCACCAGGAGGCAGGAGCGCCGGGCCGGCTGCCGTTCGGTGGAGCGGGGCCCGGGCGCAACCATCCGGCCGCCTGACGCCGTCAGGTGGTTTCGCGAACGATAAGCCACCTGCCGCCCGACTTGACCAGGCTCAAGGTCTTGCGCGTCGTCACCGCGAGCGAACCGGCACGGTAGTTTTGCCGGAAGGTGGCGGTGGCTCTGTCGCCGTCGACCGTGACCGCCAGGTTGCCCACGCCGACCTGGATGCTCGTCTTGCCCACGATGCGCGCCTTGCGCTCCGCTTCCCACGCGCTTCGGCTCTGCGAGGCGGCGGGTTTGAAGTCCGGGCCGTAGGCGGCGAGGTAGCCCTTGACGTCCCGCGAGGACCAGGCGGCCGCCCATTGCTGCACGGCGGATTCGACGCCCTTGCGACTTTCCGCATGGGCGAGCGCAGCAGCGGACGGCGGCGGCGGCGCCGGTTTCACGATTTTTGCCGGAGCCGGAGCCGGAGCCGGAGCCGGAGCCGGAGCCGGGGCCGGCATCGGTGCCGGGACGGGTACAGGCGCAGGCGCAGGCGCCGGAGTTGGCGCTGGAACCGGTGCCGGAGTTGGCGCTGGAACCGGTGCCGGGGCGGGAGCAGCGACTGGCGCCGGTGCGGGCGCAGGAGCGGGGACAGGCGCGGGCGAAGGCGTGGCCGCGCCCCTGGCTCCGGAAGACGCGACCGATGTCGCTGCCTTGGCGCTCTCCGGCACCCCGGCGCGGGGAGCATTCCAGTGCTGGATCATGTCCAGCCTGGGCGCTTCCTGGCCCTGGCCGCCGTCGACCTGCAGCGCCCGGGCGTAGGCCTGGCTGGACAGCTTGGCGTACACGTCGTTGATGTTCGCGTAGGCCGTTTCGTAGCTGGGATTGGTCGCCAACGCACTTTCCAGCGCCGCGCGCGCCTTGTCGTACTGTTTCTGGCTGGCGTAGATCACCGCCAGGTTGTTGTACGGCTCCGGCCGGTCGGGAAAGTCGTGGGTCAGCGAGGTAAAAGTGGCGATCGCGTCGGCCTGGCGGCCGGACTCGCTCTGGATGACGCCCTTCATGAAACGCATCTGCGCATCGCGGGGCGAGCGGGCCAGGTAGCGGTCTGCCTGTGCGCGGGCCGCTGTCCAGTTGCGGGCCTCTATCAGCCGGCCGACCTCGGCGTACTCGTCGGCGTGGGCCGTTCCGGTCATCAATGCACCGGCCACCACGGCCGCGGACAAGCATCGGAAAAAAGTCAGGGGAGTGGTGGCAACGCCACGATTCATAAAACCTCGGGGACAAGAAAAATGGCTGGGACGGCAAACCCGACAGCATATGCCGGGCAGAGCCCGATACGGGCCTGCGTGCAATGCGTTACCGGCTCGGTGTGGACCGGATTTTCGGGTGCTGATAATGCGGGTCGCTGGAGGCCCCCGGCGTCCGGCGCGGCTGGAAATGGAATAAAATTGACTCGAGTGAAAATAATCACAAATTAATCATCATTAATCTCCGGGCATAAATATTCCCGATTAAATAAAACAGCCGTCGTCAGACGATAAATCTTTGCGGCATAAATGAATAATTAATCGATAACCCGGTTGTCATGCCACCGTGCGGTTCCGTCGGCGGGTTCTGGCGATGTAGGACGGCACCCCGAGGTAAGCATCCGAACGGACTAATGCACCGGAGCGCTTTTAAAGTATCGGCATCGTCGGCACCGCCGACTTTTATGCCGGAACTGCCTCAGTTCCGAGACCTGGGCGCCAGTGATCTGGTGTGCGAGTCGGTTTCTCGACACGTGCCGTCCAGGGTGCCGCAAGCCTCCATCACGCTTGCGGTGCGTCTTTTCAAGACGCGGCTGCCGCATGGAATTCGTCTTGGCCAATGTTCGCCGAGCGATCCGGCGGCCCGTGCAAAGGACTCCATGAACGATTCGACGACACCCGAAAACCGCCCTTCCATCGCCGCATCGCGCCGCCGATTTCTCGGAACCGCCGGTGCCACCACGGCCGGTGCCGCGGTCGCGCCCATGCTGATGGCTCAGAACGCGGCCGCCCAGCAGCCTGCCACCTCTACACCCGCAGCGGCCGCGCCCGTGGTGGACAAGGCCCAGGATCTGGCCAGGGAAACCTCGGTGGATGCAGGCCAGGCCCTGACCTCCAACCAGGGCCTGAAGATCGCCGACAACCAGAACACGTTGCGCGCCGGGCCCCGCGGCCCCGCTCTTCTGGAAGACCAGCTCTTCCGCGAAAAGATGACGGCTTTCGACCACGAGCGCATTCCCGAGCGTGTGGTGCATGCCCGTGGCGCTGCGGCCCACGGCGTGTTCGAGAGCTATGCCTCCCAGGCCGCCATCACCCGTGCCGGCTTCCTGGGTGCCGGCGGCAAAAAAACGCCGGTCTTCGTCCGTTTCTCGACCGTGGCGGGTTCCCGCGGCTCGGCCGATACCGCCCGCGACGTGCGGGGTTTCGCGGTCAAGTTCTACACCGACGAAGGTAATTACGATCTGGTCGGCAATAACATGCCGGTATTCTTTATCCAGGATGCCATCAAGTTTCCGGACCTGATTCACGCCGCCAAACCCGAGGCGGATCGCGAAATACCGCAGGCCTCCACCGCGCACGACACTTTCTGGGATTTCATCTCGCTAATGCCGGAATCGACCCACATGATTATGTGGATCATGTCCGATCGGGCTCTGCCACGGGCTTATTCGATGATGGAAGGCTTTGGCGTCCACTCGTTCCGCCTGACCAATGCCCAGGGCACCAGCCGCCTGGTCAAGTTCCACTGGACACCCCTGAAGGGCGTGCACGGCCTGGCGTGGGACGAGTCCCAGAAACTCGCCGGCAAGGATCCCGACTTTCACCGGCGAGACCTGGCTGACGCCATCGCGGCCGGCGACTTTCCCGAGTGGGAACTGGGCGTGCAGGTGGTGGAAGAGGCCGATGCCAACCGCTTCGGCTTCGATCTGCTCGATTCCACCAAGCTGATCCCCGAAGAACTGGTGCCGGTGCGCCCGATCGGGAAGATGACGCTCAACCGCAACCCGGACAACTACTTCGCCGAAACCGAACAGGTGGCCTTCCATACCGGAAACCTGGTGCCGGGCATCGACGTCACCGAAGACCCGCTGTTGCAAGGCCGCATGTTCTCGTACGTCGACACCCAGCTGACCCGCCTCGGCGGGCCGAACTTCCACGAGATCCCGATCAACCGGGCCATCGCGCCTGTGCACAACATGAACCGCGACGGCTTCCATCGGCAAACCATCGCCAAGGGCCGGGTGAATTACGAACCCAGCTCGATCGACGTGCCGCCGATCCGCGAAGTGCCGGCCGCACGCGGGGGTTTCGCCACCGCGCAGGTGCCGGTTTCGGGCGTCAAGCTGCGCCACCGCTCGGAGACTTTCGCCGACCATTACTCCCAGGCCACGCTGTTCTGGCAGAGCCAGACGCCCCCGGAGCAGCAGCACATCGTCGAGGCGCTGCAATTCGAGCTGGGCAAACTGACGGTGCCGGCGGTGCGCCTGCGCATGCTGGCCAATCTGGTCAACGTCGACCGGGACCTGGCCGCGCGAGTCGCCACGGTGCTGGGCGTGGCGGTGCCGGCGGCGAGCCCGCGCAACGGCAACAAGCGTTATGCGCCGTCGCCCGCGCTGTCGATGATCGCCCGCAACAACCCCAAGACCGTCGTCGGCCGAAAGGTCGCCATCCTGGCGACCGACGGCGTGGACGGCGCCGGCCTGGAGGCGGTGAAGGCGATGTTGAGCCGAGCCGGCGTCACCGCCAAGGTGCTGGCACCGCACCTGGGCAGCCTGCGTTCGACCGACGGGTCCGCGGTGGCGGTGGACGATCTCATCGTCACCATGCCCTCGGTGGTGTTCGATGCGGTGTTCGTGGCCGGTGGAGCCGACAGCGTCGCCGCCCTGCGGGCTTCCGGCGATGCGGTCGACTACGTCCGTGAAGCATTCCGCCATGCCAAGCCGCTGGGCGCGCTGGGCGACGGCGCGGGCCTGCTGGCGGCGGCGGGTGTCGGCGGCCCGGGTGCCCGGGTGCCCGGCGTCAGCGTGGCGCAGCAGCCCTCCGAACTGGCCCAGGGCTTCATGGCCGACATGACCGCGCATCGCCACTGGGACCGCGCGACCAAAAGCGCCCTCGGCCCCATCGCGAGCTGACCGGCCCCGGGGCCGGAGGGCGGCGCAGGCGGGCACATTCGCTTGCCTGCGCCGCCCACCCGATCCCTATGCTGATTATTTGACCGGAGAACCCCCATGCCCGCCGAATTTGATACCAGCGACACACCACAGACCGACTTCGAGTCCGGCGTGTCAGCGATTCAGGAACTCGTTCCCGATATGGACGACGCCGCGATCCGCAGGGCGATCGAGCAGATGGCAAGCTCGGAAAACGTCGATCCGGGCACCTGCGCCCAGCTCGTCCGGACCGAACTCGAGGCGGGCCGTTTGCCGGTCGAGCAGTTCAAGGCGCACGCCGCAGCCTAACTACAGACTCCTGCGGGACGGCGCAAACGTCGCCCACCCCTGAGTACGCATGCGGCGCCGAATCCCCCGGATCTTTCCGGGGTGGCTCAACCATAAATCGGTATCTAAAGACGTTTTAACGTGACAATAGGTTTCAGGTGGTGGACGGTCCATTTTGCTCGTTCGCCCTGTTCCAGGCACTCATATGACCCATCAAGTTCTCCCCGAATTCGATCAGCCGGATATCGCCGCCGCACTCGATGCGCTGACTCCCGAAGATCTCGATCAGCTGCCGTTCGGCGTCATCGGTTTCGATCAGGAAACCCTGGTCTGCAAGTACAACGCCGAAGAATCGCGAATGGCCGGCCTCGCGCCCGAACGCGTGCTCGCGGCGCCTTTGTTCACGGCGGTTGCGCCCTGCATGAACAACTTCATGGTGGCCCAGCGATTCGACGATGCGATCGCGCAAGGCAGCCGGCTCGACGTGTTCGTCGATTACGTTTTTACGCTGCGCATGCGCCCGAGCAAGGTCAGGTTGCGACTGCTGGCTGCGCCTGACATGTCCACCCGCTACGTGCTGGTCAGCAGGCGCGGCTGAATGAGCGCCGCGCCTTTTGATCTGGCGCAGGAATACGAAGCGCTGATCCAGTTCCTGTACATGGCACCCGTCGGTTTGGTCCAGGCGGGCATCGACGGCGAGATCGCGATGATCAATCCCCTGTCGGCTCAGCTGCTGATGCCTTTGTCGGCCGACGGCAACCTGGCCAACCTGTTCGCTGCGCTGGAGCCGTTGGCGCCCGACCTGCGGCACCAGGTCAGCACGTACAAGGGCGCGCACGGAATGGTCTGCAACGGCGTCCGGCTGCCGGTGACCAAGGTGGCGCAGGGAGCGGCGCAGCCCTTGATGCTGTCCCTGACGGTGCTCAAGCTGGACCCGGGCCGCATCATGGCGGTGATCACCGACATCAGCGAGCAGGTGGCGCGTGAAAAGCTGCTGCGTAAAAACCAGGCATGGCTGAACGCCATCATGATGGGCATTACCGATTACGCCCTGCTGCGCCTGGACGAGCAGGGCCGCATCGAGGACTGGAACCCGAGCATCTCCCGCATCACCGGTTTCGGCCCCGACGAAGTGGTCGGGCGCTCGATGGCGATCTTCTACCAGGAGGGCGGCACCACCGCCGAGCGCATCCTCGACCGGCTCCGCGAGGCCGACGAAAGCGGCTGGAGCCTGGACGAAGGCTGGCACGCGAAAGCGGACGGCAGCTCTTTCTGGGGCAGCGCCATGGTGGTGCCGCTGGACGCTCCCAAGCTTGGCGGCATGCTCGACGTGGCGTCCGGGGGCGCCGAACCGGCGCCGCGTGCCTACAGCCTGGTGATCCGCGACATCACCGACAAGCGCGATGCCTTCGAGGCACAGCGCCTGATGCTGTCGTGCGACCACCTCACCAGCGTCGCCAACCGGCGCACCTTCTTCGAGGCCGGCGAAAAGGAATTCGCCCACGGCATCCGGCATCCGCGCAAGCTGTCGCTGCTGATGGTCGACCTGGACCGCTTCAAGGATGTCAACGACCGCTTCGGCCACCCCGCAGGCGATGCGGTGCTGCGCGAATTCGCCTCGCTGCTGGTGCGGACCTTCCGGGGCGTCGATACGGTTGCGCGCATCGGCGGCGAGGAGTTCGCGGTACTGATGCCGTCCACCGATACCGCGCAGGCGCAGCGCGACGCCGAGCGCGTGCGGCTGCTGGCCGAGACGCTGGCGGTCGAGGTCGGCGGGGAGTCGATCCGGTTCTCCATCAGCGTCGGTATCGCGACCGTCGACAGCAACACCTCCGACCTCGACCAACTGATGAAACAGGCCGACGACGCCCTCTATGCCGCCAAGGCCGACGGGCGCAACCGCGTCGTCTGCTGGACGCCCGGACAAGCCTTTTCGCCGCGCAACGCCGGCGCGGTCAGGCCATGATGCCGGTCGACGCTGCAGGCGACCTGCAGAGGATCTGCGAACGCGAACCCATCCATGTCCCGGGCGCCATCCAGCCCTACGGCGCATTGCTGGCGATACCGGCCGGTTCGCGCCGCATCAGCCACGCGAGCGCCAACGCGGCCACGCTGCTGGGGCTGCCGCCATCGCGGCTGGTCGGGCGGGATATCGCCGAGGTCATCGGCGAGGAGGCCTGCAGCCGGCTGCTCGGCGGCGGTCCGCAGTGCGAAGTGACGATGCAGTACCTGTCCCAGCCGGTGCAGGGCAGGGCGCTCGACATGCGGGCTTTCAGGGCCGGCGCGCGCATCTGTATCGACATCGAGCCGGTGGCGAGCGCCTGGCCGGGCGACATGCCCGCCAACGCCCTGGACACCGTGCTGAACCGGCTGAGCGCCGTCCGCACGACGCAGGCGCTGTTCGAGGAAACCGTCGAGGGCCTGAAGTGGATCACCGGCTACGACCGTGTGATGGTGTACCGCTTCGCCAGCGACGGCCACGGCGAGATCGTCGCCGAGCGGCGCGAACCGGGGCTCTCGCCGTTCCTGGGCATGCATTACCCGGCAGCCGACATCCCCCTGCAGGCGCGGCGGCAGTACCTGGCCCAGCCGGTCGGCTCGGTGGCGGATGCCGCCTACCAGCCGGTGCTCATCGAGGCCGACGATTCGCTCGCCGACGCACACGAGCCGCTCGACCTGACCCACAGCGAACTGCGAAGCGTCTCGCCCATCCACCGCGAATACATGCGCAACATGCAGACCGCCGCCAGCCTGACCGTCGGCCTGGCGCAGGAGGGCAGGCTCTGGGGCATGCTGGTGTGTCACCACGCCGTGCCCCGCCGGGCCAGCCCGCCGCTGCGCAATGCCGCGGGCATCCTGGGGCGCGTGGTTTCGCTGGTGCATGCCAATCTGGTGGCATCGGCCGCCGCCGCCCATGCCGGCGCTCGCGAAGCCGCGCTCCAGCAATTCGTCGAGTCGCTGTACGCCGATCTTCCCCTGGCCCGCGTCCTCGAGGACGCCAGTGCGGCGCTGCTGCACACGGTCGACGCCGAAGGCGCGGTGCTGGTCACTGCGGGCGAAAGGATATTTCTCGGTCGCACGCCCGCCAGGGCCGCGGTCGAGCGGGCGCTGGTGGTGATGCATGCGCAGGCCGGCCAGCGGACCGCCGGTGGAATGCTGGCCTTCGACGACGTCGGCCGGCGCTTTCCCGAACTGGACGAATGCACGCCCCGTGGCAGCGGCGTCCTGTGGTTGCCGTTCGGTGCGCGCGATGGCGACGCGATCATGTTCTTCCGGCCCGAAATCGAGGAGACCCGTATCTGGGGCGGCGATCCGGCGGTGCCCCACAACGTCGACAGCCAGACCGGCAAGGTGTCGCCCCGGACTTCTTTCGCGGCCTGGAAACAAACGGTGCAGGGCACCTGCCGGCCCTGGTCGCCGGCCGACCAGGCCATGGCTTCGACGATCACGGCGGTGCTGGTGAGCGCGGTCGCGCACCGCCGCGGTGTCGCCCAGCGCGAGGCCGAAGACCGCGCCCGGCTGATCGACCCGCAGCCTGCAGGTCCCGCCACGTCGGGCCTGCCTTCGCTGCTGGCGGCACCGGCTGCGCCGGCTGCGCCGGCGGGGCCGGCGTCGGAGGTCGATAGCGCCTATGAATCCCTGATGCAGTTCCTCTACCTGGCCCCGGTCGGCCTGGTGCAGTGCGGCCCGGACGGCACCGTGGAGATGGTCAACCCGATGTCCGCCACGCTGCTCATGCCCCTGTCGCCCGACGGGAACATGGACAACCTGTTCGTCATGTTGTCGGGCGTGGCGCCCTGGCTGCGCCAGCGCGTCGCCGCGTTCCCGGATCGGCAGGGCCTGATCTGCGACGCGGTCCGCGTCCCCATCGCTCGCGGTGCGGCCGAGCCGCGAACCCTGTCGCTGGGCGTACGAAAGCTCGACGAGCAGCGGCTGATGGTCATGCTGACCGACATCACCCTCGACGTGGAGCGCGAGCAGAAGGGCCTGGAGCGCAGCCTGCATGCCGCCGCGCGCATCGACGCACTGACCAAGATGCCCAACCGGGCGGCGATGTGGGAGGTCGTCACCAAGGCTCTGCAGCGGCGTGTCGGCCGGGAGTCCGAAGAGTTCGCCCTGCTGTTCATCAACTGCGACCGCTTCAAGCAGGTCAACGATTCCCTCGGCCAAGGCGCTGGCGACGCCGTGCTCAACCTGATGGCCGAACGGCTGCAGTCGACCCTGCGGCAGTTTCGTCGCCGGGCGGGCGGCGAAGAGGAGGGTCGGCAGCAGAGCGGCGATACGGCCGGGCGCATCGGCGGAGACGAATTCGTGGTGCTGATCGACGACCTGCGCTCCATCGAAGACGCCCATCTCGTGGCCAACCGGCTGCTCGGCGTGCTGGCCAAGCCCTATGCGGTAGGCGGGCATCGACTGCATGTGGGCGTGAGCATGGGTCTCGTGCTGCGCCAGGACATGCCGGGCGATGCCGATGCCGCCATCCACGACGCCAGCGTCGCGATGCGGGAGGCCAAGCGTGCCGGCGGCAATCGCTACATGCTGTTCGAGCCGGCGATGCAGGAGCGTGCCTCGCGCCGCGCTGCGCTGGAAATGGAGCTGCGCCAGGCGATCGCCCTGGGCCAGCTTTTCGTGGTGTACCAGCCGGTGGTCGACCTGGCCTTGCCGCGCGACGAGGACAACGCCGCACCGCCGCATTCCGCGGGCGTGGAGGCACTGGTGCGGTGGCGCCATCCCGAGCGTGGACTGGTGGCGCCGCTGGACTTCATCGGCCTGGCGGAGGAGTGCGGCCTGATCGGTGAAATCGGCGAATTCGTGCTGTTTACCGCCTGCCACCAGTTCATGGAATGGCAGCGAAAACTGGGCACGGCGGCGCCGCGGCTGATGGCGGTGAACCTCTCGCGCGGCCAGCTCGTCGAGCCGGGCTTCGCGCGGCAGGTCGCCGAGATCCTGCGTTCGAGCGGAATGCGCTGCGACCAGTTGCAGCTGGAGGTCACCGAAAGCCTGGCGGCGCAGGACGACGCGGTGCAGGCCGAACTCGGCGCGCTGCAAGCCATGGGCGTGACACTCGCCCTGGACGATTTCGGCACCGGTTATTCATCGTTGTCGAGCCTGCATCAGCTGCCGGTCACCACCGTCAAGATCGATCGATCGTTTGTCAGCAACTCCGTGGACAGCGCCCATCACCAGGTGCTGATCGAAGCCACCATCCGCGTGGCGCGCAGCCTGGGCATGGGCACCGTGGCCGAAGGCATCGAGACGGCGGAGCAGTGCGCGCTGCTGCGCCGCCTCGGTTGCGACAAGGGCCAGGGTTATCTCTTCAGCAAGCCGCTACCGCACGGCGAGTTGCTGACATGGCTGGTCGCGGCGCGCGAGGCATTGGCCGGCTGATCTCGTCACGCCCCAGCCGCTGCTGCTGCCCTCGCTTCTGCGGCGAGGGCGGGGGCGGCGGCTGTGTTCGCCGTCGCCGCAAATCCGCTGAGGATGCAGGTTAAAACAGGCTCGATGGATAAGCCGGGCACGCTCGCGGGTCGCCGTTTTCATATCCATCGAAAGGTTCTGCCAAGTGAATGCAGCCGAGACCCGTGCCGTCCTGACCCTCAGCCTCCTCGCCGCCTTCGTCGACGGAGATAAGCACGAACGCGAGCGTGCGGAAATCAGGCGCATCGCCGAAGGCCTCGCCGGCGACGAAGCGCTGCACCTGCCGACGCTGTACCAGGACGTCCTGATGAAGCGCGTCACCCTGGCCACCGCCGTCGCCGGGCTCGAAACCCAGGAAGGCCGGCAACTGGCCTACGAGATGGCGGTTTGCGTCTGCGACGCCGACGGCAGCCACTCGGCCGCCGAAAGCCGGTTTCTGGAAGAGGCGCGGAGCGCGCTGGGGCTGTCTGCCGCAGTCGGGACGGATTTCGTCCAGCGGGCCGAATCGATCGCCGAAGCGCCGCTGGCTTCCGCCGCGGCCGCATCGGTGCCCGCGGCGGCCGTGGGCGCCGGCGCCGTCGATGGCGCGGAGCTGGACGAGGCCATCGTCAATGCCGCGATCGTCAACGGAGCGCTGGAACTGCTGCCCGAGACGCTGTCGACCATGGCCATCATCCCGCTGCAGATGAAGCTGGTCTACCGCATCGGCAAGGCGCATGGCTACGAACTGGACCGCAGCCATATCAAGGATTTCCTGGCCACCATCGGGGTGGGCCTGACTTCCCAGTACCTCGAGCAGGCCGGCCGCAAGCTGCTCGGCGGGCTGTTGGGCAAGATGGGGGGCGGCTTCCTGGGCGGGGTGGGCAAGCAGGCGGTGAGTTCCGGCATGAGCTTTGCCAGCACCTACGCCCTCGGCCATGTCGCCAAGCGCTATTACGCCGGCGGCCGCACCTTGTCGACCCAGATGCTCAAGGAGACCTATGCCGGCGCCATGCAGGAAAGCCAGGCGCTGACATCACGCTACCTGCCCGCGATGCAGGAAAAGGCCCGCACGCTGGACGCCGGCAAGGTGATGGCGCTGGTGCGGGGCGCCTGAAGCCGCAGGGTCACGTGGTCTTGCCGCGACCGGTCATGGACTGGAGTTCGTCGATACGTTCCGAGGCCTGGGCCTTGGTCAGGGATTCGTTGAAGTCGACTTTCGCTTCTTCGGACAGAGTCGCCAGGTAGGATTTCTGCGCACCGGTCATCGGCTCGTCGCCGGTGACCCAGGTCGCCGGATCTTTTTCCATGTTGCTTTGGCTGGCTTCGGATTGCACGTGTTTGTCGGTCATGTCGGTTCCTTGGTGGTGAGCGTTTCACTGTTCACCTGCTGCCGGGACTCAGGTGTAGGACCAGGCGCAGTAGGGCTGTACGTCCATACAGTTGCGCGCTTGCAGCACGCACTGCCACGGGTGTCCGGCGCTATGTCAAAAAACACAGCGGCGGGCAGTAACATGTCGGCCTCTTGACTCCCGCCGACCGACGGTCGCCGCCATCGAATCGACCATGGCAATCGAAGAAAAACCGCCCATTCGTGGCACCCATGCGCCGGAGCTCTCGCTGGAAGGGTCGGTGGCAGGCGCCTTGCAGCATCACCGCGACGACATATTCTTCGCGGCGATCGAGACGACGCGCATGCCCATGCTGGTAACCGACCCCCGGCAGCCGGATAACCCCATCGTCTTCACCAACCGCGCATTCCTTTCGATGAGCGGGTACACCGAAGAAGAAATCATCGGCCGCAACTGCCGATTTCTCCAGGGGCCGGAAACCGAGAGGGCCACGATATCCGCCATCCGCGACGCGGTCGCCAAACGGCGGGAAATTACGGTCGAGATACTCAATTACCGCAAGGACGGCTCGAGTTTCTGGAACGCCTTATTCGTGTCGCCGGTTTATAACCAGAAAAAGGAACTCGTCTTCTTCTTCGCGTCACAGCTGGATGTGAGCAGGCGGCGCGATGCCGAAGAAAGCCTGGCCCAGGCACAAAAGATGGAGGCCCTGGGCCAATTGACGGGCGGAATTTCGCACGACTTCAATAATCTGCTGCAAGTGATGTCGGGGCATGTGGATCTGCTGCTGGCCGGAGTCAAACGCGGTGTAGCGACGCCAGAACGGGTAGAGCGCATCGGCAACAACATCCGAAGTGCGATTACCAAGGCATCGACGCTGACGCAACACCTGCTGGCTTTCTCGCGCAAACAGCGGCTCGAGGGCCGCGTGGTCAACCTCAATACCGTGGTGCGAAACCTCACCGGTCTGGTGGAACGCACCTTCACCGACGCGGTCACGCTGAACAAGGTGCTGGCGCCCGATCTGCAGAACTGCAGGCTCGACCCGGTTCAACTGGAGCTGGCCATCTTGAATCTGCTGGTCAACGCGCGAGATGCGATGCCGGAGGGCGGCACCGTGACCATCAAGACGCACCAGCAGGTGGTCGATGAATCCGACACCCGGCATTTTCCCGAGATGTCGGCCGGGCATTATGTCGCGATATCCATCACCGACAGCGGCACCGGCATACCTCCGGATATTCTGGCCCATGTGATGAACCCTTTTTTCACGACCAAGGAAGAAGGCAAGGGCACCGGACTCGGATTATCGATGGTATACGGCTTCGCCAAGCAATCGGGCGGCGCCGCACACATCTATTCGGAGGTCGGCATCGGCACGACCGTGCGCCTGTATTTTCCGGCCTCGGAAGAGATGGCGCCCATCGACAGCCCGGGCAAGCAGCGCGAGGCCGACGAAGGCGGATCGGAAACGATATTCGTGGTGGACGATCGCCAGGAAGTGGCAGAACTCTCGCGCGACATGCTGGAAGGCCTGGGCTACACGGTGCTGGTAGCCAACAGCGCGCGCGAAGCGCTCGAGAAACTCGACAGCGGTGAACTGGTTACACCGCCCGATCTGCTGTTTTCCGACATCATCATGCCGGGTGGTATCAACGGCTTCATGCTGGCCCGGGAAATGCTGTCGCGATTACCTTCGCTGAAAATCATCCTGACCACCGGCTATGCGGCGACCGAAGAACACGCGGGCGACGCGGCCCGTTTCGAACACGAGATTCTCAAGAAACCGTATCGGCTGTCGGATCTGGCCCGTACCGTGCGGCGGGTACTCGATGAACCATCGGCGGATCAGGCTGCTCCGGTCGATGCGCCATAGCCAATCGCTCACCGCCCGATGGCGCGAATGACTTGCATCTGAAGCCGACGCCGTTTCGGGGGTGCGGTGGAGTGACGCGAACTGACGCGGTCCTATACTCGGCCGCTTCCCAGCGCCGTCCCACCAATGCCAGTTCTCTCCACGCCGACGCGCGACACAGATCACCAGTTACGCAGCCTGCGCGCATTCGGCATCTTGAGCCTGGCCATTCCACTGCTGGTCGGGCTGGCATTCGGAATTTATCGATATACCCAGTCCCAGGCAGAGTTCTCGCAACAGGTCGATCGCTCGCTCCGGGTCGCCAATGAACACGCCTCGAAGGTACTGGTCATATCCGAGGCGCTTCAGGATCGCGTCAACGATCTGGTCAAGGGGCGGTCGGCAGAAGACCTGAAACGCCACGAAGCCGAGCTTCACGCCGCACTTCAGGAACTCACCAAAAATCAGGCGCAGATCCGCACCGTGTGGATTCTCGGCCCCGATGGCAAGCCACTGGCCAGCAGCCGCACCTATCCGGTCCAGTCGCTCGACATGACCGATCGCCGGTATTTCCGGTTTCACGAGGCGGGGCCGGGCATGCGGCATATGTCGCACCCGATCGTCGGCCGGGGGAGTGGCGACGAGATCATCGATTTCAGCGTGGGGTTTCCCGGTCCGGACGGCGGATTGGGCGGGGTCATCAATATCGGCCTGGCGACCGCTTATCTGCGGCAGTTCTATTCGGACCTGGCCGCCAGCGAGCCCGGCCTGGCAGTGGCGATGTTCAATCGCGACGGCGACATTTTTGCCCGCTGGCCGTCTCCCACACCCGGAGCCGCCAAGATGGCGCCGGACATTCCCATGATGCGGCAGATCCTCTCGGGGCAGGACGAGGGCTCGCTGACCGGCACTTCATCGGATGGCGAACAGCGCCTGATCACCTACAAGCGGGTTTCCGACAACTACCCCCTGTATGTCGGTGCGGGCATGAGCATCACGGCCTTGCGGTTGGCGCTGTGGAAGGACATCGTCGTCCTGCTCGCTTTCGGTATTCCACCCTCGCTCGCCTTCTGGTTCGCGATCCGCGCGGCGGCCCGCCGCGCACGGCTGGCCGCCGAGGCGGCACGCCAGCTGGCGGTGCAGACGGCATCGCGCCACAAGGCGGAAGAGGCGCTGATCCAGTCGCAGAAACTCGAGGCCCTGGGACGGGTGGCGGGTGGCGTGGCGCACGAGTTCAACAACGCGCTCATGGTGATCTCGACCAACGCCCACCTGCTCGCGCGGATGCAGGCCGAGCCGAACCGGCGGATCGATTCCATTCTTCGGGCGGTCGCCTCTTCCACCCAGCTCACCCGCCAGCTTCTGTCCTTCACCCGCCGCCAGCCGCTGGCGCCGCAAAAGGTCCATTCGAACGAGGTGCTGGCGTCGGTGGCGCCGCTCCTGTCGCCCGTGCTGGGCGGCAGGGTCACGCTGGAACTGGATCTGGAACCCGACCTGCCGATGATCTATGTCGATGTCGCCGACCTGGAGCTGGCGCTGGTGAACCTCGCCATCAACGCACGCGACGCCATGCCCGACGGCGGCACTTTCCATGTCCGGGCAAAACGCATCGACGAGGTCGGCGAAGGCTCGGTGGTCTCGATCCAGGCGGTCGACTCGGGATGCGGCGTGGCACCCGAAAACCTGCAGAAGGTTTTCGAGCCCTTCTTCACGACGAAGGAGGTCGGCGCAGGCAACGGCCTGGGCCTTGCGCAGGTGCGCAGCTTTTGCGAGCGGGGCGGCGGTTCGGTGGAAATCGAAAGCGAAGTGGGGTTCGGCACCACGGTCACCCTGCGGCTGCCCGCGACCGAGCCCGTCTCGCCATCCGCCACCGATCCGGACGCCGGCAGGGTGGTTCTGCAGGCGGGCAAGACGGTGCTGCTGGTGGAAGACGACGACATGGTCGCCGACGGGCTGGTGCCGATGCTCGAGAGTTTCGGCTGCAAGGCCAGTCGCGTGGACCGTGCGGCCGCGGCCCTGCGCTGGCTCGACCTGCAGCCGAGCGCACCGGATATCGTGGTGAGCGACGTCCGCATGCCCGGCGAGCTGGATGGGCTGGGCCTCGCGCGGATCCTGCGCACCCGCTTGCCGGCGACCCCGGTCCTGCTGATCACCGGCTATGCCGACGGCATGACCGAAATCGAAAAAGAGAACTTCCCGTTGCTGCCGAAGCCTTGTTCCGCGGCGGCGCTGCAGGCGGCCATCGCGCGGCTGGTGAACTAGGTCGGCGGGCTTCGGGCTTGCCCCAGCCCATCGGTGCGACGACCTGGCGTCGGGCGCTTATGACACTGCGGAGCGGGTGTTGTCCTACCTCTCAGGGAACCGTTCGGGGAAACAGTGATCGCTTCCAAGGAAGTTCCCCATGCAAGACACCAACATGCTGGCAGCGATGTACATCAGCCAGTCACGAATCGACAGGTCACAAGTCGACGAACTGGTTTCCGCATCGCTGTCCAATAACTACAATTTGGGTATCACCGGAGGCATGATTTTTACCGGGCGATTATTTGCGCAGGTTATCGAAGGCCCGGCAGATGCGGTTAATAATCTGATCGATAAAATCGCGCTGGACGATCGGCATAGCGGCTTCAAAATTTTGTTGAAAGAGCCTGTTGCCGAGCGGTCGTATCGCGACTGGAACATGGGATACGTCATCCTGCCTTTCGCCGACCAGGCCATTATGCCGCTCTTCGAAGACGATTATTCCCCGGCTCAAGTCGCCAAGCTGCGGCAGATATTATTGACGTCCATCCAGCGCAGCCATAATCTGGACTGCATGCCGAGGTAATAAACCGCCAGGCCTGGCGGCCTGGCTGCACCTGGAGTGGGGCGTCAACCGCTGCTTTTTGCCAGCGGTAGCGTGACGGTAAAACAGCTGCCGTGCCCCGGCCCCTCGCTGACAGCGGCGACTTCTCCGCCATGGGCGTGCACGATCTTGCGCACAATCGCCAGCCCCAGCCCCAAACCTCCTTCTGCGTTGGACGCTGCGCCTGGCGCCTGAACGAACGGTTCGAAAAGGTCGGCACTGGAGCCTGCAGGTAATCCGACTCCGTTGTCCTGGATACTCACGACAGCGGTGAATGCGTCATGCAGGACATCGGCATGGGGTAATGCCAGGCGCACCACCACCTTGCCACCGGGATCGGTGTATTTGGCGGCATTCGTCAGCAGATTGGCGAACACCTGAACCAGCCGCTGAGCATCGCCCGACACGACCGCCGGTCGATCGCCGATTTGAATATCGAGAAGATGAATCTTCTTCTTGAAGAGCGGAGTGCTTTGCTCGAGCGCCTGCTCCAGAACGCCGCGCAAATCGACCGGCGCGGCAGCCGTGACCTGGCCGTTCATCAGGCCGGCCAGGTCGAGCAAGTCGTCGGCCATGCGCGTCATCTGTGCGACCTGGCGCTTGATGACATCGCTGGCCCAGCTCACGCGTTGCGCATCGCCCGGGGCACGCTCCAGGACGGTCTGGGCCGAATGGATGGCCGACAGCGGATTGCGGATCTCGTGGCCCAGGATGGCCATCGCGCTGTCCTTGGCCTTGTTGCTGGCTTTTAGCTGGCGCATGTTTTCGGCCAGTGCCTTGCGCGAGGTCTGCATTTGCCGGCCGATCAGGCTCAGGGCCAGCCCGAAGCCGAAAAACAGCCCGGTGCGCACCAGGTTCTCGATCTCCAGCAAGTCGTGCAGGCCTGATCCGCGATTCACGAAAAAGAAGATTCCGGCCACCGTGCCCAGTACGGTGGCCAGCAGCGCCGGGCCGAAGCCCCCATACACCGCCACCGCGGCGATCGGCAGCGTGAGAACGATGTAGGGGCCTTGCTGGCCGAGGACCGGATTGAGCAGGTAGCGCAGCAGCAGTGCTGCGCCCACTGCGCAGACGGCGGCCAGGTAGTGGCGTTTCATCTCCCGATGATGCCAGCGACACGGCTGGTTATCGGCTTACGACTCCGGAGCCACCAGCGCCTGCAGCATTTCGCGTGTGATCAGCACCACGCCGGCTTCCGTGCGTTCGAAACGTGCCGCGTCGGCCGCGGCGTCTTCGCCGACCACCATGCCTTCGGGAATGACGCAGCCGCGGTCCACCACCACTTTCGTCAGGCGCGCCCCCCGGCAGACTTCCACGTCGGGCAACAGCACCGCCTGGCGTATTTCGCAGAACGAATGGATGCGCACGCTGGAGAACAGCACCGACTCGACCACCTTGGAGCCCGACACGATGCAGCCGCCCGAGACGATCGTGTTGACGGTCATGCCGCTGTTGCCATGGCTGTCGACGACGAACTTGGCCGGTGGCAGCTGGCGCTGGTAGGTCCAGATCGGCCAGTCGGTGTCGTAGATGTCGAGCTGCGGGGTGATCGACGCGAGGTCGAGGTTGGCGCCCCAGAAGGCGTCGATGGTGCCGACATCGCGCCAGTAGGCCGGCGCGTCGGCGCCGGGTTCGCCATGCGTCACGCAGGACATGCTGAAGGGATGCGCCAGCGCCCGCCCCTCGGCCACGGCGCGCGGAATGATGTCTTTGCCGAAGTCATGGTCGGACTCCGGGTCGAGGGCGTCTTCCTCGAGCAGCTTGTAGAGGTACTTGGAGTCGAAGACATAAATGCCCATGCTGGCCAGGGCGATGTCCGGACGGCCCGGCATGGCGGGCGGGTCGGCTGGCTTTTCGAGGAAGGCGGTGACACGACGTTCGTCGTCGATCGCCATGACACCGAAGGCTGTCGCTTCCATGCGCGGCACCTCGATGCAGCCGACGGTACAGCCCATGCCGTGCTCGGCATGGTCCTTGACCATGATGGAGTAGTCCATCTTGTAGATGTGGTCGCCGGCCAGCACGACGACGTAGTCGTGTTTGGTCGAACGGGTCTGGATGATGTCGAGGTTCTGAAAAACCGCGTCTGCGGTGCCGCGATACCAGTGCTGCTCGCCGACACGCTGCTGCGCCGGCAATACGTCGACCATCTCGTTGAGTTCGGCCCGCAGAAAGCTCCAGCCGCGCTGCAGGTGCCGCATCAGCGAGTGGGATTTGTATTGCGTGACGACCGCCATGCGGCGGATGCCCGAGTTGAGGCAGTTGGACAGCGCGAAATCGATGATGCGGAACTTGCCGCCGAAATAGACGGCCGGCTTGGCCCGCCGGTCGGTCAGCTGCTTCAGTCGCGACCCGCGGCCGCCCGCCAGCACGACGGCGATGGTGCGGCGCACGAGCTGGTGCGCCTGGAGGGTTTGCGGTGGCTTGGGTGTGTTCATGGGGGCTCCCTGTCTCGTTGTTGTTCGCGCCTTGCCTGTTCGGCAAGTGCCCGTCGGCATGCGACGTCTTTGAATGATCCTACGCAAGCGCATGGATCTGATGCAGTGCAATCCCTCGGAAGCTCGTCGGCGCGGGCCACGCCGTGCGCACTGTGGTTGCAGGGCGGGGCAGGGCGGGGCGCGGGTCGCCGGCCTGCGCATCCAGGGGATGAACGCTTGCAATTGTCGCGCGGGCGGCATGGCCCGATGCGGCGATGGCGGCGGTGGTCGTGCAGTCCATGCCGCTCGCCGTCGGTGCCGGGGCGCAGGCACGGCCGCAAGCCCCGATCCGGTCCGCCGCAGACCCTTCCAGAACCTCGTACACCGCCCGAAAGGTGCGCCATGAAACATGCCGCGATGACCCCGACCGCCCTGATCGTCACCCTCCAGATGGACCCCCGGGCCGCCACCCGTTTCACGCGGCTGCGGCAGGCTCACTTCCCGCCGGAGCGCAACTGGCTGGACGCCCACGTCACCCTGTTCCACGCGCTCCCGCTGGAGGCCGCCGACGAAGTCTTGCGGGATTGCGCCGAAGTCGCGGCGGACACAGCGGCTTTTGCGCTGCGCGTCGAACGCGTGCATTTTCTGGGTTTCGGCGTGGCCTTCGCCCTGGGATCGGAGCCGGCGCTGCTGCTGCGACAGAGCCTCGCCCGGCGCTGGGCGCCGCTGCTGGGCCGGCAGGACCAGGGCTGGCGCGGGCCTCTGCATGTCACCGTGCAGAACAAGGTCGACCCGGCGGTCGCCCGGCGTCTGCAGGCCGAGCTCGAAAGCGGGTTCGAGCCGCACGACATCGGCGCGGTCGGGTTGCAGGTCTGGCACTACGTGGGCGGCCCCTGGCGGCCGGTGGCGACTTTTCCGTTCACTGCCGGCCCCGCCCCGCTCGCTGATGCCGATGGCTACACGGGTCTGCGGTGCGGCGGCACACACTGACCCGTTTCGTCCATCGATCCGATACACCACCCTAGCCCGCCCATGACCCGAATCTCCACCGCTACCGACTACGCCGCGCGCGACGCCGTCATCGCCATCAATTCCTACACCACGGTGCTGCGCCGTCCGCAGGTGCCGCACGAGCTGTTCGCCACCTATTGGCGCGACGTGCATGGCCCCCTTTGCGCCCGCATTCCCGGCCTGGGCTGGTATGTGCAAAACCATTTCGACCGCGAACAGGACGCGCACCTGTGGCCGGAAATCGACGGCATCGTGCCTTTCGACGGCTATGCGCTCGACGGCGGCGTCGAGATAGGATTCCACTCGGCCGAGGACCAGGCCGCTTTCGATGCGGCCTGCCCGATCCTGTTCGCCGACGAGCAGAACATGTTCGCCGCGACCGTCGCCTATGCGCTGCCGACCGGCTCCGCCACGCTGGTCGACCGGACGGCCGAGCCGTCTCCCAACGGCGACGACGGGCTGGACCGCATCCATGTGCACTTCGGTGCCGCACAGCAGGATGCCGAAGCCTTCGGCGCCTGCATCGAACGCCTGGCACGGGCGCTCGCCGCCGAAGACGCGGTGTTGAAGGTGCGCCTGCACTTGCCGGAGACCTACGACAACGCCGATCCCGCGCCGCCGGCACCCAAGGTCGACCATGCGGTGCCCGATGCGCGGCGGCTCCTAGCGATCCTGGAACTGGCCTTCGCCTCGCCGCTGGAACGCCGGGCTTTCTATGCCGGCGAGCGTTTCGCGCAGGCCGTCGATGGCCTGGCGGCGCAGGTGGCCCATGTGTCGGCTTTCGCGGTCAGCGGTGTCTACACCTATGTGCGCGACAGGCAGCTGACCGTTGCCGGCCTGCGCGGCAGCCGCCCTGCCCAGCTGATCGAGCAGATCGGCGCCGTGAACCAGGTCGCCGACGATGTGCGCGGCCTGATCTCCACGGGTCGGCTCACCACGTAGCACCCGGCGGGTGGCGCGGCCGCCAGCGCGCTCAGTAGCTCGCGCCGGCGGGCTTGCCACCTCCCGCATCGGGTTGCGCGGCTTCCCTGAACGCCCGCGTGATGACGCTCGACGCCACGGTCGCGAAGAACCGCGCACCGTGGGGCGCATAGCGTGCTTCGTCTTCCGCATTCATGCCGATGATGCCGGCGCAGGTGCCGGCCCCGGAGATGTCCCGCAGCGCCTGCGCGATCACCCGGTCGACTTCGGGCGTCTTCCACTGGTTGCCGAATCCCATGGAGTGCGAGAGATCGTTCGGCCCGACGAAGACCGCGTCGACGCCTTCCACCGCGGCAATCTCCGCGGCCTGGGCCGCCGCTTCCTCGGTTTCGATCATGACGATCAGGGCCACGCCGTCGTTGCTGCGGCGGGTGTGCTCGGCACCCGGAAAGGCGCCGTAGCCGGCGGCGCGCGGGCTGAACGCGCTGCCCCGGCGTCCGGTGCCGGGGTAGCGCACCTGCTGCACCAGGTCGCGGGCCTCGGCGGCGCTCTGCACCATGGGAATCTGCACGCCGCTGGCACCCATGTCCAGGATGCGTGCGATGTCGTGGCGCATGCACCGCACCACCGGCGGGATGCCGCTGGCACGCGCGGCACGCAGCATGTGCTCGGTGGTGTCGAGGCCGGCGCTGCCGTGCTCGTTGTCGATCAGGATGAAGTCGAAGCCGGCGTACGCACACATCTCCACGATGGCGGGGCTGGGTAGCGAATTGAAGATGGCGCGCAGGGTCCGGCCGCTGCGCAGCATGGCCGGCAGGCGGTCGTCGAGGGGATGGCGGATGTCCATGGGAAAAAATCTCGGGTGATGGGCTGTGGATGTCATCGGCCTCGGCGCAAAGCCTGCGGCGCCGGCCGGCGACGACCGCCGGCGAGCGGAACGCCGCGGCCGGCGCGCGGATGGCTGGCTCGCGGCCTTATTCGGCCTGGATGCCCGCGTCCTTGATGACCTTGCCCCATTTGACGATCTCGGCATTCTGGAAAGCCGAGAAGGCCACGGATGTGCGGCCGTCAGGCTCCACGCCGAGGTTGCGCAGCTTGTCCTGCACCTCGGGCAGGGCCACGATGGCGGCGATCTCGCGGCCCAGCCGGTCGACGATGGGCGCCGGCGTGCCGGCGGGCGCGAACACCCCTTGCCACGACTGCATCTCGAAGCCGGCGACACCGGCCTCGGCCATGGTGGGCACCGCGGGCATGTTGGCCAGGCGGTGCGCGGAGGTCACCGCCAGCACCTTGACGCGTTTGCCGTCGATCATCGGTCGCGCCGCGGCCACCGTCTCGAACACCATGTCGATCTGGCCGCCGATCAGGTCGACCATCGCCTGCGAACCGCCCTTGTAGGCGATCTGGCGCATGCGGGTGTGGCTGATGTTCTGGTAGAGCTGGCCGGAGAGATGCTGCGAGGTGCCCGGACCGGCGGTGCCGTAGGTCAGGCTGTCGGGCTTGGCGACGAGTTCGGCGGTGATCTGCCGGACCGAGTCGAAACGGCTGTCGGCGGCGACCACCAGCACGTTGCTGACCGTGCCGACGAGGTTGACCGGCACGAAGTCCTTGACCTGGTCGTAGCCGAGGTTCTTGTTGAAGAAGGCATTCACCGCGTGGGTGGTGATGGTGCCGCCCATCAGGGTGTAGCCGTCCGCCGGGGCACGTGCGACCGCCTGCGTGCCGACGATGCCGGACACACCGGGCTTGTTGTCGATCACCACCGGCTGGCCCAGGCGCTGGCCCAGCTGCTGCGCGATCAGCCGTGCCACGCCGTCGGATACCCCGCCGGGCGAGAAAGGCACGACGAACTTGATCGGCTTGTCGGGCCAGGCGGCGGGCTGCGCGGCGACGGGCATGGACAGGGTCCATGCGGCGCTGAAGGCGGCCAGGGTGGTCAGGGAAAGAAAGGATTTGCGGTTCATCTCGGGGCTCGTCTCTTGTTGGATGCCGGTTCGGCCGGGGAGAGGCGAACTCTCCAGGCCATGCATACGTATGCAAATAGGACTTACCCGAGGCACCGACCGGTCAGCGTGCGCCGCCGCGCCGCAGCAGGCCGCAAAGGAGCACGCCGCTCGCCACCACCGCCACGCCCACCCACGCCGCGTTGAAGCCGCCCATCCGCTGTGCGTATACATACGAAACGCTCGACCACAGCATGCCGGCACAGCTGGCGCAAAACAGCAGGGGCACCAGCGGATAGAGCGGCACGCTGAAAGGGCGCGGGCGGCCGCGATCCCGGCGACGCAGCCGGAACAGCGCCACGCCCACCAGCAGGAAAAACAGCCAGAAGACCGGCGCGGTGTACTCGACCATGGCACGAAAGCCATCCTGGTAGCCGGCCCCGAGGGCGACCAGCGCCAGCGCGAACGCCCCCTGCGCCAGCATGCCGCGCACCGGCACGCCGCGTTGCCGGTCCCAGCCGGCCAGCAGCGCCAGCTGCGGCCGGTCGCGTCCCAGGGCGCCGGCTGCGCGGGCACCGACGATCAGCGTGGCGTTGATGGACGTGAGTGCGGCCATCGCCACCATGGCGGCCACCAGCTTGCCGGCGGCCGGGCCGAAGGCGCGCGCCAGGACATCGGTCGCCACGGCTTGCGAACCCGCCATGCCTTGCAGCCCCAGCGCGTACCAGTAGGCCCAGTTCACCAGCAGGTAGAGCACCGTGATGCAGCCCACCGACAGCAGCAGCGCCCAGACGATGGTGCGGCGGCTGCGCAGGTCGGCACTGAGGTAGGCGGCGTCGTTCCAGCCGCCGAAAGTCAGCAGCACGAAGACCAGCGCCAGGCCGATGCCCGACCAGTCCGCAGCGCCGGGGGCCGACGGCGCGGGGTCTGCCGGCGGCGCTGCGCCGCTCCACCACAGCCAGGCCGCCGCGAGCACGATCAGCACCAGCCCGCCCACCTCCACCACGGTCAGCCAGGCCTGGGCGGTGGCGCCTTGCCGCAGGCCGCGCAGGTTGAGCGCGGTGAGCAGCAGCACCGACAGCGCCGCGTACAGCGCCGGTCCGTGGCGCCCCAGGGGCAGCAGTTGCTGCATGTAGTCGCCGAAAACGAAACCCAGCAGCGCAACCGAGCCGGTGGTGATGACCGAAAACCGCGCCCAGGCGTAGACCAGCGCGGTGTCCGGCCCGAAGGCGCGGTGCAGAAAATGGTATTCCCCGCCGTTGCTCGGGTAGGTGGACGACAGCTCGGCGTAACACAGGGCCCCCAGCACCGAGATCAGGCCGCCCAGGCCCCACACCGCGAACAACCAGCCGGCCGACGGCACGTTGGCGGCCACCAGCGAGGGCGCCTTGAAGATGCCCGCACCGATCGCGATGCCGACGATCAGGGCGACCCCATGGCGCAGCCCGAGCGGGCGGGGCGCGCCGGCGGTGTCGGCGGTGTCGGCGGTGTCGTCCGCTCGCAGGCGCGCGCTCAATTGAGCACGCGCGCGGCGGCGTCGATCTCGGACTGGCTGGCGGCGACACCGGCGATCGGGCCGGCCGGCTCGCTGCGCCGCGCTTCGAAGCGCCAGGCTTCGCCGGTGGCAGTTTTCAGCGTGCCGTGCATGCGGTCGCCCTCGACGCGGGCCTGCACCGCCAGCATGCCGCCGTCCGAGTCGCGAAGGCCGAAACTGAGGCGGTCGCCGGCGAGCACCGGTTGCTGGGCGCTGCTGAGCAGCTTGCCGTAGCTCGCCTCTCCCTCGACCACCTGCCGGCGCTGGCGCAGCTGGAGGCGACCGGGGGCCTTGGCCAATCCTGGCGCGTCGACTTGCCAGTGGCCGGCGACATTGGCGGGGATGCGCCAGAGGTACAGCGTCGCGGTGTCGGTGCCGGAGATTTCGTCCGGCGTCCAGTCGCCCATGGTGAACGAGTGCGACACCACCCGCGTGCCCGGCGCCATGCGGAACAGGATCGGCCGCAGCCGCAGGTTGAGTTCGGGCAGCAGGTACATGGTGACCACGCTGGCCTGCGAAAAATCGGAAACGAAGATGTCGGCCCGGGTGAACTCGACTTTGTCGGCCACCCCGGCCTCGGCCGCACGGCGCTGCGAAAGCGCGACCAGGTCCGGGTTGTATTCGAGTCCGCTGGCGCGGGTGCCATGGTTGCGGGCGGCGGTGATCGGGATCTTGCCGTCGCCGGAGCCCAGGTCGACCAGGCGGTCGGCCGGCTGCAGCTCGGCCATCTGCAGCATGCGGTCGACCGCGGCGTCCGGGGTGGCGATCCAGATGACGTCCTTGCCCTGCTGGCCGCGGCGCGGTTCGTAGGCCTTGTCCGCCTGGGCCGAAGCCGCGCCGGTGGCCAGCGCGAGGCACAAGGTGGCGATTCCCCGCAGGAGCATGTCCATCGGTTTCCTTTTCAGTGCGATACGAAAAAATTTTCAGCGGGTGATTCTGCCGGCCGGACATCGGCTCCGCCACCAAGGAAACCCAATGCCGGCCGCGTCGACCCCGGGGCGTAGGTGCGGACGGCGGGCCGTGGCGGCCGGCGCCACTTTCATCCGGTCACGTTTGCCGTCATCGCGGCCCGCAAGATGGCCGAAACATAAGGAAAGACCCACGCCATGACCGATCCCGCACCCTCCCTCACGCTCAGTCGGCGATCCCTGCTGGGGACCGGCATGGGCACCGTCGCGCTGCAAGGTGCGGTCGGCGGCGCGCAGGCGCAAACCGCCGTGGCGCCACCGCCGGCGCCGGCTTCCCCGGCGCAGGAAGGGCAGGTGGCGATGGTGCTGCAGGTCAACGGCGGCGAGCGGCATTTCACGGCCGACATCCGCACCACGCTGCTCGACGCGTTGCGCGAACACCTGGGCATCACCGGCAGCAAGAAGGGCTGCGACCAGGGCCAGTGCGGCGCCTGCACGGTGCATGTCGACGGCCGGCGGGTGCTGGGCTGCCTCACGCTGGCGGCCACCGTGCAGGGCCGCCGCATCACGACCATCGAGGGGCTCGCCCGGGGTGACACCCTGCACCCGATGCAGCAGGCCTTTCTCGACCACGACGCCTTCCAGTGCGGCTTCTGCACCCCGGGGCAGATCATGAGCGCGGTGGCCATGGTCGAAGAAGGCCACGCGCAAACCGAGGAGCAGATCCGCGAGTACATGAGCGGCAACCTCTGCCGCTGTGCGGCCTACCCGAACATCGTGAGTGCCATCCTGGACGGCAAACGCAAGATGATCCCCATCGCATCGAAGGGAGCCTGACGCCATGCGCCCCTTCGCCATGAACCTGAGCCACGACGCCGCCGGCGCGGTGCGCGCCGCGAGCAGCGGAAAGTCCGCCTTCCTGGCGGGCGGCACCACGCTCGTCGACCTGATGAAACTCGACGTGATGCGCCCCGAGGTGGTGGTCGACATCAACTCGCTGCAGGCCCGCTTCGGCGGCATCGAAGCCACGCCGCAGGGCTTGCGCCTGGGCGCGCTGGCCCGCATGGCCGACGTGGCCGACCACCCCGCCGTGCGCCGCGACTACCCGGTCGTCGCCGAAAGCCTGCAGCTCGCCGCCAGCGCCCAGTTGCGCAACATGGCCAGCCTGGGCGGCAACCTGCTGCAGCGCACCCGCTGCTCGTATTTCCGCGACACCAGCTACGAGGCCTGCAACAAGCGCAGCCCCGGCAGCGGTTGCGCCGCCCTGGGCGGGGTGAACCGCATCCATGCGGTGCTGGGCACCACCGACCAGTGCATCTCGGCCTATCCGGGCGATTTTGCGCAGGCCATGGTGGCGCTGGACGGGCATGTCGAGACGCTGGGCCCCGCCGGCGCACGGGCGATCCCCCTGAGCCGGCTGCATGCCCAGCGGGCCGACGCGCCGCACATCGAAACCACGCTGCTGCCCGGCGAACTGATCACCGCACTGGTGATTCCGGCGGGCGCCTTCACCCGCCGATCGACCTACGTGAAAGTGCGCGACCGGCAGTCCTACGCCTTCGCCATCGCGTCGGCGGCGGTGGCGCTCGATCTGGCTGCCGACGGCACGGTGCGCGAGGCCCGGATCGGCCTGGGCGCCATCCACTACGCCCCTTACCGGGCGACGGCTGCCGAAGCCGTGCTGAAAGGCAAGTTGCTCGACGAAAGCTCCGCCCGGGCGGCAGCCGATGCGGCCTTACAAGGAGCCGTGACCCACGGCCACAACGACTACAAACCCGAGCTCGCCCGCCGCACCCTGATGCGTGCGCTGTTGCAGGCCAAGGACATGAGGATCTGACCGACATGAGCACCCTGACCGATCCCAACCCATCCCTCCACCCGGGCGGCATAGGCGCCAAGGTGCCCCGCGTGGACGGCCGCGCCAAGGTGACCGGCGCCGTCGAGTACGGCTCCGACGTCGCCCTGAAGTCGCCGGTCCACGCCTATTTCCGCACCGCCGACATCGCCCTGGGCCTGATCGTCTCCATCGACGAAGCCGAAACCCGCGCCTTGCCGGGCGTGCTGGATGTGCTGACCTGGAAGAACGTCGCCGGCCAGCTCCATGCGCTGCCACCCGCCAAGGGCGGCTCCACCTCGATCGCCGCCCTGCAGACGCCGGACATCCGCCACGACGGCGAAATCATCGCGGTGGTGCTGGCCGAAAACTACGAAACCGCCCGCGACGGCGCGCACCGCCTGAAGGTGGTCTACGACACCGGCACGCCGTCTGCCGGATTCGACGCGCCCGGCGTGACGCCTGAAATCGCCAAGGACGGCAAACGCTTCGAGAACCCGGAAGTGGGCAATGCCGAGGCCGCTTTCGCCGCCGCGGCCTTCAAGGTAGACCAGCACTACGCCACGCCCACCCAGCACCACAATGCGCTGGAGCTGTTCACCACCACCGCGCACTGGAACGGCGACGAACTCACCGTGTACGAACCCAGCCAGTTCATGGTGGGCGCCCAGCACAGCCTGGCCGCCACGCTGCAGATCGACCCTGCCAGGGTGCGGGTGCTGAGCCGTTATGTCGGCGGTGCCTTCGGTTCGAAGGGGTCGATCACCAACCGCACCGGCATCGTCGCCCTGGCGGCGCGCCGGCTGGGCCGCCCGGTGAAGATGGTCGCCACCCGCGACCAGGGTTTCACCATCGCCACCTACCGCGCCGAAACCCGCCACCGCGTCAAGCTGGCGGCGGGCCGCGACGGGAAAATCACCGTGCTGGTCCACGAAGGCGAGGAAGTCACCAGCCGGCTCGACGCCTACAAGGTCGGCGGCACCGAAACCACGGCCCGCATGTATGCCATTCCCAACATCGCGTCGAAGGTGACGATGGTGCATGCCGACCGCAACACGCCGGGATTCATGCGGGCGCCGGCCGAGGTGCCTTACATGTTCGCCCTCGAAAGCGCCATGGACGAACTGGCCCACGCGCTCGGCATGGACCCGGTGGAACTGCGCCGCATCAACGACGCCCAGGTCGAGCCGGTGAAGAAGCGCCCGTACAGCAGCCGCTCGCTCAACCAGTGCTACCAGGCGGCGGGCGAAGCCTTCGGCTGGAACAAGCGCAACCCGAAGCCCATGTCGATGGTCGATGGCGACTGGCAGGTCGGCTGGGGTTGTGCCACCGCCTGCTACCCGTCCAACATCGCGCCCTGTTTCGCCCGGGTCAGCCTGACCGAGGCCGGTGCCCTGATCGAGGTGGCCGGCCACGAGATCGGCACCGGCGCATACACGGTCTACGCCCAGACCGCCGCCCAGCGCCTGGGCCTGCCGGTGGAAAAGGTGACGGTCCAGATGGGCGACAGCCGCCTGCCGCCCGCGCCGGTGGCCGGCGGCAGCAACAACGCCGCCAGCATCTCCAACGCGGTGGCGCTGGGCTGCGAGGAAGTGCGCGGCCGGCTGGCCGCCGCTGCGGTCAGGGACGGCCGGAGCCCGCTGCACGGCCAGGATCCAGGCAGGCTGACGCTGGCCGCCGGCACCTTGCGGGCCGCCGACGGCCGGAGCGAGCCGTTGGCCAAGGCCCTGCCGCGCATGGGGGGCGTGGTCGAGGCGCTGGTCGGGAATTCGCCGCCCAACCTGCCCCCGGGCGCTCTGGCCGGTCTGCGCAGCGGCATGGTGGCGTTCGGCGGCGGCAATGCCGACAAGGACTATGTGAAGTACGCCTTCGGCGCCGAGTTCGTCGAAGTGCGGGTGCACCGGCTGACGCGCGAGGTACGGGTGTCGCGCATCGTCGGCGCCTTTGCAGCCGGCACCATCCTCAACCCGGTGACGGCGCGCAGCCAGCTGATGGGCGGCATGATCTGGGGCATCGGCTCCGCGCTGCACGAGGCGACGGAAATCGATCCCCGCCACGCCCGCTACACCAACGACAACCTGGCCGAGTACCTGATTCCGGTAAACGCCGACATTCCGAGCGTCGAGGTGCTTTTCATCGCCGAGAAGGACACCCAGGTGAACCCGCTCGGCATCAAGGGCATCGGCGAGATCGGATGCGTCGGCACCAACGCGGCGGTGTGCAACGCCATCTTTCACGCCACCGGGAAGCGGGTGCGGGAGCTGCCGGTGCGGATCGAAAAGCTGCTGTAGGCGCGGGCGTCCGTGGATTATCCAGGCAGGCCGGACCGGAGTCGGCCTTTCATTAACTCCCGTCATCCACAAGGATGCCGGCGAAGCATTCATGGACGACGCCGCCATTCGGACCCGAAAGAATGGCGGCATCGATCCTCGAACAGGATTACTGTGCAAAAACCAATTAACCCAATTAACCCAATTAACCCAATTAACCCAATAAACCCAATAAACCCAATAAACCCGAATAACCCGGAAATGCGGGAAAACATTCAGACCAGCGAGTTGAGCCTGACGGCAGGATCCTTCTCGCTCCAGGCGAAGGTGGCAGTGACACCCACCGGCCTATTGGCCATCGCCGCCCTGGTCAGCGGCATCCTCCTGTCGACGGCCGTGCTGGTGCAGGCAGCCAAAAAGTAAATCCGATCGCTGCAAAGCGAATGGGCAAAATGCGCGTCAGCCGGCACGGATTGCAGCCGAACACAGCGAACCCAGAGGTGCCATGTCGTTTCCCGATCCTGAAGAGATGGGCCTGTCCAAGAGCCACTTGAATTTTCCCGTCGTGGGTATCGGAGCGTCGTCCGGCGGCCTCGCGGCATTGCAGGCGCTGCTGGCCGACCTGCCGGCCGAGCCGGAAATGGCTTTCGTCGTGGTGATGCATCTCAGCCCGGAGCATGAAAGCTCGCTCGGGCCCATTCTTCAGCGCATCGGCAAGCTGCCGGTGCACACGGTGACCGCCGACACGCGCATCGAAGTCAACAACGTCTACGTGATCTCGCCGGCCCTCAAGCTGGTCATGACGGATGGAAAGCTGTGTGTCTCCCCGCTGGTCACCCTTGCGGGCAGGCGCAGTTCGATCGATCTTTTCTTTCGCAGCCTGGCCGAAGCGCACCGCGAACGAGCGGTTTGCGCGGTGCTGTCGGGCACCGGAAGCGATGGTGCGCAGGGCCTGCGCCGCGTCAAGGAACTGGGTGGTGTAGCGCTGGCGCAAAGCCCGGAAGACGCCGAGTTCGACGCCATGCCACGGGCGGCGGTCAATACCGGGGTGGTCGATTTCACCCTGCCCATCGACGAGTTCGCCGCCAAGCTGACCCTGCTGTGGCAAAACGCCAAACGAATCGAGCTTCCGACGCCGCCGCCCGACCTGGACGTCGTCAAGGCGGAAGGGGAGGCGGAGCTGCAGGCGGAAGAGGCGCTGCTGTCCATCAAGGCCTTGCTGCGTGAACGCACCGGTCATGACTTCGCCCACTACAAACGCGGCACGGTGATGCGGCGGCTCGAGCGGCGCATGCAGGTCAACGCGGTGCCGGACCTACCGAGCTACCGCCGCATTCTCGACATCGAGCCGCGGGAAACGCTTGCCTTGCTGCAGGACATGCTGATCAGCGTGACGAACTTCTACCGGGACCCCGAAGCGTTCGAAGCGCTCGAAGCGTCCCTGCGGACACTCGTCACCGAGCGTGTCTCCAGCGAGCCTTTCCGGGCGTGGGTCGCCGGCTGTGCGACGGGCGAAGAAGCCTACTCGGTGGCGATTTTGCTGAGGGAAATCCTCGGCCCCGGTGTCGCCATCCAGGTTTTCGCCTCGGATATCGACGAGCGCGCCATTGCCGCCGCACGCACGGGCGTCTTCGCCGAATCGGTGATGGCGGACATCGGTCCGGAGCGCGTCCGAAACTACTTTTCGGTGGAGCCCGGCAGGCTGCGCATCCACAAGAGCGTGCGCGACTCCGTGGTCTTCTCCACGCACAACCTGCTCAGCGATCCTCCTTTCACGCGGATGGACCTGATCTGCTGCCGCAACGTGCTGATCTACCTGGACCGTTTTGCGCAGGCGCAGGCACTCCGCAGTTTCCACTTCGCGCTGCGCCCGCGAGGCCTGCTTTTCCTGGGCAGTTCGGAAACCGCCGATGCCACCGAAGGCATGTTCGACGGCATCGACAAGGGCAACCGCGTCTTTCGGGTCAATGCAAAAGCCCAGCGCGCCATTGCGCTGCCCGGCATGTCCCCCAAGAACCTGGACCTGGCCGTCGCTCCCCTCAAAACCGCGCAGGTGCCAGCCGCGGCCAAGCCCCCGCTGGAACTGCTGCACGACCAGATCCTGCGCGATTACGCGCCGCCGACCGTCCTGGTGGATGCCGACGATACGGTGATGCATGTCAGCCAGCGGGCCTCGCACCTGCTGCGCCTGCCCGAAGGTGCGCCGACGAACAAGTTGCTCGCGTTGGCCCGGCCGGAGCTGCGGGCGGAGTTGCGGGCCGCCATGACCAGGGCGGCGGAGACGGCACGCATCGTCGAAGCCCCGCGCATACGCCTGTCCATCAACGGCGAACCGCACATCGTCATCATCACGGTCAAGCCGGTGCTCGACCGGCTGCCCAAGGGCCTGATGCTGGTGGTGTTCGACGAAGCCCAGGAAAGCCTGGCCTCGCGGGTCGAGGACATGCCGGGCCGCGACCCCGTGATCGCTTCCCTGGAGGCAGAACTGCTGAAAACGCAGGAACGGCTGCTCAACACGGTCGGCGAATCGACCGCCTCGACCGAGGAGTTGCGTGCTTCCAACGAAGAGCTGCAAACCATCAACGAAGAGTTGCGCTCCACCTCCGAGGAACTGGAAACCAGCCGCGACGAGTTGCAGGCGGTGAACGAGGAGTTGACGACGGTCAACACCGAACTGACCCTGCGCATCGACGACACCTCCAAGCTCAACGACGATCTGCAGAACCTGATGAATTCGGCCGAGATCGGCACGGTTTTCGTCGACCGCGACATGCGCCTGAAGCGCTTCACCCCGCAGGCCGCGACGCTGTTCAATCTGCTGCCCACGGATGCCGGCCGGCCTTTGCTGGACATCACCCACCGCCTCGTCTACCCCGAACTGGCTGCCGACGTGCACGACGTCCTGAAAGATCTGAGGCGCATCGAGCGAGAGGTTCGCAGCAACGACAAGCGCTGGTTCCTGGCGCGGGCGGTGCCGTACCGGACGGCGGACGACCGTATCGAGGGCGCGGTTCTGGCGCTTCTGGACATCACCTCCCGCCGTGCCGCGGAAGAGCAGTTCCGGCTGAGCGAGCAGCGCATGCGCCTGGTCGCCGACAGCATGCGCGACTACGCGATCATCACGATGGACAACGCCGGCGTCATCGTCACCTGGAGCCCGGGCGCCGAAAGGATGTTCGGATTTCCTTCCTCGGAAGCGGTCGGTCAATCCTTCGACATGATCTTCACCGGCGAAGACAGGCAAAGCGGTGCGGCGACACAGGAGCTGAAGGTTGCGCGGGAAACCGGCCGGGCGGACGACAACCGCTGGCATGTCCGCAAGGACGGCGAAAAAGTCTTTTGCAGCGGCATCACCACGCGGCTGGAAGACGGCGGCATCGTCGGCTACGCCAAGATCGCCCGTAATTTCACCAGCGAAGAACTGCTGGCCCAGCGTCGTGAAGCCGCCCTGTCGGCAGAACGCGCGACGAGCAACCGCCTGCACGAGGCCGGCGCGATGAAGGACGAGTTCCTGGCGGTCGTCTCGCACGAGCTGAAAAATCCCCTGTCGGTCATCCAGATGAACGCCCACGTGCTTTCCAGGTTGCCGGCGGTCCAGGGCGACGCCCGCGCCACCAAGGCTGCCGCGGCCATCAAGGGGGCCATCGGCAGCCAGCTGCAGATCATCAACGACCTGCTGGAGCTGTCGCGGGCCAACATGGGCAAGATCGTCCTGACCCCGGGGCCGGTGGACATGGCCGAACTGGTGAGCGGCATCGTCGAGGCGGTCGCCCACGACGTCGAGAGCAAGGCGCAGACGCTTTCGGTGAACCTGGCCGAGACGCACATCTACGGCGACGCGACACGGGTCGAGCAGATCGTCTGGAACCTGGTGACCAACGCCGTCAAGTTCACGCCGGTGGGCGGGACGATCGACGTGCGCGTGTCCGCGACGGCCGGCATGGCGCGGGTCACGGTGACGGACGACGGCATCGGCATGGACCCCGCTCACCTGGCCTCGGTTTTCGAGATGTTTCGCCAGGTCGACGCCGGCCCGAGCCGGCGAACCGGAGGTCTCGGCATCGGCCTGGCGCTGGTCAAGCAGCTCGCCGAATTGCATGGCGGTCGGGTCCTGGCCGAATCGCCGGGCAAGGGGCTGGGATGCGCCTTCAGCGTCTGGTTGCCGCTGGCGATGGAAAAATCCGCGTCGCGCGAGGTCGCGGAGCAGGGCGGGCATCTGGAACGCCTGGCCCTGCTGCTGGTCGACGACGAGCCCGAGCTGCTGGAAGCATTCGGCGCGGTGCTGGAGGGCGAAGGCGCGAAGGTGCAGATCGCCGACGGCGCCCAGGAAGCGCTCGCCCATGCGGCGCGGTCGTCTTTCGACGTGATCGTCTCGGACATCGGCATGCCCGACAAGGACGGCTACTGGCTGGCCAAGGAGCTTCGCGAGCAGGAAAGCACGCGTGACGTGGTACTCATCGCGGTCTCGGGTATGGCGAGGGAGGTCGACCGGTCACGCGCACTGGCCGCCGGGTTCGATGCGCACCTGGGCAAGCCGGTAGACCTCGAGTTGCTCGAGAGCGCCGTCATCGGTGCCTTGCACCAGAAAAAGCGGAAGGCCTAGACAGGCCGGACGCGTTCGCGGCGCCGCCGATTGAAACACCGCGCCGGACGGTAAGGTCGGTGATCATGACGGTTGAATTCGCGCCGGCGCGGCTACAGGCCGTCCATAACCCGGGGATCGGGCATCACGTGTCGGTCATTGATCCCGGGGCAGTATCGGCAGGGCGCACCGCCTCCGGATTGATAGCCGCGTTGATTCGTCTTCGCTGGCCCAGCCGTCAGTGTTTAAGGCCTGGCGGTATCGAGGTCGCCGATTCATCCATGCCCTCGGCCAGTACGTGCTGCGCGAGCGGGTCGGCCGAATCGTCGCCCGAGAATTCTTCCAGGGTGATGTCGAGCTGGCTTGCGCCCTGAATCTCGACCGAATCGCCCAGGTCGGGCAGCGCGGTGAACTGGCTGTCGAGGAACAGGAAGTTCAGCTTGCCGCCCAGGTCTGCCAGCAGGGCTGCCTCGTCTCGCAATCCGTCTCCGCTGATCGGCTCGCCGTCGAGGCGATAGGACAGGCGGCCGTTGTTGATTTCGGTAGGACCGAGTTCGATCAGCTTGCCGTCGCGGTTGCCGGCCAGGATCCGGCCCTCTTGCAGGTACAGGGTGAATGGTTGCCGAGGGTCGCGGCGGTCGGAGGGTTTCGCGGAATCGTTCATGACGGGTCTTTCGGTGTGTGGGGGTGGAGTGCAGGAATCGTTCGAGCGGGTGCCGGCGTGTCGTCAATCGCGGCGGCGCGCGCGTGCCAGCATCACCGCAGCACCGAGCGCCAGGGCGCCGATCGCCAGCGCCGTCGCAGGAACCGGCCGCCGGAAGCCGCCGTCGACAGCGTGTCCGGCAGACGCCTCGAAAAGGTTTCCGTCTCCCTGCGCTGCGGGCGCGGCCCGGGCGAGAGACGCATCCATCAGCCAGCGAGTGGCCCGCCCGAGCAGGTCGGGCGCCAGGGCATGTGCCAGGCGGCCCGGCAAGGCCGGTGCGCCGAGGGTCACCGTGTTGCGCGGTTTTCGGACCAGCGACACGACGGCCTGGGCGACGCGCCTCGGGTCGATCAGCGGAGGCGGCGGGCGGAGCCTGCGACCGCTGTAGTTGGCGCCGTGCCCGACGCCGGGTGTGTCGACGAAGGCGGGATAGATCGCGCAGACGTGGACATCGGGCAGGTCCGATACCTCGGCTCTGATCGATTCGGTGAACCCGTGCAGGCCGAACTTGCTGGCCACGTAGGAGCCGGCGTAAGGCGCGGACACCAGGCCGCCGAGCGAGATCATGTTGATCAGCGTGCCGCGCCCGCGTTGACGAAAGTGGGGCATCACCGCATGCGCACCGTGCATGTGGCCGAGCAGGTTGGCTTCGATGACGCGCCGGTGCGCAGGCATCGGCGTGTCCTCGAAACGGCCGACCGTGCCGACGCCGACATTGTTGAACCAGACGTCGATGTGACCGAGCCGGCTGATGGCGGTGCGCGCCAGCGCCTGGACCGCCTCGGCATCCGTCACGTCGGTGGGCACGGCGAACGCCCGGGCGCCGAGCGCCTTGCATTCCGAAACGACGCTTTCGAGCGTTTCCGCACTGCGGGCAGCGAGCACCAGCGACACGCCTTCCCGGGCGAAGGCATGGGCGGTTGCGCGGCCGATGCCGCTGGACGCGCCGGTGATGACGATCACCCGGACATTTGCTTGAGGCATGAAGTCTTCCTGCTGGCCGGCACGGGTGCCGGCTTGGGTTTCAGATCATCGGGACGCCGCCGGTCACCGCGATCGTGGCGCCGGAAATGTACGAAGCCTCGCCCGACGCCAGGAGCACGAAGGCGGGCGCCACCTCGACCGGCTGTCCGGGTCGTTTCAGCGGCGATTGACCGCCGAAGTTCTGGACCTCGTCCTCAGGCATGGTGGCCGGAATCAGGGGGGTCCAGATGGGGCCCGGCGCCACGCAATTCACCCGGATGCCTTTTTCGGCCAGGGCCTGCGACAGCCCGCCGGTCAGGTTTTGCAGCGCGCCCTTGGTGGCGGCATAGGCCACCAGGCTGGGACTCGGTTTGTCGGAATTGACGGAGACGGTGTTGATGATGGCGCCGCCCGGCTGCATGTGGGCCACGGCCGCCTTGGTCAGGTAGAACGTCGCGAAAACGTTGGTCTTGAAGATGCGTTCGAATTCATCGGATGGCACGTCGAGGATGCTCTCGCGCGCCATCTGGAAGGCCGCGTTGTTGACGAGGATGTCGATGCCACCGAGCTTCGACACGGTGGTCTCGACCAGCGCCTTGCAATGCGCTTCATCCTGGATATCACCGGGTATGGCGATGCATTGGCGGCCGGCCTCCTGCACCAGCCTTTGCGTGTCGTTGGCGTCGTCGGTTTCGTCGAGATAGCTCAGGACCACGTCGGCGCCCTCGCGGGCGAATGCGATCGCGACGGCGCGCCCGATGCCCGAATCGCCGCCGGTGATCAGCGCCTTGCGTCCATTGAGGCGGCCGCTGCCGACATAGGATTGCTCGCCGCAGTCGGGGGTGGGATTCATCAGGGCCTGATGGCCCGGCACTTCCATCTTCTCTTGTGCGAAAGGTGGCTTCGGGCCGGCGCTTCGAGGGTCGATCAGCATGTTGGCAACTCCGTCAAAAAACGACGATGTTTCTGTCTAACGGCGCCTGTGCACGACTCGCGCTCGCCTTGCTTACTTGTAGGACGACGGCCTGCTGTTGGCGGTCGGCGGTGCATCGCGGTGCCATCGCGAAGCCAGGCCAGACCGTCGAGACGTACGCGTTGTCGATTGAACTCCCGTCGACGCTGCAGAGATACCTGTCATCTACCTCGAGCCGGGCCGATCCGCCGATCCGCCAATCCGCCTTTGCGCCTTTGCGCCGTGGCCCGAGTCGGCTATTGCCCTGCTTTCAGCAGGTCGACCAATGCTCTCAGCGGTGCCGGCATCAGGCGGTTTGCCGGAAAGTAGAGGAACAGGCCGGGCCCCGCAGGGCACCAATCATCGAGGACTACGACCAGCCGGTTCCGCTCGAGTCCGGCGCGCGCCGCCGGCTCGGGCACGTAGGCGATTCCGAGGTGCTGCAGGGCGGCATCGACCATCAGGGGTACGTTGTCGAGTGTCAGGGTGCCGGGTACGTCGACGGCGATCTCCTGGCCTTGCTTCATGAACTCCCAGCGGTAGCGTTTGCCGCTGGGCAGCCGCTGGCGAATGCAGACATGCCGGTGCAGATCGTCCGGTGTCGTCAACGGCGGCCGGCCGGCCAGGTATTCCGGCGACGCGACGGCGACAAACCGCACATCGCCGCCGACAGGCACACCCACCATGTCCCGCGGCAAGGCATCGCCGAGCCGTATCCCCGCATCGAAGCCACCTTCCACGATGTCGACCAGGCGCCCCTCGGCCACCAGGTCCAGTTCGACCAGCGGATAAAGGGCCAGGAAGCGGGGCACCAGGTCCTGCAGCAGCAGCCGCGCGGCGGTCTCGCTGGTGTTGATCCTCAGGGTGCCCTGCACGACGCCTTGCGCTTGCGCAACCACTTGGAGGGCGTCGTCCAGGTCGCGCAGGACCGGCGCGAGCCGCATCAGCAGGCGTTCGCCCAGCTCCGTCGGCGCGACGCTGCGGGTCGTTCGATTGAGCAGGCGCGCGCCGAGTTGTTCTTCGAGCCCACGCATGGCGTGGCTGAGCGACGACCGCGATTGTCCGAGGGCGTCTGCGGCCTGTCGAAAACTTCGATGCGCCGCGACGGCCTGGAAAGCGGCGAGATCGGCAAGGGTGGGTTTAGGCATTGGTGAATTTTCTTGACCGGCTCATGCCGGTTCTGCGGCCTTCTCAGGACGTCGCCCGGTTCCGAGAATGAGGGCATCTCATTCTGAACTGGACTCAACGCATGACCCCCAAAACCTGGTTTATCACCGGCGCATCTGCCGGTCTCGGCCGCCTGCTCACCGAAGCGCTGCTCGCACGAGGCGACCGCGTCGTCGCCACCGTGCGCAAACGCGGTGCGTTGCAGTCGCTGGAAGCGATCCATGGCGAGCGCCTGCTGGTACTGCTGCTCGACGTGACCGATGTCGAAGCCATCCGGCGCAGCGTCGGCGAGGCCTGCGACCGGATGGGGCGGATCGACGTCTTCGTCAGCAATGCCGGCTATGGCCTGTTCGGCGCGGCCGAGGAGCTGAGCGACGACCAGATAGACCGCCAGATCGCGACCAATCTGGTCGGTTCGGTCCAGGTGATTCGGGCAGCCTTGCCGCACCTGCGCCGCCAGGGTGGCGGACTTGTCGTGCAGGTCTCGTCCGAGGGCGGGCAGATCGCCTATCCCAACTTCAGCCTGTACCACGCCACCAAATGGGGCATCGAGGGCTTCGTCGAATCGGTGGCGCAAGAGGTCAAGGGCTTCGGCATCGACTTCCTTCTTGTCGAGCCCGGCCCCACCGCCACGAACTTCGCGCAAGGCCTGGACCATGCCACGCCCATGCCCGAATACGAGGACAGCCCCGCAGGCCAGGTGCGCCGGGCGGTCGGCAGCGGCGAGTTCAAGATGCGTGGCGATGCGCAGCGCACCATGGCGGCGATGCTCGCCGCGGCCGACCGGCCCACGCCAGGACTGCGTCGCCTGGCTTTGGGCAGCACCGCGTATACGTCCATCCATACGGCGCTCCAATCGCGCCGCGAACAGCTCGAGCAACAGCGAGAGCTGGCGTTTTCTGCCGACGCCGATGCGTGACGGCGCCCACGGCAGCCTTCACACACCGAATCGAAAGCAGGTCGAAAACCGGCGTGCCTCAACTTTTATGCGAGTCCCTGGCACGTTCGTACCGATCCAAGTTTTCCTGGCTCGGCGGGTACATGCCGGTGAGCGGGGCACCGGCCTTGACCTCCTGAAGAATCCAGGCTTCCAGCGCCTCTTGCCCGTCACCGTAGGCCAGCACTTCCGGCAGATAGGCGTCGGGGATCAGCACGACGCCGTCGCCGTCGGCCACCATGATGTCGCCCGGAAAAACCGCCACGCCGCCGCAGGCGATCGGGTCTTGCCAGCCGACGAAGGTCAGGCTGTTGACGGCGGCCGGGGCGGCGACGCCGCGTGCCCACACCGGCAGCCCGGTGCTCTGCACGCCGGCGATGTCGCGCACCACCCCGTCGGTGACCAGGGCCGCCACACCCCGGTAGCGCATGCGGGCGCACAGGATGTCGCCCAGGATGCCGGCGTCGGTGACCCCCATCGCATCGACCACCACGACGCTGCCGGCCGGCATCTCCTCGACCGCGATCCGGGTCGAGCGCGGCGAAGACCATGCGGCCGGGCTGCTGAGGTCTTCGCGAGCCGGCACGAAGCGCATGGTGAACGCGCGGCCGACCTGCCGGCCCTGCCCGCTCGCCAGCGGCATGGCGCCGCGCAGCCAGCAATTGCGCAGGCCTTTCTTGAAAAGGATGGTGGTGATGGTGGCGGTGGAAATGCCGCGCAGCCGCGTCACGAGCTGCGGGTCCAGGGCTGCCGGGGCGGTAGTGGAATCGTTCATGGTCAGATCGAGGCGATCAGCCCGCCATCGACGCGGATGACGGAGCCGGTGACATAGGAAGCGGCGTCGCTGGCGAGGAAGGCGACGACCGTGCCGTACTCCGAGGGTTCGCCATAACGGCCCAGCGGAATGGACGCAGTGCTTTCGGCGCGAACCTTTTCCACCGGAAGGTTCTCGCGTTCGGCCTTCTGCTCGTCCAGGAAGTTGATACGGCTGGTCGCTACGCGGCCGGGCAGCACGATGTTGGCGGTGATGCCGTCGCGGCCTACTTCGCGCGCCAGGGTTTTGGACCAGCCCACCAGCGCGGCACGCAGTGCATTGCTGATGCCCAGGTTGGCGATGGGCGCGACCACCCCCGAAGAGGTGCTGGTCACGATTCGCCCCCAGCGACGCTGGCGCATGCCGGGCAACACCCGGTCGGTGATTTTGATGACCGGCAGCACCATCGACTGGAAATGTCTTTCCCAGGTTTGTGCGTCTTGCCCGGAGGCCGGCGTGGGCGGCGGCCCGCCGGTGTTGTTGACCTGAATGTCGACCGGGCCCAGCTCGGCCTCGATGCGGGCCACATGGCCGTCGATGGCCGACAGGTCAGCCAGGTCCCAGACGAGGGTGATGCAGCGTCCGCCCAGCGCCTCGACGGTCGCGCGGGTGGCGGCCAGAGCATCGGCGCTCACGTCGGCCAAAGCGACTCGCGCGCCCTCGCCAGCCAGTGCGGCAGCGATGGCGCTGCCCAGCCCGCCGCCGGCGCCCAGTACCAGCGCGGTCTTGTCTTGAATGCCCAGGTTCATGGGGTAGGCGCTTTCCTGGTGATGGTCTCGGATTGCAAAAAATCGAAATCGCAGCCTTCGTCGGCCTGCAACGTGCTGCGGGCATACAGGCGGGCATAGCCGCGCGCCGGCGCCGCGGGCGCAGGAGGCAGTGCAGCGCGTCGGCGAGCCAGTTCGGCTTCTTCCACGAGCAGATCGATGCGTCCCTGGCTCACCGACAGGCGGATCAGGTCGCCGCTCCGCACCAGCGCGAGCGGACCGCCGGCAGCGGCTTCCGGCGCTACATGCAGCACGACCGTTCCATAGGCGGTGCCGCTCATGCGGGCGTCCGAGATACGCACCATGTCCTTGACGCCCTGCCGCGCCAGCTTGGCCGGCACCGGCAGGTAGCCCGCCTCCGGCATGCCGGACGGACTGGTCGGGCCGGCGTTCTGCAGCACCAGGAAGTCGTCGGCGGTGACATCCAGGTCAGGCAGGTCGATGCGCGCGGCCAGATCCTCGAGCGAGCTGAACACCACCGCACGGCCGGTCTGCTCGAACAGCCGCGCGTCGGCTGCCGACCGCTTGAGCAGGCATCCCCGGGGCGCCAGCGTGCCCGAAAGCGAGATCAGCCCGCCCTGGGGATACACCGGGTCGGCGAATGCGCGCACCACCGCCCGGTCGACCCAGGGCGACTCGCCGGCCAGGCGTTCGCCCAGCGTCTGGCCGGTGATGGTCAGGCAATCCAGATGCAGCAGGTGTTCGAGCTCCCGCAGCACGGCCCCGATGCCGCCGGCGGCATGGAGGTCGGCCATGAAGAACTGGCCGGTGGGTTTCAGGTCGACCAGCACCGGTGTGCTGTCGCTGAGTTCATTGAGCCGCTGCAGCGAAACCTCGATGCCCAGGCGACCTGCGATGGCCGTCAGGTGGATTAGCGCGTTGGTCGATCCGCCGATGGCCAGCAGCACCCGCAGCGCGTTCTCGACCGACTTCTCCGTGATGATCTGGCTGGGGCGGATGGGCCGCAGCGCCAGCTCCACCGCACGCCGGCCGCTGGCCTCGGCCGCCCGCACCCGGTCGGAATGCACCGCCGGGATCGCTGCAGTGCCGGGCAGGGACATGCCCAGCGCCTCGGCGATCGACGCCATCGTGCTGGCGGTGCCCATCACGCTGCAGGTGCCGGCGGTGGCGGCCAGCTTGCCTTCGATCGTTTCGATCTTCTCGCGGTCGATCTCGCCGGCGCGAAAACGCCCCCAGAAGCGGCGGCAGTCGGTGCAGGCGCCCAGACGCTCGCCTTCGAACGGCATCGGCAGCATCGGCCCGGGTACCAGCTGGATGGCCGGCACATCGGCAGACGCCGCGCCCATCAGCAGCGCCGGCACGGTCTTGTCGCAGCCGCCGAGCAGCACCACGGAATCCATGGGTTGGGCGCGGATCATCTCTTCCACGTCCATCGACATGAGGTTGCGGAACTTCATCGTCGTCGGGCTGGTGAAGGACTCGCCCAGGGAAATGGTGGGAAAGTCCAGCGGCAGGCCGCCGGCGGCCAGGACGCCGCGTTTGACCGCTTCGATCAGCTCGGGAAAGTTGCGGTGGCAGGGGTTGAAGCCGCTGGTCGACTGCGCGATGCCCACCACCGGCCGCTTGAGCAGGTCGAGGGAGTAGCCCGCCTGCTGGCCGAAGGTACGGCGCAGGTAGAGGGAAAAATCGGCGTCGCCGTAGTTGGTCAGGCCGCGGGCCAGGCCCTTGGGCTCGGGGGAGTCGGTCACGTGTATTCCTTTCGGGAGCGGAAGCGGGAGTGGCTCAATCGATCTTGGCGCCGGAGACCTTGACCGCCTTGCTCCAGCGGGCCAGCTCGTCCTTCAGCAGCGCGGCGAACTGCTCCGGCGTGCCGCCTGCGGGCTCGGATCCCTGCTGGGCCAGCTTCTCGCGCAGGGCGGGGTCGCGCAGGGCGGTATTGATGGCGGTGTTGAGCCGCGCCACGATGGGCGCGGGCGTTCCCGCCGGCGCCATCACGCCGTACCAGGCGGTGGTGGTGAAGCCGGGAAAGCCGGACTCGGCCGCGGTCGGTACGTCCGGCAGCGCCGGCGAGCGGTGTTCCGAAGTGATGGCCAGGGCGCGCAGCCGGTTGGCCTTGAGGAAGGGCATGGCGATGGGCACGCCCTCGATCACCACCCGGAGCTGGCCGGCGACCAGGTCGGTGACCGCGGGCGAGCCGCCCCGGTAGGGCACGTGCACCATTTCTGCGCCGGCCTCCGACGCCAGCAACGCGAAGGCGAGGTGCGAGATGCTGCCCGCACCGCCGGTGCCGTAATCCACCGTGCCCTTGCTGCGACGTGCCTCGGCGACCAACTCCTGGAGGTTGCGGGCCGGCTGCGACGGATGCACCAGCACCAGCAGCGGCGACTTCGACATCAAGCCCACCGGCACCAGGTCGTGGGCCACGTCGAAGGACAGCTTCGGATACAGCGCCGGGTTGATGGACAGCGAACCGGTGTTGCCCATCAGCAAGGTGTAGCCGTCGGGGGCCGCCTTGGCAGCGACCTCGGTGGCGATGTTGCCGGCCGCACCGGAGCGGTTTTCGACCGTGATGGCCTGGCCCAGGCTTTTCTGCAGCTCGGCCGCCAGCAGCCGGGCGGCGATGTCCACGCCGCCCCCGGGCGGGAATCCCACCAGCAGGCGGACCGGGCGGGTCGGCCAGTCCTGTTGGGCCAGTGCGGCGCCTGCCAGCAGCAGGGGCGCCAGGCCCAGCAGGGCGCGGCGCAGGTGGTGGATGCGGGTAGGTTTCATGGTGTCTCCGTTGTCTCGTGCTTCATTCCGGGCGCAGGCCGGCGGCCTGCACCGCGCGACTCCAGCGGGCGGTCTCCTCGGTCACCAGGCGCCCGTAGGCGGCGCTGTCGGCCCACCGCACCTCGGCGCCGCTCTGCTCGATGCGGCTGCGCACGGCGGGCAGGTGCATCACCTTGTCGAGCGCCGTGCCGAGCCGTCTCAGTGCGGGTGCGGGCGTGGCGGCGGGCGCCATGAAGCCGGACCAGGCGACCATTTCCAGGCCCGGCGACAGGGTTTCGGCCAGGGTGGGCACCGCGGGAAGCTCCGGCAGGCGGCGCAGGCTGGTCACCGCCAGGGGGATCAGCCGGTTCTCGCGCGCCTGGGGAATGAGGGTGTTGGCGTTGCCGATGTAGAAGTCCACATGGCCGCCCAGCAGGTCGGTGATGGCCGGCGCCTCGCTCTTGTACGGCACGTGGGTGGCGCTGCTGTCCGTCAGTCGCAGCAACTCGGCGGCGGCCAGGTGGGTGATATTGCCGGTGCCCGAAGAGGCATAGCTCAGCGCGCCAGGGCGGGACTTCAGCAGCGTCACCAGTTCCTGCACGCTGCGCGGCCCCAGTCGCGGAGACACCACCAGCACCAGCGCGATGGCGGCAGGCAGCGCCACCGGCACCAGGTCGCGCCGGGCGTCGTATCCGAGGTGCGCATACAGGTGCGGGCTGATGGCGATGGACGAGGTGTTGTAGAGCAGGGTCAGTCCGTCCGGCTGGGCACGGGCCACCTGTTCGGTGGCGATATTGGCATTGGCGCCGGGTTTGTTTTCGACCACCACCGGCACGCCGAGCTCTTCGGCCAGACCGGCGCAGACAATGCGCGCGACCGCATCGGCGCCGCCGCCCGGGGCGAAACCGATCAGCACCTTGATCGGTCGGTCGGGATAGGACGCCTGCGCCAGGACCAGGCCCGGCAAGGTGGGCAGCAGCGCGGCGCAGGCACGAAGCGTGTCGCGGCGACGAGGCAGGGCGTGCGGCCGTGTACAGGTCGCCGGTGCATCTCCATCAGCGCTCGCCGGCCCGATGCGGTCGCTTGGGAAGTCCGATCGCATGTCGTTTTTCTTGTGGTCTGCCACCGCATGTCTCCTGCCCGTGTTGCGGGTTGAGCGCACTGTAGGCAGGCCGATGGGTTCCGAAAAGCGAAAATAAGCGAGCGCGACTGGTTGCCAAAACGACCGAATGGCTACAGTCGGCGCATGACGCTCAAACAGCTGGAGGCTTTTTACTGGGCCGCGACCTGCATCAATTTCGCTGTGGCCGCCGAGCGCGTCCACGTGTCGAGTTCGTCGTTATCCAAACGCATCGCGGAGCTGGAACACTCGCTCGGCCTGGAGCTGTTCGACAAGACTGGGCGCAACTCGGTGCTGACCGGCCACGGGGATCGTTTGCTGCCGCTGGCAAAAGACATGCTGGAGCGCGCCGGCGCCATCCGCGAGACGCTGGGAAGCAGCATCGGTCTCAGCGGCCGTTGCCGCCTGGGCATGGGTGAGATGAGCGCCATGTGCTGGCTGCCTGCATTCATCGCGGCGGTGGCCGCGCGCCATCCCGGCCTGCAGGTCGAACCCCTCGTGGCCAACGACCAGGTGCTGGAGCGGCGCCTGGAAGACGGCGAGCTGGACTGTGCCGTGCTGGCCGGCGCTTCGTCGCGGGGCGGCCTGGCCTCGCAGGCGGTCGGCGAGGCCGAACTGGCCTGGGTGGCGTCGCCCGAATTCGTGACGCGATGCGGCACCGACAGGCCGGCGGAGTTGGTCAACGGACAGCTTTTCATCTCGCTGCCGGCAGGCTCCGGCCTGACACGTGCATTGGATCAGTGGGCCGGTCAGCACGGCTTGTCGGTGGAACGCCGACTGTCGTGCAACAACTGGGGTGCGGTCGTCAGCATGATCCGCGCCGGCCTGGGCTTCGGTCTGATGCCGCGTGAGTGGGCGCATGCGATGGCCCGGCGTGGTGCGTTGCTGGTGCTGCAACCCGAGGAGCGGCTGCCGTCTCTCGGCTATGTTTTGCAGTGGCGACGCGACGACAGCAGAGCGTTGATAGCCGAGATGCGGCGTCTTGTCGGTCGGTCGGTCGCCTTCAGGGCGCCGGAATGTTTCATTTGACCCGGTGTCATGTGACGGCGACGCAAACCGGGGCTGCGTGGTAAGCGACGCCATTCGGCGCAGAGGTGCCCCTCACCCCTATCGGTTGACCGGGGGCGTGGTTCGCGCCAAGGACTTGAGCGATCGCTACTCGCCAATGGCAGATGACGTGGCGAGAGCCTGCTTTCGGCCCTCTGACGTCCCTCACTCCGTAGGTTGGGGTCGAGTTGCGCGTCGGTAGAGAACAGCCGTGGCATGTCGGCCTGGTCATTCCAGGACGAAACATGCAGTTCGTTTCATTTGACTTTGACGGCTGCTTCATGATCAGACTGTAAGCACCGTCGGATGCTCGACCGTGTCTACCTGCGCTCATCACGTTCCAAAAAACAAAGCACTACAAATCGATGAACGATCGTCCAACTCTGTTTTTGCTCCATGCGCTCGGCAGCAGCCGAGACGTTTGGCACCCGCTGGTTCGACGCCTGGAAAACGACTTCCGGACCGTCGCACTGGATTTGCCCGGTTTCGGTGGTGCCCACCACGCACCGGACCTGACCGTGGATGGCATGGTCGAGGCCGTGATGCAGGCCATCAGGATGAGCGGTGCCACGCGCTGGCTCCTCGTCGGGCACAGCATGGGCGGCAAGGTCGCGTCCATCGTGGCCGCCCGAGCTTTGGCGGGCGAGAGCGGCCTGTTCGGGCTGGCAGGCGTCGTGCTGCTGGCGGGTTCGCCGAGCACGCCCGAACCCATGGATGAAGAGCGGCGCCAGAAGATGATCGGCTGGGCGAGGCAAGGCGCGTTGAAGCCTGCATCCGCGCGCGAGTTCGTGGATGCAAACATCGGTGCGCCGCTGCCGGCACACCGCGACCAGCGCGCTGTCGAGGACCTGCTTCGCAGCTCTCCCCACGCATGGCTTGCCTGGCTCGAGCGTGGAAGCCTGGAAGACTGGTCCCAGGAAGTGGGTTGCCTGGAGGTGCCGGCGCTCATCATCGTGGGTGACCAGGACGGCGATCTTGGAGAACAGGGCCAGATGCGCACCAATGCAAAGACCTACCCGCGTGCCGAGCTGCGTGTGCTGGAGGGCGCCGGCCATCTGTTGCCGCTGGAGCGGCCCGATGCGGTCGCGGACGGCATCAGGGACTTGTGGACCGCCATCACCACGACGTCGCCCCACATCCCGGCAGATTTCGCACGCATGGTGGCGTCCGCCCGTGTCAGCCGCAGGATGCGCGCCATCGTCGCCAGCCGTGCCATCGCGGACCCTGTCGCCGCCAGGCCGAAGGTGCTGACTTACAGCCAGTTGGAAACGTTGCGCGCCATCGCGCGATGTGTCGTCCCGCAAACCGAACCCGAGGTCGACCTCGCCATCAGGGTGGATGCCCAACTGCTGGCGGGCAAAGGTGACGGCTGGCGACACGAGGAAATGCCCTCCGACCTCGATGCATACCGACTGTCCCTCGATGCTCTCGCTGGTTTCGAGGTGCTCCCACACCCGGCCCAGCTGGAGCGCCTGCGCCTCGTCGCGCAGGGCGATGCAGGCAATCCTGCCGGGGCGCCGGACAAGATGCAGCTTTGGTTTCACGACGCGTGCGCAGATCTCATCCGGCTATGGGTCGCGCATCCCGCGACCATGGCCCGGATCGGTTTCGACGGTTTTGCCAACGGCGGCGACGGTTCCCGCAAGCAGGGATTCGAACGCTTGGCGGCTGGAGAACGTGAATCCTGGGAACCCGTGGTCGAGGTGCTGCCATGAATTTCGACTCGATGCAGCGCTTCGACGATGGCGAACCTGTGGATGCCGTCGTCATCGGCACCGGGGCCGGAGGCTCCCCACTGCTTGCTGCCCTGGCGGCGCGCGGGCTGCGCGTGGTCGCCCTGGAAGCAGGCCGAAACTGGGAGCCTGACGACCATGTGGCCGACGAGGCCGAGGGCTGCGACATCAACTGGATGGAAGAGCGTCTGAGCGGGGGCGGTACGCCGACCGCGTTCGGGTCGAACAACAGCGGGATCGGCGTTGGGGGCTCCACCTTGCACTGGGGTGCCTTCACGCCTCGCCCGGACCCGCGCGACCTGCAGCTTCGAACTCTTCAGGGCGTGGGCCAGGATTGGCCGCTCGAACATGCCGAATTGCTCTCATATGTCCAGCGCGTCGAGCGATTCATCGGCGTTTCCGGACCGGCCGCCTACCCGTGGGATCCCGAGCGGAGCTATCCATTGCCCGCTGCCAGGCGCAACGCCTCGGCGGATGTGATGGCACGGGGTTGCGCAGCACTGGGGATTCGAACCGCCGACGCCCCCGCCGCACTTGTGTCGCGCGACTGGCAACAGGAAGGTGCCGGCCTACGCCAGGCCTGCGTGAACTGCGGCTCGTGCCATCAAGGATGCCGCAACGCGTCGAAGGCCAGCATGGACACCACCTACCTGCCAGCGGCGGTGGCAAAAGGTGCCGAGATCCGGCCGGAATGCCGGGTCACTGGTTTCGAGCGCGATGGCAAAGGAAGAATTTCCGCTGTGATCTACCGTCTCAAGGGCGTGGAGCGGCGGCAGCGCTGTGGAGCGGTCTTCCTTTGTGGCGGTGGTGTCGAGACGCCTCGACTGCTGCTGCATACCGGACTGGCCAACAGCAGCGGCCAGGTCGGCAAGAATTTCATGGCCCATGGCGCCGCACAGGTGTGGGGCAGGTTCGACGAAGAGGTCCGCAGTTATCGCGGTTACCCGTCCTCCCTGCTCACCGAGGATACGGTGCGCCTGCCCGGAGTCGACTTCGCGGGTGGCTACCTCATCCAGAGCCTGGGCGCCATGCCCGCCACGCTGGCCACCTCGCTGGTGCGCGGCGCGGGGCTTTGGGGGCAGCCGCTGGTCGATGCCATGGACGGCTACCGCTTCATGGCGGGTGTCGGCATCAACGCCGAATGCCTGCCCGCGGCCGGCAACCATGTGGAACTGTCTTCAGAGGTGGACGATTTCGGCGTTCCGAAGGCCGTGGTGCGATTGACCGCCGGAGACAATGAAAAAGCCATAGACCGCCACGCGGTCGGGCTCATGCAGGAAATTCTGCAGGCTGCCGGCGCGACCAAGACCTTCGTGGTGTCACGCACGGCACACACCATCGGTACATGCCGGATGGGAACCGACCGCGACACGGCCGTGGTCGATGCAGAAGGCCGGAGTTTCGACATCGACAACCTCTGGATTTGCGACAACTCGGTTTTCCCCAGCGCCCTGATCGCCAATCCGGCCCTCACCATCATGGCGCTTTCGCTGAGAACGGCGGACCGCTTTCTGAAGGGCTGACCTGCCCGGGGACTGCAGGGTGTTCAGTGAGCGGAGTCCTCCATTGCCTAGGCCATGCCGTCGCGTTTTCTGCCACGGCCGTGGCCCATGACGACCCCCGACCGGGGCTTCCGGCAGTCCTGCGGAGGCCGATAACAATGTCTGACGCAAAAGGCCGCACCGGCTTTTAGCATCACCGGATGGCCGTTGAAGCAACTTCGAACTCATCTTCCTGCTTGCGCCCGACCCGCCGTCGCGCCGTAAGCGTTGCGTCGGCCTGGGGCCTGTCCGCGCTGGCGGGATCGACGCGGGCAGCGACCTCGGCCGTCGTCATCCAGTCCAAGAGCAGGGTGCTGGCCAGCCTGGTCGATCCGGCGTCCGGGGCGGCCAGGATCAGCAGAAGCCGCCGTACGACCTGTTCTGGCTCCGCATCGACGCGGGGCCGGCACCTGTTGGCTGAGGTCCACGTCTTCGATTGCCCGGGTTCGGACGTCATCTGTCGAACCGATTTAACTGATTCTTTTCAGACCTTAGAAAGAATTAATTGCCATGTCCCGTGATCAATACAGTTTTACGAATCCGGTCGAGCAATACGCTCGTGTGGAGCCGCCGGTGCAGCATCAGCCGGTACCCGGCGTTCAGGCGCGGATGACGCCAGTGCCCGATCTGGGCGAGAAGACGTATCGCGGCAGTGGACGCCTCGCGGGACGCAAGGCGTTGATCACCGGCGGCGACTCCGGCATCGGCGGTGCGGTTGCCATTGCGTTCGCGCGCGAGGGCGCCGACGTCGTGATCGTGCACCTGCCTGCCGAGCAGGAGGATGCCGGCCACATCCTCGGCCACATAGAGAAGGCTGGCAGGAAGGGGCACGCGATCGCCGCAGACATCACGGACGCCGGTCGCTGTCGCGCGCTCGTTGCGGAAGCCGTCGGCGTGCTCGGCGGTCTCGACATCCTCGTCAACAACGCCGGCAAGCAGGTGGCTGTTGCGCAAATCGCAGATCTGTCCGACGAACAGTTCGAGCTGACGTTTCGCACGAACGTGTTCGCGAATTTCTGGATCACCAAGGCGGCGCTGGCACACATGTCTGCAGGTGCCAGCATCATCAACACTGCGTCGCTGGAGGCCTACAAGCCGTCACCGGAACGCCTGGATTACGCGGCCACCAAGGCAGCGATCAACAACTTTTCGAAGGGTCTCGCGCAGCAGGTGGCTGCACGCGGTATCCGGGTCAATGTGGTCGCGCCCGGGCCGGTATGGACAGCACTGCAGGTCTCGGGTGGTGTGTCTGACGAGCAGATGAAGGCCTTCGACGACGAGAGCACCTACAAGCGTTCCGGTCAGCCCGCTGAGCTCGCGCCCGCCTACGTATTCCTTGCTTCTGCAGAATCGAGCTACGTCTCGGGTGAGACCTTGAATGTGAACGGTGGCATGGTCACGCCGTGATCTGTAAAACGTGCCGCAGCGTCATCGATTCCAGCTGCACCAGCAGGAGCACTCCGCGGGTACGGGTAGGCAGGGCGCACAGCAGGCGTCGACGCGCTGCAGTGTCTCGATGACGACCATGCGCGCTTCCGGCGAGGGCGCGTAGGCGGGGGCCGGTCGGCCAGCGCCGGGGCATAGGCGCGCTCGACCTCCTGGTGCCGCCAGCGGTCGATCACCAGGCCCTTGGCGATCTTCGGCGGCAGCGCCCCGGGCTCCAGGTCGAGCGATGCGGGCAGGTGCCGCATCGTCAGCACCCGCAAGAGCTGGTGCATCGGGCGAACGGAGGTGTCAGTTCCGCGGAGGCGTTGACGACAGCTTCTTTTTTCGAGCTTCCGCGTCCGGCCCGTTGCCGACTTGGACGCCCGGGTCCTGCGCGAGGGCAGTTCCCGCGAGTCTTGCAGTGGACTGCAGGCGCTCGAGCGTTTGCCCATGGCGCGCGCTGGCAGATAGACCGGCCATCGTGGTGCAGACGAAATCCGCGAGCCGGTCGGCGTCCGCGGGATGGTGCTTGGCGATGAAGCTGCGGATGACATCTTGAGCCGCCACATGAAAGACACAGGCAGCCTCACGTGCTTCCGCTTCATTGCTGCGAGTTCCCTCCAACACCATGCAGCCCGACGCCGCCGGGTCGGCATAGGTCCGTGCGGCGAACTCCAGCAGTTCTGCAAGCGACTCGGACAGCGGTCGGTCGGCCCGAAGGATCTGCTGCAGCGGCACGGCGCCAGTCTCGGCGTATTGGTCAAGGATGCGGCGGTAGAGCGCGGCCTTGCTACCGAAGGCTGCGTAGAAACTTGGCGGATTGATGCCAAGGGCTTTGGTCAGGTCCGCGACGCTGACGGCGTCGTAGCCCTTTGCATGAAACAGCTGTTGCGCGGTACGCAAAGCTGCGACCGAGTCAAAGCCGCGAGGGCGACCGCGGGTGCGTGTTATTTCTGTAGTCATGATTACAAAATCCTTGACATGCCGTCTGCGTCAATTATGTAATGCAGATTACATTAATCAAGGGAATGACCATGTCAGCGTTCAAGGAAAAGTCGGTTCTGGTGCTTGGTGGGAGCCGCGGAATCGGCGCAGCGATTGTCCGGCGTTTCGTCGCCGACGGTGCAAAAGTCACTTTCACCTATTCCGGCTCGCCGGACGCGGCGCATGCGCTCGCGCAGGAAACCGGCAGCACTGCACTGCAGACGGACAGTTCCGATCGTGATGCGGTGATCGCCCGCGTCCGCGATAGCGGGCCGCTTGACATTCTGGTGGTGAACGCCGGCATCGCGATCTTCGGCGATGCTCTCGAGCAAGACCCTGACGCCATCGACCGCCTGTTCCGCATCAACGTCCAGTCGCCCTATCACGCATCGGTCGAAGCCGCGCGGAAGATGCCTGAAGGCGGTCGGATCATCGTGATCGGCTCGGTCAATGGCGACCGCATGCCGGTTCCCGGCATGGCCTCGTATGCACTCAGCAAGTCGGCGCTCCAGTGAATGGCCCGTGGCCTGGCGCGCGATTTCGGCCCGCGCGGCATCACCATCAACATCGTTCAGCCCGGTCCCATCGACACCGATGCCAATCCGGAAGACGGGCCGATGAAAGAGCTGATGCATAGCTTCATGGCGCTGAAGCGCCATGGCCGTCCGGAAGAGGTTGCGGGCATGGTCGCCTGGCTGGCCGGGCCGGAGGCCGGCTTCGTGACCGGAGCCATGCACACGATTGACGGCGCGTTCGGAGCCTGAGCGCTGGGCCGGTTCGGGACGTTGGTCTGCAAGCCACCAAGATCGAGATTCTGCTTTCGGCCCATTGCTGCCACTGGCAGACACTTTTAACCGTCTGCTACGCAGTAACAACTGAAAATTAGCCGTTAAACGCTGCAAAACCGTCTTCCGAGGCGCACTTGCCCGTCTAGGCCTTAATGCTTGCTTCCACCATGGCGCGAATCCGCTCAGCCATCGAATCAATCGAAAAAGGCTTTGTCATCACCGCCATTCCCGGCGCCAGATGACCGTGATTAAGCACGGCATTCTCGGCATAGCCGGTAATGAATAACACAGGAAGATTCCGTCGGTCCGCACGTCCCGAATCAGCCATTTGTCGACCGTTCATACCTCCAGGCAAGCCAACATCTGATACCAGAAGATCAATGCGCGCATCCGATTGGAGAATTTTCAGCCCGGTCGCACTGTCGGCAGCCTCGATCCACGCTAAGCCTAGATCTTCCAGAATCTCGATGATGAGCATCCTCACGGTTGGCTCATCGTCCACGATCAGTACGGTTGCCGTTTGCTTAGTTGGCTTCAACGAAACGGCCGGCGCCTCATCGGGAATCTCAATGTCATCCCCGTAGTGACGGGGTAAATAAAGGCACACCGTCGTGCCTTGTCCTACTTCAGAATAGATGCGAACCTGCCCACCGGACTGGTGGGCAAACCCATAAATCATCGACAGCCCAAGTCCGGTTCCCTGGCCGATAGGCTTGGTGGTGAAAAACGGTTCGAATGCTCGGGCGATCACGTCCGGTGACATACCAACGCCGGTATCACTCACGCAGAGCGACAGATACTGGCCTTCTGGCATGTCCTGCTGACGCGCTGTACGTTCGTCAATCCACTTGTTTGCGGTCTCGACCGTGATGCGTCCCCCATCAGGCATGGCATCTCGAGCATTGATGCACAGATTCAAAAGCGAATTTTCAAGCTGAGACGGATCAACCAAAGCGGTCCAGGCGTCGGACGATCCAACCATCTCCACCGGCGTCGCAGGACCGACGGTGCGCTGGATCAACTCATGCATGCCCGTGATGAGCCGATTCACATTGGTAGGTTTCGGCTCAAGTGTCTGCTGGCGTGAGAAAGCCAGCAAACGATGCGTCAGTGCCGCAGCACGTTTCGACGCACCTTGGGCCGTGGCGATGTAGCGCTCGAAATCGTCAAACCGCCCCTGCTGCATTCGTATCTGCATCAGTTGCAGAGCGCCGGAAATGCCAGCCAACAAATTGTTGAAGTCGTGAGCAAGGCCGCCAGTGAGTTGGCCCACGGCTTCCATCTTCTGGCTTTGGCGCAGGGCCACCTGTGTGGCGTCGAGTACGGCAGCCTGCTCTTTTTCCCTCGTGATGTCGCGCCCCACGGCATTAATCAAGTCGTCGTAGGGACGCGTCGACCAGGAAATCCATCGATAGCTGCCGTCGCGGTGGCGATAGCGATTGTCGAATCGTTCATAACCGACGCCGTTCGACGACTCCTTGGCACCATTGAGCGTGTGCGCGATGTCATCAGGATGAATGAAGTCAAAAATTTTGGCACCAATCAGTTCTTCCTGGCGCCAACCTAGCAACCCGGTCCATGCAGGATTGGCGGCAGTAATGACCCCTTGGAAGGTGCAACGCAACATCACATCGGATGAAAGTTTCCACAGCGCATCGCGATCTTGGATCCGCTCGGCGACCTGACGCTCGAGATCGACATTGAGTTTCTGCAGCGACAACGCATCGCGCTGCTGCTCGGTCACTTCATAGCCGCCGACGAAAATTCCGTCGATTCGCCCGTCTTCGTGCTTTACCGGTTCGCAATGCACGTTGAAAAAGCGGTCCGCGGCATCCCCACTGAAGCGGAACAGCATGGCGTTTTCGGAAAACGCGATGCCCGTGGCCAAGACTTCGTCCAGCGCTTGGTGGAATCTGGAGCCAGCCAGTTCGGGAAACGCTTCGGTCAAGGTGCGCCCGATCAATTCGCGCTGACCCGCTAATGCAGCGAAGGATTCGTTCACATATTCACAGACGTGATTCGGACCCGACAACATGCCGAGGAAGCCCGGCATGTTGTCGAGCAGCTTCTGCTGCCGCTGCCGGGCATCGGCAGCGTGGCGCTCGGCTTGCACCTGTTGGGTCATCTCCGTGGCGAGGAGCAGCACACCTGCAAAACCGCTGCTCTCGCCCTGGATCGGCGAGAAGCTATAGGTCCAAATAGTCTCCTGCGCACGACCGTGCCGGTGCATCGTCATCGAGAGGTTCTCGATGGCGAATCCACGCCCTGTGGACAGGACTGCCGCAACCTGGGGACCAAGCACCGGGGCAATGTCGGAAAGTGCTTCAGCCATCGGGCGGCCGAAGGCCCAGGGATGCCGGTCACCGAGGGCCTCGCTGTAGGCGTCGTTGTAGAGCAACCATTGCTCCGGTCCCCAGTAGAGAGCCGCGATGCCTTTGGAATTCAGTACCAGCGAAAGCGAGGAGCGCAGTGACTGGGGCCAAGTGGAAAAGTCGCCAAGAGGCGTCTTGGACCAATCCGTATCCCGAACACGCTGGCCCAGCTTGCCGCCATCGTTCATGGGCGGCACGAGCGTGCTCCCGTTCTTGGCATTCGGAGAAACATCAATCATTGATTCGGACTCTGAAGGTAGCCAACAGCGGTCAGCATCTGCAAATTATGGCGCTGCGCTTGTCAGGAAAAACGCTAGGTGGAAGTGCTCGGATGGCACCGTGCGGCCGATCGCGAAATGGATGCAACTTGGTCGAAGGGCTGGTTTGCGCTCAGGACTTAAACGTTCTTCGCGCCGATGGCAAATGACGTACCGAGAGTCTGCTGCCGGCCCCTTCCTGCATCTTGACAGGAGCGCGGATAGCCTTCAAACCTCGTCGCGCGGCGTGTCGAGCCCGGACTGCAATGCGCTCGGTACACCGCGTTCGCCGCTTGGGTGAGCCGACATTCGAGGTCTTCGCGCGCCTTGGTGGTGCCCAGCTTCTTAGCGCGCCGTAGACCTCTGCCAATCGGTCACGCTGTACGCTGACCATCGGCCGAAGGATGTGCCGGGAAGTAATGCTGGTCTGACTCCTCGCTGCGATTGACCATCTCTGCGCTACCGGCCAATGCCTGGAGCACCGACTTGCCCACGGAGGACCGAGAGCCGAGAACGGTCCATGCAGCGCGAACGTGGGCTTTTCGAGCAAGGGTCGAACCGGGGCCATGTAGGTGCCATTCGCCAATGCGCTTGAACGACGTTGGAAGGGCGTAGAAGTGGGATGCCTGGGTCTTTGTTCTGCCACGGGCCAAGGCCCTCATGACTTCTGACCTCACCACGCACGCCCTCGGTGCGACACCGCCAGGCGGTCCCGCGTCTCCCGGGCAGCGGTTGCTTGCCATCTTTCAAAGCGCGGTTGATTTCGCCATCGTCGTGACCGACCTGGACGGGATCGTCACGGACTGGAATCCCGGTGCGGAAGCCATCTTCGGATGGACTGCTCTGGAAATGATCGGCCAGACTGCGGAGCGGTTCTTCGTGCCGGAGGACCAACTCATCAGGCAGCGGAACCGAGAAATGTTGACCGCCTTGGCCGAGGGTCGAGGCAACGACGAACGCTGGCATGTGCGCAAGGACGGCACCCGTTTCTGGGGCAGCGGTGAAATGATGCCGCTGAGCAGCGCCGGACAGACCATCGGTTTTTTGAAGATTCTCCGCGACCGGACCCAAGAGCATGAGCAGGCGGCACTGCATGCCGCTGAAGCCAGCTTCATGCGTAGCGTGCTTGCATCCTCGGACGACTGCATCCGGGTACTGGCACTGGACGCGACACTCGAGTTCATGAGCGAGGGCGGCCAGCGGGTCATGGAGGTGAGTGACTTCAACGCCCTGCGGGGGCAGCCCTGGTCTGAACTGTGGAGTGACGGCACTGCAGCGGCAGCGCAGGAGGCGGTTTCTGCAGCGCGCAGCGGTTCGGTGGGCCGTTTTCAGGGGCCGGCGCACACGGCAGCAGGCAACCTGCGTTACTGGGATGTGGTGGTGACGCCCATTCTTGGAACCGACAATCTGCCCGAAAAGCTGCTTTGCATCTGCCGAGACATCACTGCGGCCCGTGCGGCCGAAGAAGCCGTGCGCGAAGCCAATGCCCGCCAGCGGTGGAGCGAGGAACGGCTCCACCTCGCGCTCGGTGCTGCAGGCATGGTGGGCATCTGGGACTGGGACATGCGGACCGATCGGGTCTTCGCTGACCCTCACCTCGCGCGCATTTATTCGGTGGACCCGGCGTGGGCAGCGAAAGGGGCGCCACTGGCAGAGTTCAAGCGAAATTTCCACCCTGATGACGCACCGGCCTTTGAAGCAGAGCTCCAGCGACTGTTCGATGGCAAGCCTGAGTTCTCCTGCGAATACCGCATCCGCCAATCCGACGGGTCCTGGTGCTGGATTCTGGCCAAGGGCAAGCTGATCCGGGATGACGATGGCGCGCCCCTGCGTTTTCCCGGCACTGCCGTGGATGTGACGGAGCAGAAGGAAACCGAACTCAAAATTCTGGAACTCAACGAAACGCTCGAACGGCGGGTCGAGCAGCGGACCTACGAACGAGACCGCTCTTGGAAGCTGTCGCGCGACCTGCAGCTTGTCATCACCGAGGATGGAATCATTCAATCCGTCAACGCTGCCTGGACCGCCGTGCTCGACTGGACCGAAGAGGAACTCGTAGGTCGAAACTACGCCGGTTTTGTGCACCCCGACGACCTTGCTGCCAGTGAGCAGGCGATGGATGTCGCCAGGCGTGCGGAATTGCCGTCCGTCGAGAATCGCTACAGGCACCGCGATGGGAGCTACCGCTGGATAGCGTGGGTCGCATCACCGGATGCCGGGCTTATCTATGCCAGCGGTCGCCACGTCACCTTCGAGAAGGAAGGGCAAGCCTTGTTGGCACTGGCCCAGGAGCACCTGCGCCAATCCCAAAAAATGGAAGCGGTAGGCCAGCTGACGGGCGGTTTGGCGCACGATTTCAACAACCTGCTGGCGAGTATTTCAGGAAGCCTGGAGCTCATGCAGCGCCGCATCCTCCAGGGCAAACCCGAGGGGCTTGAACGCTACATCTCGGTTGCGCAAGGCTCGGCTCGGCGAGCAGCGTCCCTGACTCATCGCATGCTGGCTTTTTCAAGACGCCAGACGCTCGCTCCGCAATCGACCGATGTGAACCGGCTCGTCGGTGGCATGGAAGAGCTGCTTCGAAGGACCATCGGCCCTGAGGTCACGCTCGAGTTCGTCGGCGAAGTCGGCTTGTGGAATGTGAACATCGACCCGAACCAGCTTGAAAATGCCTTGTTGAACCTCTGCATCAACGCGCGGGACGCCATGCCGGGCGGGGGCTTGCTCAAAATCGAGACTGCGAACCGTCTTTTGGAGGACGGTGCAGCCGAAGGGCTGCTGCTGCAAGCCGGTCAATACGTCACCCTGACCGTGACCGATACGGGGACGGGCATGGACGATGTCGTGCTCAAGCGAATCTTCGAGCCGTTTTACACAACCAAGCCTATCGGGATGGGCACCGGCCTGGGCCTGTCGATGGTGTACGGATTTGCGGTGCAATCAGGTGGCCAAGTCACAGCGGCTTCGACGGTCGATGCCGGCACTACCATGGTGCTTTACTTGCCGCGCCATATGGGCGCCTCTCAAGTCGAGGGCATGGCCGAGCCTGGAGGCGGTCCGGGCCTGCGCAACGGCGAGGGTGTCGTGCTCGTGGTGGACGACGAAATCTCGGTGCGTTCCTTGGTGGTAGAGGTGCTCCGCGAGATGGGGTTCGACACCCTGGAAGCCGGTGAAGGCAGTGCTGCACTGGCAATCCTCCGCGGGAAGCAGGGGATCGATTTGCTCATCACCGATGTGGGCTTGCCTGGCGGCATGAATGGTCGCCAGGTTGCGGATGCTGGCCGGGAACTTCGACCAGGACTCAAGGTGCTGTTTATTACCGGCTACGCCGAGGCCGCTGCGGTCGGCAGCCATCGCCTGGAGTCGGGCATGCAGGTATTGACCAAACCATTCAGCCTGGACGATCTCGCCCTGCGCGTTGGAGACCTGACGGCGACGCGCGCGAAGGGGCAATGACTTTGTTTGCTTACCGGTCCTAGAACGCCCCGAAAACGAGGGACTGGTGAGCCGCGGCGCCCGCCATCGTTCCATCGCCGACGGCCAGTGGCACCGAACCGCCGGCACGTGCCGCGTCACCGCAGGCGAAGACGCCCTGGACGGTCGTGGCCTTCATGGAATCCGTCTTGACGATGGAGCCGAAAGGACCGTCTGCGAGTTCGCAACCGAGCGACGCTGCCACACCCCCTGCAACGTTTGTTCGGCTGGTAGTGAACAAGCCATCGAACGCCAGGGTTCGACCGTCTCGCAAGACGACATCGGCTTTTCCGGCAATCCGCTCGACCGGCGTGGCTTCGATCCCCACACCGCGTGATCGCAACTGTGAAAGTTGAGCCTCGTCCAGGGCGATGGACCCGTTGAGAAACAGGGTGGTCGTGCCCCAGTCCGGCAACAGGAGGGCGGTGTGCACGGACATCGCCGAAGTGCCGATGACGCCGATACGGCCCTGGTTCAGTTCATACCCGTGGCAGTAAGGGCAGTGGAATACGGTGCGGCCCCATCTCTCGACCAGGCCCGGGATGGGCGGCAAGGTGTCCACGACGCCTGTCGCGATCACCAGCCGTCGGGCCGAACGCGCCGCCATGCCTTGCAGTTCGACACAGAAACCGTTGCCGGTGCGGCTGGCATCGACGGCCTTGGCGTCCAGCCATTCGACAGTGCCGTAAGCGAGCAGTTGTTCGCGCCCGATGGCTGCGATGTCGGCGGCAAGAGCGCCGTCCCGTGTCAAAAAGCCATGGGAATGGTCGGCGAAACGGTTGCGCCGTTGGCCGGCGTCTAGCACCAGTACCTTGCGGCGAGCCCGGGCCAGCGGCATGGCTGCGGCAAGCCCTGCATAGCTGCCTCCGATGATGATGGCGTCGTATGTCATGAGGGATGCGAAATTTAAGAAACTATCGAAGTTGCATGATAGGGTTGGATGCGATATCAAGCAACTTACAATGCTTCATGAGATCAACCGACGGAACCCGGTGCCTGCATCACCGGCTGGTGACATGAGAAGCGACAGCCGGCTTTCCCGCATGCTGCATGTGCTGTTGCACATGGCGCGACACGACGCGCCATTCACCTCCGGGCAGATCTCGAAGATGCTCGACACCAATCCGGTCGTCGTGAGGCGAACCATGTCCGGACTGAAAAAATCCGGCTTCGTGGTGTCCGAGAAAGGACATGGCGGGGGGTGGAAGCTGTCTTGCGATCTGAACGCGGTGACCCTGCTGGATATTCACCAGGCCGTCGGTGGGCCGCACATATTCGCCATTGGTAACGCCACCGCCAACCCAAACTGCGCGGTCGAAAAAGTGGTCAATTCCGCATTGGACGACGCACTTGCCGAAGCTGAAGCACTGCTGGTGAAAAGGCTCGGGGCCGTGACGCTGGGACACCTGGCGAAAGACTTCGACGCGCTTTGCGAGGGCAAGGGCGACGTGTAGCGGGTGTCGCCGGCTTGTTTACGCTGGCGCACCAGACAAGTAATCCGCTCCACTCGTTAAAACGCTAATCCGCATTCGATAAATCAGCCGCCATCGGCAGCGTTTATGCCCTGTCAGGGACGCAGCTGACCTTCAATCGAATCGTCAAGGGTTTTCCCGACCGCTGCGCCGATCAGCATTTTGGTAGCGGCGACGAAATTGCCGTGCTTGTTGTCCCAGTAATAACCGGCGTCCGGGACAAACTTGATAACCGTGATACGCGGGTCGTCCTTCCCTTCGGTGAACCATGTTTTCAACACCGGGTCCCAAAGTTCGTCAATGGCATGGCGATCACGGCTGACCGTGGCAGTACCGTCGAGAAAGACGAACCCGGATTGCTTGGTCGCCTGCAGGAAGATGCGGGCTTTGGGATCTGCCTGGACTTCCTGGTTTTTATGACTGTCGGACGCGCTGAGAAACCAGAGATTCCCTGCCTCGTCAGCTTTACGGATATTCATCGGACGAACGCCACGCGTCTCGCCGCCGGTGCTGGAGGTGCAGAAAAAGCAGTTTTCGGCTTCGTCCGCCAGTTTTTTGATTTGCTGCCCGGCGCTGGTGGCACTCAGGTCGGCCTTAATGTCTTCCGGCTGGTTTTTTTGAATCGAGTCCATTTTTTTCCTTTAGCAAAAAAATATCATCCGGCTGAATCAAAAAATTAGTTTGTCGGACAAACTCTCTCGTTCAAGTCGAAAAACGCCTTGATAGATGCCTGGAAATCGGACATCGCACCGCCGCAATCCAATTAAGCAGCGGCATGTTCCAGCGGCGACGCAGCCGATGAATGCTCCCGACCCATGCCGGTTCGTGATTGCAAGACCAAAAATTCTCGGCCTGCATCAGATCCGGCCTGTGCCTTGAGCTTCGATTCAGCTGCCGTCGCCGCATGCCGGGCCCGCAGGCCCGGCGGGCGCGGCCGGCGCGGCTGATTGCGCTACCGCTGCCGCACGGCATCCACCGCCTGAATATCTTTCCGCGCCGAACGCACGGTTGCTGCGGTGACGGCCGGCCCCTTGTTGCCCCAGCTGCCACGCACGAAGGTCGCCAGCTGCGCCACCTCCTCGTTCGTCAGCCTGTCTGCAAACCCCGGCATCGCAAAATGCGCTGGCGCAGCGTTTGTGCTGGCCATCTCGGCACCTTTCAGGATGATGTGGATCACCGAACTCGGATCCGCCGCGTTGACGGTCCCGTTGAGGGCCAACGCGGGGAAGACCCCGTCGTACCCCTTGCCCGAGCTGCGATGGCAAGCCGCACAGTTGTCCAGGTAGAGCAATGCGCCCACGTCCCGTGTGGAGCCGTCGAACATCGCCTTCGCCTCGGTGTCGACATAGGTCAGTGCCGCCCCGTCGGCCCTGCCTGGCGGCAGGGTCTTGAGGTATGCCGCCATGGCCTGCAGGTCCTGATCGCTCATGTACTGCGTGCTGTGCTGCACCACGTCGGTCATCGAACCGATGGCCGCACCGTGTTTGTTACGGCCCGTCTTGAGGAGATCCACGATGTCCTGCGTACTCCAGTCTCCGAGGCCATCGACCTTGTCGCCGCGCAGGTTGCGCGCCAGCCAGCCTTCGAGAAGCGCGCCCGAGAGGAAGGCGGGTCCGTCTGCGTCCGAGTTGGCTTTTTCCTGGAATGCCACGCCGCGGGGTGTGTGGCAGGTGCTGCAATGGCCGAGACCGGTCACCAGGTAACGGCCTACGGCGACCTGGTCGCCCTCCGGCACGGGCGTGTTGTCCGCCACCGGTGTCGGCGCGAAGAGCTTGCGCCAGAACACCAGCGGCCACCTCATCGACAGGGGCCACGCGATGTCGGTCGGCCGATTGGCCTGATTGACTGGCGCGACACCCTGCATGAAATAGGCGTAAAGCGCCTTCACGTCGTCGGGTTTGACATTGGCATATGCCGGGTATGGCATCGCGGGATAAAGCGTATTACCCTCCCGCGCGATTCCCCGCCGCAGGGCGTTGTCGAAATCTTCGAGCGAGTAGTTGCCGATGCCGGTGGCCTTGTCGGGCGTGATGTTGGTCGAGTAGATCTTCCCTATCGGGGACTCCATGCCGAGGCCGCCCGCAAACGGCTTGCCGCCGGCTGCGGAATGGCAGGCGATGCAGTCGCCGACGCGCGCCAGGTACTGTCCACGCAGTACCTGCGGATCGGTGGATGCGGTTTCAGCGGCTTCGGCTGCGGGTACGGGAGGATCGCCGAGCGCAGCATCGGTGGCGGGTACCTGGAGTGCCGAAGACACCCCCCAGCCGAGCAGCAGGGCCGCGGCGAGGGCGGAGGTGGAAAGGATGAGACCCTTGCGCATATTCCGGCTTTTCATGCTTGCACCAGGGGCTGGCCCGGGTTCTTGAGGTACTGCGTGCGGATGGCCTCCAGCGACCAGTAGGCGAGCGCGCCCACGAGGCCGGTCGGGTTGTAGCCCATGTTCTGCGGAAAGGCGCTCGCACCCTGGACGAACACATTGGGGACGTCCCAGCACTGCAGGTATCGGTTGACCACGCTGGTCTTGGGATCGGTTCCCATGACGGCGCCGCCGGTGGTGTGCGTCGACTGATAGGGACGCGTGTCGTAGTGGGTGCCCTTCTTGCGGATGCCGACCCAGTATTTGTCGGGCTTCATTTCCTTGGCGATGCGTTCGACCTGCTCGCTGACGTACTTGATCATGTCGAATTCGTTGTCGTGCCAGTCGAAGGTCATGCGCAGCAACGGTTGGCCGAAACTGTCTTTGTAGGTGGGGTCGAGATCGAGAAACGTGTCGCGGTACGGCATGACCGAGCCGGACATCCCGATGGTCAGGATGCGCTGGTAGCCCTCTTGCACGCCGGCTTTCCAGCTGCTTCCCCAGGTGGGCGTACCCGGCTTGGCAGACGCCTGGCCGATGGGGCGGCCACCGGTCCTGGCATGGCGCACCACCGCCCCGCCGATGAAGCCGAGGGGGCCGTGGTCGAACTGATCGGCGTTGTAGTCGTCCATCGAGACGCCGGCCGCGCCGGCGCCGATGAACGGGTTGAGGTGGGTTCCCTTGGGCATCAGCATGCTGACGCCACCGTTCATCTGGTACGCGTAGTTTTTGCCGACCACGCCTTCGCCCGTTGTCGGGTCGTAGGGCTTGCCGATGCCCGACAGCAGCAGCAGCCGCACGTTGTGCATCTGGTAGGCGCACAGGATGACCAGGTCGGCCGGCTGCTCGGTCTCGCGGCCCTGCGAGTCGACATAGAGCACGCCCGAAGCACGCTTGCCGTCCGCGTCCATCAACACCTTGAGCACATGCGCCCGGGTGCGAAGCTCGAAATTGGGCTTCTTCATCAGCACCGGCAGGATGGTGGTCTGCGGCGAGGCCTTCGAGTACATATAGCACCCGTAGTTTTCGCAGAAGCCGCAGAAGTTGCACGGACCCAGGCGCACGCCGTAGGGGTTGGTGTAGGGCTCGGACGCGTTCGACGCCGGCAGCGGATAGGGGTTGAAGCCCGCGGCCTTCGCGGCGGCGGTGACCAGCGTCACTCCGTAGACCGGTTTCAGGGCCGGCGTGGGGAATGCGGTGGAGCGGCTGGCTTCGAGGGGATTGCCGCCTTCCTGCTTGACGCCGTTGATGACGCCCGCGGTGCCCGAGACGGCGCAGACATGCTCGAACTTCGTATAGAAAGGTTCGAGCTCTTCGTAGGTGACGCCGTGATCCTGAGGCGTCATGCCTTCCGGGATGAATTTCTTGCCGTAGCGCTCGACCGTGTGGCTGTACACCTTCAGTTCTTCCGGAAGGTTGCGGTAGTGCATGCCGTTCCAGTGGAAGCCTGCACCGCCTACGCCGTTACCCAGCAGGAAAGAGCCGTGCTGCCGATAGGGATAGGCCACCTCGTCCGGCTTGTGCCGGATGGTGACCGTCTCCGACGACAGATCCTGGTAGAGCTTGCCGCGCACCGAATAGGCCAGTTCGTCGATGATCTTCGGGTACTGGGCATCGGTGGGCGTGTCCTGCATCGGACCCCGCTCCAGCGCCAGCACCTGCAACCCGTCCTGGGTGAGTTCCTGGGCCATGATCGCGCCGGTCCAGCCGAAACCGACGAGCACCACGTCGACCTTGTTCTTCTTGATCGCCATGCTCAGGTCCTCGCTCCGTTGATGGATACCGGCCCCAGCGGATACGCCTTGTTCGGCTGATCGATCCAGTCCATGAAATCGGCTCGGGCGCCCGGAAAGCCGATGAGATTCCAGCCGACCATGCCCTTGTTTCCGCCGTAGATCGGGTCTGCGAAGAACCCCTCCCGGGTGTTGTTCAACAGGTAGGTGAAGAAGAGCTTCGCCGGCACGCCGGGCAGTTCGATCTTCTTGTCGTCGAGCATGTGCAGGACCTCCTCCTGCGCTGCCTTGTCCAGCTGGGCAAAGTTCCGGCCGTTGCGGTTCTGGCGGCACCAGGCGTCGCAGTCGGCTACGCCGTGGCGGTAGATGTCGCGCGGAGACATGTTGTTCTGGTAGCCGAAGTTGGCATCGGCCTCAGGGTGGAAAGGGCCCTGCATGTACCAGAGCTTGCCGTGGCCCCAGGGCGTTTCCAGCTGGCGGTCGATGAACTCGGGCACGCCGGCCTCGAGCGCACCGGGACCGAGGTCATCGGCGGGAATCAGATGCGCGACGACCGCGTTGACGAACTGCCATTCGGGTTCGTTGAGGTAGGTGGGGGAGTACGCAGCGGTCGAGCGGGCGGTCGTCTCGGTGGCGGCGGGCTTGTCGGTACACGCGACCTGTGTGATGCCGGCGCCGGTGGCGATGCCGGCTGCCGGAACGACGGCGATGACGCGTCGCAAGAAACCACGCCGGTGGTTGAGGGGGTCTGTCATGAGGCACTCCTGTTATTTGTCTGTGCGACATGGGAGCTGCCTTGCGATCTATGGCGTGTACGGGTCGAGAGCGCAACTCACGAGGTGGAGCCGTCACCGGGGGGTGGCGGAAATGTTGCGACTGAAACACTAAGCCGCCCAAGCGACACCAAAAATCAGAATGCACCTCTATAGGCCGCACACGTATTTGCTAACAACTATAGGTTGTTAGTGGCTCTGTCGATGTCTCGGCGGGATTTGCCATACCCAAACGGTCGGAGATGAACCAATGATTGGAACGCCGGCCAAAAGCACGCCAGCGATTTCGCAAAACAAAATCGCAGTGATGATAATTGCAGTAATCATCACATTAGATCAGCAGGATCGCGGACAATGGGCGGTACGCTGTGCCCGGGAAAGCCTCCTTTGGCAGGCCACCCGGCACTCCACAATCCATTCATGCCTTCGCTCGACGCCTCCGATCTCCAGCTCGCCGACCTTCCGGATGACCACCTACATGTGCTCGCCAAGGAATGGCGCCGGCGGGCGTTGCAGGGCGAAGCAGTGGCACGCGGCCGGGCGCATGAGTTTGAAGTGGAGCTGCGGAGGCGCCGGCAGCAGGCAGGTGCGTCCACAGCGGCAGTCGAGCCGTTGCGCCCGGTCCCCACGTTGGGTGAGGTGCCCGACCGTTGGCGCCGATGGCGGGATGTGGCCGGATGGGGACAGCGGTGGGATTTCGTCTGAATGGGTGCGGTCGTGCTGCTTCTTGCGGTGGTGACGCTCTCGCATATAGGGAGGGCGGCAAGATGGCCGTGAAGCCGCAGACGCGCAAACTCTCGCGGGCGCACTTTGCTTTTATGCGCTGTTTGGCTCAGGGCCTGGACGAGCGCGACAGCTGGGACCGCTATCTGCGCCTGGAAGGCGAGCACACCGATGTGCGCACCGTGCGGCGCACAGTGACTTGGATTCGGGATCTGTTTGCGGCAGCGGCCCAGCGCGAGCAGCGGCCTGGTACCGCACGACTGGTGCGGATCGATGCTCGGCAGATTGGGACGGGGGCGGAGTTGCCTACGCTCGAGGCGTTTGCTGCGGCTGAAGGGTTGGAGGAGTTTTCTGAAGCTGAGCAGGTGGAGGCCTACGCGGCAGCGTATCCAGCCGACGGTGACGGGCGGGGGAGGACGGCACGACGTGCCCGGCTGATCGACCGGCAACTGGAGGCGCTGCGCTGGCTCGAAGATCTTGTCGCCCAAGCGCCGCGGCCCGCCGATGGGGTGGGCGCGTGGCTGCACCCGGCGCTGGCCACTCGACTGGTGCGTGCCGAGGTGCCAAACCTATTCGCGCTGGCTGAACGCATCAATGGCATCGGCGCGCGCTGGTGGCTGAACATCCCCGGCATCGGACAGGGCAAGGGCGAACGCATCTTGGAATGGATGCGCGAGAACGAAGCCTCACTCGGATTGCGGGTCGGCGCGCATGTGGCGCGCAGGCGGAGCGAACTGACACAGCAGGCATTGTCGGTCGTGGTGCCGGCGGCGACCGCCGTCGTCCCTTACGAGAAATTCTTGGTGCCGGTCGAGCTCAACGGCAGCAGGGGGCGCTACCGGGCGGCCAAGGACCTGTGCCTTCTGGCGGCCGACAACGACCATGCAGCCATTGGTGCTTGGCTATCCAGCAAAGCCGGCGCGAGCCACGACGGCGAAATCCTGTCTTCAACGCAGCGGTCCTATCGCAAGGAGGCCGAGCGACTGTTGCTGTGGGCGGTTCTGGAGCGAGGCAAGGCCCTTTCTTCACTGAATGTGGAGGACGTGCAGGCCTTCGTCGCGTTTCTGAAACTGCCACCGACGCATTGGTGTGGGCCGCGTCATCGGCAGCGGTGGTCGGCTTTGTGGCGGCCGCTCGAAGGACCGCTGTCGGCTGCCGCGCTGCGCCAGTCGATCACGATCCTGCAGGGGCTGTATGCCTTCCTGACCGGACAGAATTACCTGGTGGGAAACCCATTCGCGGCGCTGGCGCGACCACGTGAGGAGGGCAGGGTGCTGGGCTCTGGGCGGACGCTGAGTTTTGCGCAGTGGGATTTGATTGAGAGCCGGGTGCGCCTGGACCTGGTGTCCGAGTCCGCTGCGGCGAGACGCTGCGCTAGAGCCATTGCGTGGCTGTACGCGACGGGGCTGCGACGGGCTGAGATGACGGCGGCGGTTTGCGGCGACCTGGAGCAGGTCGATGTGCGTCGGCCGGATGGGCGTTTGACGCCTGGCTGGCTGCTGACGGTGCGCGGCAAGGGTGGAAGGATTCGGCAAGTGCCGGTGCCAGGTCACTTGGTGCACGAGCTAGGGGCCGAGCTAAACCGGTTGCTGCGGCCTAACGACGCGCTGAATGAACGCAACCGCGAAATTCACGTGCTGGCCGTGCTGGAAGAAAAAGCCTTGGACTTGACGTCATGGTCGACCTCGGGGATGTACCAAGCGATTAAGCGGTTAATGACCAGCTGCGCTGCTGGGCTTGAACCTGGAGATGCCGCAGCACTGCGCCGGGCCAGCGTGCACTGGCTGCGGCATTCGCATGGGTCGCATGCGGTCAATGGGAGACCGGGGCGGACACCGGTGGGGGTGCAGATAGTGCGGAACAACCTGGGGCACGCGTCGATTTCTACGACATCGGGGTACTTAAGCACCGAGCGGGATCAGCGGGTGCAGGCCATGGAAGGGTTTTGGGGCAACGCAGAAGTCTGATGGCTTAACCAAGCCTCCAGGAAACTGAGGAAGCCCATATTGCACCACATTTTACAAGCCAAACCGATTCATCGCGATCGGTTCATTCACATTCATGCTAGCGAGGTCAGTTTCCAAATTAACTAACTAAATTCCTATCCGAATAATTCATGCTGGATTAATCGCGGCACCGCACAATAAAATCTTAAACCTAAGCCGTTTTACTATGAGCCGCAGACACCAGGAAAATCACCGAACCGACCGAGCCGGATGGCTACGCGCCGCTGTACTGGGCGCCAACGACGGACTGGTATCGAATGCCTGCCTGCTCCTGGGCATCGCGGCAGGCGGCGCCTCCGGTCAGACCATCGTGCTAGCCGGCACTGCGGGACTGGTGGCCGGCGCCATGTCGATGGCGGCCGGCGAATACGTTTCCGTCCATTCCCAGGCTGATACCGAAAAAGCCGATCTGCAGCGTGAACGGGAAGAACTGGAGGCTTCACCTGCTGCGGAACTGCGCGAACTGACCGCCATCTACGTGGAACGTGGCGTTAGCCCCGCTCTGGCCGAACAAGTCGCAGTGGAGCTGATGGCGCACGACGCCCTGGCGGCCCATGCCCGCGACGAACTCGGCATCACGCCGTCCGGCGAAGCCCGGCCGGTGCAGGCGGCGATTGTTTCGGCTGCCAGTTTTTCTGTGGGTGCGCTGGTTCCGCTGCTGACCTGCCTAGCGGTGACGGGTGTCCATCTCCAGGCCGGCCTCGCCTCGGTTTCCTTCGTCGCGCTGATCGTGCTTGGCGCACTGGCAGCACATGCCGGTGGCGCCAGCCTCTATAAGGGCGCCATGCGTGTGTCAGCCTGGGGCGCCGCCGCCATGGCTGTCACCGCAGCTGCCGGACATTTATTCGGCATAAATGCCTGATGAAACCGATGAATCGCAAATGAAACTAATTTGCATCCTGTTTGCGCTGAAGCTAAATGTGCCATTCATCTCGTCTTAATCTCAAGGACTGAATATCCGGCCCAGATTGGCTGCCAGGTGTTGGCGGCGACAGGAGCTAGATGATGGAATTGGCATTTGGACAGCAGTCATGGCCTTCGGCGCCATGCGGTTTCGTGCCAGGGATGGGCCTCGGTTCCCAGCTGCGGGTTCACAGGGTTGGCGACCCGTATCGGCCGCAGGTCGAACGATTCATCCACGGCGTCTACCAACGGCGCTACGGGGCCGACATCCAGTCGTTCGCCCCGGTGCTGGTCAGTCTTTGCGACGAGACTGGCATCCTGGCCGCGGCGGGTTACCGGGACGCCACCGAGGGCCCGCTTTTCCTCGAGCACTATCTCGACCAGCCGGTGGAAACCTTGCTGACCTCCCTGCGTGAAGGTTCCACCACCCGCGAAGGCATCGCAGAAGTGGGGCATTTGTCGGCCCACCGGGCAGGCGAGGGCCGGAAACTCATCATGCGGCTTGGCCCGCACCTGGCGGAGCATGGGTTTTCATGGGTGGTCACCACCGTCACCGAAGAATTGCTTCACCTGTTCACCCGCATCGGGCTGACGCCTCTCATGCTCGGCACCGCCGATCCGCCGGCACTGGGTTCGCTGGCGCATCTGTGGGGCAGCTATTACGACCATCACCCGAGTGTGGTGTGCGGCCAGCTGAAGCTGGCGCTTCAGCAGATGGCCCGCCGCATGGCCTTGTCCGGGAGCAACCCATGATCGACATGGAAACCCTGCCGGAACTGCGGCTGCTGGCGGCCGGCGAGCCAGCCCTGGTCGATGCCCATGGCCAGTGGAGCCGGCAGGTTCTCCGCGACGAAGTGCGTTCGCTGGCCGAGAGGTTTCGGTCGATGGGCGTCAAGGTCGTCGCCACGCTGATGGACAACGGCCCCGCCTGGGTGGTGGCGGACCTGGCATTGGTCGCCGCGGGTGTGGTCCACATCCCGATGCCGACCTTCTTCACATGGGCACAGATCGCCCATGCGCTAAATGCGGCCGGTGTGGATGCCCTGCTTACCACCCCGGCGCTGGGGACCCGGTGGAACGGGCTTCCTGAAAGCATCTTCCCGATCGCTGGCACGGAAATGACCCTGCTCCAGTTGCCCGCCGTTCCGGTCGGCATGCCGGCCGACTCCGCTAAGGTGACCTTCACATCGGGCAGCACCGGCGACCCCAAGGGCGTATGCCTGTCCGCGGCTTCGATGCGGGCGGTGGCGTCCGGCCTGCGGCAGGTGATGGAGCCGCTCGACATCCGACGGCACCTGTGTGCATTGCCCTTCGCCGTGCTGCTGGAGAACATCGCCGGCCTGATGGCACCGCTGGGGCAGGGCGCCAGCTGCATCGTGCTGCCGCTGGAGCAGGTCGGCCTGCGCGGCTCTTCCAGTTTCGATGTCGCCGTCTTCCATGCGGCGGTCCTGCAGTACCAGCCGAACAGCACAATTCTTCTGCCGCAGATGCTGCGGGCCTGGGCGGCGTATCTGGGCATGACGGGCCAACGAGCGCCGGATTGCCTGCGTTTTGTCGCTGTTGGTGGCGCCGCGGTCGGCAGCAAGCTGCTGCAGGCAGCGCGCTCGGTGGGCATTCCGGCCTATGAAGGTTATGGACTCTCCGAGGGCGCCTCCGTCCAGACCCTGAACCTGCCGGGTGCGGACAAGCCCGGTTCGGCCGGAAGACCGCTCCCGCATGCGCGCCTGCGGGTCTCGGAAGCCGGCGAGATCGAGGTTTCCGGAAGCCTTTGTTCCGGCTATCTCGGCATGCCCGACCAGCCGGCTAATGTTCGCCCGGCATGGCTGGCCACCGGCGACATCGGTCGCCTGGATGCAGACGGTTTCCTGCACATCGAAGGGCGCCGCAAACACCTGCTGATCACCGCCTTCGGCCGGAATGTTTCTCCCGAATGGGTGGAAACGGCGCTGCGCAGTGAAAACAGCATCCTGCAGTGCGTGGTTTTCGGCGACGGCCAGCCCTCTCTCGGGGCCGTGTTGTGGCCGGCCCTTCCCGACCTGCCGGACGCTGCGCTGCAGGCCGGCGTCGATGCCGCCAACGCGGGCCTGCCGGACTACGCGCAAGTGCGGCACTGGGTACGAGCCACAACGGCTTTCGACGTCGCGTCCGGCATGGCGACAGCCAACGGACGACCGAAACGTGACGCCATCCAGCAGGCCCATCCCGACCTTTTCGCCCAGCGCTCGAGCCTTGCGGCCGAGTCTTCTCCTGACCAGAACAAGCAGACATCACCATGAGTTTTCACGCCCGACTGCTAACCGACACCGCAAACGCCCGCATGGGCCTGCTTGGCGCACCCATCATCCAGGGCTGCCTGCGTGGCGAGGTCTCGCTGCCCAGCTACCTCGCCTTTCTCCAGGAGGCCTACCACCACGTTCGCCACACGGTGCCGCTGATGCGTGCCTGCAAGGCCGCGCTGCCGCAGCGCAACCTTTGGCTGGAAGGGCCACTCGACGAATATGTCGAGGAAGAGATCGGTCACGACCAGTGGATCCTCAACGACATCGAGGCCGCCGGCGGTAATGCCGCAGCGGTCCGCGACGGCCCCCCAGGCATCGCTACCGAAGTGATGGTGGCTTACGCCTACGACACCGTTTCCCGAGGCAATCCGCTGGGTTTCTTCGGCATGGTCCATGTGCTCGAAGGCACCAGTGTCTCGCTGGCCCTGCTGGCCGCCGACCAGATCCAGGCCAGGCTGCAGTTGCCCGATGCGGCCTTCAGCTACCTGCGTTCGCACGGCACGCTGGACAAGGAGCACGTCGCGCATTTCCAGGAGCTGATGGACAGCATCCAGGACGCTGGCGACCAGGCCGCCATCGTTCATGCCGCGCGTGTTTTCTTCCGCCTCTACGGCGATGTCTTCCGTGGGCTGCCGATGCCCGACACCGCGCAGCCGTCGTCCGCGGAAGGCGCCCGATGAAAGCGGCGCAGGCACGTGTGCTCCTGACCGGGGCCACTGGCGGTATTGGCCAGGCAGTGGCCTCCTCTCTGATTTCGGCAGGCGCCTCGCTGATGTTGGCCGGCCGTTCCGCATCCACTCTGGCGATGCAGGCCCGCACGTTGCAGGACTCGGCCGGTGAGTCCCGTGTGACCTGGCATGCGGCCGACCTGGCGAATCCGGCGCAAATCACGACGCTGGCCGGCGTGGCTGCCGACTGGAACTGCAACGTGGTGATCCACAACGCCGGCGTGGCCAATTTCGGCCGGTTTGCCAACGGCAGCGCGGAAGAGACCGCGAGCGTGCTTGGCATCAACCTCGTCGCGCCGATGTTGCTGACCCAATCGATGTTGCCCCACCTACTGTCGCAACCGGCCGCCCAGGTGATGTGTGTCGGGTCGGTTCTCGGGCGGCTGGGCCTGCCGGGCTACAGCGTCTACAGCGCCAGCAAGTTCGGCCTGCGGGGTTTTGCAGAGGCCTTGCGCCGCGAACTCCTGGGCACGTCCGTCGCCGTGCAATACCTGGGGCCGCGCAGCACCCGAACCGGCTTCAACTCACCTGAAGCCCTGGCCTACAACCAGGCCACCGGCACGCAGTCCGATGCGCCGGATGTGGTGGCCGATGCCCTGCTGAAGCTGCTCGAAAGCCGTGCGGCCGAGCGCTTCCTGGGCTTCCCCGAAAAATTTGCCGTCTGCCTGAATGGGCTGGCACCCGCACTGCTCGACAGCGCATTCGACAAACACCGCGCCAGCCTGGCATGAACCTGATCAACACCAAGCCCATCATGAAAAACAATGCCTTGTCTTTCCCGCGCCGGTCGTTCCTGACGGCCACGCTGGCGGTCGCCCTCTGTGCGTCCCTTTTTGCCGTCACGCCGCGTGCCGTGGCTGCAGCGGTCGACGACGCCGTGGCCGACTTGCAGCACGACTGGGAAGTGGTGCGTTACCAGACCCCCGCTGCAGAGCGCGAGAAACGTTTCGAGTCGCTTGCCGCCAAGGCCCACGCCGTCAGCGAAGCCAACCCCAACCAGGCTGCCCCCTTGATTTGGGAAGGCATCATCGTCAGCTCGCTGGCGGGAGAAAAAGGTGGCCTGGGAGCGCTTGGACAAGTGAAGCAGGCCAAGGCGCTGTACGAGGCGGCCATCCGCATCGACGGCAACGCACTGGACGGTTCTGCCTATAACAGCCTGGGGGTGCTGTATTACAAGGTGCCCGGCTGGCCGATCGCTTTCGGCGACAAGGACAAGGCGCGTGAACTGCTGCAGAAGGCGTTGGCGCTCAACCCCAAGGGTATCGATCCGAACTATTTCTTCGGAGAGTTCCTGGTCGAGACCAAACATCCCGAAGAAGCCGTGCCGTACCTGGAAAAAGCCCTGCAGGCGCCACCTCGGCCGAACCGGCAGATCGCCGATGCCGGTCGGCGCGAGGAAGTGCGTGCACTGCTCGAAAAGGTGAAGGCCCGCTAGTCGGCCAGCGTTGTCCGGGGCTGTTCAGCTGCTTGTCGAAGCAGCACCGCCCTGACGCCCGTGCCGTCGGCACGGGTGGCGTAGGTCAGCGCCAGCCCGTGCAGCTCCGCGATGCGCTGGACGATGGATACGCCCAGCCCGCTGCCGATCTCGGTCTGTCCGTCCACCCTCGCAAAACGGCGGCCCATTGCCGAGACCTGTTCAGCGCTCAGGGCCGGGCCGTCGTTTTCGACCTCGAGCCTGTCATCGCAGATGCGCAGGAGGACTTCCGAACCGGGCGGTGCATAACGCGCGGCGTTGTCCAGCAGGTTGCGCAGCAGCACGGCCATCAGTCCGGCATCGCCCAGCAGTTGCAAGGTCGGCTCGCCGTCGGCCGGCCATTCGCAGGCGAGCGTCATCTGCCGGCGCTCGGCAAGCGCCAGGCAGTCGTTGATGGCTTCTTCGACCACGGGCGTCCAGTCCACGACGCGGGGTTGTGGCAGCAGCTGGACGGAATCCACCTTCGACAGCAGCAGCATCTGCGTGACCAGCCGGTCCATGCGTTCCAGGCCCGCGCTGAAACGTTCTTCTGCGGCTTCGCGTTCGATTGCCGTACATGAGCGCCGGACGACGTCCCATTGCGCCCGCAGCACTGCCAGCGGTGTGCGCAATTCGTGCGCCGCGTCGGCCGTGAAGCTTCGTTCGCGCATCAGCAGCGCCTCGATGCGGCTGAACAGACCATTCATCGCCCCCACCAGAGGCCGCAGTTCGACCGGCGCACTCGCGGCAGAAACCGGGGTCAGCTCATCGGCCTTGCGCAGCGCCAACTCGCCTGTCAGCTGATAAAGCGGCGAGAGGGCCCGGCGCACCGCCCAGGCCATGATGGCCAGCAGAATCGGCAGCACCACCACCCACGGCAGCAATTGCGACAGCGTGAGGGCGTAGACCAGGTCGTCCCGCTCACGCGACTTCTGACCTGCCGCCACCAGCCACTGTCCTCCTGTGGATTGCAGGTAGTAGATGCGCCACGGCTGATTTGCAATCGGTTCGTCGACGAACCCACTGGCATCGGGCCTTCGTTTGAGTTCGATGCCTTCCCGGTCCGCAAGCGTGAGCCGACCCTGGCTGTCCCACACGGCGACGGCCAGGTCCCGCAGATCGGCTTCGCCGGCTCCGGCGTCGCCCTTCTTTGGCAACAGCAGCCGCAGCGGGTTGAGCGCTGTCGTCGACACGTCCGGCAGCGTGGCCTGCACCTGCCGCGCCAGGCGGATGAGTTCGGTGTCGTAGAGCTCGTTGATCTCGTGACGCGCCCGGTGCACGGTGATGCCTAGAGCCACACACCACACCAGCGGTGCGCAGGCGAGCAGGTAGAACATGAGTCGGCGCTGCAGGCTCATGGGGCAGGCTCCCCGTTGCCCATGACGTAACCGACACCCCTCACGGTGCGGATGATGGTGGGCGAAATCTTGCGACGCAGGTGGTAGATGTAGACCTCCAGGGTATTGCTTTCCGGGCCACCTTCTCCCCAGTCGTACAGCTTGTCCTGCAGTAGGGCCTTGGACAGCACCCGCTGCGGCTGCGTCAGAAATGCTTCCAGGAGTGCGATCTCGCGCCCGGTCAGTTCGACCCGATTTCCCTTCCAGGAAACCGCCTTGCTGGCCGGGTCGTAATCCAGCGCCCCGTGTTTCCAGAGTGCCTGCGCATGGCCTGCCGAACGTCGCACCAGTGCCCGGATGCGAGCGGCCAGTTCATCGATGGTGATGGGTTTGACCAGATAGTCGTCCGCACCGGCATCCAGGCCCCGGATGCGATGGTCGATCTGGTCGCGAGCGGTCAGGATCACGACGGGGCTCTTGATCTGCTGGGATCGCCAGCGCGCCAGCCACGACATGCCATCGGTGCCGGGCAGACCCAGGTCCAGCACGATGGCGTCGAAGCCTGTCTCGGTCAGTGCGCTGTCGGCCTGCTTACCGTCGGTGAACCAGTCCACCACGTGGCCCAACTGGCGCAGACCGGCGGCAAGCGCTTCGCCTAGCTGGCGATCGTCTTCGACGACAAGAATTCTCATGGTTTCAGGCCTGGCAGAAGTCAGCATTCGATTATGAACAGCCAATTTATCCTGAGCTTTCAACCACGTCGTCAGCTGGCAAAGCGCCTGGACCGCATGGTGGCTGTCCGCTAACGCGTTGAGCAAGGGCAGACCGCGCGGGTCGTATATGCGTGTCTTGGCTGCCATCGACTGCAGCATCCCATCTTGAGACGCAATGATTTGCAGCGAATGCGTCTGAAGAGAGCTGCCGATTTGCGCAGCGACGCCAGACCTGCAGTTAGCGATGTGGCATGAGCCTGCACCATCCTTGCCGCAACGCCCGGCTGCATTCAAGCTGGCAAGGGCGGACGCTTACGATCATGTGGCATGAATGCCGGAAGCCCCAGTGCGAAGGAAACGAGAGGCTGCTTTCGGCCCCTTACTGCCGCCCGACACCATGGCCTCTGGTTGGATAACTCCTTCGCTTGCTGCTTTTTTTGATCCGCATGGTGCTTTGCATCGGCCCGCAGCTTGCGACCTGCATGGACGTCGAACTAGTAAATCGGTGGCTCGGGTGTCGGCGCGTTGCCGGCAAGGCTGGCGAAGTCGCATCCCAGGTTGGCCTGCGTGACCTCGGCCTGGAAGATTCGCGTGTAGCCGCGCTGGTAGGCCTGCGCTGGCTTCACCCAGGCGGTGCGGCGGCGTGCCAGTTCTGCCTCGTCCACCAGCATGTCGAGCCGGCGTTCGCCGATGTCGAAGCGGATCCTGTCTCCGGTTTTCAGCAGAGCGAGAGGGCCGCCGACGGCCGACTCGGGCGCCACGTGCAGTACGCAGGTGCCATAGTGGGTTCCACTCATGCGCGAGTCGGAAATGCGCAGCATGTCACGCACACCCTCGCGCAGCAGCTTCTTCGGGATCGGCAGGTTGCCCCATTCCGGCATGCCCGGGCCGCCGATGGGGCCGCCGTTGCGCAGCACCAGCACCGAATCCTTGTCTACGTCCAGGTCGGGATCGTCCATGGCAGCCAGCATCTCGGCGTTGGAGTCGAAGACCAGCGCGCGGCCTTCATGGCGCAGCAGTTTGGGCGTGGCGGCCGAGGGTTTGATGACGGCACCGTCCGGGCACAGGTTGCCGCGGACCACGGCCAGGGTCATGCCGGCCTCGGGGCATTCGGCGCTGCCCTTCTTCAGCGGCCTGGACGGGTCCAGGATGGTGCCGTCTTCGGTGGCGGCCCAGTCGGCGATATCCTCGCCCAGGGTCTTGCCGGTGACGGTCAGGCAGGACAGGTCCAGGTGATCGCGGATCTTGTTCAGCACGGCGGGCAGGCCGCCGGCATAGAAGAAGTCTTCCATCAGCTTCTCGCCCGAGGGGTACAGGTTGGCGATCACCGGAACCCGCCTGGCGATGGCGTCCATTTCGTCGAGGTCCAGCGTGATGCCGGCGCGCCCGGCCATCGCCGGCAGGTGCACCGCGGCGTTGGTCGAGCCGCCCAGCGCGGCATAGGCCGTGATGGCGTTGACGAAGGATTGCCGGGTGACGATGCGCGAGGGTTTCAGGTCTTCCCAGACCATGTCCACCACGCGGGCGCCGCATTGCCAGGCCATGCGGCTGTGCGCTGCGTCCACCGCCGGGATGCTCATGGCGCCGGGCAGCGACAGTCCCATCGCCTCGACGATGGCGGTCATGGTGCTGGCCGTGCCCATGGTGTTGCAGGTGCCGGTGGTGCGGGTCATGCGGGCTTCGAGGCCGATCCACTCTTTCTGGTCGATGTTGCCGATGGCGTACTCGGCCCAGAACTTCTTGGTGTGGGTTCCCGCCCCGACCGCCAGACCCTTGTAGCTGTCGTTGAGCATCGGGCCGGCCGGCATGAAGATCGCGGGGATGTCCATCGACAGCGCACCCATCACCAGGGCCGGCGGGGTCTTGTCGCAGCCGCCCATCAACACCACGCCGTCGATCGGCAGGCTTCGCAGCAGCTCCTCGGTTTCGATGGCCAGCAGGTTGCGATAGATCATGGTGGTGGGCTTGACCATTACCTCGCCCAGGCTCAGTGCCGGCAGTTCCAGCGGATAGCCGCCGGCCTGCAGCACGCCGCGCTTGACCGCCTGCGCGCGCTCGCGCAGGTGGGCATGGCAGGGCGACAGATCGCTCCAGGTGTTGATGATGCCGATCACCGGGCGGCCCATGAACTCTTCGCGCACCAGTCCCTGCTGCTGCATGCGCTGGCGGTGGGCGAAGCCGCGGATGTCGTCGCTGGCGAACCAGCGGTGGCTGCGGAGTTCCTCGACGGTCTTGCGTTTGCGGGATTCGTGGGTGCTCATGAATGTCTTCTTCTCAGTAGGTGGAGAGCGCGGCGACCGGTTCCGGCGCGGGCTGGAAGCAGCGTGCCAGATCGTCGGCGGACTTGCGCAGCAGTACCTGATCGGTGCCGACGGCGACGAACAGGGCGCCCAGGTCGAGGCATTCCTGCGCCCGCTTCTCGTCCAGCATCAGGATGCCGGGCGCCTTGCCGCAGGCCAGGATGCGGCCGATGGCGCCGTCGATGGCCGCACGCACGCGCGGGTGGTGGATGTCGCCGGCCACGCCGAGGCTGGCCGACAGGTCGGCCGGGCCGATGAAGACGCCGTCCACGCCGTCCACGCCGGCGATTTCCTCCAGTCGCTCCAGGGCTTCGCCGGTTTCGATCTGAACCAGCACGCACAGTTCGTCGGCGGCCTGCGCGACGTAGCCGCTGTCGCGGCCGAAACGCGAGGCGCGCATGGTGCCGCCCATGCCGCGTACGCCCTGCGGCGGGTAGCGCGTGGCGGCGACGGCGGCGCGCGCCTCGTCGCGGTCCTGCACGAACGGCAGCAGCAGGCTCTGGGCACCGATGTCCAGGTACTGCTTGATCATCACCGTGTCGTTCCACGGCGGACGCACCACCGCCGACGACGGCCGGTCCCGCTCAGCCGCCAGGGCCTGCAGCTGCTGCTGCATCAGATTCGGGTCGCTGGCGGTGTGCTCGGTGTCCAGCATCAGCCAGTCGAAGCCGGAGCCGGCCAGCAGCTCGGTTACGTAGGGGAAGGGCAGGGTCGACCAGAGGCCGATCTGCGCCTGCTTGCGGGCCAGGGCCCGCTTGAAAAGATTGGGTGTGGGCATGGGGACTCCGTGGGGGGATGGGGCAATCAGTCGATGCTGACGTTGCCGGCCTTGATGACCTTGCCCATGGCGTCGTAATCGGCCTTCAGGCGCGTTTCGAACTCCCTGGGAGTGGAACTGAGGATCTCGCTGCCCTGTTCTTCCTGAGGCTTGCGGAATTCGGGCGACTTCAGGATGGCCTGCATCTCGCGTACCAGACGGTCGACCACCGGCTGGGGCGTGCCGCTGCGCACCAGCATGCCGCTCCAGGCGATCTGCACGACGCCGCCGGCGCCGGCCTCGGCCATGGTGGGCACGTCGGGCACCAGCGGCGAGCGCTTGGTGTCGGCCACCGCCAGGATGCGCACCTTGCCGGCCTTCTGGAAGGCCATCACCGCCGACAGGTTGTGGAACATCATCGGGATCTGGCCGGCGATGACGTCGTTGAGCGCGGCCGGACCGCCCTTGTACGGCACGTGGGTCAGCTGCGTGCCGGTCTGCGATTCGAACTGCACGCCGGTGAGGTGCATGGTGTTGCCGTTGCCGGCAGAGCCGAAGTTCAGCTCGCCCGGCCGGGCCTTGGCCGCAGCGACCACGTCGGCCACCGAGCGGTAGGGCGTCTGCGATCCGACGATCAGCACGTTGGGCGTCTGGTTGGTCAGCGTCAGCGGCTGGAAATCCTTCAGCGGATCGAAGCCGGCCGACTTGTACAGGTGCGGATTCACCGCCAGCGTGCTGATCGAGCCGAAGAAGACGGTGTAGCCGTCCGCCGGCTGGTTGCGCGCGACATAGGCGGCGGCGATGTTGCCGTTGGCGCCGGGGCGGTTGTCGATCACCACCGGCTGGCCGAGGCGTTGCGACAGGGCCTGGCCGAAGGGGCGGGCGACCGCGTCGGCAGCGCCGCCGGGTGGCTGCGGGACCACGATGGTGATGGGACGGTCGGGGTAATCGGCGGCGGTGGCACCGAAAGTGGCCGTGGCGAACAGGGCTGCTGAAAGCGCCTGGATGAACGTTTGGGCAGCGGGCATCTTGTCTCCGTTTTTTCTCGTGATTTCATATGGTACCGGTTCCAAAATTATGCGTATGGAACCGGTACCATCGGCGTCCAGTGTATATTTCCGTGTTACCGAACGTCAACCCGTTCGCCCTCGTCGCAAACCCTGACGCATGGCATCCCGCACCGAAAATCCTCCTATCCACACAGCGGCCGAGCCGGTGCCGGAGACTGCGCCCGCCCGGGGGCCGCGGCGCAAGCTGGGCTCGCTCACCATCCACGACGTGGCGGCGCTGGCGGGGGTTTCTTCGGTCACCGCCTCGCGTTATTTCAACGACCCCGGGCGGGTCTCCGAAAAGCTGCGCGACAAGCTTGCGGCGGTCATTCGCGACACCGGCTACGTGCCGAGCCAGGTGGCGCGCCGGCTGGCGTCCTCGCAAGGCGGTCTGGTGGGCGCGGTGATGCAGAACGTCGCCAGCCCCACCTTCGCGCCGCTGGTGCGCGGCATGGGTGACACCCTGGAGCAGCACGGCCTGCAACTGCTGCTGGCCAACAGCGACTACTCCATCGCCTCCGAGGAGCGCGCCATACAGGCCTTCCTGGGCTGGCACCCCAGCGGACTGATCCTGACACGGGGCGACCATTCCGAAGCCTCCGACGCGCTGCTGGCGCAGCTTCGCATCCCGGTGATCGAGGCCTGGGAGGTGGTGGAAGGCCGGCCCTTCCACCAGGTCGGTTTCTCGCAGCGGGAGGTCGGCCACATGCTGACCCGGCACTTCCTGGAGCAGGGCGTCAGGCGCATCCGCTTTGCGCTCAACGCCCGTATGGACGACACCCGTGCCGCCCGCCGGGCGGAGGGCTACGCGCAGACCATGCGGGCGGCGGGGCTGGTGCCCGAGGTGGTGGTCTCTCCCGAGAGCGACGACATCCTGGCCGGGACCGACCACGCCGAACGCCTGGCGTCGGAGTCGGCCGGCGGCAGGCCCCGGGCGGTGGTCTTCTCGAACGACAGCATGGCCATGGCCGCCCTGCTGGGCGCTGCCCGCCTGGGCCTGGCGGTGCCGGACGTCTGCGCGCTGGCCGGCTTCGGCGACGCGCCCATCGGCGCCATCCTCACCCCGGCCCTGACCACCGTGCGTACCGCGCCGGACGCCATCGGCAGCACCGCGGCGCGCATGCTGATCGAGCTGCTGCACGCGCCGGCCGGCCAGCCCGCCGGGATCCGCACCCACCGCATCGACTGCGAACTGGTGGTGCGCGACAGCAGCCGTATCACGCGCTGAGCGCCTGCCAGGCGACGAAGACGGCACCCGCCGCCGAGGCCAGTGCCGCCGCACCGCCGGCTACCAGCATCGCACTCGGATGTGGCGCACACTGGCGCAGGCTCTCGTCCAGCGTGGGCCGGCGCCACCAGGCCGCCAGCGTCAGGGCCGTGGCCGCCACCACCATCAGGCCGGCGAGGGCCAGCATCGGCGCCGGCCCCACCGGGTGGTCGAGCACCAGCGCAGCACGCAGCACCAGCAAGGCGTTGACCCATGCCGCAAGGGCGGTGCGGCTCCAGGCCAGCGCGGTGCGTTGCGTTTGCAGGCCGGGATCGCGGGCTAGTGCCGCCATGCCCAGATCAGCATCGAGGCACCGAGGGCGCCGACCGCCAGCAGGCCGGCGGCCAGCAGCGGGATGCCGGCCGTGGCCGGCAGCGGCGCGGCGTGGCGCATCGCGATCTCGTTGGACCGCCAGCGCAGATAGGCCCCGGCCGCGAGCGCGGTGGCCAGCAGGGCCAGCAAAACGGCGATCAACGACAGCAGGCCACGCGGCTCCAGGCGGGTGGCGAACTGCTCCAGCAGGATGCCGCCGGCCAGCACAGCCAGCGCGGTGCGGATCCAGGCCAGGAAGGTGCGCTCGTTGGCGAGGGAAAAGCGGTAGTCGGGCTCGTCGCCCTCCTGCTGCCAGAGAGGTTTTTTCATGGTGTGGCGGTCGGGGCCCGGTAGGGCGATTAAAGGTCTGGTTTTATATACCTTAACGCGGCGGTCGCGCCGGTGCCAGCCGGGTCTCTACCCGGTCGCCCCGGTGGCGGCCACCGCCCGCCAGGCCGACACCAGCAGCGTGCCGCCCGAGGCACACAGCAAACCGGCCACGAGAGCCTTCAGCAGGCCCGGCCGCATCGCCACGGGATAGCGGTGGTGCAGCCGGGTGACGGCGTAGACCACCGGAACGGCGCAGGCCGCCAGCAGCAGCGCACGCGGCGAAAACTGCCCGGTCGGCAGCACCAGTACGAGCCGCACCGCGGCGTTGCAGGCGAACGCCAGCAGCAGGCCGCGCCGCACCAGCTCGCGCGGCAGGGGCTGGCGGTACAGGTGATAGACCAACGGCGGCCCGGAGCTGGCGAACAGCCCGCCCAGCAGGCCCGACAGCACGCCGACCACGGCGAACGAGCGCCGTCCCGAGACCCGCACCAGGGGCGCGCTCTGCAGCAACAGGAGCACGGCGCAACCCAGGATGCTCACGCCGAGCAGGCCGCGCAGCCAGGCGATGGCGCTGCCGCCGAGCCAGCCCAGCAGCAGCACACCCGCTGCGACGCCGACGAAGCTGGTGGCCAGGGCCGGGCGCATCAACGCCCAGGGCGGCGGCTGCTTCGAGGCGCGGAAATAGCTCCAGGCGTTGACCAGGGTCAAAACCATGGCCGCGTTGGCGGCGTCGGCCACCGAGGCGATCTGCAGGGAGGCGGTGAGCCCCAGCAGGATCAGCCCGAAGGCGAAGCCGGTGAGGTTCTGTGCATAGGTGGCCAGCGCCACGCAGGCCATGAAGGCGAGCACCGGCGTGGCGCCGCCATGGGCCAGGGCAGCAGCCACGGCCGCTGTCGTTGTCATGGCTTCAGCAGAGGGATCTATTGTTTTTCGTCCAGCCCCAGCGACTGGATGAGGCCCGAGTAGCGTACCTGCTCGGCTTTCACGAAAGCCTCGTAGGCCTTGCCGTCGCGATATACCAGCGGCGTGTTCACCTTGTCGGCCTGCTGCCGGTAGGCGTCGGAGTGCGCCGCCTTGTGGCAGGCGGCCTCGAGCTTCTGGCGGATCGGCGCGGGCAGGCCCCTGGGCGCGATCAGGCCGCCCCATACCGAGGCCTGCAGCGGCAGGCCGGATTCGGCCGCCGTCGGCACCTCCGGGTAGGCGGCCAGGCGCTTGTCGGAAAACACCGCCAGGCCGCGCAGCTTGTACTGGGTGGAGATGGCGGGGGTCTCGTTGAACAGGCCGATCTGCTGGCCCAGCAGGCCGGTGACCATCTCGCCCGAACTCTTGTAGGGCACGTGCAGGCCTTCGGCGCCCGCCTTGTCGAGCAGCATGGCCATCGACAGGTGCAGCACCGTGCCGGTACCCGAAGAGCCGTAGGCCAGCTTGCCCGGCTGGGCCTTGGCCTGGGCCAGCACGTCGGCCAGGGTCTTGAAGGGGACTTCGGGCCTGACCATCATCATCAGCGGGACGTCGTAGGTGCCGCAGAGGTGGTCGAAGCTGTCGGGCGTGTAGCCGGTCTTCTTCAGGTTGGGCTGCAGCATCTCCGGCCCGATGACCGACAGGCCGATGGTGTAGCCGTCGGCGGGCGCCCTGGCCAGGGCCGACATACCGATGGCGCCACCCGCGCCCGCCTTATTGTCGATCACCACCGGCTGGCCCAGCACTTCGCTGAGCGGCTGCTGCAGGAAGCGCGCCATGATGTCCGAGGTTCCGCCCGGCCCGAAGGGCACCACTAGCGTCACCGGGCGGCCGGGAAAGGCGGGTTGCGCCGCCAGATTCGTGGCGCACAGCGACAGCACGCCGGCGCACAGCAGGAGTTGCTTGCTTTTCATCTTGTCCGTCTCCGTCTTCTTTTGGTCGGATGTTCAGTACACGGTGCTCTCGAAGCCGCGCGCCAGGCTGGGCTGGATCGCTTCGATGAAGCCGGTGGCCTGCCGCATCATCATGGCCATGTCGGACGCCACTGCCACGAACGAGTACCCCATCTTCACGAAGGTCGACACCACTTCCGGCGTCGGCCCGACGATGCCGCAGGGAATGCCGATCTCGCGGCAGCGTGCGGCGACGTCGGCAATCACCGCCTGCACCTCGGGGTGCAGGATGTTGCCGATATGGCCCATGTTGGCCGACAGGTCGCCCGGGCCGAGGAACAGGGCGTCCACGCCCGGCACGGCGGCGATCTGTTCCAGCGCGGCGACGGCCTTGGGTGTCTCCAGCTGGATGATGGTGAAGACCGAATCGTTGGCGCGCTTGCCGTAGTCCTTCACCGTGCCGTAGCCGCTGGCCCGCAGCACCGCCGCGAAACCGCGCTGACCCAGCGGCGGGTATTTGGCGTACGAGATGGCGCGGCGGGCGTCTTCCGGGGTATCCACGAAGGGCACCATCACCGTCTGCGCGCCTAGGTCCAGAGCGCGTTTGAACAGCACCATCTCGTTGGCCGCCAGGCGCACCACCGGCGCGGCGCGGGTGCCGGCGATGGCCTGCAGCACCTGCTGGGTGTCGCGCTCGGTCAGAGGGACGTGCTCCTGGTCGACCAGCAACCAGTCGAAGCCGGCGCGGCCCAGGGCCTCGGCGGTGCTGGAGGCGCCGGACATCAGCCAGGTGCCGAGCGGCGTGCCGGGCTGCTCCAGGCGGGCGCGGAAGGGGTTGTCGAGAAGATCGGTCATGGGGGTGTGTTGGTAGTGGAATGGGGACGAAACAGGGCGCTCGGGGGCCTCAGTCGAGATGGATGTCGGCGTTTTTGATGTTGGTCTGCATGGCCGCGAGTTCCCGGGTCAGCCGGGCCTCGAACTCGGCGGGGCTGGACGACAGCACCTCGTAGCCCTGGGCCTCCAGCGGCTTGCGGAAGGCCGGCGACTCCAGCACGGCGCGCAGCTCGCGGTTGAGCCGTTCGACCACTGGTGCCGGCGTGCCGCGGCGCACCAGCAGGCCGTTCCAGACGACCGAAACCACACCCGGCACGCCGGCCTCGGCGAAGGTCGGCACCTCGGGCAGCACCGGCGATCGTTTGGTGTCGGCCACCGCCAGAATTCGCACCTTGCCGGCCTCGCTGAAGGACACGACCGCCGGCAGGTTGTGGAACATCATCGGGATCTGTCCGCCCAGCACGTCGTTGAAGGCCGGCGGGCCGCCCTTGTACGGCACGTGCAGCATCTTCACACCGGCCTTTTCCTGGAACACCACGCCCGCCAGGTGCATGGTGTTGCCGTTGCCGGCCGATCCGAAGACCAGTTCGCCCGGTTTGCCGCGTGCGGCGTCGACCACTTCGGACAACTTGCGGTAGGGCGTTTTCGCGCCGACGACCAGCACGTTGGGCATCTGGTGGGTGAGGCTCAACGGCTGCAGATCCTTCACCGGGTCGTAGCCCATCGACTTGTAGAGGTAGGGATTCACCGCCAGGGTGCTGGTGCTTCCCAGCAGCAGGGTGTAGCCGTCGGCCGGCTGCTGGCGCGCCACCCAGGCCGAGCCGATGTTGCCGTTGGCGCCCGCGCGGTTGTCGATCACCACCGGTTGTCCCAGGCGCTCGCCCAGGGCCTGGGCCAGCGGGCGGGCGATGGTGTCGGCCACGCCCCCGGCGGGGTAGGGCACCACCAGCGTCAGGGGCTTGTCGGGAAAAGCGCCCTGCGCCGTGGCCGCGATGGTCAGCGCCGACCCGGCGATCGCCAGGACGAACTGTCGCTTGGTTGGCTTGCTTCTCATGGCTGTGTCTCCTGCTGTTCTTGAAATCGCCACCATCGCCCGAAATACCGTCGCCGGCATCGACCGTACAAGGTCGTATTAGCGAACAATGTCACCGGTAACATCGGGCGGACTGTATATTTCGGCGCAGCCATGCGTCAACCCGATTCGACCCCTCCACGGGAAAACCACGAGCCCGTGCCGGCCGGCGCAGCGCCGCAGGCGGCCCGTGCGCGCCTGCCCCGGCGCAAGCTCGGCACCCACACCATCCACGACGTGGCGGCCCTCGCCGGGGTGTCTTCCATCACGGTTTCGCGCTACTTCAACACCCCCGCCAAGGTGTCCGCAGCCGTCCGCGAAAAGCTGCGCCAGATCATTCAGGACACCGGCTACGTGCCCAGCCAGATGGCCGGCCGGCTGGCCTCTGCCGAAAGCCGGGTGGTCGGCGCGGTGATGCAGAACACCGGCAGCACCACCTTCGCGGCCCTGGTGCGCGGCATGAGCGAGGGCTTCGACGCCTCCGGTCTGCAACTGCTGCTGGCCAACACCGACTACTCGCAGGCGCTCGAGGAGCGTGCGGTGCGGGCCTTCGTCGGCTGGCACCCCAGCGCACTCATCCTCACCCGCGACGACCACAGCCCGGACGCGCAGGCCCTGCTCGGCGCCTCGCGGTGCCCCATCGTCGAGACCTGGGGCGTGGTGCCCGGCCGGCCGTTCCACCAAGTCGGCTTTCCGCATGCGGACATCGGCCTGCAGCTGGCCCGGCATTTCATCGAGCAGGGCGCGACGCGCATCCGTTTCGCGGTGCGCGCCGCCCCGGAGGACTTCCGCGCACAGCAGCGCGCCCAGGGCTATGCGGACGCGATGCGCGCACAGGGCCTGGTGGCGGACATCGTTTCGTCCAGCACCACCGACGAGCTGGCCGCCGGCGCCGAGATCGTCCATGCCTTCGCACAGGAGCCGGCCGCCGTGCGGCCGCAGGCGCTGATCTTCGCGAGCGACAACATGGCGGCCGGCGCCATCCTGGAGGCGCCAGAGCTGGGCATTGCCTTCCCCCGCGACTGCGCCATCGCCGGCTTCGGCGACACGCCCATCGCCGCCCGGCTGCGGCCCGGCCTCACCACCGTACGGCCGGCGCCCTACGATATCGGCCGCAAGGCCGCGCAGGTGGTGCTGGAACTGCTGGCCCGGCGCGGGGCCGACGCGCCGGTGCAGACGCACATCGTGCCCTGCGAACTGGTGGTGCGCGACAGTTCACGGCTGACCCTGCCGCCGTCCTGACTCAGGTTCCGGCGACCTCGACGATGAAGTCGCGGCAGGCCGTAAGGTCCGGCTCCACGCCGAGGCCCGGACGCTCGTCGAGCTGCACCGCGCCGTCGACCAGGGCAAAGGCCGGCATGGCCAGCAGTTCGCGCAGCGGGTTGGGGTTGGCGTCCACCTCCACGTAGCCCGGCCCGCCCACCGCCGCCTTCAGGTGAAAGGACGCGGTCAGGCCGATGCCGCCGCCCAGCCAGTGCGGGCAGAAGGTCTTGCCCTGTCGCAGCGTGCGCCGGCCGACCTCCAGGCAACCGCTGAAGCCCCCCCACTTGCCCAGGTCGGGCTGCATCACCTGCATGCCGGACGCGCCGATGAAGACGTCGAACTGCGGCAGGCCGGTGAGGTTCTCGCCGCCCGCCAGGCGCAGCGGCTGTTCGGCCGCCAGGCGGGTCCAGTCGGCGGCGCTGGCGTCGGCGCGCACCGGTTCCTCCAGCCAGCCCAGTCCGAAACGCTCCATGCGGCGGCCGGCGACGATGGCTTCATCCATGTCCCAGGCCTGGTTGGCATCGACCATGAAGGGCGCGTCCGGGCCGATCACCTCGCGCACCGCCAGCAGGTTGGCGCTGTCGCGTTCGGCGCCGAAGCCCACCTTGAGCTTGAAGGCGCGGTAGCCCTCCGCCTGCTTGGCGGCGGCGAGATCCTGCGGGTCGGTCGGATTGATGCCGGAGGCGTACAGCGGGATCGGCGCCGGCCGCTCCGGGCCGCCGCCGGACAGCAGGCGCCACAGCGGCAGGGAGGCACGGCGCGCCAGCATGTCCCACAGGGCGATGTCCAGCCCCGCGACGATCTGGTGCAGGGTGCCCGGCTCGCCGCACTGCAGCGCCAGCACGGCCAGCTTGGCGGTCAGTGTCTCGAAGCAGGCGACGGGGCTGTCGAAGCGGTTGCCGCAGACCAGCGGCCGCAGGTAGGTGGCGACCATGCGTGCCCGGTGTTCGGCGCCGACCACCGGAAAGTTGCACCAGACCTCGCCCCAGCCGAAGGCGCCCTGGGCGTCGGTCACCCGCAGGAGCACGGCGGGGCGGTCGCGCATGATGCCGAAGGAGGTCTGCACCGGCGGATCCGCCGGTGCGCGGAACACGAAGACATCGATGCGTTCGATCGAGAATGCGGTATCGATTGTGGAAACCATGAACGAATCGTCCTTTCAAGAAACAAGAATACGGGTCGGAGGCCTGTGGCCATGAAGCAGGCAGATCGCTCGGGCAACGCCCCCAAGTACGGCGTGGTCGCCAACGCCCTGCGCCAGCGCATCGGCCGCGGCCTGTGGCCGGCCGGCACCCGGGTGCCCTCGCTGCTGGCGCTGGCCGAGGAGTTCGGGGTGGCCCGGCTGACCGCCCGTCAGGCGGTGCAGCTGCTGGTGGACGAGGGCCTGCTCGATGCGCGCCGGGGCAGCGGCACCGTGGTCACCGGTCAGCCGCGCGCGGTCAAGAACATCCAAGTGCAGACCACCCTGGCAGCGCTGGGAGACATGTACCTGCGCACGCCGCCGGAGATCCGCACGCTGTCCGAGACCGTCGGCCCGCTGCCGCCCGGCCGGCGCCGCGACGGGCGCGACTACGTCCGCCTGCAGCGGGTGCATGCCGACGGCGGCGTGGCCTATTGCGTCATCACTCTCTATATCGATGCGGCGGTTTTCGCACTGGCGCCCCGGCGCCTGCGCGAGCAGGCGGTGATCCCGGTGCTGCTGTCGCTGCCGAGTTGCCGGGTGCTGCGCGCACACCAGACCATGATGGTCGGCACCGCCGACACCGACGTGGCCGGCCATCTGGGCCTGGCACCAAACGCGCCGGTGGCCTTCGTCGAGCGGGTGTTCGAGGGGGAGGGCGGGCATGTGATCTACCTGGCCGAGGTCATCTACCGCGGCGAGGCGGTGCGCCTGGAAATCGACCTGACGGTGTAGCCCTCATTCGATGCGCGCAGCCTGCACGATGGTGCGGAACTTGATGCGCTCGGCCTGCACGAAGGCCGCGAACTCGGCGGTCGGCATGCCGCCTGGCTCGGCGCCCTGCTTCATCAGGGTGTCGCGCACCTCCGGCAGCGCCAGCACCTCGGCGATGTCCTGCTGGATCTTCCGCACGACCGGCTCCGGCGTCTTGGCAGGCACGAAGACGCCGAACCACTGGATCAGCTCGAATTTCTCCAGGCCGGGTGTCTGGGCGATGGCAGGGACCTGGAGCGCGGCGGCGGCGTGCGCACGCGAGGACACGCCCAGGGCGCGCAGCTTGCCGGCCTGGATCTGCTGCAGCGCGGTCGGCAGGCCGGCGAAGCCCACGTCCACCTGGCCGCTGAGGATGTCCGTCATCGCCTGCGCCACGCCCTTGAAGGGCACGTGCAGCAGCGAGACGCCCGCCAGCTGCTCCAGCAGCACGCCGGCCAGGTGCTGCGGTGTGCCCGGGCCGGACGAGCCGTAGCTCACCGCGCCGGGATGCTGGCGCGCATAGGCGATCAGCCCGGCCATGTCCGCGTAGGGCTTGGACGGGGCGGTCACCAGCGCGAAGGGCAGCCTGACCAGCAGCGTGACCGGTGTCAGGTCGCGCTCCGGGTCGTAGGCCATTTTCTTCATGAAGAACTGGTTGATGGCCACCTCGGCGGTCGCCGACATCAGGATGGTGTGGCCGTCCGGCGCCGCCTTGGCGACCGCGTTGGCCCCGATGGTGCCGCTGCCGCCGGCCCGGTTGTCCACCAGCACCGGCTGGCCCCAGCGCTCGGCCAGCTTCTGGGACACCAGGCGCGCCACGGGATCGACGCCGCCGCCCGCCACGTAAGGGACGATGACCGAGACCGGGCGTACCGGCCAGGCCGGGGAAGGCGCCTGGGCGCGGGCCACGGAAGACGCCAGGGCGAAGAAAAGGGGCGCCGTCGTCGTCAGGATCAGGGCAGCGAGGCGGATGCGCATGGTTTTGTCTCCTCCCCGGGGAAGGCGGGGCTCGCGTGAGCCTAGCAAAGAAAGGTATGGTTTTATATACCTTTAATCCCTGCCCGAGGCGGTTCCAGGTCCATCTCCAGGCGGAAGGAGTCGCCCCGGTAGGTGACCTCGCCGAGGTAGATGACGCGCCCCTCGCCATCGCTGAACACACGGCGCACCTCCACCACCGAGTCGCCCGCGTGCATGTCGAGCAGTCGCGCCACCTCCATGTCGGCGATGCCGATGGTGAGCACCTGCCTCGCCTGGGTGATGCCGCCCTGCGACAGCGCGGCCAGCAGCGGCACCACGGCCTCGCTGCGGTAGCGCTCCGGGTCGGTGCGGAAGATCGCCTCGTCGATGTAGATCTCGATGACGCAGTAGGGCTCGTCCTTCTCGGAGTGGACCCGGCGCATGTAGACATAGCGGCCGGCGGGAATTCCGTCCTCCGGACGCAGCGGTGCGTCGGAGATCGATTCGTCGATGGTGACGATGCGCGGCCGGGTGTCCTGGAAGGCCTGCGCCAGCGCGTCGACGGAGGCGTGTACCGTCTGCCATTCGCGCTGCCACTGGCGCCGGGCCGGCGTACCGGTGACAAAGGTGCCCTTGCCGCGCTGGGGCGACACCAGGCCTTCGCGGGCGAGCACGTCGACCGCCTGGCGCAACGTCACCCGGGCCACGCCGAACTCCGCCATAAGGGCTTCGAGGGACGGCACTTTCTCGCCGTTCTTCCAGACGCCACGGGCGATGCGCCGGCGCAGCAGGTCGGCGATCTGCAGGTAGCGAGGGATGGCGTTGTCGGAGAAGGACATGGCCCTCGATCATAGGTCGCCGCCTCCTGCGGCCCGGTGCGGTGGATCAGGGAATAACCTATAGGCTAAACGTATGGCCTATAGAACTATTGCGACTCGCAAACCCATCAGCACCACATGCCATCCATACCGAAAGCCACCGCCGGAGCCTGGGACTACATCATCATCGGGGCGGGATCCGCCGGCTGCGTGCTGGCCAACCGCCTCAGCGCCGACCCGGCCTGCCGGGTGCTGCTTCTCGAAGCCGGCGGGCACTCGCGCAACTTCTGGCTGCGGCTGCCGGTGGGCTATTTCCGCACCATCTACGACACCCGCTTCTCCTGGCAGTTCGCCACCGAGCCGCAGGCCGAGACGGGCAACCGGAGCATCGTCTGGCCGCGCGGCAAGGTGCTGGGCGGCTCCAGCGCCATCAACGGCCTGCTGTACATCCGCGGCCAGCATGCCGACTACGACGACTGGGCGCGGCTGGGTGCCACCGGATGGGGCTACCGCGACGTGCTGCCTTTCTTCAAGCGCTCGGAGCGTTTCGCCGGCGGTGCCTCCGAGTTTCATGGCGCGTCGGGCGAACTCGGCGTCAGCCAGCTGCGCAACGACCATCCCTATTGCCGCGCCTGGCTGCGGGCCGGCCAGGAGGCAGGCTTCGCGGCCACCGAGGACTTCAACGGCGCACAGGACACCGGCCTGGGCAGCTACCAGCTCACCCTGCGCGGCCACTGGCGCTGCAGCGCGGCAGACGCTTTTCTCAACCCGATCGCGCACCGGCCCAACCTGCGCATCGCCACCGGCGTCTTCGTCGAACGCATCGTCATCGAAAACGGCAAGGCCGTCGGCGTGCAGTGCCGGCAGGGCGGGCAATCCGTGCTGCTGCGCGCCGAACAGGAGGTGCTGCTGGCGGCCGGCGCGCTGCAGTCGCCGCAGCTGCTGCAGCTGTCGGGCGTCGGGCCTGCGGAGCTGCTGGCCCGCCACGGTGTCCCGGTCAACGTCGATGCACCCGAGTGCGGCCGCAACCTGCAGGACCATTACCAGGCGCGGGTGATCGTCAAGTTGAAGCACCGCATGTCGCTGAACGACGATGTGCGCAACCCGCTGAAGCTGATGCAGATGGGCGCGCAGTGGGCCTTCGGCCAGCGCGGCCCACTGACGGTGGGCGCGGGGCAGGTGGGCGGGCTGGTGTGCAGCGAGCACGCCGAGGGCGGGCGGGCCGACCTGCTGTTCAACGTGATGCCGCTGTCGGTCGACAAGCCGGGCGATCCGCTGCACGCCTTCTCGGGCTTTTCGGCCTCGGCCACGCAATGTCGGCCGCGCTCCATGGGGCAGGTCGAGATCGCCTCGCCGGATCCGGCGGCGCCGCCGCGCATCGTCACCAACTACCTCACCGACCCGCACGACGCCCGGGTGCTGGTGTCCGGGCTGGAGATCCTGCGGGACATCTACCAGCGTCCCGCCTTTCGCGGCCTGCTGGCCGAGGAGGAGCATGCGCCCGGCCATGCGGTGCGCTCCAGGGCAGACCTGGAGCACTACGCGCGCCACAAGGGCGGCACGGTGTTCCACGCCAGCGGCACCTGCCGCATGGGCTCGGACCAGCGCTCGGTGGTGGACCCGGCGCTGCGGGTGCGCGGCGTCGACCGCCTGCGCGTCATCGACGCCTCGGTCATGCCCCGCATGGTCTCGACCAACACCAACGCCGCCGCCATCCTGATCGGCGAGAAGGGCGCCGCCTTGGTACGCGGCAGCGTCTGAGCACGCACAGAGCATTTCCGCAGAAGCAAAAAAGGAGACTGATCGTGAACTTTCCCAAGACCCTTGCCGCCGCCTGCATCGCAGGTGTTCTGGTCGTGCCGCTGGCCACCCAGGCGGCTGGCGACGCTGCCTTTCCCGCCAGGCCCATCACGCTGATCGTGCCCTTCCCGGCCGGCGGCGTGATCGACGCTACCGCCCGCATGATCGCGGAGAGGTTGCAGTTCCAGCTGAAGAGCCCGGTGCTGGTGGACAACCGGCCGGGCGCCGGCGGCACCATCGGCGCGGCGCTCGCGGCGCGGGCGCCGGCCGACGGCTACACCTACCTGCTGGGCGACGCCGCCACCCAGGTCTACAGCCCGGCCATCTTCAAGAGCGTGAAGTACGACCCGGTCAGGAGCTTCGCGCCCATCGGTCAGATCAGCTACGGACCGCTGGTCGTGCTGGTCGGCCCGCGCAGCGCTTCGAAGACGGTGGCCGAGCTGATGGAGGAGCTGAAGGCCGGCGGCGACAAGGTCGACTACGCCAGCAACGGCAACGGCAGCACGCCGCACCTGGCCACCGAGATGTTCAAGCAGGTCACCGGCTTCAGGAGCGCGCATATTCCCTTCAGCGGCGGGCCGGCGGCCATGACCGCGCTGGCGGCGGGCGACATCGGCTACTCCATCAACCATATTCCCCTCGCTTTGAGCATCATCGCCACCGGACGCGTCAGGCCGCTGGCGACCACCGGTGCCACCCGATCGTCGGTGTTCCCCGACCTGCCGACCCTGGGCGAGATCGGCATCAAGGGATACGAGGCCTACTCCTGGACCGGCCTGTACGCGCAGGCCGGCGTGCCGGCCGCCATCCAGCAGCGCATGTCGGCCGAACTGAAGGACGCCTTGCAGGACCCGGACCTGCAGAAGAAGATGGCGGCGCTGGGCGACGTGGCCTTCTACCGCAGCCCGCAGGACCTGGGCCGCTACGCAGCTGCCGAAACGGCGCGCTGGCTTCCCCTCATCCGCTCGGCCGGCATCGCGCTGGATTGAGCCCCCACATTTTTACGATCTGCTCCATGACCCAGACCAATCTCGCACCCTATCCCGACACCCGCCTGCTTATCGACGGCGAATGGACCGACGGCTCCGACCGCCAGACTCTGGACGTGGCCGATCCGGCGACCGGCCAGCGTATCGGCGCAGTGGCCAAGGCCAGCCGCGCCGACCTGGACCGCGCGCTGGCCGCCGCGCAGCGCGGCTTCCTGGCCTGGCGCGCGATGAGCCCTTTCGCCCGGGCCGAGCCGATGCATCGCGCCGCCGCCCTGCTGCGTGAGCGCGGCCAGGCCATCGCCGCCGTGCTCACCCGCGAGCAGGGCAAGCCGCTGGCCGAGGCCGAGGTGGAGGTTCGCGCTGCCGCGGACATCATCGACTGGTTCGCCCAGGAGGGCACCCGTGTCTACGGCCGCATGCTGCCGGCGCGCCGTGCTGACGCCCGTACCGAGGTGCGGCGCGAGCCGGTCGGCCCGGTGGCCGCCTTCACACCCTGGAACTTTCCCATTACCCAGATCGTGCGCAAGCTCTCGGCGGCGCTCGCCAGCGGCTGCAGCATCCTGGTCAAGGCTCCGGAAGAGACGCCGGCCTCGCCTGCGGCCCTGTTGCAGGCCTTCGTGGACGCTGGCCTGCCCGCCGGTGTCGTGCAACTGGTCTTTGGCGACCCGGCTGCCATCTCCGAATACCTCATCGCCAGCCCGGTGATCCGCAAGGTCACCTTCACCGGCTCGACCCAGGTCGGCAAGCGCCTGGCGTCGCTGGCCGGCCTGCACATGAAGCGGGTGACCATGGAGCTGGGCGGCCACGCACCGGTGATCGTCGCGGGCGACGCCGACATCGAACTCGCGGCCCGTGTCATGGCGGCTGCCAAGTTTCGCAACGCTGGCCAGGTGTGCATTTCCCCCACCCGCTTCCTGGTGCAGCGCGAGGTCGCCGGGGCTTTCGCCGAGGCCTTCGTCGCACGCTCCCGGGCGCTGGTCGTGGGCTCCGGCCTGGACCCGGCCTCCCAAATGGGCCCGCTGGCCAACCCGCGCCGGGTGGCGACCATGGAAAGTATGGTGGCCGACGCCCGCAGCGTCGGGGCGCAGGTGGCGACCGGTGGCGAACGGCTCGTCGGCGAAGGCAATTTTTTCTCGCCCACCGTGCTTCTGGACACCCCGCTTCACGCCCAGGTCTTCAACGAAGAGCCTTTCGGCCCCATCGCCGCGATGCGCAGCTTCGACCGCCTGGAGGAGGCCATCACCGAGTCGAACCGCCTGCCTTTCGGCTTGTCCGCCTATGCGTTTACCGAATCGGTCCGCAATGCCCGCGCCATAGGCGAAGGGCTCGAGGCCGGAATGGTGTGGATCAACCAGGCCGCCACGCCCACGCCAGAAATTCCCTTTGGCGGCGTGAAAGACTCGGGATACGGATCGGAGGGCGGTCCGGAGGCGTTCGAGGCCTATCTCGTGGCCAAGTCCATCACCATATCGACCGGCGCCTGAAACTTGCACAGTCAGAATGCTTGACCGGCGAACGCCAGCAGCCAGTCGCCGATGTGACCTCCAAACACCGAGCGCGCTGAACTTCTTGAAAGCAGCGCGCAGGGTGGATCGGCTTTTGTTTGGTAGTCCGCCCGGAGAGTTCAGAGCTCCAGGACCAAGTGCAGGTGCCCCCGGTGGCACGCCTCGCGCCGTAGCCCCATGTGTCCCATGGTTGAGGCTTATCCGATGAAGACATGTAATACGCCAGACGGATTTGGATCGTCTGTCACACCGTTTCATCGAGCTGCGGCTTTCGGCCCGTTGTTGCCGCTGTAAAAGATGAAGCCAACCGGTCAGCTGCCAACGAGGCGTTCGCGAAGCAGCCCCTTCAGCCACCGACAAAAATCCTGTGCTGATTGCGTGTGCGTGCTATGGGAATTGACGTAGGCAACGTAGCTCGCGCCCGTGTTGACGCTCTCTTCGTCTGCCAGTTGGAGATTTCCTGCGCGCAGCTGGTCGAGCACGAGCAATTTTGGGGTGACGAGGAAACCCGTTCCGCCAATGGCAGCTGTCACTGCAAGGAACAGGTGGTCGTGCGTGGCGACCACGTTTAGCCTATCCGGGGTGATGTTCGCCGCGACAGCCCACAACGCAAGCATTTCGGGTCGTGACCGAGCCGCAACCATGGGCCAGCCACTCTTGGCTTGGCGCTTGTGTAGTGCAACGAGGGATGGTGAGCCGACGCATACGAGTTCCTCGCGAACGAGTTCCCAACTCTCGGTGCCCGCCAGGCTCAAGTCCCGGGTGATCAGTACGTCGAAGTCGTCTGAAGGGCCCGGCGGTGCGAGGCTTGTGATGAGGTCGATTTGTACGCCGTACTTCGCAGAATAAGCGCCAAGTGAAGGGACGACCACGGTCATCGCAAAGCTTGGCATCGAAGTCCTCACTTTCAGGCGGTCGTGCCGCGCGCCCTTTTGTACCAATAGCTGCATGGTGATCTCGATGGTGGACATGGCGTCCTTAAGTGCATCGAAAAGCTGCATGCCCGCCGGAGTCAGTTCAGTCGTAGCTCCTCGGCGCACAAAAAGCCGTGTACCTGCAAATGCCTCCAGCGTAGCTACATGACGGCTGACCGCTCCCTGCGTCACGCCTAAAGCCGAGCCTGCGCGGGTGAAGTTCCCGTACCGGCCAACCGCAAGGAAGGCGCGTACTGCCGTAAAAGGAATATCCACTGAGCGACTATGAGAAATGCTCATCATGGCTCCGCCTTTAGGAATAGTGTCATGCGGATGTAATTGTGCGGAACGCGCTGGTGCATATGATTTCTTCTTTCACAACTGCCCCGTTGGAAGGTCGAATATATGTTTGGCAAATCGTTGAAGCTATGTATTTCGCTCATTTTTCCGACCCTATTTGCCGCTAGCGCTTTGGCGGGCAGCGTCGTTCTCTATTCCTCCAACAACGTCGAGACCGTTGGCAGCGTCGTGGCGCAGTTCACCAAGCTCAATCCAGACATCAAAGTTTCGGTCGTCCGGGCTGGCACGGGTGCCTTGATGCAACGAATCAAGGCAGAGGCTGGCAATCCGCTTGGAGACATTTTTTGGTCGGGTGGCCTCTCGACCATTAGTGAATTTCGTGAGCAACTTGCGCCGTATCTATCGCCACAGGCAAGCTCAGTGCCGGCGGCGTACCGCGGCGCGGATGGACTTTGGCTCGGAACCAATACCCATGTGACGGTGCTGATGGCTAACCTAAGGCAGACGCCCGGAGGCCAACCACCAAAGGGTTGGGCCGATCTCGTCGACCCGAAGTGGAAGGGCAAGATCGTCATTCCTGATCCGGAACGCAGCAGCGCTTCGTTCGTCGCCCTGTATGGCCTGCAGCAGCTTCTCGGCCAAGAACTGATGGAGAAGGTCGCCCGCAATGCGGTGATCGTCGGTACCACCTCTGCTGCCTACGAAGGGGTAGCCAAGGGCGAGTTCGCTGTGGCCGTGACCATGGAATACGCCGGCTACGAATACATCGCTGGTGGCCTTAAAGAAATTCGGCTGGTGTATCCGGTCGAGGGCACGTTCCTCTCACCAGAGGGCATGGCAATCATCAAGGGTGGCAAGAACCCAGCGGAAGCTCGCCGGTTGTATGAGTTCCTGGCATCGCAACCGGCGCAGACAGAGATTTTCAAGACGGCGTATCGACGTCCCCTGCGTACCGACATCGATGTCAGCAAGCTGGCCGACCTACCTGCGGTTTCCGACATCAAGGTGGTGCCACTCAACGACGCAAAGATGGGCTCGGAAAGGGCGGCGTTCATCGCGCGTTGGCGGCAAATCGTCGCCAACCGCTGAGGTTCCAAGCCACCGCCCAGGAATCATTCCATGCAAGTCTTATTCGAATCCATTGTCCAGAGCTACGGCGGGCAAACCCTGTTTCAACAGCTGGACCTGACCATTCCCAGCGGCGCATTCTTCACGCTGCTCGGGCCTTCGGGCTGCGGGAAGACGACATTGCTGCGTATGTTGGGAGGCTTCGTACGCCCAGACTCCGGCCGCATCCTCTTCGGCGACCAGGACGTTACGTCGGTCCCCGTGCACCGCCGTGGTATCGGCATGGTGTTCCAGGACTACGCGCTTTTCCCCGACCGTTCCGTGCTGGCGAACGTTTCCTATGGTCTCGCAGCGCGCGGCATGCCGCGTGCCGATGCGAGCGCAAGGTCGTTTGCCATGCTAGACCGGGTCGGCCTGAAGAAATTCGCCGACCGTGCACCTGCGGCACTGTCTGGCGGGCAACGCCAGCGAGTCGCCATGGCCCGAGCGCTGGTCATCGAACCGCGCCTGCTTTTGCTGGACGAGCCTCTTTCGGCGCTCGACGTAAAGCTACGCGTCGAGTTGCGTGCCATGATCCGCGAGCTCCAGAGAGAAGCTGGCATTACGACGGTCTTTGTGACGCACGACCAGGAAGAGGCGCTGGCAATGTCGGACCAGATCGCCGTTATGGACCGCGGGCGCATCGTCCAGATCGGAGCACCCCGAGACATCTACGCTCGCCCGGAAACTGCGTTCGCGGCGGATTTCGTCGGCGGAGCGAACTTAATCACTATCGACAGCGAACTCGCGCCTGCGCAAGACGGCACGAGACGCCTCGGCACGCCAGCGGGTGTGATGCTGACGCGCAGCTCCGGCGCGGTCCGGCTCGGGTCTCAGCTTGCAGTGCGCAGCGAAGACCTATCATTTTCGGTAAGCGGTTCGGCTCAAGAAGGCGACTTAGCTGGAGTGGTCGAGCATGTTGAGTTCCGTGGAGGCGCCACGGGGTACATCGTGAACACCGGCGCCGGCGCACTGCGCGTAGATGTGCGCAACGGTTTGTCCGAGCACACACCTCGTCGGGGCGAGCCCGTCGTCCTGCGCATGCCCCGAAACGCGCATATTGTGCAGGCCTCGTGATGTTCGGGTCCCTTCGACGCGATCCGGCATGGTTGTCTCTGGCTTTGCTGGCCATTTGTTTCCTGGCTGTCTTCCTGATCTGCCCTTTGGCCGGCATGCTGGGTAAGTCGCTTCTCGAGCCCGACGGCAGCCTGGGCCTGGGCGGTTATGTGCGTTTTTTTTCGGACGCCGCCTACCGCCAGGTCTTCTTCAATACCATCATTCTCGGCCTGGCTGTCACCGTGACTTCGATGGTGGTCGGCGGGAGCCTGGCATTGATGGTGGCGCGATGCCGCTTTCCGCTGGCCGGACTCGTGACTGCGCTTCCACTCGTCACCTTGGTCATTCCTGACGTGGTGGTGGCCGCCGCCTGGGTCCTGATTCTGGGCAAGCAGGGCTGGGTTAACGCCCTGCTCGCGCCCTTGGGTGTCGAGCTGCCATCACTGTACTCATGGTGGGGGCTCGTCTACGTGATGACGCTCAATAACTACGTCTATGCCTTCGTCGCCGTGCTCGTCGGCTTGAAGTCGATGGACCGCAACCTTGAAGAAGCAGCACTCAGCCTCGGACGGCCAGTCGGCCGGGTGCTGGGAGGCGTGACATTGCCTCTCCTGCTGCCATCCATCTTCGCGGGTGCCCTGGTGGTCTTCACGCACGTCATCGGAAGCTTCGGGGTTCCAGCCATCCTCGGTGCACGTACTCCGGTGCTCGCAGTCAAGGCTTACAACGAGTTTGTCAGCGAGATGGGTGGCAATCCTCAGATGCAGACCACGATGGCTTCGGTTCTGGTGTTTCTGGGTGCCGGCTTGTTGGTAATTCAGAAGTTCGTGGTCGAACGGCGCCAGTTCCAAATGGAATCGGGGCGCAGCCCCGTCGCTCTCACCATACGTGGCTGGCGCGCTGTATTGGCGAGTGGCTCCGTGTTGGGGGTTGTCGCACTCTCGCTCCTGCCCGCGGCAGTCGTGGTCGTTACAGCGTTTACGCCCTCGGTAGGACCGGTACTGCGCTATGGCGGCTTTACGTTGGCGCACCTGCAACATGCCTTGGTTCGAGCACCCGAGCCTCTTTACAACTCGGTGTTTCTTGCTTCCATTGCGACCGTAGTCGGCGTTCTGTTCTCGGTGGCTTCGGCCTACCTAATTGTCAAGCGACGGTCTGGGCTGACCCATGCACTCGATGTGCTGGTGATGCTGCCGCTCACCATTGCCGGAACGGTCATGGGCATAGCATTGATTAATGCCTTCAACGGTGGATGGCTGGTCCTTACCGGGACATGGGTGGTGATGGCGCTGGCGTATTTCCTTCGCCGCATGCCCACCAGTGTACGGGCTGCCGTCGGACCACTGCACAACCTGAAGGACTCAATTGAAGAGGCGTCCATGAGTCTGGGCGTAAGCCCGGTACGCAGTTTTTTCAAGGTTGTGCTGCCGGTCATCGGGCCATCGGTTATCGCAGCGGCCGTGCTGATGTGGGTCACCACGTTGTCAGAGCTCTCGGCGACGGTGGTGCTGTATTTCGGCGGGATGAACACCATGCCCATCGAGATCTTCCAGCAAATCGACAGCGGCCGCATGGCGCTCGCATGCGCCTATAGCTTGGTGTTGCTGGCCACAATTTTCATCCCCCTGGCGCTGGCGCGCTGGATTTTCAGACTGAAAGTTGGAACCATCGAATGAACATAACGGCAGACAAGATAAGACATCCCTTCCTCGCCGACCGCGTGCTGGGTGCCAAGCCCTCGGCAACTAAGGAAATGACCCGCATGGCCAACATGCTCAAGCGGGAAGGCCGCAACATCATCGCGCTGAGTCAGGGCGAGCCGGACTTTCCTACGCCTGAACACGTCCGTGAAGCTGGCAAGGCGGCCATCGACCGCAACGAGTCGCGCTACACCGACGTTGCCGGCACTTTTGCTCTGCGTGAGGCCGTGGTGCGCAAGTTCGAGCGCGACAACGGTCTCCGGTTCACGCCCGATCAGATTCAGGTGGGATGCGGCGCTAAACAACTGCTCTACAACGCGCTACAAGCCACCATCAACCCGGGCGACGAAGTCGTGGTGCCTACGCCGGCATGGGTTTCCTACCCGGAAATGGTGCTGCTGGCAGGCGGCACACCGGTCATCGTGCGGTGTGGTTCAGCCACGGGCTTTAAGCTTATGCCGGAGCAACTCGAGGAGGCGATCACGCCACGCACGAAGTGGTTGATGTTGAACTCGCCCTCGAACCCAAGCGGTGCCGTCTACTCCCATGCCGAGCTCGCCGCCTTGGCCGACGTCCTGCGCAGGCATCCTCATGTGTGGGTCATGGCAGACGACATCTACGAAAAGATCCGCTACGACGAGTCGGCGTTCGCCACGCCCGCCGCGGTCGCGCCAGACCTTGCGTCACGCACGCTCACCATCAACGGTGTGTCCAAGTCGTATGCCATGACGGGGTGGCGCGTGGGCTTCGGCGCCGGTCCGCTCGAACTCATCAAGGCTATGAATTTAGTGCAGTCACAGTCGACTTCGCACACCAGTTCTATTAGCCAGGCAGCATCAATCGTGGCGCTCGATGGACCGATGGATTTTCTGCCGCAGTTCGTGGAGGCTTTTCGCCGTCGCAGGGACATGGTGGTTACCAGTCTCAACGCCATCGAAGGCGTGAGCTGCAACCTGCCGCCTGGAGCGTTTTACGCGTTTCCCGGATGCCAAGGCCTGATGGGGCGCCGCGACGCGGCCAACAACCTGATCACAACGGATAGCGAACTGGCGCTTTATCTGCTGCGCGAGGCTGGCGTTGCCATCGTGCCTGGTTCCGCATTCGAGCTACCCGGCCATTTCCGCGTGTCGTATGCGGCTTCCGACGAAGACCTCTCAGAGGCCATGGCACGTATTGCTGCGGCATGCGCGCTGCTGCGTTGATGGCTCCCTGCACAAACCACATCCCAGGAATATATCCATGACCAAGAACAAGACGCTCCGCTCCGCACTGAACAGCGGCACGTTGTTTACCGCGATGGCGGCCCACAACCCGCTTGCTGCGAAGCTGGCCGAGGAGGCGGGATTCGGCGGTATTTGGGGCAGCGGCTTCGAGTTGTCCGCCAGCTACGCGGTGCCGGACGCCAACATCCTTTCCATGGGCACGCATCTGGACATGATGCGGGCGATCTCCAGCGTGGTTTCGATTCCGCTCATTGCGGACATCGACACCGGATTCGGCAACGCAGTGAATGTCCATTACATCGTGCCGCAGTACGAAGCGGCTGGGGCTTCGGCCATCGTGATGGAGGACAAGACGTTTCCGAAAGACACCAGCCTGCGAGCCGACGGACGACAGGAATTGGTGCGCACGGAGGAGTTTCAGGGAAAGATCGCGGCGGCTTGTGCGGCCCGGAAAGATCCGGATTTTGTGATCGTTGCGCGGGTTGAAGCCTTGATTGCCGGCCTTGGTCAGGCGGAAGCCATCCGACGTGGCCTCGCCTATGCCGAAGCGGGAGCTGATGCAATCCTCATCCACTCGAAACAAAAAACGCCCGATGAAATCCTTGATTTTGTGAGGGCGTGGCCCGGGAAAACGCCGCTCGTTTTGGTACCGACCGCCTATCCGCAGCTATCCGAAGCGGACATCGCCGATCTTCGAAAGGTCGGCGTCGTGATTTATGGCAACCACGCCATCAGAGCGGCCGTGGGCGCAATGCGCCGGGTCTTCGCTCAGATCCGAGCGGAAGGCGGTATTCGAAACGTGGACCCGCAATTGCCATCGGTGAAGGAGATCATCGACCTCCAGGGAGACGCGGCCATGCGCACGCTAGAAACGAATTTCTTGAGGTAATCCGGCCAAGTGGAGGCCAAGTGATGAGCTTGGCTTCATCGACAGTCCGCTTTCGGCCCATTCCTGCCTCTCAAGCTGGCGAGCTTGGTGGTACTTTGCGCATGGCGGAGACAAAGCGGTTTACTGGGAGGTTCGCTGACAACTCGTCCACTCTTTTTGCCAGAATGATCTGGGCGAATGGCAAGGAGTGGTTCGAGAGCGGTATGAATGCCAGTGCGCTGTCTCGTATCACGGAAGCAGACCACGGGACCACCGCGACCCCCACACCCGCCTCGACCAGAGTCAATACCGTCGGCAGCACGCTCTCCTGAACAATCCTTGGTCGACGTTTAATGGCGACAAACATTGCCTGCAGCATCTGCCGGAAATAAGGCGACACCGACTGCACGTATCCGATCAGAGGCAGGTCGCCAATTTCTTCCAATTTCACGCTACGCCTGCGGCCCATTGGAGAGTCTTTCCGCACAGCTAGCAGCATAGGCTCTTCCAGCGCATCGACAACCACGATGTCGGAGTCCATGGCCAGGGGGGCGCATCAGGGCGACGTCAATGGTCCGCTGGCGCAGCGCGTACTCCATGGCATTGGAATTCATCACGCGGAGGTCAAGTTGAATGTCAGGTTGAGCTTCACGGAAAGCGTAGAGCTTGCTGGCGAGCGGCGAACAGGCCGCGGTAGGCGCCATCCCGATGCACAACGTGCCGCCTTCCCCCAGCGCGGCCTGTCGAACCTCCTGCAGCAACTGCTCGATGCGCGCCACCACGGCCCGGGCGTTGCGCTGCATGACATGGCCTGCGGGCGTCAGCCGTACCGAGCGGGTTGTGCGGTCGAACAGCTGGGCACCTACGCGTTTCTCAAGTCGCTGAATCAGCTGACTGAACGGCGGCTGGCTCATGAACATCCGCGTAGCCGCGCGTCCGAAGTGCAGTTCTTCAGCAGCTGCCAAGAAAGCCTTGAGGAGCTTCGGGTCCAACCCGACTATGTCGTTCATCGTCTTAATAGGGAGTTGAATAAGTCATAGACCGTTCATAACACGAACCCTAGGATTTGGTCATTGCCATGTCACTGTTCCAAGTCAAGTCCATGTTGGTCACTGAAGCGACCGGGTCCGTCGGGCCGGTATTTGAATCAAAGTGCGCTGATATTTCAGTCGCTGTCGCCATTGCGCGAGCTCACGAGGCGGAGCCAGCGCTTCATGCCTGGACGCAACTGGCAGAACCCACAAGCCTCGCGCCTGTCGATTCAGGTGCTCTGCAGGGATGGCCTCTTGCCGTCAAGGACAACATGGACGTGCGCGGCTTTCCGACACGGTGCGGTTCGCCGGTGTCCGACCCTCGCGCCAAGGTCCAGGACGCCTCGGTCGTCGCGCAGTTGCGCGCCGCCGGCGCAGTGCCCATTGGCAAGACCGTGACAACCGAATTTGCCTACGTCACCGCGGGCCCGACGCGCAATCCTTGGCACCTTGGTCATACGCCCGGGGGCTCGTCCAGCGGCTCGGCTGCTGCGGTCGCCTCGGGTCTGGTTCCGATTGCCCTGGGGACTCAGACGGGTGGTTCCATGATCCGGCCCGCAGCATTCTGCGGCGTGGTCGGCTTCAAGCCCAGCTACGGAACGGTTTCACGCGAAGGCATGCACCTAGGGAGCGAGTCTCTGGACGTCATTGGCTGGTTCGGCCGTAGCGTCGAGCATGCGCATGCTGTCGCGAGAGTCCTGCTTCCGGCGCGTTCAGAAAGCCCGCGTCACCTGGATGGCGCCCATGTCTTCTGGCTGGATGCCAATCCGGGTCATGTATTGCAGCCGGATGCCGCAGCAGCGCTGTCGTCCGCAGCGGCGCTCATTACGGAACACACCCACCTGGTCCGCCGGACGAAGGAATTCGCAGGACATGCCGAGCTGCTGAATGCGCACGCCACCCTGATGCACTACGAGTTCGCGCGCAGCCTGCAAGCAACGGTCATGGCTGACGATGGCCTGCTGAGCGGTCCGTTGCTCAAAGCTGTTCGAAGAGGCTGGGCCGTGGATGGCGATACCTATGTCGCTGCACGCCGATTGCAGGCGAAGGCGCAGCTGTCGTGGGAGGCCTCGTTCGGCGATGCCGACTTCGTGCTCACGTCCAGCGCAGTCGGAACCGCACCCGCAGGGCTGCAATACACCGGCGACTCGGCCTTCAACAAGGGCTGGTCGGTGCTGGGCTGGCCCTGTATTCATCTGCCGACCACTTTTGCCGCCAACGGTCTGCCGCTGGGTGTCTTGCTGGTGGCTCGTCCCTATGCAGACCTGGACTTGCTGACATGGGCCGGGCAAATCCACGCCGTCATCGACCAGCGCGGCAACGCGAAATGCACTCCCATTCAACAACCGAAAGCCGTGTCATGAAGAAGTTATTCGAGAAGGCCCTGTGCCTGACGTTCTGTCTGTCTGCCGCCTCCATGTGCGCGGCCCCGGCGCTGGCGGCCTACCCGGACCGGCCCGTCACGGTTACCGTTCCAACCGCCCCCGGCGGAACCGTGGACATCGTGGCGAGGATCATTGCCGAGCAGTTCGCAAAAACACTCGGCCAGCCCTTCGTCGTTAACAACCGCGCAGGTGCTGGCGGCGTCGTGGGAACTCAGTTCATGGCCCGCGAACCGGGTGACGGATACAGCTTGATGGTGACGGCCAACAGCAACCAGCTGATCGTGCCGTGGGTCTACAAGAGTGCCAAGTTCGACCCCATCAAGGACTTTGTACCCATCGCCGCGCTGGGCATCGTGCCCAATGTGCTTTGCGTTCATCCCTCCTTTCCCGCGAAGGATCTCAAGGGTTTCATCGCCGAGGTCAAGGCTCATCCAGACAAGTACCAGTACGCGTCGGCCGGCAGCGGTACGTTGAATCACCTGCTCGGCGAAATGCTTGATGAACAGGGCGGCATGAAGCTCCAGCATGTCCCCTACAAAGGCGTCGCTCCGGCGATGACCGACGTCATGGGCAACCAGATACCCATGGTATTCGCCAGCCTGCCATCCGCTCTCGAGGCGGTAAAGGGCGGCAAGCTGCGTGAGCTTGGCGTCAGCAGCCTGCAGCGCAGCCCCTTGCTCCCGGGCGTTCCGGCTATCGCGGAAGAAATTCCTGGGTTCAGCGGCGATCTCTGGGTGGCCCTTTACGCTCCTAAAGGCACATCTCCGGCTGTTGTCAAACAACTCTACGAAGCCGTCAAACTGGCCATGGCTTCTACCGATGTGCAGCAGCGTTTCGAAAAGCTGGGCGTGACCGTCATGCACGATGGTCCAGCCGAACTGGCCAAGCGTCAGGAAGTGGAGTTTCAGCGCTGGAAGCAGATCGTTCAGAGCTCGGGTGCGACCGTGGATTGAAGGTCTTCAAAGAGGACGAGAGACCGCTTTCGGCCCTTTGCTGACTCTAAAGGCCATCAACGATTGGCGTGTCAAGTCGCTCTCGCGACCGCCCAATGCGAGGACGTTACCGTTTCTGCTGCGCTAGTCCGTCCCGCAGTAGCCCCAAGCCCAATTCGTAAATGCCATCCCAGACAATCTGCACGCCCAGGCACAACAGAATGAAGGCTGCAAGACGCAGGAAAATGATGGTGCCGGCTTCGCCCAGCGGCTTGAGGAGTTGCTGCGCGTACCTGAAGGCAAGGTAGAGCAGGACCGAGATAGTCAAAAGTGCCAGAACGCCGGCGCTCATTCGGGCCAACGAAATGGCAAGGCGTGCGTCCGCTAGCGAAACCCCCACCGTGATCGCCGCAGCAATGGAGCCGGGTCCACACGAGACGGGAAAGGTCAGAGGATAGAAAGCCTGCCGGCTGGCCATGTCAGCAGTGAAGCTCTCGGCAAGTTCGGTCCGGCTGTCTACGGTGGACTGCGTCGCGGTGAGCAGGCGCCACGCAGATGCCGCGACTATCATTCCGCCACCGATTCGCACGATGGGCAGGGAGATGCCGAAGAAGTCGAGCACATAAGAGCCGATCAGCATTGCGCCCAGCAACAGCCAGAACATATTGCGTGCAATACGACGGGCCAGCATGGCCCGTGTGCCTGGGCTGGCGCCCTCGGTTAGCCCGAGGAAGATGGGGGCCGTGGCTGCTGGGTTCAGGATAGGCAATAGCGCGGCAATCACAAAAAGGAAGCTCTTGCCGAATGCGCTCAGAATTTCAGGGGTCACAGAGGAGGTCCGGCGACAGTGAATACGTTTGGTAAAATACGAGTGTAAGTCTCCAAATTGTCGCCCTGTTGATGTTTTCCCGGGCGCGCTGCTACGACTACAGCGTCTGCTGTGGCACTACCCGAAAGGCCACGCCTTTTCGCCGCACCTCCCTTGTGATGCGCATTTCGGACTCGCGGCGGTCCGACGATTAATACAGGAAATCTCCTTTTGCAGTTATTTGCCTCCGCGGGCTTCATAGCCATCGTCATCCTCTGGGGGCTTTTCTCGCCGGCTAGCCTCGACCGATTCTTCTCGACGCTGCTCGAACACATCACCCACAACTTCGGCTGGCTGTATCTCTGGCTGGTGCTGGGGTTAGTCGGCCTGGCATTCTTTCTGGCCTTCAGTCGTTTCGGCAATCTGAAGCTCGGCGGCGAGGACGACGAACCAGAGTTCTCGACAGGTGCCTGGTTCTCGATGCTGTTCGCAGCCGGTATGGGCATCGGCCTGGTGTTTTGGGGCGTCGGCGAGCCGATCTCGCATTTTGGCAATCCCCCGCCCGGCGTCACGCCCGGTACACCCGAGGCGGCCGCAACCGCCATGCGCTACGCCTTTTTCCACTGGGGCCTGCACCCCTGGGCGATCTATGGCGTGGTCGGCCTCGCCATCTCGTTCTTCACCTTCCGGCGTAATGCGCCTCCCCTGGTGAGTTCCGCGACCGAGGCATTGCCGTGGCGGTTCGTCGCGCGGCTGTCGCCCATGTTCAATGTAATGGCTGTGGTCGCCACTGCATTTGGTGTGGCGGCATCTCTCGGCATGGGCGCCACGCAGATCAACAGCGGCTTGGCAGCGGCATTTCACGTGCCGGTAACGCCCTGGGTCCAGGCGACGATCATCGTGGTCACGACGGTCCTCTTCCTCACTTCCGCCGTATCCGGTGTCGAAAGAGGTGTGAAGTGGTTATCAAGCGGCAACTTGGTGTTGGCAGGCCTGCTCACCTTGTTCGTGTTTGTTTTCGGCCCTACGGTGGCGATCATTGAAACGCTGACTTCCGCGCTGGGAAGCTACGCCAGCGAGTTTTTGCGTATGAGCCTGCGCATGACACCCTTCCGCACCAATAATTGGATTAGCAGCTGGACGCTTTTTTATTGGGCATGGTGGCTCGCCTGGTCCCCATTCGTCGGGCTGTTCATCGCGCGGGTGTCTCGGGGCCGCACGATCCGCCAGTTCATCCTGGGCACGGTGGTTGCGCCAACGTTGGTTGGATTCGTCTGGTTCGCCGTTTTTGGCGGAACCGCCCTGAATATGGAGATCTTCCAGAACGTGCCCCTTGCTGAAGCGGTGAAGACCAATGTCTCCAGTGCGATGTACGTGATGCTGGACGCCTTGCCGATCAGCGGCGTCACTTCCGTGGTCGCCACCCTGCTGGTGTTCTGTTTCTTTGTGACCTCGGGCGATTCCGCCACGCTGGTGCTGGGCACGATGAGCACCGGCGGCAACGCCAATCCGTCCGCGCGCGTCAAGATCATCTGGGGTGTGCTCGTTGCCGCCATCGCGCTCAGTCTGCTGCTGGCGGGCGGCCTGCAGGCTATCCAGACGGCGACAATTGTCTTCGCGTTGCCCTTCGCGTTCGTACTGCTGCTAATGGCCGTGTCAGTGACAATCGCCATCCGCCACGACTGGAATGAGGAACAACAGCGCGACCGCGAGTTGCGGCGCAAAGTGCGCGCACTGATCAAAACATGATGCGGACCGTCGGTCACTCTCGCGCTGAGTTACCGGTGCGCCTGCCGCGCCAGTGCGGTTGAGTAGGCCACGACATTTTTTGGCACGCCGAATCCACTGTCGTCTTTGCGAGATGGTCTGCGCCAACCGTTCGGGGATAGCCCGCAGCTAAAACTTCGCTGCGGGCTGGGTCTGGTGTGCGCGCCAACCTTCTGACTAGACTTACTTGGGTAGCAGCACCGTGTCGACGACGTGGATCACGCCGTTTGACTGCATGACATCCGCGATCGTAACGGTGGAAACGCCGCCCTTCTCGTCAGTGAGCATCACCTTGCCACCACTGGACTTGGCAGTCAGCGTGCCGCCTTGAACAGTTTTCAGCGATGCCATCCCCTTGCCCATTTCGATCTGCTTCAGCAAAGTCGCGGCGTCCATCTTTCCAGGTACCACGTGGTAGGTGAGGATGCCGGTGAGCATGGCCTTGTTCTCGGGCTTGAGCAAGGTGTCGACGGTACCTGCAGGCAGCTTGTTGAACGCCGCATTGGTCGGCGCAAACACGGTGAATGGGCCAGGGCCTTTCAAAGTTTCAACCAGACCTGCGGCCTTCACTGCGGCAACCAGCGTCGTGTGGTCCTTGGAGTTCACCGCATTGTCGATGATGTCCTTGGTCGGGTACATCTGCGCGCCACCGACCATGACCTGGGCAGATACCGAGGCGGCGCCGAACACAAGGGCCGCTGAGATGGTCAGGGAGGCGACGCGTTTGAATGAGGTGTGCATGAAAGACTCCTGAGTGGATTAGGCCGCGACAAGGAAGTGCTGCGGTTGCCTTCAATACGCATTCGCCGATGCATCAGATTTCAATTTTTTGTCGATTGGTCGCCGATGCAGCCGTGGGACTTTTAGGCGTAAGTGCTGTAGGAGCTCTAGTGCCGGAGCTCGCCAACGGCTTCTGGAGGCTTGGAATACCGTCAAAAAACCTAGGCCACGAAAAGCTCTAACCCAACTGAGTTAGTGCTTAGTGCAACCGTTTTGGAAATTGATCTGGTCCAAGTCCTTGAGGATCCTGCGAGAGCGTCGCCAACAATGCGCTCATACCTGTCAGTGCGCGGCCCGGCGCGCCTACAACCCCTCTTGCATAGGCATAAGAAGATCAAATTTTTTTGCCGGCATCTATGGCTTGTACTCTCTCTAAGGATATTTAATGTTTGCTCCATTGGAACTCATGCAACGCAAGGTGATGGGTGCCGGCCAAGCCCTCTTTCTTCAATTGCCAAACATCGTAGTTGCCTGTCTGCTCCTGATAATCGTGTGGTACGGAAGCAAAGCGCTGGCATCCTTGATTAACCGTATCAGCATCGCACGCAAGCGACCTGACTTGGGCTCATTACTGGGTTCGCTAGCGCGTGGCGCCCTGATCATCTTGGCCGTGTTGATGGCCGCAGCCATCGTATTTCCGACAGTCCATCCGGGCGACATCTTCGCAACCCTCGGCATTGGCTCAGTGGCCATCGGGTTTGCTTTCAAGGACATCCTACAAAACCTGTTAGCAGGTTTACTATTACTCATTCGGCGGCCTTACCAGCGTGGCGACCAAATCGTGGTGAAGGGCTACGAAGGCACCGTCGAGCAAATTGAGAGCCGTGCGACGCTCCTCAAGACATATGACGGATTGCGGGTAATCATTCCCAATAGCGATGTCTACACGTCACCTGTTGTTGTCAATACAGCGTATGAGCAACACCGAAACGAACTGATGGTTGGTATCGGTTACGGTGACAACCCGGAAGATGCGATTGAATTTTTTCGCCAGGCCGTTGTGTCGGTCGAGGGCGTTTCGAAAGAGCCACCGGTAGAAGTTATTCCATGGGGATTGAACGATTCGACTGTCGACCTCAAAGTGCGCTGGTGGAGCAAGTCTTCACGGTTGGACCAGGTTCATGTCAAAGGTCGCGTCATTCTGGCGGTGGCCAAGGCCGCGAAGGCTCACGGGGTAGATCTGCCATTTCCCACATCGGTCGTGCTTTTTCATGACCAAACAGAAGCTGTGGATGGCGACCGGACTCAACAGCGCGAGGGATGGCCGGCTGGTAAAAATCCACCAAAGTCTCGTACGCAGTTGCAATCCGTTCCGCCCAAGTCCGCTGAAACCCCTCAGCCTTGATGCTTTTAAATATTCAAAATCTGCGTCTAATAGCGGCTGCTATGTTTGCGGCGTGCATGCCGTTTTGCGAACGACATGGCTGATGGTCAAGCCCTGAACCAGGATCGAAAACACGACGACGCAGTAAGTCATCGTCAGGATTGCATCCCGCGCAACGCCGCTCGGGATCGACAAGGCCAAGGCCACTGATATGCCGCCGCGCAGGCCACCCCAGGTCAGCACAGCAGGAGAGCCGCGCGGAAGTCCGAGTCGCGACCCACCGAGAAACACCGGAAGTCCGACCGTCGCTGTCCGGGCAGCCAACGTCACCGCCACGGCTAGCAGTCCGCCAAGCAGCAGGGTGGACGACAGGTCAATCAGTAACACCTCCATTCCGAGCAGAACGAAAAGCACTGCATTGAGAATTTCGTCCATCAGTTCCCAGAACATATCGACATACCGCTGGGTCTTGTCAGACATGGCGTGGGTACGTCCCCCATTGCCGATCATGAGACCGGCAACGACCATGGCGAGAGGTCCGGAAACATGGAGGTGGCTGGCCAATGCATACCCGCCCATCACCGCAGCCAGAGTGAGAAGGACCTCGACCTGGTACTGGTCAATGCTTTTGAGCATGTAAAATGTCCCGTAGCCAAGCACCAGGCCGAATGCGATACCGCCTCCGGCTTCACGCAACAGCAATTCCATCGCGACGCCCGCAGACGGTATTGCGCCACTGCTCGCGACGCCCAGCAGCAAAGAGAAAATCACGACACCCACGCCGTCGTTGAAAAGCGACTCACCGGAGATGACGATTTCCATCGTTTTCGGTGCGCCTGCCGAGCGCAGGATCCCGATCACAGCGATCGGATCTGTCGGTGAAATAAGCGCGCCGAATACGAGGCAGTGGGTGAGGGGCAATGCCAGGCCGACCAGTGGCAGCAGGTAATACATTGCCGCACCTATGAGCGCCGTCGACGCCAGCGTGCCGCCCAGTGCCAGCGCGGTGACTTGCCAGCGATAGCGATTCAACGTGGAAATATCGACATGCAGCGCCCCGGCGAAGAGCAGCAGCGAAAGCATGCCCTGCATCAGCACTTCCGAAAAGTCTATGTTTCGCAAGAACGATTCTTCGTACTCCCGCAGTCCGTGGTCCAGCCCTAGGAGGTCCAGGCCAATGACGGCCAGCGAAAGTACCAGAGAGATGGCCATCACCCCGATGGTCGTCGGCAATCCGACGAAGCGGTGGTTGAGATATGCCAGTAGAGCAGTGACGACCAGGCAGGTTGCAGCGATGTCGAACATGGCGGCGGTGTCAGTCGCCCATAGCGAAAGCAGTCAAGGAGGCCATGGCGATCACCATCAGGTTCTCCGTCAGGGTGCCACGACCCGGTGGAGGCTGGAGTACGGCAGTCTTGTGCGGTGTCGATAGCATCTGGTTTCTTCTCTGGAACAAAGGCATCAAGCGGACTGACAAGCCTTCTGAAAGCGCTGCTCGCGCCTGAGCAAATCGTCGAGGTCACCACTGTTGGGCACGCTTCGCCTTGCGTCCGCGACAACCAGTGCCACGTGGCGTTTGAGCGTGGCGATGCGGCTTGGTCGGAATTCGCATGAGGCGACGGCGGCTACTACATCGAGGATGCGGATCAACACTGCGGCGCTGCCTGCGGCGTTCTGCCGAATCATGTGGAACATCGAATCGACCAGGCCGTCGTAATCCACCGCCGGAACCGTCAACGCCACTTTGCCATCGCGTATGAAAACCCCGTTGGGCAGTTCGCGTCCGGCTACATCGCACAACGATGCACCCAGGCGGTCCAGCACGCTGATGGCGGTGTGCGGGTCGTTGATGCCGGGGGAAAGCGCTCGCACTGCCACCTCGACTAACTGGCGAATGGCGAACTCCAGATCGGCCGAGCTGCTGCGTTCGCTACCGAGTCCGGTGGCGGCCAGAATCGCATCCTCGGTGCCGTCGCAATCCGGCTTGACCAGCGCGATCGGTGCTCCCGGAAAAACATAGTCGCCGGGACGCACCAGCAGTTGCACGGCCGCGCCTTTGCTGGCGGCCCAGTCCGCCAATGCATCCGCGTCAAGATGCTGCAGGTAACCGCGTCGTGCATCGGGAACGGAGTGCGCACCGTTCCAGAAGGTGGGCGAGGGCGGCGGCGTCTGGAACGAATCGGTCGTCAGCCTTTGCACGGCCTCCCGCACGTCGTCGCTCACCAGTTCTATGACGGTATCCACGTTAATTCTGCTGGCCATGTGGCCCACGAAATAGACGAGAGTGCCAACACACACGAGGGCAAGGAGAATTGCCACGGTGAGCGACAGGTGCGGTACGAATATTCCCTCGTCCTGGGTGCGCACGCTGCGCAGCACCATGAGCGCATAGGAGAAGGTTGCCAGGAATGCTCCGAGCGTGACCTGATTGCCTCGGTCATGGGTGAAATTGCGAAGCAGCCGAGGTCCCATCTGACCGGCTGCGAGCGAAAGCGCCGCGATGGTGATGGAAAAAACGGTGCCGGCGACCCCGATAGTCGATGACGCCACCGCACCCAGCAGGGTGCGAGCTCCCGTACCGCCGCCGTTGTAGAGCCATGAGCCGAGCCAGGCGTCGGGAAGGATTCCGTGGTGATCGATTGCGACTAGAAGCAGCGCCAGGGCGACGCCCAGGATGACCATGATCCCGGGCACCACCCAAAAGGTGTTGGCGAAAAAGGAAGCAATTTTATGGAAAAGTTTTTTCAATTTGCGGACCGCCAAATCTCAGCACCATAAGCCGGTCTGTCCATAGATCGGTGACCAGACGCGCCCTGTTGTGTGCTCGATGCAGAAGGCGCTATCGCGACTTTTATGTATTTCGTGAAAGCAATTCACGGATCCGCGCTGCTAGAGCTTCTATCGCAAATGGTTTGGTCAGCACCGACAAGCCAGACTCCACTTGACCGTTGGTGAGCAAAGCGTTTTCCGCGAAGCCCGTAATGATTAGTGTCTTCAAACCTGGTCGATTAAGGAGCGCTGCATCGACCATCTGGCGTCCGTTCATCCCTCCCGGCAAACCGATATCGGTGATGAGCAAATCGATTCGGGCATTGGACTGGAGTAACCGAAGCCCTCCTGCGCCATCCGCGGCTTCAATCACCGTGTATCCCAATTCTTGAAGTACATCCGAAACGAGCATGCGTACGGTTGGCTCGTCGTCGACCACCAGCACGGTCTCGCCGGCTTTGGCCATCTGCGACATCGCCGCTTGTTTTATGGTCTCTTCCGCATCGACGGCGCCGCCATGGCGAGGCAGATAGATGCAGACCATGGTGCCTTGGCCCACCTCAGAATAGATGCGAGCCTGGCCGCCGGTCTGCTTGGCAAAGCCATAGATCATCGATAGCCCGAGGCCTGTTCCTTCTCCAAGCGGTTTGGTCGTAAAGAAGGGGTCGAAGGCCTTTTCAATGATGTCCGCGGTCATGCCCGAGCCGGTATCCGACACGCACAGCGAAAGGTATTGCCCTTGCGGCATTTCGAGTTGTACGCTGCGTTCCTTATCGACCCAGCAGTTGGCAGCCTCGATGGTGATCTTGCCGCCGCCCGGCATCGCGTCCCGTGAGTTGATGCACAGGTTGAGCAGGGCGTTTTCGAGCTGGGACGGGTCGACGAGGGCGGACCAAAGCCCGACCGCTCCAACGTGTCGGACCTCTACATCCGGCCCGACGGTTCGCTGGATGAGCTCGAGCATTCCATGGATGAGGTCGTCGACGTTGATGACCTTGGGATCGAGTGTCTGCTTGCGAGAAAACGCCAATAACCGATGCGTCAAAGCCGCAGCCCGTTTGGTCGCCCCCTGCGCCACAAGCATGTATTTCTCGATGTCGTTGAGGCGACCTTGGTTAAGCCTGACCTTCATCAATTCCAGACTGCCGGAAATTCCCGCGAGCAGGTTGTTGAAGTCGTGGGCCAGGCCGCCGGTGAGTTGTCCGACCGCCTCCATCTTTTGTGATTGGCGCAATTGCTCCTCTGCCCGCATCAGTTCTGCGGTTCGCTCGGTGACACGGCTCTCCAGGGTCTCGTTGAGGCTACGAAGCATCTCGTTGACCCGATGCCGTTCTTGCTCAACAGCGCGTCGCTCCTCAATGTCAATTAGCACCCCGGGAAATCGAAGAGGCGTTCCGTCCGGTCCATGCTCGACGCGGCCATTGGCTTCCAGCCAATAGAAATTGCCATCCGCTCGGCGTGTTCGGTACTGGTGGGCATAAGGCCCGCCCCGCCGGATCGCTTCGTTGATAGCTTTGGCCAGTCCGGCCTGATCTTCGGGATGCACGGTCTCGACAATTTGCGCCATGCTCAAACCGTCCCGTCCGTGCGCCGGGTCGATTCCGAATGCGCTTGCGAACGCCTCGTCAATCGTGAAGCGGTCATTGGTGAGGTCAAGGAACCAGGTGCCGATGATGGCCCCGGCTGCAAGCGCAAGTTGGACCCTCTCGGCGTTTTGACGGGCCAGCACCTGACTCGCCAACAGCGCTGATTCAGTCTGCTTGCGCTCGGTAATATCGATGGCCGTTCCTGAGAAACGGATGGGCCGACCGGAGCCGTCGGTAATCATCCGCCCCTTGCATTCGACCCATCGCAGGGCCTCGCCGGGCACGCTGATTCGGTACTCCACAAGGAATGTGTCCCCCCGCTCGAAAACATTCCTGATCCGTGCGCGCAGCGGAATCAAGTCTTCATGGACCACGTGCGTCTGATACTCGAATTCCGTCAGACCCGCCGCAGTCTTTCCCACATCCAACCCATACAGGCGTGCGAATTGCTCGTCACCGTGCAGCCGGTCTGTGTCTACGACCCAGTCCCAGAGTCCAACCACTCCGGAGGCTGCCAATGCCATTCGAAGACGCTCGTTGGTCTCCCTCAGTGGCATATCAGCGATTGGATCCAAATCAGGCACGTTTAGAACCCCAAAAAAAAGTTTTCCTCTGATGATATGGGAGGCTTTGCCAGCAAGCGCTGCAGCTGCGGTCACGCGCATTGCACACAACGAACTCGGTACGCTCTGAAGCGATGACCTTCCTCAGTCCTGGCACCGCTACGCATTCACGCCAACCGTGGCGCTGGTCTTCGATTTGTTTAACATCGCCGGCCGCAAGGTCAACGACATTGGGCATTCCTACGCCTCACGCACCGCCCTTGCGGTGATGGGCGGCAACTGTCATGGGGGATTCTCGAAGACCGCCGTATCCACCCGATGGTGCCCCGACCGGTCCGTGTCAGTGCCCGTATGACCTTTTAACGTCGTAGTTAGCGATCGACTATGCGAGGGTCTTCATCGCAAAGACCCGTAATTCACTCTGCGCGATCACCATTGCATGATCAACTTGACAGCTTGGAAAGCGCAGTCGAAGGGCTGCTTTCGGCCGAGGCTGTGTGAAAACGTCGATGACCCAGATGGGTGTCCTTGCGCCCTTGGCCGCATCCAAATCGTGCGTTGTAGGCCGATCTAAAAGGTCGCTTTTCGGCCAAGCTTGCGATTAAAGGTTGCGCCTCGCGTTTCCACACAGCCTCGGCCCATTGCTGACTCTGGCGATCCCGTGCAGACCCTGCCTCACAGCATGCAACTCCGCCAATCGGCCCAAATCTCCCTACAGCACGGCATCGACCACGCGATTGAGTCTTCCGCCGATGGGAGTTAGTGACGAGAGCCGCATTTCGAGACCTATTGGCCGGACTGAAACGCTTGCCCGAAATCGCAGCAAGCCTGGGCTGTTTGAACGAGCATGTCGAGGACAGTGCTATTCCGGTCCGACTTGTGAGCGGCCACGAAAATCACGTCCGGCACAGGTGGGGAAACCTTCAATGCCTCGAGCATGCCGAGGTCGATCATCGGTTGAAGACAGGGTTGTGGAAGGTGCGCCACGCCCAGGCCGGAAACCGTCATTCCGATGATGGCGACGAGGCTGTTGTTGAGGTCAACAATGTTTGCTAGCGGGCGTCAACAAAGAACGCTAGCCAAATTCCACCTAAGTGTTTGATTGGAATTAATAAATCGATAGAACGGGAACATTGCTGTTTTGTCGTGGCGTAGCAACATTAGGCCAGGCCCGGTCAATAGAGGCTGCGAATGCGTTCAAGGTCAACAATCTTTGCTAGCGCGTCTTTTTCGCTATCTCGTCCTCTAGACGAGCATGGCAATCATCGTTGCCGGCCCGATGAAAAATGGGCGCTAGCAAGGTTCGTTGACTTGCTAGCGCGATCTGTTGACCTCGCTAGCAAACATTGTTGACCTCAACAAAAACCGCTCGAGTCCAATATTGTTTTTTGTGATGCGCTGGCAGCAGTCGGCGAACTCAGGGCAGTAAAACTTGCTAACGCGTCCTAGGTCAAAAATTGAAACTTGCGCGCCTCGACGTTCACTTTCCGCCCAGGAATGTGACGGCAGTACTGGCGTACAAAACTAAAAAGACGTGCTGGCTAAGTTCGTTGACCTGTTAGCGCGATCCATTTACCTCGCCAGCAAACATTGTTGGTCTCAACAATCTTGGCGGAGATTGAGGCGCGACGTTCCGGCTATGCGTCTATCGCCGTACCGCCACGGCCTCGATCTCCACCCGTACCGGCGCGATAAGCCCGGCGATGACCGTTGAGCGCGCCGGCGCCGAGCCATGCGGGAAGTATTCGGCGTACGCGGCATTGAAGGCCGGGTAATCCGCCGCGTCGGTCAGCCAGACGGTGGTCTTGACGACATCGGCGAGCGTGCAGCCGGCGCCCGCCAGGATGGCGGCCACCAGCGCCAGCGTGGCGTGCGTCTGGCCAGCGATATCCGGGGCGCTGGGGCGGCCGCCGTCCATCGGCACCTGGCCGGACACGAAGACCAGCCGGTCCCAGGCCACGGCCGCCGAGATGGGCTGCGGCTGTCCGGCCCGCGACACCGGATACAGGTGCTCGAGGCCTGTGTTTTTTTCGGCGCCCATCAGTCGGGCTTGGCACCGGACGCCTTGACGATGGCCGACCACTTGTCCACTTCGGTCTCCAGGAAGCCCCGGAACACCGTGGGCGTAGTGCCCTCGATGAGAAAGCCGCGCTCGGCGAAATAGCCCTGGATGTCCGGGCTGCGTACGGCCCGGTTGATTTCGGTGCTGAGCCGCACGAGCAGTTCCGGCGGCGTGCCGGCGGGGGCAAAGACACCCTGCCACGACAGCGCCTGAAAACCGGGGTAGCCGCTCTCGGCCACCGTCGGCACGTTCGGCAGCAGCGGGTGCCGCTTGGCCGAGGTCACCGCCAGCGGCCGGAGCTTGCCGGCCTCGAGCTGCGGCATCACCACCAGCAGGTCGCCGAAGGTGGCCTCGATCTGGCCGCCCATCAGGTCGGTCAGCATGCCGGCGCTGCCGCGGTAGGGGATGTGGACCATGCTGGTCCCGGTGGCCTGCTTGAACATCTCGCCAGTCAGGTGCATGGAGGTGCCGTTGCCGGCCGAGCCGTAGCTGATCGAGCCCGGGCGCTGCCGCGCCAGGGCGATGAACTCGGCCAGCGTGTTGGCGTGTATCGCCGGGTTCACCGTGATCACCAGCGGCGAGCTGACCACCATCGACACCGGCGCGAAGTCGCGCAGCACGTGGTACGGCAGCCGGGGGTAGAGCGCCTGCGCGATGGCGTTGCTGCCGGTGACCCCCATCAGCAGGGTGTCGCCGTCGGGTGCCGACTTGGCGACGTAGTCGGCGCCCACGGTGCCGCCGGCGCCCGGGCGGTTTTCCACCACCACGGTGCGGCCCAGGGCCACCGCCAGCTTTTCGCCGATGCGGCGAGCCAGCACGTCGGTGCTGCCGCCGGGCGGAAACGGCACCACGATGCGGATCGGCTTGGCGCCGTTCTGCGCGCGGGCTCCTGGCGGGGCAAGCAGTACCGCTCCGCCGCCGAGGGCCAGTCCGACCAGTTGCCGGCGCCGGGATGAAAGGAGGGACGGACATGACTTCATGAAAACTCTCCCGATTGCTTCGATTCGACAGGGGCCGCCCTGCGGCGTTCTCAGAGGGCGCTGCCGGCGGCGGGCGCATCGCCCCAGCCGCCGCCACCGGCGGTTTCGATCACCAGGCGGTCGCCGGCCTGCCACTGCACCCGCGCCTTGGCGGGCAGCGGCTCGACACGGCCGCCGGCCCGCTCGATGCGAGCGGCGGCACAGGCTCCCGGCGCGCCGCCGGCGCCGCCCTGGGGTGCGATGGCGTGGCGCTCGCCACGGTAGGAAATGCTGCCGCTGCCGTGCAGCAGCCGGTACACCCGCACAACGCCGTCGCCACCCCGGTGCAGGCCGGCGCCGCCGGAGCCGGTGCGCAGGGCCACCCGCTCCACGCGCAGCGGCGCCTGGGATTCCAGGCTTTCGGCGGGGGTGTTGCGGGCGTTGCCGACGTCGGTGGAAACGCCCGAGCCGCCGGCGCCCCAGGGCGCGCCGCCGGCGGCCGAGGCGATGATTTCGGTGAACATCCACGCGCTGCCGTCGGGCCGGGTGCCGCCCAGCGACAGCACCACGGCCTGGCCCGCGTTGGGTGCCGGCATACCGGCCGGCAAGGCCTTCGCCCAGGCGCCCAGGCAGGCGTTGGCGAGCAGCTTGACGAGGTTGGTGCGGGCGTTCAGCGCCGCCGGAAACGCCGGCTCGACGATGCTGCCCGGCCGGGTCCGCACAGTCAGCGCGGCCAGGCTGCCGTCGTTGCAGACGGCTTGCGGCGCCAGCATGCGGGCGAAGTAGGCGACAGCGGCCATCACCGCGCCGGGCGAGGCGTTGACCGGGCCGCGCGTCTGGTCGGCGCAGCCGGTGAAGTCGAGCACGGCGGAGTTGCCGCGTTTCTCGACGCGCACCGACACGGCGACCGGCGCGGTGTGGATGCCGTCGCCGTCCAGCGCGTCTTCGAATGTGTAGTCGCCGTCGGGTGCGGCTGCCAGGGCGGCGCGCGCGGCGGCTTCCGAGGCCGCCAGGGTGGCGGCGCAGCGCTGCGCGCAGTGCGACTCGGTGAGCCACAGCGCTGCCAGTTGCCGCGCGCCTTCCTGCAGGCAGGACCATTGCGCGGCCAGGTCGCCGCGCAGTGCGTCCGGCATGCGGCTGTTGGCGCACAGCAGGCCCAGCAGCGCTTCGTCGGGCCGGTCGCCCCAGTAGAGCGCTACCGGCGGGATGCGCAGGCCCTCCTGCTGGATGCTGGTGGCGTCGGTGGGCACCGAGCCCGGCGCGATGCCGCCGACGTCCTGGTGGTGCAGCACGCAGGCGGCCAGCGCGACCAGCCGGCCGGCGGCGAAGACCGGCCGCATCAAGGTAAGGTCCGGCAGGTGGGTGCCGCCATGCCAGGGGTCGTTGAGCAGGTAGCCGTCGCCGTCGGCCATGCCGTCGACGGGAAAGGCGCGCAGCAGGCCGGCCACCGCCGGCGACAGGCTGCCGAGCAGCAGCGGCAGCGAGCGCGCCTGGGCCACCAGCCGGCCGTCGGGCAGGAAGACGGCGGCCGCGCAGTCCATGGCTTCGCGCACCACGCTGGAGACGGCGGCCGCCACCAGGTGCCGCTGCATGCCGTCGGCCAGGGCCTCGAGCTGTGCGGCAAGCGTGTCGTGGCCGGCGGGCGGCGCTGCTGCGGGGGCGGGCGCCGGCAGCGACAGCCCGAGGGACTGCACGGTCGCCAATGTGCGTTCGTATTCGCCATTCACGCCATTCACGCCTTGCACCTCGTGCGAGCAGGCCAGCCGCACCTTCGGCCAGCGCCGGTGGATCGCTTCGGCCAGTGCCCGTTCGTGCGCAGGATTGCGCTGGGCGAACAGCAGGCAGATGGCGATGGCGGCCGGCGGGCGCTGCAGCCGGGCCAGCGCTTGCAGTGCCGGCGCCGGGTCCAGCGGCTCGACCTCGAAGCCCGTCGCGTCGATTCGGCCGGGCGCCTCGATGCGCCAGGCCGGCGGCAGCAACGTCTGCCACGGCGAGGCGGCCACGTGCAGCGCGTACGGGTCCGGGCGGTTCTGCCGCGCCAGCGTCAGCACGTCGGCGAAACCGTGGGTACAGATGAGCGCGATGTCCGGCATGGTCAGAACCGTGCGGGTGAAAACGGCGCCAGGTCGATCTGCGGGCGCCGGCCGGCGACCAGGTGGGCGATTTCGCGCCCGCTGCTGGCGCCCATGCACATGCCCATGTGGCCGTGGCCGAAAGCCAGCCAGGCGTTGTCGGTGCCGCCCGCACGGCCGAGCACGGGCAGGCTGTCGGGCATGCAGGGGCGATGCCCCATCCATTCAGTGGTCACGCTGGTGTCCAGGTGGGGAAAGAGTTGCTGGCCGAGTTGCAGCAATGCGCGTGCCCGCTCCATGCGCGGTGGCGCCTGCAGGCCGCCGAACTCCACCGTGCCGGCCAGCCGCAGGCCCATGGCCATGGGGTTGACCATGAGGTTGCTCTCCACCGCCATCACCGTGTGGCGCAGCTGCAGGTTGGAGCTGCGCACCGTGACGTGGTAGCCGCGCTGGGTCTCCAGCGGCACCCGCGAGCCGAGTTGCGCGGCCAGCGGGCGCGACCAGGCACCGGCGGCGACCACCACGCCGTCCACCGGCAGGCGCTGCCCGTCGCCGGTGACGACGGCCGAAACCTGGCGGCCGGCCCGCTCGAAGCCGGTGACGCGCTGGAACACCTGCTGCGCACCCTGGGCCAGGCAGTGCGCGTGCAGCGCCTCGACGAGGGCCGACGGGTCCAGCGTGGAGCCGTTTTCGGGTGCCAGGATGCCGAAGCGGAAGCGCCCGCGCAGGTCGGGCTCCAGCGCTTCGAGTTCGTCCTGGCCGACATCGCGCAACTGCACGCCCAGCGAGCGCCTCAGGCCCATGCCCCAGGCCCATTGCGCGGCTTTCTCGCGGGAGGAATACACGTAGAGGCAGCCGGAGCGCCGCACCAGCGCGGTTGCCCCGGCGTCCTGCAGCAGGGGGTCGTAGCAGGCGAAGATCGGCTCGAGCAGGGTGCGCAGGGCGGTGGCGATGCGGGTGACCTCGGCCCGGCTCGAGTGCCGCAGCATGCGCAGCAGCCACGGCAGCACCACCGGGGCGTAGCGCCAGCGCACGGTGAGCGGCCCGAGCGGGTCGAGCAGCCAGTCGGGCACCCGCTTCCAGATGCCGGGCATGCCGACCGGCAGGCAGGCGCTGGGCGAGAGCGAGCCGGCGTTGCCGAACGAGCAGGCCTCGCCAGGCCCGAGCGGATCGATGAAGGTGACGCGGTGGCCGTCGCGCTGCAGCCAGGCGGCGGTACACACACCCACGATTCCGGTTCCGATGACGGCGATATGCATGGTCGCCATTCTTGGCACGGGCGATGCATCAGGCAAACGCATTCATTTGATTCCGGCATCAGGCGATCTGATACTCGCCCGCATGTCCCTCCACATTGGTGCGACCATGAACATCACCCTACGCCAGATGAGTGCGTTCTCCGCCGTGGCGCATGCCGGCAGCTTTACGCTGGCGGCCCTCCAGATGCACCTCACCCAGTCGGCCGTGAGCATGCTGGTGCAGCAACTCGAGCAGGACCTGGGGCTGAAACTGTTCGACCGCGCCCGCCAGGCCGTCACGCTCACCGAGGCCGGCGGCCAGTTGCTGCCGCTGGCGCGCCGCATGCTCGAAGACCTGCGCCAGCTGAAAGACGGCGCCAGCGACCTGCGCACCCTGCGCAGCGGCGTGCTGCGGGTGGCCGCACCGCAGCTGATGGCCTGCACCTGGATCGCCGCCGCCTTCGCCCGCTTCGGCGAGGCGCATCCTTCCGTCGGCCTGCGGCTGGTGGACGCGACCGCCGACGACGTGGTGGCCGCCGTGCGGCGCGGCGATGCCGAGCTCGGCATCGGGCCGGAGCGGTCTACCGGCGAGGACGTGGCCCGCAGCTTTCTCGTGAACGTGCCGATGCGCCTGGTGTGCCCGCGCGAGCACCGGCTGGCGCAGCGCCAGTCGGTCTCGTGGCACGAGCTGCGCGACGAGCGATGGGTGGTCTATTCGGGCGACTTCAGCCGCTACGTGGAGCAACGGCTGCGTGAGCACGACGCCTCGCTGTCGATGCAGACTGCGACCGAAGTCGGCTACCTCACCACCGCCCTGGCACTGGTCGGCGCCGGCATGGGCGTGGCGGCCGTGCCCGACCACGCACGCGGCTTCGCGGACAACTTCGGCATCCGTTTCGTGGCGCTGCGCGCGCCCGCGCTCAACCGCGAATTTTTCGTCTACCAGCGGCGCGGGCTGGTGCTGTCGCCGGCCGCCGAGTCATTCGCGGGGCTGCTGGCCACCCCGGCGTTTCAGCGCACCGCCTTCACCCAGCGGGTGTAGAGCCGGCGCAGGATCGCCGCCATGGCGTCGGTGCGGGCCGGCAGGTCGTGCAGCAGCTCGTCCGGAGGCGATGCCGCGGGGTTGCCGGCTGTGTGCTGGCGCACCAGCTGCGCGCCGTTGCGCTGCAGGCTCAACTCGACCAGCGCGGGTGTCATTTCGAGGTGCGACTGCACCAGCAGATGGCGGCCGTTCAGCGCATAGGCCTGGTGCGCGCAGTGCGGTGCGCTGGCCAGTTGCACGGCGCCGGCCGGCGGGGTGAAGGTGTCGCCGTGCCACTGGAAGGTTTCCAGTGTCTGCCCGGCGTAGTCGCCCCACCATTCGCGCGCGGCCGGGTCGGCGCAAGCGACGAGCGGGTTCCAGCCGATCTCCGGCCGGTGGTGCGGCCCCACGCTGCCGCCCAGCGCCAGTGCGACCAGCTGGCTGCCCAGGCAGTGGCCGGCGACCGGGATGCCGCGTGCATCGGCGTCGCGGATCAGCGCCAGCTCCTGGCCGATCCACGGCAGCGGGTCGTGCGCCGACATGTAGCCGCCCATGAAAACCAGGCCGCCGAACGCATCGGCCGTTACGGGCACCGGATCGCCGTCGAGGATTCTGATCGGCTGCACCGCGCAGCCCAGCGCCTCCAGGATGGGGACCACGCTGCCCGGCGCGCCCACCTCGGTGTGCTGGAAAACCGCGACCGGCTTCACGCGCTGCCGTCCGATGCGGCGGAGATGCCGACGCCCAGCAGGCGCTCGAGCAGCACCGCGTCGGCCGCCAGGGCCGCACTGGGCCCCGCGTGCACCACCCGGCCGCGCTCCAGCACGATGGCCTGGTGCGTCATTTCCAGCGCCAGCACCGGATGCTGCTCGACCACGATGGACGCCAGGCCCTCGCTTTCGCACAACCCGCGGATGGCCTTCGCCAGCTCTTCCACGACGATGGGCGCCAGGCCTTCCATGGGCTCGTCGAGCAGCAGCAGGGCCGGGTCGGTCATGAGCGCGCGGCCGATGGCCAGCATCTGCTGCTCGCCGCCGGAGAGCTGGTTGCCGTAGTTGCCGCGCCGCTCGCGCAGGCGGGGGAACAGGCCGTACACCCGCTGCAGGTTCCAGGCCGCGCCGGGGCGCGCCACCACCTGCAGGTTCTCCTCGACCGTGAGCGAGGGAAACACCTCGCGCTCCTGCGGCACCCAGCCCAGGCCGGCCCGGGCGCGCCGGTGCGGTGCCAGCCGGGTGATGTCCTGCCCGCGCCAGCGGATGGCGCCCTGTGTGACGCGGGTGTTGCCCATCAGCGTCTCCAGCGTGGTTGTCTTGCCGACGCCGTTGCGCCCCAGGATGGCCAGGCTCTCGCCCTCGCGCAGGGTGAAGCCGAGGCGGTCGAGCACGACCGCGTTGCCGTAGCCGGCGGTGACGCCGTCGAATGCCAGCATTTCAGACATGGGCGCCCTCCCGGCCCGCATGCACGCGAGATTGGCCCAGATAGACCTCGCGCACCCGTGGATCGGCGGCGATCTCGGCCGGCGTGCCCTCGGTGAGGATGCGCCCGGCCACCAGCACCGAGATGCGGCGCGCGAAACGGAAGACCAGGTTCATGTCGTGTTCGATGAACAGCACGCTGATGTCCGGCGGCAGCTCGGCGATGACCTCGAACAGCTCGCCGCTCTCGCCCGCCGGCACGCCGGCCGCGGGCTCGTCCAGCAGCAGGATGCGCGGGCGCGCCGCCAGCGCCAGGGCGATCTCCAGCAGGCGCTGCTTGCCGTAGGCAAGTTCGGCCACGGGCACGTCGGCCAGGGCGTCCAGCCGCAGGCGCGCCAGCAAGGCGTGTGCCTCGTCGAAGACCGCGCTGCGGCGCCGCAGGGGCCGCCACCAGTGGGCGCCCAGGCCTTCGCGTTCGTTGATGGCCAGCACCACCGACAGCAGCGGCGTCAGCGAGGGAAACAGGGAGTTGATCTGGAAGGTGCGCGCCAGCCCCATGCGCGCGCGCCGGTCGGCCCGCAGCGCGGTGATGTCGCCGCCGTTCATGTGGATGCTGCCGGCACCCGCGCGGTAGACGCCGGTGAGCAGGTTGATCAGCGTGGTCTTGCCGGCACCGTTGGGACCGATCAGGGCCTGGCGGGCGCCGGGCTCCAGCACCAGGTTCACCTCGGCCACCGCCTGGAAGGCACCGAAGCGGATGCCCAGGCCGCGGGTCTGCAGGGCGGCGGGTACGGTGGAGTTCATCGCGGGCCCTCCCGCGCCTGCACGCGCCGCGCCAGGGCGCCCATCAGGCCGCCCCGGCCGAGCATCACCACAGCGATCAGGAACACGCCGAGCCAGAACATCCAGTATTCCGGGTTGGCGTCGGCGAACCAGTCGTGCACCAGCATGTAGACGATGGCACCCAGCATGCCGCCGTAGAGGCGGCCGGTGCCGCCCAGCACCAGAATGATCAGCACCTCGGCCGAGCGGTTGAAGCCGATCGACTCGATACCCACGAACTGGCTGGTTTGCGCCAGCAAGGCGCCCGCGAAGCCGGCGACCGCCGCCGACAAGCCATAGGCCATGCGCAACCGGGCCTGCACCGGTGCGCCGATGGCCGACATGCGGGCACGGTTGTCGTGGATGCCGCGCAGCGCCAGCCCGTAGGGCGAACGCAGCACCCGGCGCACCAGCAGGAACATGGCCAGCACCATGAAGAAGGTGTAGACGTAGGCGGTGCGGCCGAACAGGTCGAACTCGAAGCGGCCCAGCACCGGCCAAACCACCATGTTCTGCAGGCCGTCGGTGCCGCCGGTGATGCCCGCCAGGCGGTTGGCCAGTTCGGCCAGCAGCACGCAGACGCCGATGGTCACCATGAGCCGCGTCAGGTCGGCGCCGCGCACCACCAGCCAGCTCAGCGCGTAGCCCAGCGCACCGGCCACCAGCAGGGCGGCCAGGGCGCCGCTGAAGGGCTCGCCCCAGCCGTGGCGCGCCAGCAGGCCGGCGGTGTAGGCCCCGGCCCCGAAGAAGGCGGCGTGGCCGACGGTCAGGATGCCGGCGTAGCCCAGCACCATGTCGAGCGAGACCGCGAACAGCCCGAAGATCAATATCTGGCTGAGCAGCGTGAGGTGGTCCGGCGCCAGCACCAGGCAGGCGGCCAGCGCGGCCCAGAAGGCCGCCTCGGCCGCGACCATCTGGCCGGGCGAAAGTCTCAGAGTCTTCTTCATGCAATGCCCTTGCGCGCCACGATGCCGTGCGGCCGCAGCAGCAGCATCGCGATCATGAACACATAGATCAGGAAGGCGCCGGCTTCCGGCAGGTAGTACTTGCCCGCCACGTCCACCAGCCCGACCAGCAGTGCGGCGACGAAGGGGCCGGTGATGGTGCCGGCCCCGCCGACGCACACCACGATGAGGAAGTACACCAGGTACTTCAGCGGAAACGAAGGCTCCAGCCCCAGCATGCCCAGGCTGAGCGCACCGCCCAGGCCCGCCAGGCCGCAGCCCAGCGAGAAGGTCAGAAAAAACAGCCGCTGCACGTGGATGCCTGTGCCCCCGGCCACGCGCTGGTTGTCCACCGCCGCGCGCACCATGGCACCGTAGCGTGTGCGGCCCATGGCCAGTACCAGCAGGGCCAGCACCAGCAGGCCGGCGGCGATCAAAAACAGCCGGTAGCGCCCCAGCGCCAGGCCGCCGACCTCTACCTGGCCCTGCAGCCACGGCGGCAGCGTAAACGCCACCATGCTCGGCCCGAAGCCGTAGGTGAGCGCGGCGATCGAGACGAACACCACGCCGATCGAGAGCAGCACCTGGTCCAGCGCGTGGGCGCGATAGAGGCGCCGGTACAGCGTGGTTTCCAGCACCGCGCCGAGCAGCGCCGCGCTGACGAAGGCGGCCGCCAGCGCGGCGGCGTAGCCCAGGCCGGTGCGGCTCATCAGCACGGCGGCCGCATAGCCGCCGACCACGGCGAAGGTGCCGTGCGCCAGGTTGACGAACTTCATCAGGCCCATGGTGATGGACAGGCCCACCGCCATGAGAAACAGCAGCATGCCGTAGGCCAGCCCGTCGAAGATCACCACCGCCATGGCAGGCCCGGTACGGGGTGCGTGGAGTGCCGGGTGGCGGTCACTTGGCTTCCTTGGCCGGGTCTTTCACGCGGTCGAACTTGTCGAACTCGACGTTGACCAGCTTGCCGCCGACTTTCTCGACCTTGCGGATGTAGACCGTCTGCACGATGTCGCGGGTGGCCGGGTCGATCTCGATCTGGCCGCGCGGGCTCTCGAAGCTCAGGCCCTTGAGCGCGTCCATCACCTTGTCGCCGGCGGTGTCGCCGCCGGTTTTCTTCAGGGCGGCGTCGAAGGCGGCCATGGCGTCGTAGGCGGTCACGGCGAAGTAGCTCGGGCGCAACGAGGTGCCGAACTGGGCCTCGAAGTCCTTCACGAACTTCTGGTTCTTGGGCGAGGCGTGGGCGTAGGAGTAGTGGTGGCTGGTAACCAGGCCCAGGGCCACGTCGCCGGTGGCTTCGAGGTAGCTGTCGTCGGTGGCCTCGCCGGTGGCGAAGAGCTTGATGCCGGCCTCGTCCATGCCGCGTTCCTTCCACACCTTGAGGAAGGCCGGAGGCATCACGCCCGAGGGGAAGAAGAAGAACACCGACTGCGGCCTGGCATCCTTGATGCGCTGCACGTAGGCGGAGAAATCGGGGTTGTTCATCGGCGTGCGCAGCTCGCCGACGACCTTGCCGCCGCCTTCCTCGAAGGCCTTCTTGAAGGCGGTGTACGAATCGGTGCCGGAGGCGTAGTCGGCCACCACCACGTAGGCCTCGCGGGTGCCGTTGCGCAGCATCCAGCGCGCCATCGGGTCGGACACCTGCTGCACGGTGAAAGACAGCCGCGCCACGTACGGCGAGGCGCCGGTGATGGCCGACGAGGATGCGTTCATCACCAGCGTGGGCACCTTGGCCTGGGTGGAAATGGCCGCCACCGCGTAGGCGTTGGGGCTGAAGTCGAGGCCGGTGAGCAGCTGCACCTTGTCGCGCACGACGAGTTCCTGGGCCAGACGCTTGGCCGCGTCGGGCGCCGGGCCGGCGGTGTCTTTCTTGATGACCTGCACCGGGCGGCCGGCGAGCTTGCCGTCGTGCTCCTTGAGGTAGAGCGCCACGCCGGCGTCGAACTGCCGGCCGTAGTCGGCGTAGGGACCGGAATAGGTGGCGATCATGCCGATGCGCAGCGGTTCGTCCGCGGCGCGCGCGGCGCCGGGCGCCCCCAGCGCGGCCAGCGCGATGGCGGAGATAGCGGCGAGGGTGTTTCTCTTGGTCGTCATCGTCTGGTCGCTCATGGGCTGTTGGGAAAAATGGAAGGAAAAAAGATGGATTGCTTGGGAGTCAAGCAAGCCTCAAGCCACCGGCGTCGCCGGTGCGGTGGGTACGAGCAGCGTCTTCAGGTCGAAGCTCTCGTCTGCCAGTTGCCCGGCGGTGGGTTTTGCGCGGGCGGTGATCAGGCGGCGGGCCAGCATGTGTTCGGCGGCCTTGTTGACCGCATGCGTGGCGACCAGGGTGTCGCCGCGCAGGTAGAACACGCTGAATTTTTCGCTGGCCATGTCGCCGCGCATCACCACGGTGTCGTCGGGTGCGTGCAGGCCGGCCATCTGGATCTTCAGGTCGAACTGGTCGCTCCAGAACCAGGGCAGGGCGGTGTTGGGTGTTTCCCTGCCGACCAGCAGCGCGGCGGCCGAACGGGCGCCGTCGTTGGCGGCCTGGATGGATTCCAGGCGCACCCGGGAGCCGTCGGCCTGGATCACGTCGGCCACGTCGCCCACCGCCAGCACCTGCGGCGCCGAGGTGCGGCCGCACAGGTCGGTGACGATGCCGTTGCGCACTTCCAGCCCGGCCGCCCGGGCCATTTCGCTGTTGGGCAGTACGCCGATGCCCAGCACCACCAGGTCGCATTCGATGCGGCTGCCGTCGTTGAGCTCGACCGCGCCCACCCGACCGTCCGTGCCGTGCAGCGCCCGCACGCCGTGGCCGGTGCGCAGGTCGATGCCGCGGCTGCGGTGGGCGTTTTCGATGAAGGCCGACATGGCCGGCGGGAAGGTCCGGGTCAGCAGGTGCGGCTGGGCTTCGATCAGCGTCACTTCCGCTCCGCGGGTGCGCAGGGCCGATGCGACTTCCAGGCCGATGAAACCACCGCCGATGATGACGGCGCGTCGGCAGCGGTCGGCGGCCGCAGCCACGGCCAGGGCGTCGTCGAGCGTGCGCAGGTCGAACACGCCGGCCAGCTCGCGGCCGGGCAGGGCAAGAGGGCGGCAGCGGGCACCGGTGGCCAGCACCAGCCAGCCGTAGTCCAGGGTTTCGCCGCCTTCGAGGGTGACGGTCTGCGCAGCGGGATCGAACGAAGACGCACGTCGTCCCAGGCGCAGGTCGATACGGTTCTGCTCGAAGAAATCGGGGCCGCGCAGGTTCAGTTTGTCGACCGTGGTCTTGCCGGCGAGCAGGCCCTTGGACAGCGGAGGGCGCTGGTAGGGCGCGTGGCGTTCGTCGCCGACGATGACGATGTTTTCCTGGAAGCCGAGTTCACGCGCGCTGGCTGCGAACTGGATGCCGGCATACGAAGCGCCGACGATGACAAGGGCCTGGGTCATGGATGGATGTCCGGTTTTATTGGGTGGCCGAGTGGTGCCAGTGAAGCCAGCGCGACTCGACCCACAGGAACACCCGGTTGAGGCAGTAGCCGATGGCCGCCAGGCAGATCACCGATGCATACATGGCGTCGGCCCGCATGGCGTACTGCATGGACATGAGGTAGTTGCCGATGCCGCTGGCGCCCGAGATCATTTCGCCGATGACCGCCATGACCAGAGCCAGCGACAGCGCGGTGCGCATGCCGGCGGCCACGGCCGGGGCGCTGGCGGGCAGCACGATCTTCCACAGCGTGGCCGCGCGACCCAGGCCGAAGGTGCGGCCGGTGAGCAGCAGGGTCTCGTCCAGGCCCTTCACGCCGGCGTAGGTGTTGACGAACACCGGCGCGAAAACCGCCAGGGTGACGACATAGATCTTGAGGGCGTCGTCCACGCCCAGCAGCAGGATCAGCGGCGGCACGATGGCCGGCGTGGGCAGGGTGCGCTGAATCTCGATGAGCGGCCTGACAGCCCAGTCGAGCAGGCGGTACTGGCCCAGCAGCAGGCCGGCGCCTATGCCCAGCAGCGAACCGGCGGCGAACCCGGCGGCCATGCGGCCGAGGGTGGAGGCCAGCACCGGACCCAGCTCGCCCGAGGCCAGCCCGTGCCAGCCGGCCGCCAGCACGGCCGAGAAACGCGGCCAGTTGTCGCTGACGATCCAGCCGCGCGCTGCCGAGGCCTGCCACAGCATCAGCAGCAGCACGATGAGCAGCAGCCCCGAAAGGCGGCTTCGGGCCAGGCGCCGCAAGCTCATTTGAGGGCGGCCGGGGCGACCATGGCCCGCACGTCGATGTCGCTGGTCAGCAGGCCGCTTTCCTTCATGAGCTGGGCGGTGGCGAGCTGCGATGCCATCTCGATTTTCTGCGGCAGCACCGCCAGGCTGATCTTGGCCACGAGGTCGGGCTGCATCTTGGTGAACTCGGCCACGATGCGGCGCAGGTCGGGGTTTTCGAGGTTGGCGTTGTACCAGGCGACACCCTTCTCGAAGGCGGTGTTGTAGCGGGCCAGCAGTGCCTGGTTCTTGGTGAAATAGTCGTCGGTGGTGACGTACTGCCCCACTTCGACACCGGGCTGCACCACGTCGTAGGGCAGGCTCACCAGTTCGAATTCGGTGCCGCCTATCGCCGCACCGAAGAAGGGGCTGACGTTGAAGGCGGCATCGACCTGCCTGGATCGCAGGGCGTCGTTCATCTGCGGAAACGGCACTTCCTTGAAACGCACCTTGGCCGGGTCGCCGCCGGTCTTGGCGACCCACGAACGGGCATACAGCCAGATGACGCCGTTGCGGGTGTTCACCGCCACGGTCTTGCCTTCCAGGTCCTTGCCGGTCTTGAGGTTGTCGCCCTTGCGCGCGATAAGCCCGTTGGTCGCGGCCGAGCCGGGGCGCTGCTTGGTGCCGGCCGAGACGATCTTCAGCTTGAAGCCCTGCTGCTGGGCCAGCAGGGTGGACACCACGTTGCTGTACATCACGTCGTAGGCGCCGGCCATCAGGCCCGGCACGCCGGCCGCGCCGCCGGTGGACGGGGTGGTGACGATGTCGATGCCCTGTTCCTTGAAGAAACCCTTGTCGATGGCGACGAAGACGGGCGTCACGTCCAGGATGGGGATGTAGTTCACCCGCACGGTCTCGGCCTGGGCGGCCAGTCCGGCGGCGGCCATGAGGACCATGGCGGCGCCTTGGCGCAGGAGCTTGTTCAGCGGCATCGTCGTTCTTCCGGTGGGTTGAGGGGTAGACAGAAAATTCACTTGGCGCGCCAGGGCACGGCACGGTCTTCGATGCGCTCGAACAGCATGTTGAGCAGCAGGCCGGTGGCTGCCAGGATCACGATCCAGGCGTACATGGGGCGCACCTGGAAGGAGCGTTGCAGGTCGAGCACCTGAAAACCGATGCCGGTCTCGGCGGCCAGCATCTCGGCCAGGATCACCAGCGCCAGGCCCATGCCCAGACTCACCCGCATGCCGGTGAGCATCATCGGCAGGGCGGCCGGCGCCACGATGGCGCGCAGCGTGAGCCAGCGCGAGCAGCCCAGCGTGCGGGCGGTGGCCAGCAGCACCGGGTCGATGCCGCGCACGCCCTGCAGCGTGCCGATGAGGATGGGAAACAGGGCGGCCAGCGCCACGGTGGTGATCTTCATGCCCGGCCCGATGCCGAGAAAGATGACGAAGGCCGGAATGAGCGCCGGTTTGGGAACGGGCCGTATCACTTCCACCAGCGGCTCCAGCAGGCCGTAGGCCCAGGCGTTGCGGCCCATCAGCAGGCCCAGGGAAACACCGGCCACGCAGGCGATGCCGTAACCGGCGAGGAGCATGGCCAGGGTTTGCCACAGCGGCTCCAGAAACTGGCCGGTGACCAGCAGGCTCCACAGCACCGGGGCGATCTGCGACGGCGCCGGAAACAGCGCGGTATTGGCCAGCCCGGTACGGCAGACGGTCTCCCACACCAGCAGCACCAGCGTGAAAGCCAGCGCGCCCACGCCGAAGCGCCCCAGGCTACGCATGGGCCGCCTCGGCCTTCTGGCGGGTGATGAGGTGGGTGGTGAGCTCGGCCCGGAGGTCCAGGAAACGCGGCAGGGCGCGGGTGGCCATCGACTCGCGGGGACGCGGCAGGCCGGTGGTCTCCAGCCGCTCGACGGTCGAAGGGCGGTTGGACAGCACGGCGATGCGGTCGGCCATGAAGACGGCTTCTTCCACGTCGTGGGTCACCAGCACGATGGTCAGGCCCTGCTGCTGCCACAGGTCGAGCACCAGGCTCTGCAGTTCGATGCGGGTGAGCGCATCGACGGCGCTGAAGGGCTCGTCGAGCAGCAGTACACGGGGCTGCGCTGCCAGCGCACGGGCGATGGCCACGCGCTGCTGCATGCCGCCGGACAGCTGCCAGGGATAGTGGTCGGCGAAACCGGCCAGGTCGACCATGGCCAGGTAACGGTCGCACTGGCTGCGTATTTCGGCGCGCGGCAGGCCGGGCTGCCGTGCCTCGAAGGCCAGCGCCACGTTGTTGCGCACGGTGCGCCAGGGCAGCAGCGACTTGCTGTACTGCTGGAACAGGTAGACGATTTCCGGCGGCGGCGCGGTGACCGGCTTGCCGCCCAGCAGCACCTCGCCGCCGCTGGCGGGCACCAGCCCGGCCATGATCTGCAGCAGGGTCGACTTGCCGCAGCCCGAGGGGCCGAGGATGGCCAGGAATTCGCCCTGTTCGATGTCCATCGAGATGCTTTCGATGGCGGTGGTCGAGGCGCCATGGCGCGAGGCATAAGCCTTGTGGACCTTGCGGAGAGACAGATAGGCCATCGTTTGGGATCCTCGTGCGGTCAGGCGTGCGGGTGGCCGGCGGCCAGGGTGGCGGCGGGCAGGCGATTCATCCAGGGCCGGGCGCGTTCCAGCTGGCCGGCCAGCCGGAACAGGGTGGCTTCGTCGCCGAAGCGCGCGGCGAACTGCACACCCAGGGGCAGGCCCGGCGGTGTCCAGTACAGCGGCACCGACATGGCGGGCTGGCCGGTCAGGTTGAACAGGGCGGTGTAGATGCCGATGCGGCGCTGGCCGTCTTCGGTCTGCGGCGCGGGCAGGTCGGCGCTGAGCGTGCCGACGGGGAAGTGTGCGATGGCCGTCACCGGCGTCAGGATCACGTCGTGACCGGCCATGAAGAGCGCTACCTTCCGGTGCAGCTGGTACAGGGCTTCCCGGGCGCGCATCACGTCTTCGGCCGAGACCTTGCGGCCCTCGTTCGCGTAGTACAGGGTGGCGTTTTCGAATTCGCCGGGCAGCGCTTCGCGGCCCATGGCGCGCTGCACGCCGGCCACGCCGGCCAGGGTGGCGACGTTGTTCAGCACGTCGCGCGCCCAGCCGTACAGGGCGGTGTCCACCGGCGGGGCGGCTTCCTCGACATGGTGGCCGAGCGCGGCGCACAGGTGGGCGGCGTCGGCCACGGCGGCCTCGCATTCGGCATCCGTCGGGTCGGCCGAAGGCGCCTGGCGCATCACGGCGATGCGCAGCGGGGTCGGGTCGGTGCCGGCTTCCAGCAGGAAGGGCCGCGTCTGCACGGGAGACGCATAGGGCGCGCCGATTTCGCCGCCTGACACGGCGTCCAGCAGGGCGGCGCTGTCGCGCACCGAGCGGGTCAGTGCATGCAGGGTGGCGATGCCGCCGGCCCCGTCGAAGCGGGCCGGACCCAGCGGCACCCGGCCACGGGTGGGCTTCAGGCCGAACAGGCCGCAGTAGCCGGCGGGCGTTCGGATGGAGCCCACGGCATCGCTGCCGCTGGCGGCGGGCACGATGCCGGCGGCGATGGCCGCCGCCGAGCCGCCGCTGGAACCGCCCGGGCTGCAGCGCAAATCCCAGGGGTTGCGGCTGGCGCCGAAAAGCGTGCTTTCAGACGTGGCCGAGCCGCCGAACTCGGAGCTGTGGGTTTTGCCGAACAGCACCAGCCCGGCGCGGCGGTAGCGCTCGACGACGATGCTGTCCTGCTGCGCGACCCGGTCTTTCAGGAACACCGAGCCGTGGTTGCCCACCGTCTGCCGCATGTCGAGGAACAGGTCCTTCAGCAAAAAGGGGACGCCGCTGAGCGGGCTCTCGGGCAGGCCGGCGTCGATCTGGGCGCGCGCTTCGGCGGCCAGCACCTGGGTCACGGCATGGATGGCCGGGTTGGCTTGCTGCAGCCGAGCCAGCGCCAGGTCCAGCAGCGCGTGCGGGCCGACCTGGCCGTCGCGCACCAGGCCGGCCAGGCCGATGGCGTCGTGGCGCAGGTAGTCGCCGAAGGAAAAGGGCATCGCCGGTTTCACGCAGCGGCCAGGGTGGACTGCGGCAGGCGGTTCATCCACGGGCGGGCGCGTTCGAGTTGTCCGGCCAGCTGGAACAGCGTGGCCTCGTCGCCGAAGCGGCCGGCGAAATGCACGCCCAGCGGCAGCCCTTGCGGGGTCTGGTACAGCGGCACCGACATGGCAGGCTGGCCGGTGAGGTTGAACAGTGCGGTGAAGGTGCCGATGAGGCGCTGGCCGTCTTCGGTCTGCTCTACCGGCTGGCCGGAGGCCAGGGTGCCGGGCCTGAAATGGGCCAGCGCGGTGGTCGGCGAAAGAATCAGGTCGTAGCCGGCCATGAAGACCGCGACCTGCCGGTGCAGCAGGTACAGGGCTTCGCGGGCGCGCATCACGTCTTCGGCGCTGACCTTCAGGCCCTCGGCGGCGTAGTGGCGTGTGTTGACTTCTAACTCGCCGGGGCCGGCTTCACGGCCCAGCGCACGCTGCACACCGCGCACGCCGGCCAGGGTGCCGATGGCGCGCAGGGTTTCGCGTGCCCAGCGGTACAGGTCGGCATCGACCGGCGGCGCGGCTTCCTCGACGTGGTGGCCCAGGCTGGTGCACAGGCGGGCGGCGTCCAGCACGGCGGCATCGCATTCGGCGGCGGGAACATCGCCATGCACCGATCGGCGCATGAGGGCGATGCGCAGCGGCGCCGGGTCGATGCCGGCTTCGACCAGGTAGGGCCGGGCCTGCACGGGTGACGCGTAGGGGGCGCCCAGGTCCGGTCCGGCCACGGCGTCGAGCAGGGCGGCGCTGTCGCGTACCGAACGGGTCATCGCGTGGATGGTGGCGACCCCGCCGCCGCCGTCGAAACGGCTGGGCCCGAGCGGCACCCGGCCGCGCGTCGGCTTCAGGCCGAACAGGCCGCAGTAGGAAGCGGGGGTGCGTACCGAGCCGCCGGCATCGCTGCCGTTGGCCGCGGGCACGATGCCGGCGGCGACCGCCGCGGCCGAGCCGCCGCTGGAGCCGCCCGCGCTGTATTGCAGATCCCAGGGGTTGCGGGTGATGCCGAAAAGGGAGGTTTCGGTGGTGGAAGAGCCGCCGAACTCGGAGCTGTGGGTCTTGCCGAACACCACCAGGCCGGCCTGCCGGTAGCGCCGGGCGATGGTGCTGTCCTGCTGCGCCACCGTGTCCTTCAGGAACACCGAACCGCTGGTGGTGGTGACACCCTTTAGGTCGATGAACAGGTCTTTCAGCAGGAAGGGCACGCCGGTGAACGGGCCTTGCGGCAGGCCGGCGTCGATCTGTTGCCGAGCCCGTTCGGCCAGCAGCGTCGTGACCGCGTTGATCTGCGGGTTGACCGCCTCGGTGCGGGCCAGCGCGGCCGACAGCAATTCGTGGGCGCCGACCTGCCCGCTGCGCACCAGGGCGGCCAGGCCCAGGGCGTCGTGCTGCAGGTAGTCGGTAAAACGGAGGTGGCTGGCGGCTGCTGGCTTCATGATTTTTTCTAGGACTGCGTTTCCGGCACTCGCACCGTCAGGCCGTCGAGGGCGGCGGTGACGAACACCTGGCAGCTCAGCCGGCTGCCCGGCCGGCGCTCGGCGGCCACGCCTTCGAGCATCTCGGCCTCCAGGTCGTCGGGTGGATCGAGCAGGTCGATGAAGGCGTCTTCCACATACACATGGCAGGTGGCGCAGGAGCAGGAGCCGCCGCATTCGGCGTCGATTCCGCGCACGTTGCCGCGGATGGCGGTTTCCATCACGCTGGCGCCGGCCTTGGTGTCGACGGCCTTGGCGCTGCCGTCGTGCAGGATGAAGTTGATCGTGGGCATGGGTGCGGGCTCGGGTGTGGGGCCTAGAACATGTCGAAATACTCGCGCTGCTCCCACTCGCTCACGTCGAGGTTGAAGCGGGCGATTTCGGCTTGCTTGATGTGGCAGTAGTAGTCGACGAAATCCCGGCCCAGCGAATCGACCAGGGCGGAGTCGGCGCGCAGTGCGACCAGGGCATCGCCGAGGCTGCGGGGCAGTTGTTCGGCGGGGGTTTCGTAGGGCACGTCGGCCGAGGGGCCGGGGTTCATGCCGGCGGCGATGCCGTGCAGGCCCGAGAACAGCTGCGAGGCCAGGTAGAGGTAGGGGTTGGCGGTGGGCTCGCCGATGCGGTTCTCGATGCGCGAGGCGGTGTCGCCCGGCGCGCCCAGCACCCGCAGCATGGCGCCCCGGTTGTCCTGCGCCCAGATGGCGCGGTCCGGCGCCAGCGAGAAAGGCCGATAGCGCCGGTAGCCGTTGAGCGTGGGGCTGGCCAGCGCGGCGCCGCCGCAGGCGTGTGCCTTGAGGCCGGCCAGGTACTGCATGCCCAGGGCGCTCAGGCAGTCGCCGTCGTGCTCGGGCATGAAGGCGTTGACCCCGTCGGCCTTGCGCCGCAGCGACTGGTGCAGGTGCCAGCCGCTGGACATCACGTTGGGGATCTTCGGCCGGCACATGAAGGTGGCGTGGTAGCCGTGGCGCTGGCAAATCTGCTTGACCGCGCTGCGCAGCAACACCATGGTGTCGGCCGGCTCCAGGCCCGCGGTGGGGCCGAATACCAGCTCGAACTGGCTGGGGCCGAACTCGATCTCGAGCGAATGCAGCGGCAGGCCGAGCGCGGTGAGCTGGCTGCGCAGCAACTCCATGAGGCTGTCCACGCGGTCGTAGCGCAGTTCGGTGAGGTACTGGTGGCCGTGGGTCAGCAGCGATACCGCCGGCGGCTCGCCCGGCTGGCCGGAGTCACCCAGGCCCATGCGGGCCTCGTCGAGCTTGAAGACGTGGAACTCGACCTCCAGGCCGGCCACGAACTCCAGCCCCTGCAGGGCCAGCTCATCGACGGCGCGCTGCAGGATGGCGCGGGTGGCGAAGGGGCAGGGCCGGCCGTCCTTCATATAGGCGTCGCACAGCACCCAGCCGGTGCGCGGCGCCCAGGGCAGCATGCGGAAGGTGCCCGGGTCCGGCACGATGATGAAGTCGGCACCGCCCTGCAGGCCCTCCAGGGCGAAGCCGCCGCCCGACGAGAAGACCGGGAACACGGTGCGGTGCGAGGTGTCCTTGGCCAGCAGCGTGGTGGTCAGGTTGACGCCCCGGGCCAGCGCGCTGCGGGCGGCGCCGGCCACCAGGGTCTTGCCGCGCAGGATGCCGTGCTGGTCTGGCCAGGCGAAGCGCAGCACATCCATCTCGCCCGCGTCGATGCGGGCGATGAGTTCGCGGGCCTGGCGTTGCTGGGTGTCGCTCCACAGGCCGAAGCGTTCGACGAAATCGGTCATGGCGGGCGGCCTCAGACGGCCAGCCGGGCCGATGCCCAGTCGGAATTGCGGCGGCGGGCGAGGTCGGCTTCCTCGCAGTAGCGGTCGGTCGCGTCGGCCGCGCTGACGCCGTCGATGGACGGCGGGCCGGTCAGGGTGCCGGCCTCCTGCGCGTCGGGCCGCATCGGCACGGACTCGCCGGCCTGCGTCGCCTCGATGGCCTTCACCAGCATGCGGCGGAAAGCCACGATGCCCTTGTCGGTCGTGCCGAGGTGTTCGCGGGTTCGGTCCTGGATGGGACCCATCGACTCGCAGGCCCACTGGTCGTGCACGTTGATGTCTTCGCCCATGCCGGTGTAGGTCTGGCGCAGCTGTTCCTCGACGCTGTAGCCGTAGTCGTTGCGCTTGTTCTTGCGCGAGGTGTAGAGCGGCAGCTCGATGGTCTTCAGGCGCTGCTCGCGCATCTGCTGCTTGTCGACCGGGCCGGTGAAGCTGGTGAAGATGGCGTACCAGTAGCAATGAGTGTCGTCCACCGGCACATGCCATTGGGAGATGGTCATCTCCGCGCTCATGGGGATCACGAAGGCCTGGGGAAACACCACATTGGTCACCCGCACGTGCGTCTGCTCGCCGGAGAGCTTGCGCAGGGTGGTGAGCTTCATGCCGTAGGGCGCGGGCTGCACCACGATGTCGGGGCGGTCGTATTCGCGCAGCACCCGGGTGATGGCCATTTCGGAGTCGGCAGAGGCGCCGCGAAACTGCTTGCCGTAGCTCTCGGCGGTGTCCTCGTCCTCGTAGAAACGGTGCAGGAAAGACGCGTGCGCCGGGTCCATGCCCACTTCCAGTGCCTGTAGCCAGTTGCACTCCCACAGGCCCTTGAAGGCGAAGGTGTGGCTGTCGGGGGCGACGAAGCAGTCGAAGTCGGGAAAGGCCGGAGGCTCGCCCTCGCCGATATAGGCGAAGACCACGCCGCTTTTCTCGACCACCGGGTAGGCGCCCTGGCGGATGCGGCTGCACAGCTTGCTGCCGGCGGGCTCGGCAGGGGTTTCGAGGCACTGGCCCGAGGCGTCGAACAGCCAGCCGTGAAAGGCGCAGCGCAGGCCGCCGTCTTCGAGGCGGCCAAAAGCCAGGTCGGCGCCCCGGTGCGGGCAGTCGCGGTCGAGCAGTGCGGCCTTGCCGGCTTCGTCGCGGAACAGCACGAAGTGCTGGCCCATCAGCTGAATCGGGCGCAGCGGGCGCGGCCCGCTCAGCTCTTCGGACAGCGCCACCGGCTGCCAGTAGCGGCGCAGCAGCGCGCCGGCGGGCGCGGCCGGCCCGACGCGGGTGATGAGGTCATTTTGTTCGGCGCTGATCATCGGAAGGGCTCCAGTCGGGATGTCTTGAATACTGTTGCATGCAATGGTATGCAATGGAATTCAAGAGTGCAATTCTTTCCCGGCTTTTTCTTTGTCTACGATCAATATCGCTGAGCTTGGCGACTTTTTTGGTGCGCATCAAGCGGGTGCACCCGATGCGAAAACGATATTTTTGATGGGTGTATGCAGGAAACGGGCCAAACCAACTGCCATGCGTGCAGGGTCGCGCTTTTACAATCTGCTTTCCGGCAGCTTGCATGCACAAAGGTTTTTTCCATGGACTCTCAACAATCGCGTGTGCTGGTCCAGTTGCGCGACCTGATGCTCAAGGGCGAATTCGGTCCAGGCGAGCGGCTCGCCGAAATACCGCTGGCCGAGAAGCTGGGTGCTTCGCGCACGCCGGTGCGGCTAGCCCTGACCAGCCTGGAGCACGAGGGCCTGATCCAGCCCTCGCCCGGCGGCGGCTACCAGATGCGACGTTTTACGTCGCAGGAAATCGCCGACGCCATCCGCGTGCGCGGGGTAATGGAGGGCCTGGCCTTGCGGCTGCTGGCCGAAGAGGGCGCACCGCGCCAGTTGCTGCGCGAACTGCACGAATGCCTGGATGCCGGCGACAAGGCGGTCAACAAACCCACCATGGAGATCGACGACTACGCCGCCTACGTGGAGATGAACGATCGTTTCCATCGCCTGGTGGTGGAGGGTTGCGGCAATTCGGCGGTGCGGCGCATTCGCGACTTGCTGGACAGCCAACCCTTCGCATCGCCCAGCGCCATGCTGCCCATGCAGTCGTCCATGGAGGAGGGCCAGCAATGGATGCAGCAGGCCCATCGCACGCACCACGCGATGGTGCAGGCGATAGAGCGCGGCCAGGGCTCGCGCGCGCAGGCCTTGGGCGAGGAGCATGTCGAGATCGCGCGGATGAACCTGGATTACGCGCTGGAGCGTCCGGAGCTCGCTGCCGAGCTCATGCCGGGCATGAAGCTGGTGTCGACGCGCGGGCAGGGCTAGGGTCGACGTCCGGGCCGGCGCCATGCAGGCCATGGAAGGGTTCTGGGGCGATGTCGCCGGAGAACGGTGAACAGGCCCCAAAACACCCGGCGATCCGAGGGTGAGCCTGTCGCATGCCGGGCACGGTGCCCGGACGGGGGTCAGCGGCCTCCGGCGGCGTCCAGCCGACGCTGCATGGCGTTGGCGCGTTCGGTGGAAGGCGGGTGCGAGGCCAACAGGCTGACGCCCGAGCCGCCGCCGTTGAGTCGTGCGAGCTTCTGGAAAGACGTCACCAGGCCCTTGCGCTCCAGCTTGCGTTCGGTGAGCAGGTCGAAGGAGTAGTTGTCCGCGGCCGATTCCTGCACCTGCGAAAACTGGGCGTTGACGAATTGTTCGCCCAATGCGCCCAGCTGCGATTGCGACAGGCTGCCGATGGTGCCGCCGACTGCTGCCGCCAGACCTCGCGCGGCCGATGCGGCATACGCCGTCTGCATCTTGGACTTGGAATGGCCCAGCGCCACATGCCCGATTTCATGGCCGATGACCGCGCGCAATTCGTCGTCGTTCATCTGGTCCATCAGGCCGCTGTACACCCGGATGCAGCCGTTGGCCATGGCCCAGGCATTCACGTCCTTGGTGAGGTAGACCTTGTAGTTGGCGGGGGTGCCGTTCACGACTTGCGGCATGGAGGCCACGACCTGGTTCAGGCGATTGGCATACGCGCTGCCGGCGGCGGCGACCTGATTCTTCTGGTCCATGCTGGCACAGGACTGGTCGGACATCGTCTTGATGTCGCCGTCGGACAGGGACATGGCCTGCAACGCGGTGCCGCCGATGGCGCTGAGCTGGCTGGTGTCCATGTTGCTCATGGTCTGGCAGCCAGCGAGCAGGGCGGAGGCCAGGAGGCCGAGGGTCAGGGTTGTCTTCATGGGGTTCTGGAAGTTCACCGGCTAGATGCCAACCGACGTTTTGCCCGCTTTGCGGATGTCGAGTAACGGCTGACGGTGCAAAAGCATCGAGCTTATCAGTGCCTGCGCCATGCCTTTCGAACAGGTCAGCCGGTCGAAAACGCCGAAGATCGCTGCCAACGGGTTCCAAACCACGGCAGTCGCCGCCGATCGAAGGGTCTGGGCCGCCATGGGCAGGTAAATCGCGCTTTAGATATCGCCGATGCGATATAGCATTGCCCATTGAGAGAAGCATTGCGTCATTGCAAGAGGTCATCACGAAGATGTCGAAACTAAAAGATCACCAGGTCGTCCGGCGCGGCAGCGGCCGGCAGATTCTCTTTCTCAACGGCTTCGGCTGCAGTCAATCCGTGTGGGAAACAGTTGCCCGGGATCTCGAAAAAGACCACGAACTGGTTTTTTACGATTATGCCGGCGCCAGTAATGCGGGAGTGGCCGCTTACGACAAATCGCGCCACGCCACATTGCATGGACACGCCGACGACCTGATCGAGATATGCCGCGAAGCCGGCCTGACGCGCCCGGTCGTGGTCGCCCACTCGGTAGGTACGCAGGTCGCCATATTGGCATCGTTAAAAGACCGGTCGCTTTTCGAATCCCTGGTTCTGGTTGCGCCTTCTCCGTCTTATCTCAATCATCCGGGTTTCGAAGGCGGCTTCGATCTGGACGACGTGGAAAATCTGCTCGAAACCCTGGATGCCAATTATTTTGCATGGTCGCGGATGATGGCCCCGGTCATCATGGGTAACCAGGATCGCCCGGAGCTGGGCGAGGGCCTGGAGCAGAGCTTTTGCCAGTTGGATCCCGATGTGGCGAGTCATTTCGCCCGGGTTATCTTTACCGCCGACCATCGCGCATCGCTCGATGGGCTGGACATCCGAACTTCTCTGCTCCAGTGCCAGGACGATGCGCTGGCATCGCCGGATGTCGGCCATTACATGTCTGAACATATCAAGTCGAGCCGACTGGTACAACTTGCCGCAACCGGGCATTGCCCGCATATCAGTTCTCCTGCCGAAGTTATTTTGGCGATCAGGGCCCACCTGGCCTCGGATAATCAAGTTTTGTGAAAAACCGGCTTCTATGGTAGTGGATCACGAAGAAACGCCATGGGCGCGGATCGAGACCTCGCTGGACGGAACCATTACTCGAGCGAACCAGTGTTTTTCGCGGTGGTCAGGGAGATCCTTTCAGCAGTTGCGAGAAAAGGTTCGTTGGAAGACCTTGCTGACCCCGGCCAGTTCGCTCCTGTACGAAACCCATTTTGTGCCTCGCCTGCATGCGCTGCGCTCGGTCAATGAAATCGCATTGGAGCTGAAACGGCCGGACGGCACCCGCTTTCCGGTATTGGCGTCTGCCATGCAGGTGGAATCGGACGGCGATGCCTCCCCGCATGTCGTCATTACCTTGTTCGACGCCACCGAAACCCGGCGTTTCGAAAAAGAATTGCGGGCGGCCAGGCGAAGCGCCGAGGATTCTGCAGGCGCGCTTCTGGCCACCAACAAGGAACTGCATGCGCAAAACGAGAAACTCCGGGTAACGCTCGACTCGATCGCGGATGCGGTGGTGACAGCGGATGCGAAGGGAATCATTACCTCGTTCAACCCCACCGCCGAAAATATCACCGGGCTCTCGGTCGATTCGGCGATCGGGCGGCGCATCGACCAGCTCGGCCGAATCCTGCATCCCGATACCCGCCTGCCGATTCCGCAAAATCGCCTCTTTCGGCGCGACCCGGAGCAGGCCGGGACCACCTATCTTTTCGAGCGCCTCGATGGTCAGGTTCGTTATATCCGTGGCTCTCTCTCGAGAGTCAGGGATTTGACTGGGCAGATCGTCGGTACGGTGTATGTCTGCCACGACGCCACCAGCACGCATCTTGCCGTTCAGCAGATCGAATACAACGCGTCGCACGATCATCTCACCGGGCTTCTCAACCGGCGGGAGTTCGAGAGAATCTGTGTTTCGGGTAGCCCGAATCATCAGCGCGCGATGGTCGACGATGTGCTTTTATATATCGATCTCGATCAGTTCAAGGCCATCAACGATACCTCGGGACACGCGGCCGGAGACGACGCGTTACTTAAAACCTCCAATGCCATGCTGGAGGTATTGCGGTCGGGCGACTCGCTCGCGCGTCTGGGTGGCGATGAATTCGGCGTCGTCCTGCACGGCACTTCCATTCAAAACGGTCTGGAGGTAGCCGAGAAACTGCGTGCCAGGCTGGAAAAACTCCGCTTCGTCTTCGGTCCGAAGGTCTATGGAATTACCGCGAGCATCGGCGTCGCGGCATTGAAGAAAGGTGCCGACTCCGCCCGTTCCGCGATGATCGAAGCCGACATGGCCTGCATTGCCGCAAAGGAAGCAGGCCGCAACCGGGTTCATTTGTTTTCGGCGGCCAAAGGCGATCTGTGGCAGCGGCAGGAAGAGTTGTCCTGGGCATCGCGCATTCGCCAGGGGCTCGATGACGACCGCTTCGTACTGTACTTTCAACCCATCGTGGCACTGGCAGATAATGCTGTGTACAGGAAAAAGGGCGAGTTGTTATTGCGGTTTCGGGGCGACGACGGCAAATTGATCAGCCCGGCGCCAATCATATCGGCGGCGGAGCGTTTTAACCTGATGGGCCAGGTAGACCGTTGGGTGATACGCCGCGCCTTCGAATGGCTGAGCAAGACGCGGGACGTCGAGATCAGCATCAATGTTTCCGGCCAGTCTCTCGGCGATATCGGTTTCAGGCAGTATGTCGTCGAGGCCTTGAAGGAATACTCTTTCGATACCTCCAGGATTTGTTTCGAGATTACCGAGACGGCCGCGATCGTCAATATCGAATCGGCCATGGATTTTGTCAGGGAGCTTCGGCAACTCAAGGCCAAGATGGCGCTGGACGATTTTGGTGCGGGCCTGTCGTCCTTTGCTTATTTACGCACCTTGTCGCCCGATTACATCAAGATCGACGGCAGTTTTGTCAAGTCGATGCTGGTGGATACGGTCAGTCGGGAAATCGTCCATTCCATATTCAGGATCGCGCGGGCCTGCCATCTGGAAACGGTCGCCGAATGGGTGGAGGACGAAGCCACCCTGAATGCCTTGAAAGAGATGGGTATCGACCATGCCCAGGGTTATCACACCGGCCGGCCCGATACGCTGGAGCGCGCCACCGGCTCGCCCTGACGCCACGACCTGCGTCCGACATCAATGCCGGCTCAGCCAATCGGTGAGGTTATCCAGAAACATCGCCGCCACGCGCTGCGCGTTGCCGCTCGAAAAACCGGCGCTGTGCGGCGTGGCGATCACGTTCGGCAGGTCCCACAGCGGCGACTCCGCCGGTAGCGGCTCATACGCGAAAACGTCCAGAAAAGCTCCGGCGAGGCGGCCGCTGCGAAGGGCTTCCACTATCGCGGCTTCGTCGACGACTTCGCCGCGCGCCACGTTCAGCAGGTGGGAGCCTTCCGGCAGCAGGGCCAGCGCGGCCGGGCCGATCAGGCCGTGCGTTCGATCGGTCAGCGGGCAGGCCAGTACCAGCCAGTCGGTCGCGGGCAGTACCTCGGCCAGCTGTTCGAAGGCGACGGTCGGGATGTCCGGCGCGGCCGGCGCGGCGCTGGACCGGACCACCGCCACCTTCATGCCGAACATCTGCAGGTAGCGCGCCAGCTGCCGGCCGATCGGCCCCCAGCCGACGATGGTGGCCTGCTGGCCTTCCAGGTCGTGCGGCATGCGGCTCCCGATCAGGGGGGCCCAGGCGTGAGCGCGTTGCGCAACCGCCAGTTGCGGAAACCGCCTCGCCAGCGCCAGCAGGCCGGCGACGGCGGTTTGCGCGACGACGGCGGCGTTGTTCCCGGAAGAGGTGGTGACCGTCACGGCCCGCTCGCGCAACTGCACGAACACCGGTCGGTCGGCGCCGGCCGAATGCACATGCACCCAGCGCAGTGAGGGCGCGGCCAGCAGGTTCTCGTAGAAGGCCTGGGTGCGCGGCTCCAGCCGGTGCTTGGTGGACAAGCCGGTGACGTCGCGCGAGACGAAGGCGATGTCGGCGTCTCCTGTTTCGACCAGCAGATGCGGCCGCCCCGCCATGCGCTCGCGGATCGGTTCGGCGAGCTGGGCGGCGGCATTGGCGCTCAGCAGGAGGCGCAGCGGGGGGGTCACTCGGCGGTGGCCCCGGATGCCTTCACGATGACCGCCCACTTCTCGAACTCCTTCTGGGTGAAGCGGCCGAACTGCTCGGCCGAGCCGCCCACCGGGTCGGCGCCTTCGCGCACCATCTGCTCTTCGAGGCTCGGCAGGACCTCGTTGACGGCCTTGTTCAGCGTGGCCACCACCGATGCCGGAGTGCCTTTTGGCGCGAAGAAACCGAACCAGGAGCCCGCTTCGAACCCCGGAAAACCCTTGTCGGCCACCGTCGGCATGCCCGGCAGCGAACGCGAGGGCTTGGCGCTGGAAACCGCCAGCGCCCGCAATTTGCCGGCCTTGATGTGCTGGATCACCGACGGGATGGTGGCGAACATGAACTGCAGCCGCCCTGCCAGCAGGTCGTTGAGGGCGCCGGACCCCTTGTAGGGCACGTGCAGGGTATCGGCGCCGATGCGCTGGCTGAGCATGTAGCTCGACAGGTGGGACGAGGTGCCCACGCCGGTCGAGCCGTAGCTCAGCTTGCCGGGGTTGGCCTTGGCGTAGGCGATGAATTCCTCGATGGTCTTCGCCGGCACTTCGGTGTTGACGACCAGCACGTTGGGCACGTCGGCGAGCTGCACGACCGGCATCAGGTCTTTCAGCGGGTCGTAGGGCAGGTTCTTGTAGAGCGTCTGGTTGACGGCCATCGGGCCGACGGAATTGACGATGAGGGTGTAGCCGTCGGCCGGCGCACGCACCGCCATTTCGGTGCCGATGTTGCCGCCGCCGCCGGGCTTGTTGTCGATCACGAAAGGCTGGCCGAGCTTGTCGCCCAGCTTCTGCGTCACGGCACGCGCCAGGATGTCGGTGGTGCCGCCGGCGGTAAATGCGACCAGCACCTTGACCGGCTTCTGAGGATAGGCAGCCTGGGCCGATGCGCCGGAGGCGCAGGCTCCCGCCACCGCCAGAGCCATCGCCTGGCCGAGCAGTTGTCTACGGAACATGTTTTTGTCTCCTGTTTTTAGGGTGCGAAATCAGGTCGCGTAGCCCGGATCGATCCGGTCGAGCTTGCGCAGCAGCGCCGGCCATTCCATGACGCCGTAGGGGCGCCGCGTGCCGGGCTGGTAGTTGTTCCAGGTCTCTTCCAGGACCGGGGCCGGCACGGCGCGCAGCGGCGTGTCGCAGGCCATGGCGGCCAGCTGCGAACGGCAGGCCAGTTCGAGCCGGTGCATCCAGTTGAAGGCTTCACCCACGGTGCGGCCCACGGTGAGCACGCCGTGGTTGCGCAGGATCAGGGCCTCGCCCTGGCCGAGGTCGGCCACCAGCGAGGCCTGCTCGGCGGTGTCCAGCACCACACCCTGGTAGTCGTGGTAGCCGATCTTGAGGAAACGCATCGCGGTCTGGGTGATCGGCAGCAGGCCGCATTCGAGCGCCGACACCGCCATCGAGGCCCAGCTGTGGGTGTGGATCACGCAGTCGACCTCGGGCCGGGCGTGGTGCACCGCGCTGTGGATCACGTAGCCGGCCTTGTTCACGCCGTAGTTCAGGTCGCCGAAATCGGGTTTGGCGAGCACGGTGCCGTCGTGGTCGACCTTGATCAGGCTGGAGGCGGTGATTTCCTCGTACATCATCCCGTAGGCATTGATGAGGAAGGCGCCGTCCTCGCCCGGCACGCGCGCCGAGATGTGGTTGGCCATCATGTCGGCCATGCCGAAATGCTCCACCAGCCGGTAGCAGGCGGCCAGGTCCACGCGGGCCCGCCACTCTTCCGGGGAGCAATGGCTCTGCATCGAGGGAATCCGGATATCGCTCATGTGTCTCGGCTCTTTCTGGTGGTGCGGTGACCTGCGCCGGTGCACCGCCATGTCTCGTGGGCAAGCTCGAAGTGTCCGGACTCTAGGCAGTGGCTAGCGGCAATGAAAGACGGTTTGACGGAGGTCGGCATCACGATCCGTGATGGCTTGCCAGGTAGACAGCGGAAAGTTGCCGGTGCGGAACGGGACTTTCGGCCTAAGACAGCGCTGTCTTCCGGTTGGTATACTGGAAGATCCAGGGAATGAGTGACAAAAAAATGGCCGAGACAACCTCCGACAGCATCGTCGAAGTCGTATACGAAAAGCTCAAGTTGATGAGTGTCCGCTACGAGTTCAAGCCGGGCGAGCGCCTCAACGAAGGTGTGCTGGCCAAGTCGCTCGGCGTCAGTCGGACGCCGCTGCGCGAAGCGCTGACCCGGCTGTTCGCCGAAGGACTGCTGCTCTTCGTGCCGGGCAAGGGCTTTTTTTGCCGCAAGCTCGATGTCACCGAAGTCTTTTCCCTGTACGAGATGCGCCGGGTGCTCGAGGTGGAGGCGCTGCGCATCTCGATCGACCGGGCCAAGGACGAGGACATCGATTCCCTGCTGGCCTTCCTGGACCAGACCGGCCCGGAGCCGGGCGACCGCAGCGTCGACGAACTGGTCGACCTGGACGAAACCTTCCACGAACGACTGATGGCGATGTCCGGCAACGCCGAAATGCTCCGCGTGCTGCAGAACATCAACGCGCGCATCCGCTTCGTGCGCTGGATCGACATGGACCGCTGCGACCGCCGCGTCAGCCAGAACGACCACCGCGAGATTTTGCTCGGCCTGAAAGCCCGCGACATCGAGGCCTGCGCCCCCGTCCTGACGGCGCATATCAGCCGTCGGCTGGACCAGATCTCGTCGGTGCTGAAAGAGGGCTATGCGCAGATCTACATGAACGCCGCGCCGGTCTGACCGCCTGACAAACGGAGCCGGCGCGCAATCCGCGCTGCGCCGGCGGCAGCCCCCGGGTCAATCGACCTGGGCGCCCGACTCCTTCACGATCTTCGCCCACCGCACCATGTCGGCTTGCTGCACGCGGGTGAACGCGGCGGGCGAGCCGTCCTGGATGGGCGCGATGCCCTGTCCGACCAGCCATTTGCGGAAATCGTCGGTGTTGATCGCGGCCAGCACCGCGCCGGACAGCTTCGCCTGGATCGCGGGCGGCAGGCCGGCCGGGCCGAACAGCCCGTACCAGGTGGTGCTCTCGAAACCCGGCAGTCCGCAGGCCTCGGCGACGGTCGGCACGTCCGGCAGCGCGGCGATGCGCTGCGACGAGGTGATCGCCAGCGCCCGCACCTTGCCGGACTGGATGACCGGGATGCTGGGTGAACTCTGGTTGAAGAAGAAGTCGACGTCGCCGGCCATCAGCGCCGTCATGGCCGGGCCCTGGCCCCGGTAGGGCACGTGCGTGGCGACGGTCTGGCTGGCGCCGCTGAACTGCACCGCCGCCAGGTGGCCGGATGCGCCGTTGCCGGTTGAGGCGTAGTTGAGCGCGCCCGGCTGCTGGCGTTCGGCCGCCAGCAGATCCTTGCAGGTCTTGATGTCCGGATGCTTTTCGGGATTGACCAGCAGCACGTTCGGCAGGTCGCCCAGCAGGGCGATGCGGGAAAAATCGGCGACCAGGTCGAAGCCCAGCTTGCGATACAGCGCCGGGTTGATCGCGTGGGTGCCGGCGGTGCCCAGCAGCAGGGTGTAGCCGTCGGGCCTGGCATGGGCCACGAACGACGAGGCGATGTTGCCGCCGGCGCCGGTACGGTTGTCGGAGATGAACGAGGTCTTCAGGACCGGGGCCAGTTCGACCCCCAGCTTGCGGGCGTAAAGGTCGGTGGCGGCGCCACCCGGAAACCCGCTGACGATGGAGATCGGCTGGCTCGGCCAGGTGTCCTGCGCGACCGCGAGGCCGCCGAAACCCGATACCGAAACCACCGCAGCGCAGATAAGACGCAATTTCATGGAGATGTTCCCTGGCTTTTTCGGGCGGAATTGACGGGTCGCCACACTGTTGCAGCTTCCGTGTTCCAGCCTGAATACAGACTATAACTATTGAGCTGTACGCAGACAAGAGTTATAGTCTGTGTACCGTTTTTGGTGCAGCCGCCCCGTCGTGGGGCGGGCTTGAAACGGACCAACCCACCACCGAAATCCATGAACCATCCAGCGACCAGCCAAGCGTGCTTTGTCGATGCCAACCCGACGCTGTCGGCGGTGTTTTCGCAGCTGCACCTGCCCTCCCAGTTCCCGTTGGCGATCAATGCCCAGCCGGACATCACGCCGCCGCAGTTGCCCGCCGTGCTGGCCGGCTCGGCCATCGCCATCGTCGACCACACCGCGCTGCCGACCGAAATCGCCCGCGCCTGCCCGGGGCTGCGGCACGTCGTCTTTCTCGGCTCCGGGCCGCGCAGCTACATGAACCCGGAAGAACTCGCCGAACTGGGCATCACGGTGCACACCATCAAGGGCTACGGCGACACCGCCGTCGCCGAGTGCGCCTTTTCCCTGATGTGGGCCGCCGCCAAGGGTTTTGCCCGCATGGACCGCGAAATGCGTGCCGGCCACTGGGTTCGCACCGAAGGCGTGCAGCTGACCGGCAAGACGCTGGGCCTGGTCGGCTTCGGCGGCATCGCGGACGAACTGGCGCGGCTGGCGCTGGGCATCGGCATGAAGGTGATCGCCTGGAACCGTTCGCCCAAGACGCGCGAAGGCGTCGATTTCGTCGACCTGGACACCCTGCTGGCGCAAAGCGACGTGGTGTCCCTGCACCTGCTGCTGAACGACGAAACCCGCGGCCTGCTGTCGCGCGAAAAGATCGCCGGCATGCGGGACGGCGCCATCCTGGTGAACACCGCGCGGGGCGCGCTGGTGGACGAGGACGCCATGGTCGAGGCGCTGCGCTCCGGCAAGCTGCGCCACGCCGGGCTGGACGTTTTTACCGTCGAGCCGATGCCCGCCGGCCACGTGCTGACCACCCTGCCCAACGTCACGCTGTCCGCCCATTCGGCATTCCGCACCCCGGAAGCCACCGCCAACCTGGTCGGCGCCGCGCTCGACCATTGCCGCCGCATCGTGGCCAACACCTGAGGAGTCGACCGACATGACCGAAACGACCGACGCGACCGAGATCATCCGCATCGACCAAAACGTCCGGCGCAGCCGCGCGGTGGTCGCCGGCAACCTGGTTTTCCTCGCCGGCCAGGTGGCCGACGACACCTCGCAGGACATCGCCGGCCAGGCCGCGCAGGTGCTGGCCAAGATCGACGACCTGCTGGCGCAGGCCGGCAGCGAACGCTCGAAACTCCTCACCGCCCAGATCTGGCTGACCACCATGGACGACTTCCAGGGCTTCAACGCCGTGTGGGACGCCTGGGTGGTGCCCGGCCGGACGCCCACCCGCTGCTGTTGCGGCAACGTGACCCTGGCCGGCCCGGGCTATCGGGTCGAAGTGGTGGTCACCGCCTGGAAGGACTGACGCCCGATGATCTCAACCACCGACCCCCACCGCAATCGCAAGCCGCGCAACATTCCGGACGCCGAATGGGAGGTGCGCTGCCAGCTGGCGGCCGCCTACCGGATGGCGGCGAAGTTCCAGCTGACCGACCTCATCTACACCCACATCTCGGTACGCGTGCCGGGCCGGCACGACCAGTTCCTGATCAACCCGCACGGCTGGTTCTTCGATGAGATCACCGCATCGAGCCTGGTCAAGATCGATGTCGACGGTCGTCCGGTGGACGACGACCGTTTCGAGGTGAACGCCGCCGGCTTCACCATCCACAGCGCGCTGCACCAGAGCCGGCCCGACGTGGAATGCGTGGCCCACCTGCACACCGATGCCGGCATGGCGGTGGCGGCGCTGCAATGCGGCTTGCTGCCCCTCAACCAGATCAGCATGCAGTTCTACGACCGGGTGAATTACCACGACTACGAAGGCATCTCGCTCGATCTGGACGAGCGCTCGCGCATCGTCGCGTCGATGGGCGATGCGCATTACCTGATCCTGCGCAACCACGGTCTTCTGACCACCGGCCGATCGGTCGCCGAGGCGTTCACCCGGATGTTCTACCTGAACCGGGCCTGCGAGATCCAGGTCAAGACCCTGTCGATGGGCCAGCCCTACACGCTGCCGTCGGCCGAGGTATGCGAACACGCCGCGAAACAGCACGACGACTACGCCTATCTCGACACGGTGCACCTGGACCGCGAATGGACCGCGCTGCTGCGCCTGGTCGACCGGGAAGGCGGCGAGTACCGCTGCTGAACCGGCGCCGGCGCGGGCGGCAGTGCAGGGGATGTCGGCCACTACACTGCCGCCGGATATGAACTCCGAAGACCTCGCCTTCTTCGCGCTGGTGGCCGACACCGGCAGCATTTCGGCGGCCGCGCTGCAGGGCGGGCTAGACGCATCGACCGTCAGCCGCCGGGTGGCCCAACTCGAAAAAACGCTGGGAAGCCGGCTCTTCAGCCGCAGCGGCCGGGGCGTCGACCTGACGCCGCAGGGCGAGACCCTGCTGGCCTACGCGCGGCAGGTCGGGGCCCTGATGGCGTCGGCCCGCAGCGCCCTGGACAGCACGCAGCGCGGCGGCCCGGAAAGCATCCGCATCGCCGCGCAGCCGACCATCGCCAAGGTGCTTTTCGGCCCCCTGTTCCAGGCCTTGCGGGCGCGTTATCCGTCGACCCGCATCCATTTCACCGAGGCGCTGGCGCACGCCGTGCTGGCCGACCTCCGATCCGGCGCGGTCGACATCGCACTGCTCTACAAGCCCGAATACCCCGGCAGCGTGGCCTACGAACCTCTGTTGATGGAACAGCTGTACCTGGTGATGCCGCCGGACAGCACCCTCACGCCGGAGGCTTTCGCCCGACAGGGCTGGACCGGTGTTCCGCTGGTCCTGCCGCGCACCCACCACGGCATCCGGGTGCTGGTGCAGGTGATGGCCGCGCGCCGCGACCAGACGCCCGAAATCGCCCTGGAATGCGACAGCTCGATCGCCATCACCCTCGACCTGGTGCGCCAGGGCTGCGGCTGCACCGTGCTGCCGCTGGCCGCCGCCCAGGCCGACATCGCTGCGGGCCGGCTGAAGGCTTTTGCGCTCGACGGCGAAGGCACCGAGCGCTGCGTGTCGCTGGTGCTGGGCAAGACCCGCACCGCGGCCGCCGATCTGTGGGAGATGAACCGGATCATCCGCGAGGCCGGCCTGCGTGCGGCGGCCGAGGGGCGCTGGCCCGGCGCCAGGCCGGCCACCTGACGCCGGCGGCCAGGCTCAGGCGTTTTCGAGGCGGCCGGTGGGCGTGATCTGAAGGGGGTCGGTCAGCAGTTCGAGCAAGGCCGGCTTGCCCGATGCGCGCGCCCGCTCGAATGCTCCGGCAAACGCCGCGTCGTCCTCGACACGCTCCGCATGAGCACCGAAGGCCCGCGCGAGCGCCACGAAGTCCGGATTGACCAGCCGCGTGGCCGAAACCCGTCCCGGGTACTGGCGTTCCTGGTGCATGCGGATGGTGCCGAGCATGCGGTTGTTGACCAGCAGGACGATGACCGCCGCGCCGAACTGCACGGCGGTGGCCAGCTCCTGCGGGTACATCATGAAGCAGCCGTCGCCGGCGAAGCACACCACCTCCCGCCCGGGATGCCGCAGCTTGGCGGCGATGGCCGCCGGCAGGCCGTAGCCCATCGCGCCGTTGGTCGGCGCGAGTTCGGTTCCCAGGATGCCGTGGTACTGATAGAAGCGGTGCACCCACACGGTGTAGTTGCCCGCGCCGTTGCTGATCACCGCGTCGTCGGGCAGCACCCGGTTGAGGTGCGCCAGCACCGCCGACAGCTCCACGCCCGTCTGCCCGGCCGACCTCGCCAGCGGCCGGTGGTGGCGCTCGTAGTCCTGGCGCAGCTTTTGCGTCCAGGCCGACCACGCCGGCGCCTGCGCGGGAGCGAGTGCCGCCAGGCTGCGCGCCATCGGCCCGGCAGACGCATGGATGGAAAGCGTCGCCTGGTAGACCCTCCCCAGCTCGGCCGCGTCGGCGTGCACATGGATCATCGGTTGCGCCGGCACCGGGCTGGCGACCAGCTCGTAGCCGCCGGAACTCACTTCCGACAAGCGGCTGCCCAGCACGATCAGCAGGTCGCTCTGCCGCACGCTGTCGGCCAACGCCGGCGAAACGCCCAGGCCCAGCTGGCCGACATAGTGCGGATCGCGGTTGTCCAGGACGTCCTGGCGCCGAAACGAGGCGGCCACCGGCAGGTCGAAGCGCGCCACGAAAGCCAGCAGGTCGGCCTGCGCGGGCGCCGTCCATCCGGTGCCGCCGACGATCACCAGCGGCCGGGCGGCGCGCGCCAGCAGGTCCTCGAATTCCGGCATCAGCGCGGCATCGGGGGCTGCCCGGGGAACCCGCACCGGGGGTGCGTCGGCGACGCTCGTCATGCCGAACAGCACATCCTCCGGCAACGCCACCACCACCGGTCCCATGCGGCCGGACAGGGCGCAGGCGAAGGCGCGGGAGACCACCTCGGGGATGCGCTCGATGCTGTCGATCTCGGTCGCCCACTTGGCCACGCTGCCGAACATGGCGCGGTAATCGATCTCCTGGAAACCCTCCCGCTCGCTGGTGTCCGTCGCGACCTGCCCGACGAACAGGATCATGGGAGTCGAGTCCTGCCGCGCCGTGTGCACGCCGTTGGCCGCGTGCGTGGCGCCCGGGCCCCGGGTGACGAAGACGATCCCGGGCCGCCCGGTGAGTTTTCCGTAGGCCTCGCCCATATTGGAGGCGGCGCCCTCGTGGCGCGTCACGACGGTGCGGAGATCGGGCTGCGCATGCAGCGCGTCGAGCACCGGCAGGTAGCTCTCGCCCGGCACGCAATACACGGTATCGACGAGGTTCAGCCGCAGTGCATCGACCAGTACCTGGCCGCCGCTTCTTCGAGGTGTGTTCATTTCCATGCCGTGACGGCCCGTCGGGTGAAGCACCGATTCTGTCGGGCACGGAACGCCGGCAGCCGTGCAAATGGCGCAAGGCAGGTTTTCGGAAATGCCATGAGCCAGGACCGCGGGTGCGGTGGTCCATTCGGTTTCCCGGGCCTGGCGCAGGATTTCGACGGCTCGCCCGCTCGCCAGGGTCGCTAGCCGTTGTCCTCGTCGGCGCCTTCGATCTGCAGCCGGCGCGGCACCGCCGGCCCGCATCGGCTAACGCACACCAGGCTCTCCAGGGCATCGGTGCGGGCATCCGCAGCGCTGCGAGCCGGCCGCGCATACGCAACGCCGTTCAGCGGCGCAGCGGCCGAATCGCTGCATTCCAGCCGGTCGCGCTCCCGCCGGGCCTCGTCGAAGCGGTAGACGCAGCCCGCGACGGTTTTCGCCACGCGACCCTTGCGCAGCAGATGCACGGTGACCCGGATGGCGTGGAAATCGCCCTGCCTGCCGAGAAACTCGCCGCCGTCGAGATAGATGCGGAACTCGGTCCCCTGGCGGTCGTGCCCGAGATAGAAGGCGCCGAAAGCCGCCCGGGCGTCGTGGTGCACCCACGGCGCCGCGACGGCGATCAGCGCGGCGGCGGCCCACACCGAGGCGGGCCGCCAGCGCATGCGGCGCGCGGAGTTCAAGCCGGCGTCACCGTGAAGCGATAGCTGCTGGTGGTGCTGCCGTTCGCGGCCACGATGTCCACGCTGATCACGCTGCCGACCGCGACCGCCAGCGAATTCGCCGAGCCCTGTTCCACCGTGTTGCCGTTCAGCTTGATGGAGCGGGTGATATTCGACATGGCGGTCGGGATCACCACGATGCCGGTGACGCCCGCCGCGACCCGCACTTCGTACGCGTAGGTCCAGGGGTCGAACTTGTCGGCGATGCGATTGGGCGTGCCGCCGGTCGGCGCGGCCCAATAGACATCCACGCCGACCAGCGTGGCTCCGACGAACTCGATCTGACTCAGCACCGAATACTTCCTGAAGCCGTCGGCGGCGTTGTAATCCACCGCCACGTTGCACGGATAAGCGGTGGTCGGCTTGCTGAAGTAATCGGCCGGACTGTCGAGTCCGCTGCCGAGCGAATTACCGATGGCCATCCAGTTCTTGTCGCGCCACATGTCGCCGACGATGCTCATGCGCGAATTGCGGGTGGTCGGGCTGGTCGGGTTTCCGACGCGGCCACCGCGAATCGACGGCACGGTGACCGCATCGCCCTGGTCGATCAGCTGCTGGAAGCATTTGACGAAGTTATTGATGCCGATCATTCCTACCGGCACGTCCTGGTGGGCATTGGTAACCTCGGTAATCTGGCCGCTGGTACTGCTCTTTCGGTAATTGGCGATCAGTTGCTGGGTGAGGGACAGGAATATGTCGACCTTGGCGAGGTTGTACTGGGTGGTATCGGCGGTATAGGCCCGATTGCAGGCCCACATATCCGATCCGAATACCCAGCCGGTCTGGTTGACGATGGCGGTCATCAGGCCGTTGGTATGGCCGGGCTGCATCCACGCGGTGACCTGGACATTCCCGAGGTCGATGACCTGGCCGTCCGGCAGGGCCACGGCCGCGGCACCGGCTGCCCGGAAATCCGCCCGGCTCGCCGCCATCAGCGCGGCTTTCTCGATGGCCGACGCATACAGCGTGACGCCGGCGGAAGTGAAGTTGAAGATCTGCTCGGCGTGATCGGGGTGGTTATGGCCGACGATGATGTCGTAGGGCTTGGTGGCGATGCTGTCGATAAAGGTCTTCAGGTTGGCCTTTTGGTAGCCATATTCACCCGCGTCGAACACCAGGCCGCGCGTGCTGCCCTCGATATAGAAAACGAATGCCTGGAAATACTCCGCCGGATTATTGATTTTCCACACGGTCGGGCTGTCGGCCGTGCCGGCGTGAACCAGTTTGGCCTGAAACGCGCCGACCGCCGGGCGCACGATATTCCAGACGAAGGATTGCACCGCGCTGGTCGTCATGCCGTCTTTGCGGGCGACGGCCTTCAGGCGGTACAGGCGATAATCGGTGGTCGATGTCAGTGGGTTGACGAACTGCAGCACGCCGTTCTGCAGAAAATCATATTCGATGCCTGCCGCGCCGGTCGGGTCGGCGGGTTCGCTGCCGTCGAAGGTATAGGTGTAGTAGATCTTTGCGCCGGGAGTCGGGCAGAGTATGCGCACATAGCGGCGCGGCGCGGTCGTGCCCGATTTGCACAAAACCTGCGGTGGCGCCACGGTTTTCGTGGTGATATTCTTCAGAATATCCTTGGCATCTCCTGCGGACAGTGTGGCGGCGGGCGAAAACTGCGTCGAACTGCTGCCGGCCATATAACCGGCCGCCACCAGTGCATTGACACTGGCCTTGCGGCTGGCGGTAATTGCGGCGGCGTCGCTGAAGGACGCCAGCGCATTGGTCGGAGAAACCGGAATCTTGAAAGCCTTGACCAGGATTTCGGCGGCCTCTTCCCGGGTAATCTGGGCGGTGGGGCGAAAACTGCCGGCGAGGTTATTGACGATGCCCTCTTCGAGCGCGGTTTCGATTTCGCGGGCGTACGCGGTCGTGCCCAGCTTCACATCGGTGAATACCGGCTGTGTGAGTTTGTAGGGATCGTTGTATTCCGAAGAATGAATCCAGTCGAAATACTGGGAAATCGATGCGACGAACTCCGCGCGGGTGGCTGGCAGCGTGTCGCCATTGACGGCCGGGGCGGGCGCCGGTGCCGGTGCGGGCGATGGCGCCGCGACCGGATCATTGCCGCCGCCGCAAGCCGTAACCGCACCGGCGGTCGCGGCCGAGGCCATGACCGCAGGCAGTCCCATCAGCTGGCCGAAGAGGCGGCGCGAAACTTTTTCCGGCGGTTGGCGGGTGTCGCCGGTGGCAGGGCCTGCAGGCAGGGTGGTTCGGGGTCGGGTGGTATCGGTCACTGTTATGTCTTTTCTGATTGGCGCACCGCCTCGACAGTCCCGGGTGGACGGCGATGATGCCCGCGCAATGTACGAACTAGTGAGTTAGCCTGCACCCGTGACAACCCTGAAATGGATCGATAATCGTACGGCGACACGGTTTTCGTCGAGCGCCGACCTCCGCCGTGACCGGCCGGAAGAACCGGGGATAATGCCGGCACGGACCCGCCTTCTCACAGGCCCGCCCATCCATCTGGAAATAAATAATGGTGACAGCGATCGAAACCGAATCGGTTCCCACGCGAGATTCGGCCCGCACCTTGAAAGATATCCTGGATGTTGCATCCAGGGAGTTCGAGGACAAAGGTTTCGCCGGCGCGCGTGTCGATGAGATCGCCGAGGCCACGCGCACCAGCAAGCGCATGATCTATTATTATTTTCAGAGCAAGGAAGGGCTTTATATCGCCGTGCTGGAGATGGCTTACCGGCGCATCCGCGAAATCGAGACCTCGCTGAAGCTGGAAAACCTGGATCCCATGTCGGCCCTGCGCACCCTCACCGGATTTACCTTCGATTATCACCTGAATAATCCCGGTTTCGTGCGACTGGTCATGGTGGAGAATATCCACAAAGGCGCCTTCATGGCGCGCTCAGAGGTCATCCAGGCCGTCAATAATTCGGCGATCGAAATGCTGGACGATATCTACGGCAAAGGCGTGGCGGCGCAGGTATTCCGCCCCGGTCTTCGGGCGATCGACCTGCACTTCATGATCACGGCTCAGTCTTTTTATAATGTCTCGAACCAGGCCACGTTCGCGCAGATATTCGGCCGCGACCTGGATGCAGAAAAAGAAATCGGCATCCGCCGCGCCAATACCATCGAAAGCTTGGTGCGCATGGTGCAGGCCTGAGGGTCAGGCCCCGGATTCGTCCGCATTCACCCGCAGCGCCTGGGCCAGCGTGTCGCGCAGGAGCAGGCCGGCACCCTGAAGCGGCCGGTCCCGGGGCGACACCACCGAGATGGCGGAGTCTTCCATCGTCATCAGATGACGGCTGACCAGGCCCATGCGCCGCGCATAGCGCGCGCCCAGCGATTCGACGATCGCGATGCCGAGTCCCTGGCCCGCCAGTTCGCAGGCGGTAAACGACTGCGCCACCTCCATCAGCGGCCGGTGCGCCAGCCCGCGGCTTTCCAGCGCCCGCTGCGTGGCCGCGCCGGCCGGCAATGCGCTCGACAGCACCACCAGGCCGTGCGCCGCGACCGTCTCCAGCGTCAGCTGCGCCGAACGGGCCAGCGCGTGGTCGGGGCGCAGGATGGCGTGCAGGCCGACCGGGGCGATCTGCTCCTTGGCGACCCGCTCGTGCGCCGCTGCCGAGCCGATGATCACACCCAGGTCGATGCGGTGGTCCACCGCCATCTCGATGATTTCCAGCGCCGAGCCGGCCCGCACGCTGAAGGTGATGCCCGGATAAGCGCGCCGAACCTCCACCAGGGCCTGAGGCAGCAACATCGCCGACGCGACGGCGACGGCGCCCACCACCAGGCGGTCGCTCGCGCCGCGCCGGATTTCGGTGGCGAGCCGGTCGACCGCTTCCATGCCGGTCAGGGCGTTCAGCACTTCCGGAATCAGCGCACGGCCCTGGCTGGTGAGATGAAGCCGCCGGTTGTCGCGCCGGAACAGGGCGAAGCCGACACGGCTTTCGAGATCCTTGAGCAGGGCGCTCGCCGCCGGCTGGCTCATGTGCACCGCTTCGGCGGCGGCGGTCACGGTGCCGCGCTGGTACATGGCGCGGAGCAAGGCGAGTTCACGGCGGTTGAGCATATTGAATTTGTATGAAGTCAGCTTTTCTATCTATTTGACCATGCACCTTGGGCGGCGAAGAATGGCGCTTTCGTACCAACAGCGGCAGCGATTTCTTCCGTCGAACGCCTTCTTCCGGTCCTCCGCTTTCCCGCCCCCCCCCCGATTCCATGACCGCCAACGACATCGTCTCCGTCACCTGCATCCCCATGCGCCTGCCGTTCCACCACTGGAGCCAGCCACCGCTTTTTGCCGGCAAGCCTCGGGACAAGCTCGACAGCGCCCTGGTGCGGCTCGAAACGCGTGACGGCACGGTCGCCTGGGGCGAGTCGTATTGCGTCGAGCCGCGTGCACTGACGGCTATCTTCGAGACCTTCATCGCACCGCTGGCGGTCGGCCGTTCGGCCGACGACGCCTCGCTGCTGCCCGGCATGCAGCGCGTGCTGCACAACCTGGGCCGCTCCGGGCCGGTGGTGCACGCGCTGGCCGGGCTGGACATCGCCTTGTGGGACCTCCGCGCCAAACGCGCGCGGCTTCCGCTCTACCAGTTGCTCGGCGGCAAGCGGCGCGACCGGGTGAAGGTGTATGCCTCGCTGCTGCAGTACTACGGCGACGCCGCGCTGCTGAAGCAGGTCAGCCGGCGCGCCATGGACGAAGGTTATGCCGAGATCAAGCTGCACGAGCGCACGGCCGATGCCCTGGCGGCGGTGCGCGCATCGGTCGGCGCGGGTGTTCCGGTGATGGTCGATACCAACTGCGCCTGGCTGCCGCACGAGGCCGAAGCGGCGATCGCGGCGATGCTCCCGCACGACCCTTTCTGGATCGAGGAGCCGATCTGGCAGCCGGAAGACGAGCAGGCGCTGTCGGCGCTGAAGGCGCGCACGCCGGTGCCGCTGGCCGTCGGCGAAAACGCCAGCTGCGCGCTGGCGCTGCGGCGCATGGTGGAAAACGCCACGGTGCAGTACGTGCAGCCCAGCGTCATCAAGCTCGGCCTGAGCGCGGCACTCGAGATTTCGCAGGCCTGCGAGGGCAGCACGGTGACCTGTGCCCCCCAGGTGGCGTTTTTCGGACCGGGTTACCTGGCCAGCCTGCACCTGATCGCGGCGCAGCGGCAGGAGGTTTCGCTGGAGCGCCTGTACGTAACGCTGGCCCACGTGCCCTACGGGCAAAGCGTGCCCATCCGGGACGGCTGGCTGCAGGTGCCGGACACCCCCGGCCTGGGTGCGGACCCCGAAGCGCCGCTGGTGCAGGGGCTCTACGCGCACTAGCCGGCTAACCGGCTAACCGGCGGCGGCCCGCCGGGACCATCGAATTCAAAAAAAGGAGACCGACACATGCCACAGCAACGCAGGATTTTTCTCGGCCAGTGCGCTGGCCTGGCCGCGAGTGCCGCCATGCCCTGGGCCACGGCGTTCGCCGCCACGCCCGGCTACCCGGACAAGACCGTCCGCATCATCATTCCCTACCCGGCCGGCGGGGCCACCGACAACCTGGGGCGGCTGGCGGGCCAGGCGCTGCAGCAGGCGCTCGGCCAGTCCTTCATCGCCGACAACCGCGGCGGAGGCGGCACCACCATCGGTACCCGGGCGCTCGCCACCGCGGCACCCGACGGCTACACGCTGGGCATGGTCGACAGCACTTTCGCCATCAATCCCGGCCTGCTGGGCGCGCGCCTGCCCTACGACACCCTGAAGGACTTCGCGCCGATTAGCCTGATCGCCACCGCGCAGTTCGTGCTGGTGACCCATCCCTCGGTGCCGGTCACCGACCTGGCCGGTTTCATCGCACGGGCCAAGGCGGCACCGAACACGCTTGCCTACGGCTCGGCCGGCGTGGGCAGCGGGCCGCACCTGGCCGGCGAACAGCTGGCGCAGCAGGCCGGCATCCAGGTCACGCACATTCCCTACCGGGGCGGCGGCACGGTCATTTCGGACCTGCTGGGCGGACAGGTGCAGTTCGCCTTCGCCACCGTGCCCACGCTCGCCGAACACATCCGGGCCGGCAAGCTGCGCGCGCTGGCGGTCACCGGACCCCGGCGCGCCGCGCCGCTGCCGGAAGTGCCCACTTTCGCGGAGGCCGGCCTGCCGGGCGTGGACACCCAGCCGTTCTTCGGCCTGATCGCGCCCAGGGGCACGCCGGCGGGGGTCATCGAAAAGACCAGCCAGGCGCTCGTCGCGTCCCTGCGCGGCGGCGAGCTGCAGACGCGCCTGCGCACGATGGGCTTCGAGCCGGTGGGCAGCACCCCGGAGGAATTCGCGCGCCGCATCCAGCAGGAAGTCGTCACCTGGACCGAGCTGATCCGCAAGGGCAAGATCCAGCCGGAATGACGTCCCGCACGCGGCGGATTCGCGGGCCGGAAGGACCCCGCCGGGCGCGGCCGAGCGCTTGTGAGGGCGTGTTACAACCGCGCCCATGTCCGAGCTCGCAAATCCCGCCCCACCAGGCCGCAAGAAGGCCGCCACGCTGGCCGATGTGGCGCGCCTCGCCGGCGTCTCCCCGATGACCGCCTCCCGCGTGGTAAACACGCCCGAACGGGTGAACGAAGTGCTGGCCGCCCGGGTCCGGAACGCGGTCGATCTGCTGGGTTACGTGCCCAACGCGATGGCCGCCGGCCTGCGGGTATCGAAAGCCCGCATGGTGGCCGCGCTGCTGCCCACGCTCATCGGGCCGGTGTTCCAGGAACTGGTCACGTCCCTCTCGAACGCCTTCGCCGCGCAGGGCTACCAGCTGATGATCGGGCAGATCGGCTACGGGCCGGTGGAAGACCTCGCCGCCATCCGTTCGGTCATCCAGCGGCGCCCGGACGGCATCGTGATGGTCGGCCTGTGTCGCTCGCCCGAGGGGTTTCGGATGCTGCGTGCGTCCGGTATCCCGGTGGTCGAGACCTGGGACCTGTCGGCCAACCCGGTGGACATGCTGGTGGGGTTTTCGCACACCCAGATCGGCAGCGCCGTCGCCGAATACCTGTATCGCAAGGGCTACCGCGACGTCGGCATCATCACCGCGGCCGACCCGCGCGCGCAAGCCCGCGAAAAGGCGTTCATCGAGCGTTCGCACGAGCTGGGCGCCCGGTCGGCACGGGCCTTCTATACGGTCGCGCCCAGTACCGTCGGCAGCGGCCGCGCCGGGTTGGCCGACCTGCTGGGCGCACCGTTGAGCGGGGTCTTCTGCAGCTCGGACAGCCTGGCGCTGGGTGCCGCGATCGAGGCGCAGAGCCGGGGGCTGCGGGTGCCGGGCCAACTCGCCATCGTCGGCATGGGCGACCAGAGTTTTGCGCAGGATGCCGAGCCGCCCCTGACCACCGTGCGGCTGGACGGCACCCGCATCGGCCGGCTCGCGGCGGAGATGATTTTTGCCCGGGCGCAGGGTGCGCCGGTCGAGATGCCGATCGTCGATCTCGGCTTCGAGATCGTCGAGCGCTCCAGCACCTAGTCGGCCGCGGGTGCCAGGCGTCGCCGCGCCACGCGGCTACGCCGGCTAGTGCCGGTGGCCGTCGTCGGCGTGGTCCGCGCGGTGATCGGATTCGTCGTGGATTTCGTCGTGCGGCGCCACGCCTTCACGCGATTTGCGCAACCAGTCCATGCCCGTCTTTTCGTCCTTCGGCACGCCGTGGCCCTGCAGGTAATTGCGGCCCAGCGTGGCCTGCGCCTGGGGGTTGCGGGCATCGGCGGCTTTTTTCAGCCATTTGGTGGCGACGGCCAGGTCGCGCCGCACGCCGGTGCCGCCTTCGTAGGCGCGGTACAGCGCGAACTGCGAACGGGCGGCGCAGCGGTCCGGGCGGCCGGCGGTCTTGCGGTAGAGGTTCACCGCGGCGACCGGGTCCTGCCGCACGCCGCCCCAGCCGTTGAGATGGAAGTCGGCCAGCATGCATTGGGCGATGGTCGAGTCGCGCTGCGCGGCCTGGCCGAACCAGTGCGCGGCCTGCGCCGCATCTTTGGGCACGCCCTGGCGGCCGTCGAAATACAGAAACGCCAGTTCGACCTGCGCCTGCAGGTGACCGTGCCCGGCCGCGCGGCGCAGGTAGTCGAAGGAGCGGGCCGGATCGAAAGCCGCGCCGGTGGTGCCGCTGTAGTAGCGGGCCATCCGGAATTCGGCCGGGGCGTAGCCCTGTTCGGCGGCCTGGGCGAAGAGCCGGTGCGCGCGGGCCTTGTCCATGTCGACACCGCGGCCCTGTTCGTGCCGCAGGCCGAGTTCGTATTGGTCGGCGGCCTGGCCGGCGGCCGCGCGGGCCGGCGGGCCGGATGCCGGTGGCTTGGCGGACGGCCCGGCCGACGCGGCGACGGCGCAGGCCGTGGAGAGCGTGGAAATTGTGAAGAAGGTCGCCGCCAGCCATCGGCCTGGCGAGCGGCGGGGAGAGGTGGGCTGCATGGTCGCGCCTGTGGAAAAAGGAATGCGGGGCGGGGCAGGGCGCCGGCGTGGCCGTCGACGCCCTGCGAAGCCGGTGCTGGGCAGGCGCTTAGCGGAAGGTGTCGGTGACGGTCGCCGGCACCACGATCTCGCTGGCGCGGTTGAGCGAGATGGTCACGTTGCGACCCTGCTGCAGCGTGGCCAGCACCGCCTGCGCTTCGGCAAGGCTGCCCAGGCGCTGGGTCCGCAGCACCTCCGGCGGATGGTTGGTGCCGCGCGCCGCATGCACCGATTCGACCGGGCCGGCGTTGTAGGTGATGGTGGTTCCCAGCCCCGGGCTCAGCTGGCTGAAGCCCTGCGGGATGAAGCCCCGGTACACCGTGTCCTTCACGTCGATGGAGACCTGCACGTAGAAGCCGGTCGGGTCGTTGACGAAGTTGTCGGTGGAGGTGACCACGCCGTTGGCCAGCAGGGGCAGCAGCGGGTTCTTGTTCTGCGGCCCGACGAAGCCCTGGATGATCTTGCCGCCGTCGAGCAGGGTGGCTGCGACGTTGGTCAGGCCGTTCTCGCGACCGGGCTTGAAGGGGCCGGAGGTCTCGATGCTCTTGTAGGTGGCGTTGGCTGCATCGCTGGCGGCATAAGACGCCACCGAACGCCGCTTTTCCAGCTGGTTGGAGAACTCGCCGGTGATGTTGGCGCCGCCGATCACCGGCGAATCGAACACCCTGGAGCGCATCGCCTCGAGCATGGTCAGCTGGCGGCCGGCGTTGGCCGGATCACGGTTGTAGGCCTTGAGCGCCTGGTACACCTCCACGATCGGGAACTGGTTGGTGTGCTGCGGCGAGACGAAGTCCACGTCGACCGTGTTCTGCAGGTAGCTGAAGCCATGCTGGAAGGACAGGCGCAGCCAGCCGTTGGCGGCGGTGGGCGTGTTGAGGCCGTTGAAGCCGTAGCCGCCGTGGTAGCCGAAGGTGTAGAACCTGCCGTCGGTCGGGTTCTTGACCCGGAACAGCATGTTGGTGGTGCCCGGCGTGTGGCCGGGCGACCAGATCACCATGATCTGCACGTTGCCGTAGTCGTACCACTTGTCGTATTCGTAGAAGTTGTTGGTGCGGGCGCGGATCACCGTCTCGGTGGTGGGCAGGGCGCCGGCGATGTCGTAGGTGTTGCCCTGCAGGTCGGCCTTCACCCCCAGCACGTCTTCCTTGGAGGCCCACAGGTTGATCGGCCTGGCGGCGTTGTCCATCATCTTGAGCTGCTCGACGACGGTGCCGTAGTGGTCGCCGTGGCCGTGGGTCAGCCAGATGTCGGTGACCGAGCGCGGATCGACGCCGATCGCCTCCAGGTTCTTCCAGTACTGGTAGCCGCTGTTGGCCCAGCCGGCGTCGATCTTGATGACCTTGTCGTCCGACGTGTCGGCGGTGCCCATGTCGGCCTTCAGCAGGTACGAGGCGACCTCGTTGTCGCCGACGTAGAAGAGGGTGTTTTTCACCATCTCGAAAGGCTCGGTGCTGCGCGTGTACGGCGCGGCGGTCACGCCGGTGGCGTTGATGGACGCGTAGGGCTGGCCGGAAACCGGATCGGTGCCCTTGTCGGCCAGCATGGTGCTCAGGGTGGGCACGTCCCACACCGGCTTGCCGTCGGACACCGACTGCGGGGTGAAGTACCAGATGGCGACCACCTTGGCGGCGCCGGCATTGAGGTAGTTGTCGTCGAAGACCAGGTAGGCGGCCTGCCGGGCAGTGGTGCTGTAGCGGTAGTCGGCGGTCACCGGCACCGCCGCCAGCGTGGAGGCGGCGCTGCGCGCGTAGTCGGCGGTGTTGACGTTGTAGACCTTCACGTCCGGCGCGAGCGTGTAGGTTTCCTCGTAGCGCTTGATCGGGGTCGGGTAGGCGCGGCCGGCCTGGTCGGCGGTCACCATGGAGCCGTCGCCGACGGTGATGGTGCCGCCGGTCTTGTCGTAGATCCAGCCGGCGGCCACCATCGGCCCCGGCGCATTCCCGTTGCGGGTGACGGCGGCGCCGTATTTCTGCAGGTTGAACTGCGCCGCGGCGGAACTGCCCTTGGCCAGGATCACGTTGAAAGTGCCGGCGGCGTCAGTGGGAACCTGGGCCACGGAAGCGCCCGCCGTCGCCGGCAGCCAGTCGACCAGGTTGCCCGGCACCAGGCGGGCGGAAATGGCCGCTGCCTGCGCGCCGGTGACGGCCGGCGTGGTCACGGTCCTGGGGCCGTCCTGGGCCAGCACGGTGACCGACACCACCTGCGCGCCCGTCGCGTCGGTCTGGACGGAAGGAGCGGCCACCACCATGCCGGCGGCGCGGAAGGTTCGGGTCTCGACCGGCGATCCGCCGCCGCCGTTGCTTCCGCCCCCGGTGCCGGTGCCGCCGCCCGCTGCCGGGCTCGAGGCGACCGGGTCGTTGGAGCCACCGCATGCCAGCAGCACGGCGGAAGCCAGCAGGGTGGGAAGCAGGAGTTTGTAGGTGCCGCGACGCGGTGTCGTCGAATGTGCTTGCATGGTGTCTCCGTCATTGTTGTCGTGCATAACGAAACCGGATTTGGTAGCGTTATCAAAAAATTTTAGCGGCAGGCGCCGAATAACGTTCCGCTTCATTCGCCCTGAATTTCCCGGTTGCGAAGATGCGGATTTATCGCTATTCGCGTGTGTCGAGGGAGTTGAGGAGTGAGTAGGGGACGCCGTACGGCTGCGGGCATGGGAGCGCATGTCTCCTCTCCTGCTGTGCCCGATTGATATCGTTACCCGGTCATCTGGGATGGTGGAGCCACCCCCGTCACGTCCGCAAGCGCGTTGCGGCGGATGCTGTCCGGTGCTGCAGCGAACCACCGCGCTGGGAGATTGCGGCTCCGCCCGACAGCATCCGGACCGGGATACGAAAATGCGAGGCAACCGCCCGCTGGGGGCGGACAGGTCCCACGTCAGTTCCACATGCCAAAGCCATCCGTGACCCCGGGCGAAATCGCGCCTGCCTCCTTCTCCCTTCGCAAGATCGCCGTCGCGGCATTCGGCCCTTCGCTGCTGTTCGGGCTGGGGGAGGGCGCGATCCTGCCGATCGTCCCGCTCACCGCCCGCGAGCTGGGCGCCTCGATCCCGATGGCTGCGATGGTCATCGCGCTGATCGGCATCGGCTCGCTCATCAGCAACATACCGGCATCGGCCATCACCATGCGTTTCGGCGAGCGCTGGGCCATGGTCGTCGCCGGCCTCTGGAGCGCCCTCGGAATGGTCCTGTGCGTGTGGACCTCGCATCTCGCGGTGCTGGCGCTGGGATGCCTGATGGTGGGCATGTCCCAGGCGGTCTACAACCTCGCCCGGCAGAGCTACATGAGCGAAGCCGTGCCGCCGCAATACCGGGCTCGCGCGCTGTCGGCGCTGGGTGGCGTGATGCGCATCGGCATGTTCGCCGGCCCTTTTCTGGCGGCTGCCGCGGTGCACTGGTTCGGCCTGGAGGCCGCCTACGTCGTCGGGCTGATCGCCGTGCTGGCCGCGTCCGCGCTGGGTGCGCGCATACCCGACCTGCAGGCGCCGGCGCCGTCGGCCGGCCAGGCATCGCCGGCCAGGCCCACCATCGTTTCGACGCTGCGCGACCACCGCCGTGTCTTCCTGACGCTGGGCGTGGCGGTGTTGCTGGTCAGCGCGGTGCGCGCATCGCGCCAGGCGGTCATCCCCTTGTGGGCCGACCACGTGGGCCTCGCGCCGTCGGTGGCCTCGCTCATCTACGGCATGTCCGGCGGCATCGACATGCTGGTGTTCTACCCCGCCGGCAAGGTCATGGACCAGTTCGGCCGGCGCTGGGTCGCCGTGCCGTCGATGTTGATCATGGGTGTGGCACTGCTGGCCATGCCGTTGACGGCCGGCGCGACGGCGCTGTTGCTGGTGTCGATGGCCATCGGCTTCGGTAACGGCATCGGCTCGGGAATGATCATGACCCTGGGAGCCGATCATTCGCCGCGCCACGGGCGCGCGCACTTCCTGGGCGTCTGGCGGCTCATGTCGGACATCGGATCCTCCGGCGGCCCGGCCTTGCTGTCGCTGCTCGCGGGCGGGTTGTCGCTCGGCGCCGGTATCGCGGTGACCGGCCTGATTTCCCTGGCGGCAGCGGCTGCGCTGGGCCACTGGATTCCCCGCCGCTCGGCTGCTGGCTGAAGGTTGTCGGCCAGTGTCGGCTTATCGCGCTTGTCCCGTGTCATCCCTCTACCGCAGCTGCGTGGGCGGGGAGGGCGCATTAATGTTTTTGTGCTGCGTGTTCATGCCTTGGTGATGCTTAGGTAATGCTTAGGTAATCGCACGGTAAGCCCTATATCGTGCGCACCTGCCAGAAGCATCGACTCAGATAATCCGGGCGCCACCAAAGACAAAAGCCCCTCAATCTTTCGACTGAGGGGCTATTTGCGGGCTGTAAGAGCCTGACGATGACCTACTTTCACACGGGAACCCGCACTATCATCGGCGCGGAGTCGTTTCACTGTCCTGTT